>Ga0315541_1003628_pt1 | contig 11769 bp, 9 predicted proteins | sample SalMarSW160190MG_FD_203095 | JGI IMG/M metagenome (GOLD analysis project Ga0315541, IMG submission 203095) | Salt marsh sediment microbial communities from the Plum Island Ecosystem LTER, Massachusetts, United States - Salt Marsh Sediment SW1601-190 ...
GCTTGGCGTTAATGACGAGATGGCCACCATAGTAGAGTGGCATGTCTCTGATGAAAGCACTGTCTCTATTGGAGAATTGCTTTGCACGCTAGAAACGACGAAGGCGACCTTTGATGTTGAGGCAGAAACAACAGGCCACGTTGTGCATCTGGTTGATGCTAGCAGCGAGGTTAGGATCAGTCAACCCATAGCTTTGATCGGTTTAACTCTGGAAACCTTGAAGGCGGAGAAAGATCGGTATGCAAGTCGGGTCAGACCGGAAAGTAGCACTCAGGAGGCTGCCGGTGGGCCAGTCAAGGCAACGCAGAAGGCGAAGGACTTAGCACAGCGCCTTGCCGTGGATCTGGCAAAGATCTCAGCAGCGGGGATTATTCGGGAGCAGGATGTTCTTCAATATCACGAAAAGACCTCGGCTACCCACCCCAAAGCAGTAGATCTGTCATGGGATCCAGCTCGGCAACCAGTGGCGATTTACGGCGCAGGCAGGGGAGCGATGACTCTGAAGGAGTGTCTCGATTTTGACGAGCTCTACCAGGTTGTATGTTTCATTGATGATGATCCTCAACATCCTAGCACACTCTGCGAACTCCCAGTATATCACAGTTCACGGCTACAGGAGATTGTGGAGCGCGGTGTGCACAGCCTGGCCTGCGAAATTGCAAATGGAAGCGTGCGCTTGCGTATTCTTAAGCAGTGTGATGATTTAGGTATCGACTTAATCAATGTGATTCATCCTCAAGCCTACATTGCACCGACTGTGCGAATGGGCAAGGGGAACTATGTCAAAGCTGGTGCAGTTATTGAGACCAATACAGTGATAGGGCATTGTTGCATCATAGATAACGGCGCAGTTATTGCCCACGATAACGTGTTGCGCGATGGGTGTCACATAGCCCCGGGTGTAGCGATGGGCAGTAGTATCTATGTAGGCGAGTTGACGATTGTTGGAATCGGGGCATCCATAGCGACTAGTGTTCAAGTCGGGCGGTCTGCTATTATCTCAGTCGGGAGTTCAGTAGTCAAGGATGTGCCTGACTATGCTGTAGTAGAAGGTGTCCCTGGAAGAGTGGTGGGAAAGCGAAAGAGCTCTGAATAAGATTCACAACAGATCATAGGGTGCGTATAGGAGGAAAGGAATGTTCATCCCGAGTTCCGGAGCCTTAGAACACCAGGTGTTGCCTCAAGTTGCAGACATAGAGGCGGCTATCTACCATCAGATTATGGAATAGAAACATGTCAAAAGACCTCTTTGTAGTTACTGTTCCTCAGCTTGGCGTTAATGACGAGATGGCCACCATAGTAGAGTGGCATGTCTCTGATGAAAGCACTGTCTCTATTGGAGAATTGCTTTGCACGCTAGAAACGACGAAGGCGACCTTTGATGTTGAGGCAGAAGCGACGGGGCACATGGTAAGTTTAGTTGATGTTGGCAGCGAAGTGAGGGTGAGTCAACCCATAGCGCTAATCAGTTCAAGTCTGGAGACTTTGAGGGCGGAGAAGGAACGGTATGAAAGCCGGGCAGGCATAGAAAGGCGTCCTTCGGGAGCATCTGATGGCTCTGTCAAAGCAACCAGAAAGGCCATCTCTCTAGCGCGTGAGCTTGGTGTTAACCTGGCTAACATTGGTATGAGTGGAATAGTAAGAGAAGAGGACGTACGGCAATTTGCTGCTCAGTCAGCTCATGGTGTGAGTAGGGAGCAACAGGGTCGGGTCACACCGCCAAGTCCGGACGAAGTGGGTTTTATTGCACCAGAGTTTCTCATGAGAATTGAGAAGGACCCTGCTTTCGCCCAACTAACCTCCGAGTTGAAAATATATCTCTACCAGGCGCACGGGGCTCGGATTGGGGGAAATGTAGAGATTGGTAGTGGAAGCATCATCCTTAGTCAGGTGATTCAACTGTCTGACAACGCTGAAATTGGTTTCGACTGTTACATCAAGACGGAGCGCTTCGTACTGGGCAAGATGTCTGTGATTGGCGACCGTGCAAGAATCGTAACGCGGGAAGTCGTGATTGGTGATGTATTTTTTTCTGGGGAGAACATTTTGATCGGCGGCGGAGGTGCGTTTGGTCCGCGTTCATCTTTGCATGTTGGAGACAATTGTCTAGTCTCCAGTAATTGTCTCCTAAATACTGGGGAGTCGATCACCATTGGGGATGAAGTCGGGCTGAGCCCAAATGTGCAACTCTATACCCACAATCACTGGCAGAATGTTCTTCGAGGGTATTCAGCCGGACATGCTCCTATTGTTGTCGAGAGTGGAGCCTACATTACAGGCAACTGCCTTGTCGTGCCAGGGATACGGATAGGCGAAGGGGCTACTGTCCTTGCCAACTCAGTAGTAGCCGCAAATGTTGATTCGTACACAGTTGTATCGGGTGTTCCTGCCAGGGCGGTGGCCCATGTCAATACCAGTCTGACAAAGGCACAAAAGGATCATATTATGCAACGGCTCATGACGGAGATGGCTGACATTCTGCAGTTCCATGGATTTAACCCTAAGACAGTAGTGTACATCCCCACGTATGACTGTCGGACGGCTACGGAAGCTGACGTTATTCTTGCATTTGAGATTATCAACCTGCCTGATTCTCTCGATCGACCGACTATCTTCGATCTGACCGAATTCCGCGTTTACGGACCTCAGACGAGATTGACGGATGAAGTGAGGAACTTCCTGCGCAGACGAGGAATCCGGTTTAAGCCAATGTACTGGCGTTATACTCACGACAAGGGCTTTTTCGTCCAGTAGCCATGCAGACTATGTTGATTGTAGCTGCGCATCCCGACGATGAAGTTCTCGGGTGCGGAGGAACCATTGCCCGATTGTCTCAGGAAGGACATGACCTTTACATCGCCATTTTGGGCGAAGGGATCACGTCCCGCTACCAACGGCAAGAAGAAGCTGACCAGGCACAGATCAAAGCGCTTCATGCTCGCAGCCGGCAAGTAGCAGAATTACTGGGTGCCAAAGATCTCTTTATGTACAACCTGCCTGATAACCGTTTCGATACCGTGCCGTTGCTGGAAGTGATCAAGATAATCGAGGAGTTAGTGGATCGATTGCAACCGCGGGCTATCTACACCCATCACGGCAGCGACTTAAACATCGACCACGTGATAGTGCACCGGGCAGTGCTAACAGCGACCCGGCCTGTGGCTGGCTGCCCGGTGAAGGAGCTTTGCGCCTTCGAAGTGCCATCCTCGACCGAATGGGCCTTTGGGCAATTTCAACCTGTCTTTCGGCCCAACGTCTTCGTGGACATCAGCGCCACGCTGGAGATGAAGCTACAGGCCATGCAACTATACGAGAGCGAAGCGCAACTCTTTCCCCACCCTCGCTCAGCAGAAGCCTTGCGCGCCATAGCGCTTCGGTGGGGCAGCGTCGTATCAGTGGAGGCTGCGGAGGCGTTTGAACTCATACGCACCATTGTAGCTTGTTCAGAGAATAGTTGACCGATTCGATAATTCGTAAGGAAGACATGGCGGAACAACAGAAAAGCCTTAGAGAACAAATAGTAACTCACGTGGCGAAATTCTCTCTTGCCTCCCTCATTGGAGGTATAGGAGGTTTCTTCAATAGCTATTTTGCCGCTTTGCTCCTAGGCCCAATGGTCTGGGGTATCTGGCAAGGAGCAAAGCTCGTGCTGCTGTACGGAGCTAATCTTCATCTTGGAGTCCAGAACGGAATGCACCGGGAGCTTCCAATCCTTAAAGGCAAGAAGGAGTCTGGGCAGCAAGCTGCTATCACTGACGTGACCTTCACCTTCAGCTTCATCGTCGCTACCGTGGTCTCACTGGGCATCCTGTTTAGCACCTTCGTCATTACAATGGGATCGGAACTGAAGCTCAGCCTACAGTTTATCTCAGCGATGATCTTTCTCCAATATCTCAATTCGTTTTACGGTCTCCTCTTTCGGGCCAATAATAAGTTTGCCATTGTCAGTCGAGTGGCTCTTATCAACGGACTGGGCAGCGTTTTCAGCATCGCTTTGGTTTTCTTTTTCGGTCTGTTGGGATTCTTGGGTGGACAAGTACTCCGTCTGCTAATCACTACTACTTACAGCTGGTGGAGAAGTTCTTACGTTATTCACTGGCGCTGGGATAACAAGGTTTTCAAATCGCTGCTCCTGATCGGCTTCCCGATCATGCTGATGATCTTTGCCAATGCAATTTTCACCACGATTGATCGTTTACTGATTCTGAAGTTTTTAGACGCCAAAAGCTTGGGGTTTTATAGCTTAGGGAATCTCATTTTTGCGCCCCTACTCATGATCTTCACCGCTAGCAATTCGGTTATGTACCCCCGTTTCGCCGAGAAATATGGGGAGACCAGCGATTATCGTTCCCTCAGGCGGTATATCACTGTGCCGACGGAAAACCTAGCTGCCTTGATGCCCATCCTCATAGGTGCTATTTACATCGCTCTACCGCTCCTTGTAAAGGTATTTCTACCAGAGTATATTGAGGGCGTCTTGGCTGCACGGATATTGATATTTGGCCTTTTCTTCTACGCAATCGCTGGAATGGCTGGGAACATGCTGTTGACCATCAATAAGCAGGTTCTGCGCCTATGGATTTTGGTAGGAAGTGCTTTGCTCAACCTGGGTCTCAGCTATGGGGCGTTGAGATTAGGTTACGGTATAGCGGGTGTTGCTGCAGGAACCTCTTTGGCTTATTTTTTATTCTTCTTGACTTCAAGCGTGATAGCAATGCGATATACAAAAGCTACCTACAAGGAAAGTGGCACACTGCTATTAAGAGTGCTGGGGCCGGTTTTCTATCTAGGAGCCGTCGTTGTGTTGCTTTCCGTGTTTTTACCTATTACCTCGGAAACGACAGGGGGAATGGTCCTGCAGACCATCATCTGTGAAGTTGTACTTGCCGGATGTAGTTCCTACCTTCTCTATAAGCTTATTTGGAAGGGTCAGATAACAAAACCGCTCTTCGGAAAAGGTTTGCCTTAGGATGAGGGAGCTTTAGAATAACTGTTCAGGTAGATCGTATGGGAAATGTATTCTGTTGGTTGAGTAACGCTTGGCTAGGCGTTTAGGAGCAATTTGCTCGTTGGGGTTTGTTCAGATTGTGAGGTGATAGAGCAGTGAGAAAAATAGCATTACCAGTGGAAACGAAAGTAAGAGAGCTTGATGGAAAGTTATGGTTAGCTTTAAATCTAGCTGCCCGAGGGTTCATGGTAGCTATTGGAGCGATAGACTCAAGAGGCAGCGGAATAGATCTGATAAGGCCGGATATCTATATTGGACTCAATGCTCTTTTTGAGCGAAGGAAAGAACGACTGTATAGAGAGCTAAACAAGAGCAATGTAAAGATTCTAGTTCTGGATTCTGAGGGAGGTGTGTTTCAATCCGAAGATGCTTATGCTCAAAGATTATCAATGGAGATTCTTAAGCATGTTGATTATTTCCTGGCTTGGGGGTTTACAGCAGCAGACATTCTTCAGAAGCACCGTCCGCAATTTCCTCTTGACAACGTAGCTGTAACGGGGAATCCTACCTTTGATTTGCTGCAGAAGGAATTTCGCCGATATTACGAAAAAGGGAGCAGACACCTAAAGGATAAATTTGGCGATTATGTGTTAGTAAATACAAACTTTACTGGGGTCAACCATTTTAGCAAAGAGATTAGCGAAGAGATTAGTAAAAGACTTTGCATCTTACCTGACTCAGAGTTTGAAGCTTATCAGCGTAGGCTTTTTGAATGTTTTGTCGAGGTCATCATTCGCTTGAGTAACCAGTTTCCGAATGTCAACATAATCGTTCGGCCTCACCCATCTGAAAACCATACAACTTATAAGCGCTTACTTGCATCCTGCGATAATGTCTATGTTGAGCATAGGGGGGCTGTGCGTCCCTGGATCTTAGGTGCTATAGCAGTTATTCATAATAGCTGCACAACTGGAATCGAGAGCGCGCTTCTAGGAAAGCCTGTCTTTGCCTTTCAACCTGTGAAACACGCGAAATATGACCTGTTTCTTCCAAATCTGGTGAGTAAGAGCGTTGATTCTGCTGATGGCTTGTGCAAGGAGATCTCCAAGCTTCTCGGCGGAGCTAAGTATGGAGGTCTTTCTTCTGCGCAGGAGAACGAACTTCAACAGTTCATCTACAACGCAGAGGATGGCGTGATCTCTGCCAATCTTATCTCTGACGTAATTGGTAGCCTTGAAGGGGTAGGAGCTAGCCAAACGGCGGGGCTTTTTGGCTCGTATCCCAGGGCAAGAGCAATGCGAGTGATTAAAGCTGCGCTTGGATCCAAGGGCATAAAGTTGGCAAGAAGAATCTTGGGCCGGACCGAAGCGGCTTTGTATGGCAGGCAGAAGTTCCCCAGCTTGAGTGAGGCAGAACTAAGAGCCCGAGTTGACAAACTCCGCGCATGTGGTGTAGAGGTAGAAGATCTACGCATAGAGCGAATAAGAGGGCTGGGCAAGGCATTTTGGATCTACAAAGGCTAGGTAGTCCCCGTAGGCGCAAAGGGTAATTTATTGAATGATAAGATCGTTTCAGGCGTAGGGTGATGTGTGTGTATTGATACTGCTGAATTTGAGCTGGAATAGGGGATATCGATGATATCAGAGACCCTTCATCATGTGTTATTAAAGGCGGCTTTTTCCACCGTCAGTTGCGGTCGAACGTTGCGAGCCTTAAAAATCCTAGAGCAAGAGCAATGGCTAGATCGTGGGAAAGTAGATCAGCTCCAAGCGGAGCGACTCAGTAACCTTCTCTTGCACGCTTATGAGCACGTTCCCTACTACCACCGGACCCTCAGGGGAACGGCTGTGATAGCGTCAAATCGGAGAGTCCAAGTAAATAAGTTCTCTGATATTCCATTGCTTGACAAAGCGATTGTCCGCCAATGCTTTGACGATCTCAAATCAGATGACCTTGCACATCGCAAATGGTATTGTAACACCTCGGGTGGATCAACTGGCGAGCCAGTCCGGCTGGTGCAGGACAAACATTACTTGGATTGGGCACGGGCAGTAAAGATTATGTTTGACCAATGGAGTGGCTATTCCATCGGGTCTCGCAAGGTGCTCCTTTGGGGTTCCGAACGCGATTTGTTTGTGGGCCGAGAAATGGCCAAAGTCAAGGTATCGCGGTGGCTCAAAAACGAAGTTTGGCTCAATGCCTTCCGCATGACCCCCAGACAAATGCGCCTCTTTGTGGATCGAATTAACACGTTTAGACCTCTGCAAATATTAGCATACGCTGAGAGCATCTATCAGTTCTCTCGCTTCATTGAAGGCAAGAACCTTAAAGTATACTCCCCTAAGGCTATCATGTCCGAGGCAGGCACAATGTTCCCGCACATGAGGGAGACCATGGAAAGGGTTTTTAAGGCTCCGGTGTTCAATTGCTATGGCTCTCGCGAAGTGGGAGACATGGCCTGTGAATGTAATCAACACATGGGCCTGCATATCTCGCTTCCCACACATTATGTGGAAGTGCTGAGGGAGGACGGGACTCCGGCTGAGCCTGGAGAATCGGGAGAAGTAGTAGTGACATCTTTGATAAACTACGCAATGCCACTTATCCGCTACCGGATTGGTGATATGGCGATATGGGCAGACGAACCCTGTAGCTGTGGGCGGTCGTGGCCGTTGCTTGCAGAAGTCACTGGGAGAGTTACTGATGCCTTTGCCAAACGGGATGGTGGCGTCGTTGTTCCAGAGTACTTCATTCACCTCATCGGAGTAGTGCTGAACACGGGTTGGATTCACAAATATCAGATCATTCAGGAGGATTACGATTCCGTGCGAGTACTACTTGTTCCCCAGGAATCTGCAGAAGATGTCCAGGAGCGACATTCCGAAGAGATTAGTGAAATTGCGGAGAAGATACGCCTTGTCATGGGTGAAGCATGTCGAGTGGAGTTCGAGTTTGTCGAAGATATCTTGCCGACTGCTTCAGGGAAGTACAGGTATACGATTTCAAAGGTTACCGATAGAGCGCGTGAGGACCAAAACGTGAAGTGAGGTCATAGGGAATGCATAGCTTTGTTTGTCTCTTTCCTTTGCTGGGAAGGCTTCAGCAACATGCTTGCGGAAGCTATGGACCGCTGAATGTTGGTGGTGTTCACGGATTGTTTTCCCAGGCCGAGGGAAATCCTTGTAAATGGAAAATATGGGAAGCTAATTGCAAGCTCTATAATCCACAAGAGATGTCTAGTGCAATCCTTGTAATGCTTAAGGATTCTCCTGAGGAATCAGTGTTGAAGGAGCGGGCATAAGCTTTTCACATTGATGATATAGTGCCTTAATACCTAGCGGCGTACGGTGTGTAATGAAATGACAATTAGACAGGACAAATCAAGATTTTGGATTGGGATAACACCGCTTGCAGTGGGAGTAGGTATTTTTCTAGGCTATGCTTCCATAGGGTTACCAATCTCGGATGCCAAAGGCATAATTGCGATACTCGTAATCATAACCTGGATTCTTATTGTTGGGCGCCGTCAGCCAAAGCAGGTGCGATATGCTTTGATTGTAGCTTTGGGGCTGCGGCTGGCCCTTGCGCTCTTTCAAGCCTATGTCGCTCCCCTTCCGGACTCCCAGTCCGATGCGCTAGGTTTCGAACGGGTAGGCTGGGAACTAGCGCAGGGATGGCACCAAGGAATGCCCTTCGTAGTGCATAGGGGAGCCCACCTATACAGTACATTCATTGGCATGGTGTATTGGCTTTTTGGAAGGGTCCCTTTGATAATTCAGTGTATAAACGTGCTTTTGGGCACATTAGTAGTCCTCAATGTGTACCGTATCGCTCGTCGTTTGGGAGGAGCTCGGTCTGGACAGTGGGCCGCCTGGGCTACTGCTCTATTTCCCACACTCAACCTTTATTCGGCTATCACAATGCGAGAGATGTTCATAATTTACGGGGCTACCTGGGCTCTGTGGTATCTTTGGGGATGGTATAGTACTGCAAAAGTCAAACATTTCGTCTGGTCCTCGCTGTGGCTCCTCTTCTGCGGAGCCTTGAACAGCGCTTTCACATTTGGTCTGCTCGTCTATGGCGGACTGGTCCTTATGCGTTGGCTGCGCGTTTCTGTGGCACGCCTCCGCGGACGATGGAGGCAGACCTCATGGGCTGCTGTGATCCTTGTGTCCCTGGCGTTCATCGTCGTTATTACTGGTATAGGACTGGAAAAGCTGGGAAGAGTAAGAACACAAGGATTATCTGGAGCAGTTTATGCTCAAGCTTCCCGGGCTCATGGGCGTGCAGTCTATCTTGAAGGCCTCCATCCCGATCGTTCTTCCGACATAGTATGGCAACTTCCCATTCGAGTGGCTTATTTCTTATTTGCCCCTTTCCCCTGGATGATCCACTCGCCGCTCGATTTGGTCGGCCTTGCAGATGCCTTGCTCTACCTGGTCTTAGTGATCTGGATATGGCGGAGGCGCTCGGTGTGGAAAGACTGGCGGGCCTTAGCTCCCTTGCTTCTGCTATTCTTTGTATGGCTCGCTGTATTCAGCATGGGCACTTTCAACTATGGTACGGCGATTCGCCACCGGGCAAGCTTGGTATGGCTGCTTATCATTTGGGGCTCAGCATCCATGTCCCAAACACAAAAGGCATGATTAGTTGGCAGTGACTCCCCGAAAACGGTGCTCCCTGAAGTGAATGATCATAAAGAGGGTTGTCCGAGGATTATAGCCCTATTCCGGTGGAAGGGCTCGATAGTAAACAAGAAACGTGCCCATCGGATTTGGAAGGAGGAGCGACAATGTGGAGTGAACCCCTGCGACTGGACAAATAAGTGCGGGAGTTAGTACATTGCCTGCAGGGTCGCGAGGAGGCCGGTTCATGGCAGGTAGGAGGAAGTTTAGCAAGGCGTTTAAGAGTCAGATCGTTGAGGAGTTCCTGGCGGGAGAGGTGACACAGGCACAGTTGGCCCGTCGGTATGGTATCTCAGATCACCTGATCATTCAGTGGAGGAAGCGTTACGCAGAAGGGAAGTTAGAAGAGACCGCGAGCCCTTCTGACAAGGATGAGCGGATCAAAGAACTGGAACGGATGGTCGGTCGGTTGACTATGGAGAACGAGCTGTTAAAAAAGGGCGTACGCTTCGCTCTGTTGCGGGAAAACGAGCGTTCCTCCATGATCAGCGGACCAACCTCGAATCGATCAAGTGGGGGTGTCGAGTGATGGGCATCCCCCGCAGTACGTACCACTACAAGTCGCGGATGGACGAAGCCAAGCGTAAAGAGGATGCGGATATCCGAGATCGCTTAGAAGAGCTAGCACTGCGTTTCCCGCGCTATGGATATCGCCGCATGACGGCTCAATTAAAGCGAGAAGGATTCCGGGTCAATCACAAGCGTGTCCTGCGGCTCATGCGGGAGTCGGATCTCTTATGTAGGACTAAGCGCCGTTTCGTGAGGACCACTAACAGCGATCATCCCTACCCGGTGTATCCGAACATCTACCAAGACGTGATCATCACCGGGGTGGACCAAGTCTGGGTGGCGGATATCACCTACATTCGGTTACTGCGCGACTTTGTCTACCTGGCGGTGATTCTCGATGCTTACTCGCGTCGGGTTGTTGGTTGGGCGCTGTCGCGGCACATTGATGCTGCACTGACCTGCTCCGCGCTTGAGGCAGCTATTGCCGAGCGGAACCCTTCTGCAGGGTGTATCCACCATTCGGACCGAGGTGTACAGTATGCAGCAGAGGACTACATAGAGGTTCTCGAAGAACACGGGTTCACGATCAGTATATCTCGCAAAGGGAATCCCTACGACAATGCACAAGCTGAGAGCTTCATGAAGACGTTGAAGGTGGAGGAGGTCTACGTTTCGGAGTACCGGACGTTTGCGGAAGTGAAGGAGAGGATTGGCGAGTTCATCGAACTGATATACAATCAAGAGCGGTTACACTCGGCACTCGGTTATGTCAGCCCGGTGGAGTTTGAGCAGGAGATCAAGTCGGCTCCGTGGCATGTATCAACGGATGTTCCCTCGTGTTGCGATAGGGATACATGGCGATAAACCCGCATGGATTACCGCTTCTTGCGACGGCTAGTCAGCTTCTTCTTAGTGGTTACAGTCACCCCTTTACTGGGAAGTACCTCTGGCAAGGTGACCTGCGCGGCCTGCAGTAATTGCTTCAACGACTCGCGGGGCTGCGGGATCTGGTTGCAACGGGCCTCCCCCTTGATCACCAGTTGCGTCGCACAGAGGGTATCAAGCTGGTCGATTCCCTCTTCTACCATCACGTCAAGGTGCCCCCAGTAGCGTGCCAACTCAGCGATGATCAGGTAGGAAAGCATCACCACGAAAACGTGTCCCCGCGTGTGTGGCTCGAGGCGAACGCATACAGGACGCACCTCCAGGTTAACGGTCTTGCTCGTGCGAAACGCCCATTCCACCAACGCCAGATCCTTGTACCGATCGTGGACCATCTCCTTAGGAGCCGCTTGCCTGTCCAGATCCGTTTTCAGAACATAACACCCGTCCAGCTTCGCCCCCTCGGCCAGGGCAGCGGTGTCTTCTTTAAGCGAGATCTCCCGGCTTGTGGCCCTCTCACTTAGCCACCCCAAGAGTTTCAACCGCTCGATCTTTTCCCGCACCTTGCGTCGGGCTACCTCAACTTGAGCCCGCAGATGCTCGGCCAGATACAGGTTCTGTTTGTCGGCTTCCTTCTGCACCGACTCCAGTTTATCCTGCCGACACTGGGCAACCTCTGCTGCCCGTACCGGATTGCGACGAAGAACATAACGGATTCCCTCAGACGCCTCGACTTCAGCTAGA
>Ga0315541_1003629_pt1 | contig 11769 bp, 13 predicted proteins | sample SalMarSW160190MG_FD_203095 | JGI IMG/M metagenome (GOLD analysis project Ga0315541, IMG submission 203095) | Salt marsh sediment microbial communities from the Plum Island Ecosystem LTER, Massachusetts, United States - Salt Marsh Sediment SW1601-190 ...
TTGTTTTTTTACCTGCTCAACGTAATGGTTTATTATTTTAATCACCGACTCGCTGCTCACGGTTGCTCCGCTTATCGCGATAATTTCAGAATCTATTTTTTCGCTCGGTCCTGTTTTTGAAAGTTCAAGCTCTTCTGCCGGCACACCTGCAAACTGGTTTCGATAATAGGGATTTTTTATCTGGTCGCCGAATCCCGGCGTCTCATTACTCGACAGTATTCCGAATCCCGCTATCTTTGCGAAACTCCCATCAACTGTCAGCACAAGTTTTATCTTATCTGCAAAGCCGGACCCTTCACAGCTAAACGCCCACCCAACGCATTTACCGCCTGCGTTTATCGCCTTTTTGATATCTATCTTAATCTTTTTACCTTTGAGCGACTCTACTTCAGCCTCTTTGACGGTCGTTTCGAAGCTCGCAGCTTCTGTGAGCATCCCTTTTGCGAGGTTATTGAACTTATCTTCTTCGTTCTGCAGTATCTTCTCCTGCCAGGCCGCATTCGCTACCGCTATAAGCAGTCCGAAGCAGAATGATACCACAATTAAAAGCCAGCTCTGCTGAACAAAATGTTTTATCCTAAACATGCGGCTTGCCTCCTGCCGGGACCCATTTACAGAATCTGTCAATCAAAGGTGTCACGGCGTTCATCAGAAGAACGGCATACATCACGCCTTCAGGGTATTCACCGATAGTTCTGATAAGTATTATTAACACACCGATTCCAGTTCCGAAAATCCACATCCCTTTAGGTGTCAATGGCGCGGTAACCGGGTCAGTCGCTATAAAAAATGCGCACAGCAACAGTCCGCCGCTGGTCAAATGGAACACCGGCTGGGCATATTTGTCCGAATCTGTGAGATAAAAAATCCCTGCAAAGGCAACCGCCGATACAATAACGGCAAATGGAATATGAAAGTTTATTGTTCTTCTTATCATCAGATACAGCCCGCCGATTAACAGTGCGACTGCGCTCGTTTCGCCCAGGCATCCGCCGACTTCACCTGCGATTGTCGATTTTAGCTGTTCGTTAACAGCTGCAATTTCCTTTTTTCCTTTTATTGCTTCTTTACTAAATGCCAGCGGTGTCGCCTGTGTTCTTGCGTCTATTGTATTTTCTGCTGAGATTTTGGGCATCGTTGCATCGATTGTTGCCGGCACCGTCCACGTTGTCATCAATGCCCCGAAGGAAACTGTCAGAAACGCCCTGCCGACCATAGCTGGATTAAAGACATTGGCGCCGAGTCCTCCGAAGACCATCTTGCCGATTGCGATTGAAAAAACGCTCCCGATTATCGCCGCCCATACCGGCACACTTGGCGGAAGCGATAATGCAAGGATAATTCCGGTAACCACTGCGCTAAAGTCACCAAGAGAATTCTCCTTTTTGCGAATCAGATTACACAGCCATTCGGTAACCACTGACGATATAACACAGGTTGAAATGAGGATAAGTGCATAGCTTCGAAAGTAATATCCCGCAGCCGCCATCGCAGGGACAAGCCCGATTATGACATCTATCATTACGCTGCGGGTCGAAAACCGCTCACTTATATGCGGTGAACATGATATTCTTAAGTCTCTCAGCATCTAACTAATCCATTTTTTCTTCGTGTCTTTGTGCCTTCGTGGCTAACTACGTCATTCCGGTATCTTTTTCTTTTGTTTTGCAAGAGTCAATTTGCCGATTTTTATATACCCTGTCACTTCTATATTAGCCGGACACACATAGCTGCAGCAGCCGCATTCGATACAGCCGCTTATGTAATAACTTTCTGCAACATCTAATAGATTATTTTTTACCGCATGCGCGATCTTTGTCGGTATTAAATGTTCCGGGCATACTTCCAGGCATCTGCCGCAGCGGATACACGCCGTTTGCCGCCTTTCGTACTTTGCCCTGCCGATTTGTCTTTTTGTCAAAACCGTTATTACCCCTGTCGTTTTTGTAATCGGCATCGTCAAATCGGCTATTGCTATTCCCATCATTGGCCCGCCGACTACGACCTTTGTGCTTTTTTGCGTTACACCCCCGCAGAATTCTAATAGTTCTTCGACAGGTATTCCTATTGGAACATAGTAATTGCCCGGCCTGGCAATTGCTTCGCCGCTCACTGTCACTACCCTGTGCGTCAATGGCTGGTTATATACCACCGCTTCAGCTATTGCCGCCGCAGTTGCAACATTCAGCACTACCAACCCTATCATTGGCGGAATACCGCCTGTCGGGACATTCTTATCAAGTATCGCTTTGATAAGCTGTCTCTCTCCACCCTGTGGATATTTCGTTTTAACAGGAACTACTCTGATATTATCGCTGTCTCCAGACCGCTCTAATGCCTCATTCATTACCTCTATTGCTTCGGGTTTATTATCTTCTATTGCGATGATTGTTCTTGAACAGCCGGACGCCTTCCGGGCCAGTTTTATCCCTGCGATAATCTGCCTCGTCCATTCGAGCATAATCCGGTAGTCGCAGGTGATATACGGCTCGCACTCGCATCCGTTAATGATGAGTGTTTCTTTAGGAAGTCTCGGGTTCGGTTCTATCTTTACTCGTGTCGGAAATCCCGCTCCGCCCATACCGACAATACCCGCCTCCCGGACCGCATCACATATCTGTCCCACCGAGTATTGCTCCGCGTCGAAATCTTCTGTGAATTTATCTGCGTTCGGGTACTTCGGTGTATTATTATTTGGGTCTGCTTCTATAATTATGGCATGGCTGCGGCCGAGAACCGCGTGTGATTGTAGTCCGATGGCCTTCACTTTTCCGTTTATAGGCGAATGGACGGGAGCCGTTACAAACGCATCACAGTCCCCGATTTTCTGCTCCGCTTTAACTTGCTCGTTTTTTCCAACCAGCGGCTCGCACACCGCACCAAGATGCTGGCTGAGCATTATTGAAACTTGCTTGACTGCCGGACCCTGTTCTATTTCGCTGTCGCGGGTAAGCTCCTTCTCCTCCGGCGGATGTGTCCCGCCAGAAAAGGTTAATTTACTTTTAGTATGGATTTTCATATTAGAAAAATTCTAAATTTGCCTGTTTTTATCAGCCCTTTTGTTTATCGCTTTTATAATCAATATTATGAAAAATGTAACCGATATAGCAAATAGAACGCTAAGGGGCGTTTGTAATCTTTTATTTATTGTTGTGCTGAAGATTAACTCGAATGCCGCTAAGCAGCCGATAAAGACCAACAGTGGCAGCAAAAATGCTGTAATAACTTTAACTACGACCGAAGGGCCTTTAGATTGCCCTAACTGATGATAAACCTTTTGGCAATCGCTGATATGGCTACAATTTTTACAGATTTTTGTATCAACCATTGTTTTTATTACTAAGTAATAGAAAACATATTTATAATTAATATAGTTGAGATTTTCAAACATAAACTTTTGCAATTTGGGGGCAAATAATTATGTCTAAAAAACTATGGCTGTTTGTATCAGTCCTTACTTTATGCCTTTGTGTCGGCTGTGCCGTCAATCCCATCACCGGCGAAGAGGAGTTTATGCTGATTTCCGAAGACCAGGATATTGAAATCGGCAAACAATACTCGCCTGAAGTCGAAAAGCAATTAGGCGGCAGAATTGCCGACGATACCCTGCAGAGCTACATCGATAGTGTAGGCCAGAAGATTGCCCGCATCTGCCACAGGTCCCAGTGGAAGTATCACTTTATAGCTATTGACCACAAGATGATTAATGCTATGGCCATGCCAGGCGGATATGTCTTTATCACCAGGGGAATGCTTCAAAAGATGACAACTGAAGCACAGCTCGCCGCCTTGTTGTCTCACGAGATGGTTCACATTGTTGCCCGCCACAGCTCCGCCGCAATGAGCCGTCAAACCGGAATATCAATGGTAATTGCCGGGGTCGGTGCTTCAGGTGCAATGCCTGAATCAGGCGAAGCTTTAAGGGCTGTACAGCTTGCCTCGCAGCTCATTGGCCTGAAATACAGCAGGGACCAGGAGAGGCAGGCCGACTTGGCTGGTATGGACTATGCGGTTCGTGCCGGCTACAATCCTAATGGTGCCGTTGAGCTTATGCAGATGTTGGAGGCTCAGGACGAATTCAGGCCGGCCGATTTTTTGTCCTCTCACCCTTCGCCGGAGAACAGAATCTTATATCTCACTACCCGTGCCCAGACGAGATACCCTAATGTGAAGAATTTAAGAGTTGCAAAAGATGATTACCAGAAGAACGTCCTTGACCGCCTGGAATATTACGAAAAAAACCGACCGTAAATTATAATTCTTTCACTTTTTCTTGCCTTTTCAACCTTTAATCTTCTTCAAGGCCTCCTTGACCTGCTCGGAGAGTCTCAAGGTCTTTTGGTCAAGACGAGAGACACCGCTTGAATAGGAATATGGGCAACTGGGGTCCGTGCTCCGGGGAATGCCTAATTGCTTCAGACTTGCCGGTACAAGCTCCTTTGCAATTCGTTCTGTTAGACGTTGCCGCGATTCGTATTCCTCCTCAAGAGTCTTGCCAAGCATCATGTAGTAAGAAATGATGCTTGCACCGGATTTGCCCCCTATGGTTCCAAAGCTAAAGACGTAGTTGTTATCGCCCGAGTAGATGTTTGCTTCGGTAATTCCCACGTACATTGTTCGGTTATCGGTGCTGCGATAAGCAGCCAGTATTTGGCGGAAGCGGTCCAGATAGGGTTCAACAAAGTGTTGCCCGGGCTCGTCTGCGATTTTGTTGATGATATCATTAACGTAGTATTTCGACAGCGCGTCCACATTCTCAACTGCGTCCCGCATCTCTTTGATATACCTGTCTTTCGTCCAGCCTGTGAAGTCGATGTTCTCACCTTTTTGCCTGACGAGCGTTCTCTGAATTATTCGCTCTCGAGCGATTCGCCCTGCAGCTCCCCAGTTCCAGTCCTCTTTCAGTCGTCTGATTTTGACCGGAATATCCGTTATATTCTGGAAGGTTGTCGCTGCCTCTTCGAGAATCCACGGATTACAGGGAGGCAGAGGAACAAGGATAAGCTGCAGACCTGTCTCTTTCTTGCTCAGCAGGGGTATGGAGTCAAGATTAGTGATGTCTTTCCCCAGGTACTTTGCTGCCTCCTCGAGAAGCTTACGGTCCTCCGCGTTCTTAAAAACGATTCTTGCACTGTTTGCAGCCGCTTTCGAATCATCGGTGTTCCTGGCAAAATCCATATGTGCTTCGTAGTCGTAAGGCGATGTAACCAGAAGGTCTTTCAACACTTTTAACCCTTCTGCCTTTTTACCCTCCTTGAGTAATTGAGTCGCATACTCATGGATTTGTTCCGTCCAGTGTCCCATTTCGACGTTCCCTGCCGAGAGGGCCTCTTTATATCGCTGCTTGTTTACGAAGCTGCGAATCAACTCGAACTTAGGTTCGAGTTGGTCACTTCCCGTCTTAAGGGTGGTGTACGTCCAGATTTGAACTGAGGATGGCAGCACATATATAAATACGCGGCGATTTACTTCGCTCTCAGCAACCTCGGCATGAGCATCGGAATCCGAAATTTTCACGAATCGACCGGAGTTGCTTTTAATTGTGCTATTCAGGTGCATCACAATATTATTAAAAACCGCATTGCATCTCGGCGTATCGCATTCGATGTTCTCGATATTAAGCGCCAGCGTCTCGTCCTCCGTCATGTAATAAGCCACATCGACACCGTTGGCTTCCTTCTGGTTTATAAGTTCAAGTTTTTTTGAATCTACTACAAACGCAGGCGAGTAATACCGAGGCAGGAATTGCGGCAATTCTGCATTATCCGCCAACGCTTGTGTCACAGCCAAAAACGGTATCAAAGCAACCAAATACTTTTTCATTCTCATCTCCACACCTGAACATAATATTATACGACATTTATCCGCCGCTCATTTGGCAGACTTTTTGTTACTCAAATATAAATATCCATCCCGACAAATCTGGAAATTTCGCTTTCAAGATAAAATACCCAAAAATCTGTTCAATGCCAACAACTTAATTCTGTCGTCTGCGGTCTGTCCTCTGCTTGCCTCGGCGGCTTGTCTGGGCGAAGCTTTAGCGAAGCCTGAAGCCGAAAGCGAAGCCGGGTAGATATTAGGATTTTTTTCTTCTCATCCATCGTCCCTCCTCCATCATTTACCCCGTGAGATGTGATAACTATCTCACTGGGGTTGTTTAGCCCCGTTGCTTGCGACGGGGGCATTCTTTTGTGTCCTTATACCGCAAGGGGTTTTCTTTAACACCACGAACTTCCTGTCGATAAAGAAGTCGAGCGTAAGAAGAAGGATGGCTGCCGAGACGAATACAGTAGGGTTCCAACAGACGCCGAATTTCCCCAGGACGATGAGAATGCTTATTGAGACACCAATGACGTATGAGGAGAATCGACTAAGACCGGCCTTGTGCACTTTTAGTTTCGCATGGCAGCCGGGGCAGCTCAGGTGAAACCACGGACCGGCAATCCAGGCCTTGACAAAAGGTATTGCATTGTCACCGCATTCCGGGCAGTTCATGTCCTTTTCTCCATCGACATCATAATAATCTACCATTATCCCAATATCAACCCTCTGGGCGAAATCTGTTTGCCCTCGGCAACGCCGAGGGCCTTGCCCCGCACCAATTGAGCTAGAACTCACGTCTAATTGGTGCGTGGGTTTTCTGCCTTCTCTCATTTCTCCCCTGCCATTTGCATAATCCTGCCCGGCTCTTCCGGCATCGCCGTTCTTGCTGACAGATACGCCGATTCAATCACTGCCATATTTTCTAAATTTTCTTTACCGCTGCTGCAGAGTTCGTTTTCATCAGGTTTTAATATGCTCAGTGCAAAGTTTGTCATTAGTTTTTCCAGTCTGCCGGCCTCATCATCCTCGTATGTAAATTCCTCGGTTGTCTGCTCAGGCCCGCCGCTTACAGCCAGTTTCTTGTCGCTGACGGCCAGAATTTTATCTTTGCCATAGACCCTCAGAAATTCCTCACTCAGCCCAATCCCCTCTCGCCGCGACGCTATCAGATTGCCGGAAAGAGTATCGCTGAACTTCATCGTCACAACAGCCGTATCCTCCGTTAGATAAAATCTTTGTTGTTTGTCCAGTGCCTGGTTTGTGTTTAACGAATATATTTGTATCGGTATTTCGAAGTTCAGGATGATTTGGTCGATTATCTCGTAGCAGTCATAAAGCAGCACACCGCCGCCAGCCAGCTTCGGGTCCGTTCGCCACTCTCGCTGCTGCGGATGCTCTCTTTGCTGATACAACGGACCGACGTTGCAAAAGGCCGTGATTAAAAATACCTGCTCGATTCGGCTGTCCTGCAGGTACTTGCCAAAGTCGAGATAGCTCTGCCCAAAGCGTCTCAGATTTGCGATAGCAAATTTGATATTCTCCTGCTCCGCCAGTGCGGCAAACTCGGCCGCCTCTTCAAAATTCCTTCCCATAGGCGTCAGTTTTAGAACATTGAACTTCTTTTTCATCGCCATCCGAATATATTCATCGCAGCTATGGATACCCGCTGCAACCAGCAGGCAATCAAGCTGGTTCTGTATCACGAGCTGCCGGTAATCGTCGTACCATTGGCATTTATATTCCTCTGCTGTTTTTTCAACAAGGCTTGTATCTTTGTCGGCCACAGCAACAATTTCAAAGTAATCAATTTCAGAAGCCGCCTTTAACAGCGACCGGCCCCTGTCGTCCAGCCCGAGCACCGCTGTCTTTAATCTGCTCTCATCCATATTCCAAAATATACCTATGAACTCTCTTTTTGTAAAACCTAATCTAATTTGCGTAGCCGGACGAATTATGTTCAAATATTGCGGGTTTCAATTGTAAACCGGCCTTGCTCAAGGGATATGTCCTTGACCCGAATGCCTCTAATATTGTTTTCTTCGAGCAGCTTACCAACATCAACATGAATTTTCGGATATTCAAGTTTTATATATGCCGGTAATTTGTTCGGAAATAGACTTTCAAGCCGTTTAACTACCTTGTCCAGATGTCCCCTTACAATAGCAACCTCGAATATCGCAAGGTTATCTTCAAAGCTTGAGTATCGCACCGTCGCAGGAATAAATGGCAAAACGAATGAGCTGGTCCGTATTATGAAATGGATAATTTGGCCTTTGACTTTTGGACGTATTAGCTGGCCTGGTAAAAGCTTGTTGCAGGTCAGGAATTCAACAAGCTCTTCAATACTGAACGTTATTTTTGCCATAGCTGCATTTTACCCGCTTGGCCGCGAAAAGGCACGAAAATTAACCACGCATTCTCGATGATTATTTTTTAATTTTTTTATTGAAATCCGGCTGAGATTATGGTAAATTGAAAAAAATGTTATTTAGCAGGGCATATTCTCACGTCTCTCAGGAATATCCTCTTAACGAAATGCGAGAGACAAATTTTATGGCCGTTCAGAAGGCCGAAGGAGTTTTAAGTGAGTACAGGCACAGTAAAATGGTTTAATGGGCAAAAAGGCTATGGATTTATCAGCCCCGATGATGGCAGTGAAGATTTGTTCGTCCATCACTCCGAAATCAAGACCAGCGGCTACGCAAATCTTGACGAAGGGCAGAAGGTTGAGTTTGAGGTCGGACAGGGCAAAAAAGGACCTTGTGCAACGAACGTAACACCTGCTTAATCCAAGCGTCACCTTGACAAACCAACGGGCTCTGCAAAAGGCGGAGCCCGTTTCATTTCTCCTCTTAACCCCCCTGCTAACCTGTTAGCCCCCTCTATTTACCTACGCCCTTTACCTTGAAGGAATCGAAAAATTTTGGACCCTTCTCATCAAGGATTTTTTTCGATTCACTTACAGCCATCACCTGGTAAAGCCGGTTGCCGATTATAAACACTCTTGCTTTGGTTATTGCTTTCTTTGGTACTTTAATTTCAACCTCTCGTCCGGGGTTGCCGTGAAAGTCGAGGACCTTTTCATCTTCTAATGTGCCTTTGACGCTTTTCACTGCACCATCTCTGGCACTATCCAGCATCTTTTTAATATCTGCTTTTTTAAACATCTCCTTCGGATAATCCACATATCCTACAACGAATCCTATCTCTTTCAAGCCGGCTCTGTACATAATAAATTCAAGTTTCCCAGCTGCTGTATCCATCTTTTTCGATTCTTTTCTCGGCTGACCGGGGAATAAAACGCTGAATCTGCCTGGTTTACTGTTGTATCTCTTGAATCCCTCTAACTCATCACCACCGCTCATAAAGTATATTATCCATGAGCCTGCAATAAAAACTATTGCAAATCCTATAATATACTTCATGGATTTCATATCTCACTCTCCCATTCGCTACGCTTTGAATGTCGTCTCTGCGTCTTCTGTCGTCCGTCTTCAGTCATTCATCGTCTGTTCTCTATCCTCTTTTACAGAGCAGACCGGTTACGCACAGCTGCGACCATGTCTCCATAGTATCTCGAACCTTTTGCAGCTCTTCTGGCGTCATAAAGCTCATTTGCGTTATCATCTGTTCGCGTTTGCTGACCTTTGGTGCATCCAGATTCCAGAGATGGACGATTCCGAGGTGCACGCTTCCGACCTCGTTGGATTCGTCATTGAGAAGCGCGACAACGCGGTCAGTATGGCTCGTCTCTACGGATACTTCCTCCGCCACCTCACGCTGAACGGCGGTAAGATAATTTTCGTATAAGTAAGCAAATAAAGAACTATTATCAGCATCAATCGGATTTATATGGCCTCCGATGCCGATGGACCTTAAGCCGAGGAGCCGTGTTTCACCCGCTCGCCTTCCCCTGACATAGTTAAGGTACTTACCGTCGTGAACCATGATTACGTATGGAATGAGCTGTTTATAAGAGGGGTCTTTCTCTGCCTGCGACCTCATTATGAAGCGGGGGACGCCCGGAGCGAAGATTTTATCGCGGTAGCGGTCTACGTCGGAAGCAAGGCCGTTAAATATCCCCACCTGTTCAATGACCTTTCGCTCGACAACCAATACTTGTTCTTCCTGTGCCATCAACTCACCTCAAACCACGATTTACAAGTAAAGGATTTTATCTGCCCTCATGCTTCAGGTCAATTACAAAACCGGCTTGCTCCGCACCAATTGAGCTATAGCTCACGTCTAATTGGTGCGGGGGACCCCCAATACTTTACCCCATGAGATGTGATAACTATCTCACCGGGGTCGGTTAGCCTCCAGCTTTGCTGGGGGTCATATTAACTTTCCCATTTTCGATTTCGGGATTTCACGTGGAGAAGCCCTTTTGCCGTTATAATTATTTTTATTTATTATTGTTGACATCCGGTTGGTTCTCGTGGTATATTTTTTATAAGTCGGGTTTATTCTCACGTCTCTCAGGAATATTCTCTTCAAAAACAATGCGAGAGACACGTTTTATGGCCATTTAGAGGCCAAAGGAGACTTTTGTGAGTATAGGTACAGTAAAATGGTTTAATGGGCAAAAAGGTTTTGGATTTATCACTCCCGATGGTGGTGGCGATGATTTGTTCGTTCATCACTCGGAAATCAAGACATCTGGCTATGCCAATCTTGATGAAGGCCAGAAGGTTCAGTTCGAGGTCGGACAGGGCAAAAAAGGCCCGTGTGCGACCAGCGTAACACTTGCTTAATCCAGGGCAACACACCTGAAAAACCAACGGGCTCCGCTCTTAAACGGAGCCCGTTTCATTTACACGCTTACTCATCAATCTTGCTGTAGCACCGGTCATTAGTATCGACTCCTGCTACCGCCTCTATCAGAACGACCTCGTCCGCCGCCGCCACCGCCACCGCCACGGCCACCACCACCGCCACGGCCACCACCAAAACCTCCCCGTCTTCCACCACCACCACGATCGGTCTTCGGGCGGGCTTCGTTGACATTCAAGGCACGCCCCATCAAATCCTTGCCGTTCATTTCCTGGATGGCTTTTTCTGCTTCAGCTTTAGAGGGCATTTCTACGAATCCGAATCCTTTTGATTCGCCGCTGAATTTATCCGTTATTAGACGGACCTCAGTGACCTGCCCGAATTCTGCAAAAGCCTGACGAACCTCATCCTCTGTTGCCTTATGCGGCAAATTTCCTACATAAATATTCATTGTGTTTATTCCTTTTCTTTTAATAATACTCTTGCCGGAACGACCGGCGTTCAATAGCCACGAGCTGTCATGTTACTCGCTCCTCTCAAAATAGTCAAGCATTAATTCTAACCCCCCGCCGGGACCACAACCACCAATAACCACTTATCATTTAACAACTTACTTTGTGCAAATAATATATATTCAATAGTAAATACCTATTTTAAGTGGCCTGTGGTGAGCAGGGTCGAACCAAATCGAAGGAGTAAATCGCAAAGGGCGAGATGTCGAAAAAAATTACCAGTCCCGAATAATTGATATTTCAAAAAATTCTAATGACTATTTGTTCTTGAATTTCTTCCACTCGCTTTCTTTTCCAAGAGCATCAAGAAATTCTGATCTTTGCTTATCAGACCATTCGGGGCCATAAGAAATCCCCCGAGGTCTCCTATATGAATGAAATAGGTATAGACTTTCCTTTGCTCGTGTCATAGAAACATAGAATAATCTAGCCTGTTCAACAATATCACTATAGGGATCTGGAATTATATCATTCTCTAAACCTACGATAATAACAACTTGAGCTTGCAATCCCTTTGCCTTTCTTAAAGTTCTTATTTGTACTGTTCCAGTTATAACCGGCTCTCTAGGAGTCTGTCCGAGTAATAATTGAACGGTCTTTAAAGAGATGGTAGAATAGCAGCCGATATTTATAATGGAAATTCAATTCAAGGAGGCTCAAG
>Ga0315541_1003631_pt1 | contig 11765 bp, 9 predicted proteins | sample SalMarSW160190MG_FD_203095 | JGI IMG/M metagenome (GOLD analysis project Ga0315541, IMG submission 203095) | Salt marsh sediment microbial communities from the Plum Island Ecosystem LTER, Massachusetts, United States - Salt Marsh Sediment SW1601-190 ...
TGGCTGCTGGCACTTTAACTAGAATTTTCTTAAAACGATTTAGACTTTTATATCTTCCACGAATGGCTATCGTTCTCTCTATTGTTTCTTTATCTATCATCGGGATGCTCACTTATGCTGCTTCTTCTAGAAGGACAGTGCTTATTTCTATGTCTATTTTCCCTATGCTTATTTTGATTACTTTAGTAGAAAAATTTGTTGCTGCTCAAATAAAAAGAGGGCTTTTGACTGCTATTACACTTTCTTTAGAAACATTGGCTATTTCTGTTTTTTGCTATTACGTTATGAGCTGGGAGATACTTAGAAATTTTATCCTAATCTATCCAGAAATTATTTTCTTAAGTTTACTATTCAACTTCTTCTTAGGTAAATGGACCGGACTTAGATTTTTTGAATATGTAAGATTCAGAAAAGTGGTAAAAGGTTGATAATTGATAAAAGAAATAAGTAGGAATTGAATATTGAATATTAGATATTGGATATTGAGAAATTGCTAATTGCTGATTGCTAATTGTTAAATAGCTTAATAGCTTAATAGTTATAAAGCCATAAAACCATTTAACTATAAAACTATAAAGCCATTTAACTATTACTTGAATTAACTTACCAACTTACAATATGTCTACTATTTTAGGAATGAATGAAAGAAATTTAAGATATATTCGTCCCCACAATCTGCGTGGGGCTATTCATTTAGCAGATGATAAAATTAAGACCTGTAAGATTTTGGGAAAAGCTGGTTTACCCACCCCTAAGCTTTATGGAATACTTAAGAAGGTTAGAGACATAGAGGAATTTGATTGGTCAAGTCTTCCCGATTCTTTTGTCATTAAGCCAAATATGGGATTAGGAGGAGGAGGGATTGTGGTAATGATAAAAAAGATCCAAGATGGATTAGATAAAGAAACCGGAGCTAAAAAAGAGTTTTCTTTTTTTGGTATTAAAGAGCTATCTAAAGAAGAGAATAATAATCAGTCAGTTTTAGTTCTTCCTACATGGGAAGCAGCAGATGGCACAATGTGGACTGTAGAAGACTTAAAATCTCACTCTTATAATATTATTGATGGTAATTTTTCCATCACAGAAGAACCTGATACAGTTATTATTCAGAAAAGATTAATTGTTCATCCGACCTTGAGAAAATATGCTTATAAGGGAGCACCAGATGTAAGAGTAATTGTTTTTAATAAAGTACCAGTTATGGCTGAAATGAGACTGCCAACGAAATATTCTCAAGGTAAGGCTAATCTAGCATTAGGTGCTATTGGAGTAGGGATTGATCTAGCTCAGGGAGTAACTACTACCGCAATAATTAAAAAACCCAGAAGGAGATGGATAGAGAAACATCCAGAAACTGGACAGGATCTATCCGGTCTTGAGATTCCTTTTTGGGATGAAATATTAGAGTTAAGTATTAAAGCTCAGGAGATTTCCCATCTGGGATTTTTGGGGGTAGATATTGTCATAGATAAGGACCAAGGACCAATGATTTTGGAGTTAAATGCGAGATCAGGTTTAGAAATTCAGAACGCTAATCTAACAGGACTTGCCAGACGTTTAGAACGGGTAGAAGGATTAAAAATTAAATCAATAAAGCATGGCATTAGAGTAGCTAAAGAGCTTTTTGGAGGAGAAATTGAAAAGAAGGTGGAAGATATGACTGGCAAAGAGGTCTTAGGCATTATTGAACCAATAAAGATTATGGATAAAGAAGGGGAATTGCATAAAGTTCTGGCTAAAATAGATACTGGAGCGGGATTGACTTCTATAGACTCAGATTTAGTTAAGAAGTTAGGATTTGAAGATGCTATCAATATATTCGAAAAATACACCCAAACTAAAAAACTTATGACTAAAGAAGAAGCAAGGAAATATGATAGAGAATTGACCGAAGAATTAAAAAGGAAACATAAGGACATAGTTGATACAGCAATTATCCATTCTCCTCATGGGACTACATGGCGGTTGATGATCCCTTTTATCTTTTATATCTCAGGAATTAAAGTTACCACAAAGGCTTCAGTAACGGAACGAAAAAATCTAAAATACCCAGTGATTATTGGCAGAAAAGATCTAAAGGATTTTCTTGTTGACCCAACTAAAAAGAAAGATAGGTTTAGTAAGTTTTAGGAAATTATATTATATGAAGATTGCTATTTTAGGAGTCCGTCCTACGCCAGAAAAAAAAATAATTATTAGAGCTGCAAGAAAAAGAGGCCACGAGTGTAGAGATGTGTTTGTCTCAGATATTGTTTTTGATTTAGGGAAAAACAAAATATTTTATGAGGAGGATAAAGATATTTTGAATTTTGATGTGTTTCTTTTTAGAGGTTTGGGGAAATATTTTCGGGAATTTGTGATGTTGGCTGGGTATTTAATTTCGAAAAATAAAGTAATTGTGGATGAAAAATTAAGCACGCAATTATACACTACCAGTAAGCTTCTTACTGCTCTTAAGTGCAGAGAGAAGAGCCTTCCTTATCCTAAGAGTTTTGAGGTTTTTAGCCGAGACGCAGCTAGACGAGTTATAAAAAAAATGAAGAAGCCTTTCATTATTAAATACGCCATTTCAAGTAAAGGCGAAAAGGTATTTAAATTGAATAGTTTTAAGCAGGCCTCTTCTCTTCTAAAAAAGGAAGATAGATTTCCTGAAATTTTAATACAGGAATATTTGCCAGCAAAAGAAGATAACAGAGTATTTGTGATAGGTTATAAAGCTCTAGGAGTAATGAAACGTATTATACCTAAAGGGGATTTTCGAGCAAATATCGCTTTAGGAGCTAAAGGGATCCCGGGTAAACTCACCCCAAGATTAAAAAGATTAGCAGAAAAAGCAGCAAAAATAACCCAGACTGAAATAGCTGGGGTAGATATAATGTATTCAAGAGGTAAACCATATATTTTGGAAGTGAATCGTGCCCCCCAATTTATAGGTTTTATCGAGACCACAGGCATTGATGTACCAGGTAAAATTATAGATTATTTAGAAAAGAAATATGAGAAAAGTAAAAAGAAAAAGTAAATTAGTTATTACAATTACTGGCACCAATGGAAAAACAATCGTAGCCAATTTACTTGATTATCTGCTTTCTTCCAAAAACAAGACGATTGGACTTGCTACCACCGATGGTCTTTTTGTTAACAATAAATGCATTCAGAAAAGATTTTATTCTACTACTAGAACCTATAAAAAAATATTAAAGAATCCAAAAGTGGATATTGCTATTTTAGAATTGGCTATAGGAGCATTTATGCCGAAGAATTTTTCTCTTAATTTTCCTCCAAAAAGTGATGTATCAATAGTCACTAATATCAGTAGAGATCATATCAACGGAAAAACTATCAAAAGTATAAAAGATGTATTCAAGTATAAATCAAAAATAACAGAACATACAAAGACTCGAGGATTATTAATTCTCAATGCTCAAGATTTGTGGGTGAGGAGAATGGAGAAACTGTTTAAAGGAGAGGTAATACTCTTTAGTTTGGACAAGAAAAACCCATACTTAGTAAAACATTTAGAAGATAAAGGCAAAGTTGTTTATTTGGATAAAAATAAAATTTTTATAGAAACACCTACCCAGAGAAAGGAAATTATTGATGTACGAAAAATTCCTTTGACCTTAGAAGGAAAAGCTTTGTTTAATATTCAGAATGTAATGGCAGTTTTGGCTTGCATCTTTTTTTCTCCGAAATTAAATTTAGGTCTTCCTTATGTAAAAAGAAAATTAAAATCTTTCGGTTTGTCTCCCAGACACAATAAGGGAAGGACTTGTATGTTCGATTTCGGCAAATTTAAAATCATTACAGATTTTGCTCATAATACTGGAGCTTTTGAAAACATAATAGCTACTGTTCAAAAGTTTAAACCTGAAAGAATTGTTGGGGTGGTCAGAAGCAGTCTAAATAGAACTAATGAACATATCGTCAGGTCAGGAGAAAAAATAGGAGAACTTTTTGATGTAATTTATGTGTATGATAAGCTGGCTGATAAAGGATTCCAGAAAGCAAGCTATGGTAGAAAAAAGGGGGAAACTCCAAAATTACTTATTCAGGGACTAAAGAAGGTTGGTCCGAGATCGTTCCAGTATATCCCTAGAGAGATTGAAGCTTTGAACTACGCTATAAAATATGTAAAAAAAGGAGATATTATTATTCATATAGTGAATAATGTAGACGAAATTTATAAAAGAATTAAGGAGTTAAATTATGAAAAATAATTCTAAGGTATATCTAGGAACATCTCAAGGATTTATAGAAGATACTTCAAGAATGAACTGGCAAAGGAAGGCTATTAGAAATTTCTTGGGGAAATTAGCCCAATTTATTTTGTGGCGTTATCAGCCAAAAATAGTAGGAATAACTGGAAGTATAGGTAAGACTTCAACCACTCAATTTACACAAGACATTCTTTCTAAAAAATTTACCACTCGCACCGTAGATGAGGATTTTACAACAGACATTGCTGTTTCTGCTTCTATTTTAGGGATAAAAGCTTTTAGAAAATTAAAAAAGGGATTAAAACATATCCCCAAGTTGTTATATAATTTAATTATTCCTCAAAAATATCCTCAAATTTTAATTTTAGAATTGAGGTCTCAGAAAAAAGGAAGAATTAGATATTTGAGTAAACTTGTCAGACCTAACATAGGCGTAGTCACAGCAGTTGCTCCTTCACATATGGAGCATTTCAGAGATCTAAAAACAGTATTTATTGAGAAGAAAGCCTTAGCGGAATGTATTCCTAAACATGGCTTGGTTATTCTTAATTTTGATGATCAAAAGGTGCGAGATATGGCTTCTAGTACCCAAGCGAAGGTGTTTTATTTTGGTCTAGACAAAAGAGCAGATATTTGGGCGGATAAGATAAAAGTAAGTTTAGAGGGTTTGAGATTTAACTTGCATTTCAAAAACAAGAGCTACATTGTTCATGCCCCTGGTATTATCAATAAATATCATATTTATCCAATTCTAGCTGCTATAGCTTGTGCCCATTTTTTAGGTATGAAAATGGGCAGGATTATTTCTGCTTTGAAAGACCTAAAGCCTGTAGAAGGCAGAGGCAATAAAGTTTTAGGTCCAAAATCTTCAATTTTAATCAACGATACTTTTAACGCGAACCCTAAATCCACTTGTGCTAGTTTAGAGATTTTAGAAGATATAACTGGGGATAGAAGAAAAATAGGTGTACTTGGTAATATGTTAGAATTAGGACAGTTTGAAGAAAAAGGTCACAAAGAAGTAGGTAGGAAAGCAGCTAAAATAGTTGATTTACTTATTACTTCTGGGAACCTTGCCAAAATAATTGCTCAAGAGGCTATAAGATGTGGTTTATCGAAAGAGAAAATATTTATTACTAAAGACTCAGAACAAGCAGCTTCTCTACTTAAGCCTAAGATTCAAAAAGAGGATGTAATCTTGGTTAAAGGATCTCATGGAGCTAGAATGAGGGAAGTAATAAATACTCTAAGAAGTGACATGGTGGATTAAATGTGGTATAATGGGCTTAATCCTATGAAAATCGCTATTCTATCTTCCTTGGATGAAAGAATCCCTCCAGAGAAATACGGAGGAGTGGAAAGGGTGGTTTCCTTTCTTACAGAAGAGTTAATAAAGCGAGGTCATGATGTTACCTTATTTGCCTCTGGAGACTCTAAAACTAAAGCTAAATTAGTATCTGTTTGGCCAAAAGGTTTTCGAAGAGATGGAAGTGTTAAAAAGCCTCAAGCCCTTGTAACCTTGATGATGGCCAAATTTTTTAATGAATATGCTCAGAATTTCGATATTATTTCTAATCACTTAGATCACGATCCTCTGGCTTTTGTGAAATTCGCTAAAGCGCCTTTAGTTTCCACCCTACACTCTACTTCTAGGCCAGAAAGGGACGTTTTATACAGATATGCAAGTGAACTTGGTGCTTATTTTATTACTATCTCACAAAATCAAAGAAAGTCTTATCCTGAGGATATTAATTTTATTGCCACTATACATCATGGTCTGCCTATCAAGTCTTTTAGATTCAATCCAAAACCCAAGAACTATCTTGCTTGGTTTGGTCGGATTACTTCCCCTGTTTCTGTAGGTCAAAAAGGACAAGATGAGGCAATTGAAGTGGCAAAAAGGCTTGGTGAGAAATTAATCATGGCGGGGAAGATTGATAAAGCAGATCAGAAATATTTTAATGAAAAAGTCAAACCTAAGATTGACGGAAAGCAAATTCAATTTATTGCTGAGCTTAATGACCAGGAGAAAGTTCCCTTTTTAGGAAATGCCAAAGCTTTTCTCTTTCCTGTGAAATGGTCTGAACCTTTTGGCCTAGCTATAATTGAAGCTATGGCTTGCGGAACCCCTGTTATTGCTTTTGATAGGGGGGCAGCAAGAGAAATAATTGTGGACGGAAAAACAGGATTTATTTGTAAGAATATATCCGAGATGACTGAGGCAGTGGAGAGAATTAAAGAAATTAATCGAGAAAAGTGTCGAAAGCATATAGAAAAGAATTTTACTGTACAGAGAATGGTTGATGATTATGAAAGAATATTCAAGAAAATTATCAATTGTTAATTTTCGTTCATTAATTTTATGAGAATTGCCCAAGTTTCTTCTCTAGTTGAGCAAGTTCCGCCTCCAAAATATGGTGGGTTAGAATTAGTGGTACATAATCTCACGGAAGAATTGGTAAGACACGGACATGATGTTACCTTATTTGCCTCTGGAGACTCTAAAACTAAAGCTAAACTGGTTCCGATTACTCCCCGAGCGTTAAGATATCGAAAGGATATTACAAAGCCAGAAATTTATTATTATATTTTACAAGGAGAATTACTAGAAAGAGCTCAAGATTTTGATATTATTCATGTCCATATATCTGTTAAAATTTTACCCCTAAATAAATTTTCTCCCACTCCTATCCTTTCCACACTTCATGGAAGACTTAATATACCAGAAGTTCAGGAGGTAATCTTGAGATTTCCTGAAGATATTTATTATAATTCTATTTCTTTAAGCCAACAAGGGACTTTCCCCGAATTAAAGTTTTTTGCTAATGTTTATAATGGAATTGATGTGAAGAAATTTGAATTTAATGACAGGCCTCAGAATTATCTAGCTTTCTTAGGAAGAATTTCACCAGAAAAAGGGATAAAGGAAGCTATACTTGCCACTCTTAAAGCAAAAGAGAAATTAATTATTGCTGCTAAGATAGACAGGGTGGATGAAGAATATTATAAAAAAGAAATAGAATCTTTGATTGACAGGAAACAAATTAAATTTATTGGCGAAGTAGGTCATAAAGGTAAAGTAGAACTTTTAAAAAATGCTAAGGCTCTCCTTAATCCTATTAATTGGCCAGAGCCATTTGGATTGGTAATGCCTGAAGCTATGGCTTGCGGGACTCCTGTTATTGCCACGAAACGTGCCTCGGCTCCAGAGACTATTGTCGAGGGCAAAACCGGCTTTTTGGTTAATCCTAAAAGACCCATAGAAGGGATTGTTAGAGTTTTATCCAGAATCAATGAGATTTCTCGTGAGGATTGTCGAGAACACGTAGAGAAAAATTTTTCTGTAGAGAAAATGGTAGATGGATACGAAAAAACTTATAAAGAAATATTAAAGATCAAAAGGAAAAAATAATTATGAGAATTCTATTTCTCCACACTTATCCTCTTTGGGGATCAGGTTCAGGAACATATGTTCGGCATTTAGCTCAAGAATTAGCTAAAAAACATAAGATAGCTATTGCTTGTCCTGATGATCGGACACTACCCGGTTGTAAAATTTATCCTATAAAACTTCCTTTTTTCGTTGCTGCAACTGGCCACCCAGAATACCCGGATTGTAAACTTTATCATGGACTTTCAAATAGAGAACTTCTTCGAGTATATTCCACTTTTCTAAGAGGTTCTGTTAGGGCTGTGGAAAGATTTAAACCTGAAATTATTCACGTCCAACATTGCGGGGTACTTTCTTGGGTGGCGAGGTTTATTAAAGCTATTTATGGGATAAACTATATTGTAACTTCTCATGGTACAGGACTTCATACTATTTCTCAGGATAAGCGTTTTTGGCCATTGACTCGGGAAGCACTTTTGAGTGCCAAATGTGTTACCGCAGTTTCCGGAGATACTCGGGCTTGGGTTTTAAAAATTTTTGGTTTCGATAAAAAATTCTCACGCAAAATGCGAACCATCCCAGGGGGTATTAGTATAGAAAATTATCCCAAAGAGAAATTGCTTAGAATCATTAATAAGAAATATAAACTTAAAGGGAAAAAGATAGTACTTTTTTCCGGGAAACTCACTTCTCTCAAAGGAGTAAAATATTTAGTTAAAGCAGCTAGAAAAATCAAAGGAGATATTTTTATTATTGGTCAAGGTCCAGAAGAGTCTTCACTAAGAAAGTTAGCTAGAGATTTAGAGGTAAAGAATGTGCATTTTTTAGGATATTTTGGCAAAGATAAAAAGAACGAACTCATGGAATTTTACTACAGAGCTGATGTTTTCGTAGCTCCTTCCGTGTGGGACGAACCTTTGGGTTTAGTTATTTTGGAAGCTATGGCTTGTAAGACTCCTGTAGTAGTTACTCGCAAAGGAGGTATCCCTTTAGCCGTTAAAGAGGGATTTAATGGTCTTTTTATTAGACCACGGAATTCCAACGATCTTGCAGAGAAGATAAATAAAATTTTAAAGAATACCAAATTAAGGAAAAGATTAAGAGAAAATGCTCGCAAGACCGTAGAAGAAAAATTTACATGGAAAAAAATTAGTAAAAAGTTTCATCGTATTTATAAAAAATTTATTATTAATGATAAAAGATAAGATTAGAATGAAAATAGCTATTATTGCTCCTCCTTTTATTTCTATCCCTCCCCAAGGCCAAGGAGGAACTGAGAGAATTATTTACCAGATGTGTGAAGAAATGACGAAAAGAGGTCATGATGTTACTTTATTTGGAGCAGGTGAATGTCATATTTCTGGTAGATTCGAGCAAATTTTTAAGGAAACTATTTCTGAAAGAAAATTTAATTCTAGAGTTGTGGAAGGATCAAGGCCGCTGAGGCTCGAAACTGCTTATATGGCGAAAGTAATGACAAAAATTAGTCGAAGAGAAAGAGAATTTGATATTATTTTCAGTCATATGCGAGGAGGATATATCTTTTTGCTCCAAGTCCAGTATCTCAAAACTCCTATAGTTCATATCTTGCACTTGCCTATATTTGCTGAGATGGCTGAGGTGTTTTCATTATATAAAGAGCCCAATATTATTACTATCTCTAATAGTCAAAGAAAGTTTGCCCCTTATCTTAATTATTTAGCTACTGTTTATAATGGTGTTGATGTTGGAGAATTTGAGTTTAACCCAAAACCTAAAGATTACCTACTGTATATGGGGGCTTTGGGTGAACACAAAAATCCTAGAGCAGCGATCAATGTAACTAAAAAAACTGGGCAAAAATTGATTTTAGCTGGAGGTAAAATAAGACATCCTTATTTTGAAGAGGAAATAGAACCTTTAATTGACGGGAAACAGATTCAATATGTTGGTGAGGTAAAAGGGCAAAAGAGGGTGGATATTTTGAAGAATGCTAAAGCTTTTCTCTTCCCCATTGTCTGGCCAGAGCCTTTTGGTCTAGCTATGATTGAAGCCATGGCTTCAGGCACTCCAGCTATTGCTTTTAATCATGGGGCAGTCCGAGAAGTGATAGAGAATGGGAAGACTGGTTTTATAGTGGGGAACGAAGCGGAGATGGCCAAAGCAGTAAATAAGATTGATCAGATTGAAAGAAAAGCTTGCAGGATAAGGGTAGAGAAACATTTTACTACTCAAAGAATGGTAGATGATTATTTAGAAGTAGCAGAGAAATTGATAGTTAAGTAATTATTAACCTAATGAAAATTGCTCAAATTGCCCCTCCTTGGTTAGCTATTCCTCCTAGACTTTATGGAGGGATAGAAAGGGTGGTGGATAATTTAACAAGAGAGCTAATAAAAAAAAGACACCAAGTTTTACTTTTCGCTCCAGGCGACTCTAAAACTAAAGCTAAATTAGTTCCTCTTGTCCCAAAACATTTAGGTCAAGCAGGTGACAAGGAATACAAAGGTTGGATTGCTGAAAATTATGCAGAGCTTGCTTTATATTGGGCTGAGATAGAAAGAGTAGACATAATTCACGGTCATATGTTGTTTATTCCAAAGTATTTTACCCATACAAAAAGAGTAGAAACTCTGCATGGTCCAGCGAGTAAAAGAATATTAGTGAAGTGTAGAAGGTTAAGTAGTGAAGGAGTGTTTTTTGTGGCTATTTCTAAAAAACAGAAAGAACTTTATATTAAGAAAGAAAAAGAACTTTTTAAGTCAAACAAAATCAAATGGGCAGGTGTAGTTCACAATGCCATCAATGTCGAGAAATATCCTTTTGATGATTCGAAGAAAGATTATTTATTGTTCTTAGGGAGAGCAAATGAGGAAAAGGGAATAGATTATGCAGTGAGAGTGGCTTTAGCTACAGGAGAAAAGTTAAAGATGGCCGTGAAAGTGACAGAAGAGTTTGAAAAAGAATATTGGCAGAAAAAAATAAAACCTTTAATAGCAAAAGCTAAAAAAGGTCAAATTAAAGTTTTCGGAGAGGTAAGCCGAAAAGATAAAATTGCTCTTCTTAGAGACGCTAAAGCTACACTTTTCACCAGTCGTTGGGAGGAACCCTTCGGATTAGTTATTACTGAATCTTTGGCTTGTGGGACACCAGTTATTGCCTTTCGAAAAGGAGCAGCACCAGAAATTATTGAGGAAGGAGAAACAGGCTTTATTGCAGATGCAGAAAGAGATATGATAGGAGCAATCAAAAAGTTAAAACAAATTAGGTTCAAAGAATGTCGCAAGCGAGTTCAAGAAAATTTTTCTTCTGGTAAAATGGCTAATGGTTATATAAAAATATATAGAGAGATAATAAAAAACTAATTCTTATGACCTACAAAATCAAACTAATCTGTCCAGAATGTGGTAATGAAATCGAAATAACTGGTGATGCTAATGTAAAATTTTATGGACACATCAAACCCTACCGGTGTCCTAAGTGTAGGTATTTTGGGAAGTTTAAGAAGAAATATGGCTAAAGTACTAAATCCAAAAAATGTGAATATTAGATATTGAATATTGGATATTAAATCGATTAATTTCTAATATCTAATATCCAATTTCTGTTCGTCTCTTGCATTTAACACTCTTTACATCTTTATTTTTACAAACCTTCTCTTTCCTACTTGAACCACCATGCCATTTTCTGGCTTTATTTTTTTATTTGGATCATTTATTAGTTTATTGTCAATCTTAACCCCTCCTTGCGTTATGAGTCTTTTAGCCTCGGACTTGCTTGAAGCTAGCTTAGTCTTAACTAGTAAATCTGACATCTGACACCTGACACCTGACACCTTTATCCTTGGCATTTGACTGGGAGTTTTTTGTTCTCTAAAAATTCTATTGAATTCTTTTTCGGCTTCTATAGCCTTCTTTTTTGAATGATACATTGTTACAATTTCTCTAGCTAATCTAGCTTTTAGATTGCGAGCATTTATTTTCTTTTGTTTTAAATCTTCCTCTATTTCTATTATTTCTTCTAAAGAAATATCTGTAGCTAGTTTTAAATAGGATAGGATTAATGAGTCAGGAATTGACATAATTTTTCCGTACATTTGATCTGGTTTATCTAAGATGGCAATGTAATTTCCTAAAGTTTTGCTCATTTTTTCTTTCCCATCTATACCTATAAGG
>Ga0315541_1003632_pt1 | contig 11765 bp, 21 predicted proteins | sample SalMarSW160190MG_FD_203095 | JGI IMG/M metagenome (GOLD analysis project Ga0315541, IMG submission 203095) | Salt marsh sediment microbial communities from the Plum Island Ecosystem LTER, Massachusetts, United States - Salt Marsh Sediment SW1601-190 ...
CCAATATCCATCAGGCGTCTGATGTTCATCTGCAATTCACGCCGCAAGTCACCTTCAACCTGGTACCCACGGTCAATAACCTCACGCAGTGAAGTAACCTCCGACTCCGTCAAGTCCCTGACCCGCGTGTTGGGATCTACCCTGGCCTTGCGCAGAATCTCATTGCTCAGACTACGCCCAATGCCGTAAATATATGTCAGACCGATTTCCACCCGCTTGCTCCGTGGCAAGTCTATCCCTGCAATACGCGCCATACTTCCCTCCGGTCAGAAATCCCAATGACCAAGTTGCAAACCCCAGCCACTACAAAGCCCCCAACCTTGGGGTCTTGGGGTTTGGGATTTGAAGTTACCCCTGGCGTTGCTTGTGCTTTGGATTTTCGCAAATCACTCGTACCACGCCACGCCGCCGAACAATCTTGCACTTCGGGCAGCGCCGCTTCACTGAGGGCGATACCTTCATCGCATCATACCTCCCTGCCTTGTACCCATTCACCTGCCTACAGTCGCGACAGAATCTCTGCATCACCATCGGTGATGGCAATGTCATGTTCAAAATGGGCTGTCAATTTCCCATCACACGAAACCACAGTCCAATGATCGTCCAGCACCTTCACACGATTATCTCCGACCAACACCATCGGTTCCAGCGCCACGGTCATCCCCTTACGCAAGCGCACACCTTTTCCTGGTTGGCCATAGTTGGGTACCTGTGGATCCTCGTGCATCTTTCGTCCAATGCCATGACCGGTGTACTCCCGCACGACGTTATGTCCGCGACTCTCCACGTAGGACTGAATGGCAGCGGAGATGTCACCGGACCGGCCGCCTACCCTGGCAGCGGCAATCCCTGCGTAGAGCGCGCCTTCAGTCACCTCCAGCAGCCTCTGTGCCTCCAGGCTAACCTGCCCCACCATCAGTGTGATCGCAGCATCGCCATGATAGCCGTCCAGTATAACACCGACATCTATGCTGATAATGTCCCCTTCCTGCAACACGCGCGGGCCAGGAATACCGTGTACCAGTTCCTCGTTCACCGAGGTGCAGATACTGGCCGGAAAAGGATGAGCGCTGCCGGGTGGGTACCCCTTGAACGACGGGATGGCGTTGTACTTGCGGATCACCGTTTCCGCCAACCTATCCAGCTCTGCCGTCGGCACACCCGGTGTGGCCCACTCCCGCATTCTCTCCAGCACCTCGGCCACAATCCGGGCAGACTGGCGCATCTTGTTAATCTCGGCTGCTGACTTTAAAGTGATCAATGGCTACTCCCTGGCTGCTTCTACGACCGCCCGTAGGTCAGCTTGCACATCCTCAATCGTCTGCTCTCCTTACTTGATGAACCCCTCGTAGTGACGCATCAAGAGTTGGGCCTCCAACTGACGCACCGTGTCCAGTACCACGCCGACCACGATCAGCAGGCCAGAAGAGGTGATGAGCAGTACCCTCGTTTGTAAGAACAGGTCTACGATAAAGGGCAACACCGCCACTCCGCCCAGGAAGAGCGCCCCCACTAGCGTGATACGCCGGTAGACAGAGGTAATGTAATCGGCAGTCTTCTTACCCGGTCGGATCCCTGGAATGAAGCCTCCCTGTCGTTTCAGCGCGCCCGGCAAATCCTGCTGCTGAACCATTACATCAGTATAGAAATAGGTGAGCCCCACCACCGCCAGGAAGTAAAGCAGACCATACCACGGACTCTGCCCACTAAAGAAATTCATCACCCCCTGAGCAAACTGAGACACCCTAGCGTTTTCACCGGCGACAAAGAACTGTGCAACCACCGCCGGGAGGGTGAGAAAAGACTGGGCAAAGATCAGCGGTATCATACCGGCCGTGTTGACCCGCAACGGAATGTGGGCACTTCCACCGGCGTACATCTTGATGCCCCGCACGCGCTTACCATATTGCACCGGGATCCGTCGCTCACCTTCCTGCACCACTACGATCACGAACATCGTGATGGCCGTGATAGCCAGGAAGATACCCAGCATCAACACACCCATCCCCACGCCGCCACCTTCCACCGCTTGAGCCTGAGTCCAGATGCGCCCGATGTTCTGCGGCACACGGGACACGATGCCGCCGAATATGATCAACGACAACCCGTTACCGATACCCTGCTCGGTGATCAAGTCGCCCAACCAGATAGCGAACATCGTGCCAGCGGTCATCGCCACCAACACCGAGACGGTAGGCAATATATTCTCTGGTGGGCTGAAGCCGAAGTGGGGCAAAATGGGCGCACTGCCAACCCCAGCGCTAAAGTACCGGGTCTGCCCAAAAGCCTGCAACAATGCCAGTGGAACGGTTATATAGTACTGCCACTGATTGAGCTTACGCCGACCCGCCTCCCCTTCCTCGGCCAGCCGCTCTAACCTTGGGATGATCGGGGTCAGCAACTGAAAGATAATGGTAGCGTTGATGTATGGATACACGCTGTTCGCCATAACCGAAAAATTCGACACCGCCCCGCCGGATAGAAGGTCCAGCAAATTGAATAACTGGCTGGCACCGCCAGTGCCCGCCAGCAGTTGCCCCAGGGCCTCCTGGTCTACCCCCGGCACCGGCACGTGTGCCGCCAGACGGAAAATAATGAGGATCAGCAACGTATACAACAACTTGCGCCGCAGGTCGGGCAAAGTCATGGCATTCCGCAGGGCTTCAATCATCACATCACTCCCAGTCTGCTACCATCCAAATTCGCTGTTGTCCTGCAATCCGCGTCCTACCGCGTTCGATAGCCGCCTCGCTGCCAGGGCAGTTCCTCCACCACTCCCCCCGCCGCCTCGATCTTGGCCCACGCGCTATCCGAAAACCGGTGCGCCTCCACCGTGAGCGGGTGCTTCAAATCTCCGCGCCCCAGGATCACCACCAACTCGTCCGCGCGCTTGATGATGCCTGCCTCGACTAGCGCCTCCGGGGTGACGTCGGTCTCCTTCTGGAAGACCGCGAGCCGTTCCAGGTTCACCGGCGTGAACCGGACGCGCCACGGATCGCGGAAACCCACGCCCCGCGCGAACGGGAGCTTGCGCACCAAGGGCAACTGACCACCCTCAAAGTAGAGCGACACGCCACCACCACTGCGGGCCTTCTGACCTTTCGTACCACGCCCAGCCGTCTTACCCTGCCCGGCAGCAATACCGCGCCCCACGCGCTTACGCTTCTTCGCCGATCCATCAGCGGGCTTCAAATCGTGTAACTTCACCACTCACCCCCTACAACCAACTGACCAACTAACTCCCTAATCCACTTCCTCCACCGTCACCAGGTGTTTCACCTTAGCGATCATCCCCCGGATGACCGGAGTGTTCTTTTGCTCCACTGTCTGATGCATCCGCCGCAGACCCAATGCCCGCACCGTTCGTTTCTGCCGGTAGGAATATCCGATCGGGCTCTTCGTAAGCGTGATACGCAACAACCCTTCCTTCTTCGCAGCGCTCATCGTGCTCGCCTCCAGAACGGCATCACTTTGACCTCAGGCACACCGCGCTCACGGGCCACATCCTCCACACGACTCAGCTGCATCAAGCCATCCATCGTCGCCCGCACCACATTGAGGACGTTAGAACTGCCCTGTGACTTGGTAAGCACATCGTGCACGCCGACAGCCTCCAACACGGCGCGTACACCACCGGCTGCGATTACGCCCGTCCCGGGCGCAGATGGCTTAAGGAGCACCTTCGCGCCGCCACACCGCCCGATCACCTCGTGCGGGATCGTGGTCTGCACCAACGCTATGGGTCGCATGCTGCGCCGCGCCCGTTCCGTCGCCTTACGAATCGCATCGGGGACACCGCGCGCCTTGCCGACCCCTATGCCGACCTGCCCACGGTTGTCGCCCACTACCGCGACCACGCGGAAGTTAAAGCGCCGCCCTCCCTTAACGACCTTCGCAACTCTCGTGATGTCCACGACGCGCTCATCCAGTTCATCTCGCTCCTCGAAGACCTTGCGATCCCGTAAGCTCCCTCTAGCCATCCTGCCTCCGTTGCGCCTCAGACTTTCGTCCTCAAAACTTGAGCCCACCCTCACGGGCTGCGTCCGCCAGAGCCTTCACCCGGCCGTGATACTTGTACCCACCACGGTCGAAGACTACCTTCTTGATACCCTGGCTCAATGCACGCTCCGCCAACACCTTACCCACCACATGCGCTTGTTCAGTCTTCGTCAACCCCTGAAGCTGCGCTGCTACCTCCGGGTCAATAGTCGAAGCAGAGACCAGCGTATGCCCCCGGCTATCATCAATCACATGAACGTAGATGTGATGCAAGCTGCGAAAAACGTTCAATCGCGGTCGCTCTGGCGTCCCAACCACATGCTTCCGCACACGCCTGTGTCGCCGCAAGCGGGCTACTCGACGGTCAATCTCTGGCATATCTCAACCTCAATCCACTGATCAAGTTCATCCATTAGCCAATCTTGCCGGCCTTGCCAGCTTTGTGGCGAACGTACTCGCCGACGTACCGGATGCCCTTACCCTTATAGGGCTCAGGCGGCCGCCAGGCACGGATCTCCGCCGCCATTCGCCCCACCAACTCTTTATCAATCCCACTCACCTTGATCACTTTTGAGCGAGCTTCAACCTCAAACTGAATCCCCTCGGGCGGGGCGATGTTAACCGGATGGGAGAAGCCCAGTTGTAGCAACAGACTCCCGTCCCCCTGCAAGTCCACCCGATACCCTACGCCGTGGACCTCCAACTGCTTTTGAAAACCCTGCGCCACGCCGATCACCATGTTATTCAGCAACGCCCGTGTCAGACCATGCAGCGCCCTATGGTGCCGTTGATCGGTCGGGCGATGCACCCCCAACTTACCATCTTCCAGCACAATCTCCATATCTGGGTGGAACTCGCGGGAAAGACTGCCCTTGGGCCCCGTCACCGTCACCTGGCTGCCTTGAACATCAACCCTCACCCCCTCGGGTAGAGGGATGGGCATACGACCAATCCGTGACACTACCTGCCTCCCTCAACACCTACCACACGTAGCACAACACTTCACCGCCCACACCCAGGCGACGGGCTTGCTGTCCCGTCAACACTCCCTTGGGCGTCGAGAGAATAGCGATCCCCATGCCGCTTCGCACCCACGGTATCGCCGATGCACGTGTATAGACACGGCGCCCCGGCTTACTCACGCGCTTTAAACCCGTGACGACCGGGTGGCGCTCCTTCCTCTCGCCCACGTACTTGAGCCTGATAACCAGTTGTGGCTGTGGGCGCTCATGCGTCACGTAATAATCCTCAACGAACCCCTCGCTTTTCAAGATCTTGGCAATCGCCACCTTGATCTTAGAAGAAGGCACGCGCACACCCGGATGCCCCACTGCCAGGGTATTGCGTATGCGCGTCAACATATCGGCTATCGGATCAGACATTGTCATTGGATAAGACCTCTCGTTCCCGTTCGCTCACCAACTCGACTTTACTACACCGGGGATCTCGCCCCTCAAAGCCCGCTCCCGGAAGCAGATGCGGCACATCTGGAAGCGCCGGATATAGCCCCGCGGCCGACCGCATATCCTACAACGATTCCGCACTTGCACCTTATACTTACGTCGCGTCTCTCGAATCGGCAGACACTTTCTCGTCATTTCACTTCTCCAATCCAGGCTAGTTCGCGGTGCCAAACAGTTTTCCAGTGCTCCCAGCCCCCGTCCCCGGGGGCGTCGCGGGCAAGAATACAGCGTAAAAAGCACCCGCTCGTCGCATGGGACACCCCCGAGACGGGGGCTTGGAGCGTTTTGTACCGAAAACCAGGCTACCAGCCCCGGCGACGGAACGGCATCCCCAACAACTCCAGCAGCCGCCGCCCCTCCTCGTCCGTATAGGCGGTGGTAACCATACTGACCTCCATACCACGTATCTTGTCAATTGAGTCGTAGTCCACCTCGGGGAACATCAGTTGCTCACGCAACCCCAGTGTGAAGTTTCCATGCCCATCGAGGGTGTCGGGGACACCACGGAAGTCACGCTGACGCGGCAGTGCCACATTGCACAGTCGATCGAAAAACGCCCACATGCGTTCCCCTCGCAATGTTACCTTGACACCGATGGCACGGCCCTCTCGCAATTTGAAACTCGCAATGGACTTACGCGCTCGAGTGATCACAGGATGCTGTCCGGTTATCGTCGCAATGTCCTGCACCACGTGATCCAGCGCCTTAGCGTTCTCCAGCGCTTCGCCCACGCCCACGTTGACCACGATCTTGCGCAGGCGCGGCGCCTCCATAATGTTCCGGTATCCGAACTCCTGCATCAGCGCAGGCCGGACATCTTCACGATAACGCTTCTGCAAATGCTGCATCAGTCTGCCTTCCTACCCCAGGTATGAGAACCTGCTACTAGTCAATTGCCTCACCACACTGCTTGCACACGCGCACCTTACGCCCATCCTCCTGCCAGGCAAACCCCACGCGCGTACGCTGATCGCACCGGGGGCACACCAGCATGACGTCGGAGATATGAATCGGGGCCTCAAACTCGATGATGCCTGGTTGAACCTGACCGCGTCCAGCACGCATAGGACGCTGGTGCTTCTTGACAGTGTTGACTCCGGAGACAACAACACGATTTTTCTTCGGCAATACCCGCTGCACCATCCCCCGCAGGCCCCAGTCGTTGCCGGAAACGACCTCTACAGTATCGCCCTTCTTGATTCGGTTGCCCACCCTGTACACTCCTCCAATCGTCGTCCCTACAGTACCTCAGGAGCCAGCGAGACGATCTTCATAAAGCCCTTTTCCCGCAACTCGCGGGCCACCGGCCCGAAGATGCGCGTGCCCTTCGGGTTCCAGCTTGCTTCATCCAAAATCACCGCCGCGTTATCATCGAAGCGAATGCTGGATCCGTCAGGACGTCGGTACTCCTTCGCCGTGCGCACAATTACTGCTCGCACGATCTCCCCTTTCTTCACCTGCGCCCTCGAGGTGGCCTGCTTCACGGTCGCCACGACGATGTCACCCACTCTACCGTACCGTCGCCTGGAACCGCCCAATACACGGATGACGAGGACCTCCCGCGCCCCGGTGTTGTCGGCCACCCGCAGGCGGCTCTCCTGCTGGATCATTGCCCAACCCCCGTTACCGTTCCAGCCTCAGTTCGCTTCAATATCTCCTCCACGACCCACCGCTTCTCACGGCTCAGTGGGCGGGATTCGACAATGCGCACCAAGTCACCAATGCGGCAGACGTTCCCCTCATCGTGAGCTTTGTACTTTTTCACCCGGCGCAACACTTTGCCGTATCGCGGATGACGTGCCATACGCTCAACACGTACCACCACAGTCTTGTCCATCTTGTCGCTCACTACGCTGCCAACGAGCCGCTTTCCCGTAGAAACGCGCCGCTCCCTCACCATGCTGCCTCCTCGACCAACTCAGTGATCAACGCACGCTCGCGAAGGATCGTCTTCATCCGGGCGATGTCACGCCTCACAACCCTTACCCGATTATGATCTTCCAGACGCCCCATGGCTAATTCACGGCGCAGAGCGAAGAGTTCCCGGTAAGCATCCTCCAGCCGACTTTGCAACTCTTCCGTAGTCCAGATTCGAATCTCCCGTGCCTGCATACCTCTCCTATTCCCCAGCAGAGATTCCTGCGCGCTTTACGAACCGGCACTTGATAGGCAACTTATGGGACGCCAAACGCATCGCCTCGCGTGCCATCTCCTCAGACACACCACTCAGTTCGAACATAATGCGGCCCGGCTTGACCACGGCCACCCAGTGATCCACCGCCCCTTTGCCCTTGCCCATGCGAGTCTCAGCCGGCTTGGCCGTGACTGGCTTATCGGGGAAAATACGAATCCAATACTTTCCACGCCGTCGCAAATAGTGCACAATTGCGCGCCGCGCTGCCTCAATTTGCCGCGCCGTGACCCACGCCGGCTCCAGAGCCCGCAACCCGTACTCTCCGAACGCGACCTCAGTCCCGCGCGTGGCCTTGCCCTTCATCCGGCCGCGCATCTGTTTGCGATACTTCACCCGTTTTGGCATCAACATCGTCCTGCCCCCTCTCCCAACAGGTCCAGACCCACATACTTAGACCACGAAGGGTTTTTCCTGCGCCCTTACCTCAGGCAATACCTCGCCCTTATAGACCCACACCTTCACCCCAATGCGGCCATAGGTAGTATGCGCCTCTTCCTGAGCGTAATCAATGTCGGCGCGCAATGTCTGCAACGGTACTCGTCCCTCGCGCTGCCATGCCTGGCGTGCCATTTCGGACCCATGCAGACGTCCCTTGCACATGACCTTAATTCCCTGCGCACCGGCGCGCATCGCCCCCTGCACCGCTCGCTTCATCGCTCGGCTGTGAGAAATCCTCCGCTCCAACTGGGAAATGACATTCTCCGCCACCAACTTGGCGTCCAGTTCAGGCTGCTCCACCTCCTGCACATCCACGGAGACACGCTTACCCGTCATCCCCTCCAATTCCCTGCGCAGCATCTTGACCGCAGACCCCTTGCGCCCGATGACAATGCCAGGCCTCGCCGTCCATATCGTCACCGAAACCTGATTCGGGAAGCGCTCAATCTCAACGCGAGAGATACCGGCGCGCCCCGCGCCGTCCTGAACGAGATCGCGAATCTTCAGGTCTTCGTGCAACAGGTTAGCGTAGTCATCGCCCTCTGCATACCAGCGTGCCTTCCAATCTCGAATCACTCCGAGCCTGAATCCGTAGGGGTGAACCTTGCGTCCCAAACCATTCCTCCTTAAAGCTACCCTGACTCGTCATCCGTCGTTCGCTCCTCCAGCACCACCGTAATGTGCGAGGAACGTCTACGGATCGGCCGCCAGCGACCGCGTCCACCGAAGCGCTGTCGCCAGCCCTTTCCGGGCATCACACCCGGTCCCTCATCGGCCACAATGTGCGCCACGTATAGTTCGTCACGCGGTATCCCAAAATTCTCCTCCGCGTTTGCGATGGCGGAATGGATCAGTTTTGCGACCGGGCGTGCCGCTGCGTGGGGCAGAAAATGCAACGTCTCCAACGCTTCGTCGGCGTACAGGCCACGCACCTGGTCAATCACCCGCCGAACTTTAAACGCCGATATCGGCACGTGCTTCGCCCGGGCCATCACTTCTGTGCCCATACCCTAGCCTTTCCTCATATTTTCCGTACCCGGCCCTTCCTCTCTCTAACAATGTGACCTCGGAAGGTACGGGTGGGAGCAAACTCGCCCAATTTATGCCCTACCATATCCTCTGTAATATAAATCGGCACGTGCCGCCGGCCATCGTGAACAGCAATGGTATGCCCGATCATATGCGGGAAGATCGTTGAAGACCGGGACCAGGTGCGGATCAGTCGCTTTTCCCCCATCTGATTTAGCCGCTCAATCTTCCGCAACAACTTCGGATCCACATACGGTATGGGCCTCTTTAATGGCGATCGTGACATTATCTGCCTCCTCGCTCCTCACCCACAGGAACCTCACCGTCGCCGCTTGCCACGTCGGCGCACGATATACTTATCGGTAGCCTTGTTGCGTCGCGTCTTCTTGCCCAGCGTCTTCTTCCCCCAGGGTGACTTGGGGCTCGGCATACCAATCGGCGACCGACCCTCGCCACCGCCATGAGGATGATCGCGAGGTGACATAGCCGAGCCACGCACCGCCGGACGGTATCCCAGCCAGCGATTTCGGCCAGCCTTGCCCAACTTGATGTTGCCATGATCCAAGTTGCCCACCTGGCCAATGGTGGCCATGCACTCCTTGCGCACCAAGCGCATCTCACCGCTAGGGAGACGCAATGTCACACAGTCCTCCTCCTTGGCCAGCACCTGCGCCGAGGTACCCGCCGAGCGTACCATCTGGCCTCCTCGCCCTGGGTACAACTCGATGTTATGTACCAACGTGCCAAGAGGAATGCGCCCCAGCAGCAGCGCATTCCCCACACGAACCTCCGCATCCTCACCGCTCATCACCGTGTCACCTACCTGCAACCCCAATGGCGCGATGATGTATCGCTTCTCGCCGTCAGCGTAGGTCAGCAATGCGATACGAGCCGAGCGGTTGGGATCATACTCAATGCTTTTCACCCGTGCGGGAACATCCACTTTGTCGCGCTCGAAATCAATCAACCGGTATCGCCGCTTATGCCCACCACCTCGATGGCGCACTGTGATGCGTCCATGCACGTTACGACCAGCCCGCTTGCGCAATGGACGCAGCAGGCTACGCTCCGGTTCCGCACGCGTAACCTCCTCAAAAGTCGAACCAGTCATCCCTCGCCGGCCGGGTGAGGTGGGCTTATACGTCTTTATCGCCATATTACACCCCTTCAAACACGTCCAGCCGCTGGCCCTCCGCCAGGGTGACCACAGCTTTTTTCCACGGCGAGTGGCGCACCACCCGACGGCGCCCACGCCGCTTGCTAGCCTTGGCTGGCACAGCTATGGTATTGACCGCCACAACATCCACCTCATAGATGGCCTCAATCGCCTGCCTCACCTCGATCTTATTTGCACCTGAGTGTACTTCGAAGGTGTACTGTCCCAAATTCGAGGCCTGATAGCGCGTTTTCTCAGTATCAACTGGCCGGATGATGACCTTATAGGGATTCATCGCCCACCTACCCTAGAATACTCTCAATCACCTGCAACGCACCCAACGACATCAACACGTGATCGTATCCCAACAAATCACGGATATTCAGGTAACTGGCTCGCAACATCTTCACCTGTGGCAGGTTGCGCGCCGACTTCTCCACCAGTTCGTTCCGCTCCGGCAGCAAGATCAGCACACGCCGATCCAGCCCGAGATTCCCCAACACTGCCACCATCTCCTTAGTCCTGGGCGCTTCCATCTCCAGCGCATCCAGCACAACGATTTGGTTCTCCAGCGACTTAGCCGATAGCGCTGAGCGCAGTGATGCGCGTCGCATCTTGCGCGGCATCTTCTTGGTGTATTTGCGCGGACTCGGCCCGTGAGCCACCCCACCGCCGACGAACAGGTTTGCGTTACGGCTGCCGTGGCGTGCCCGCCCGGTACCCTTCTGCCGATACCACTTGGCCTTGGTACGATTCACCTCACCGCGCGACTTCGTCTTGTGCGTCCCCTGACGAGCATTCGCCAACTGACGCACCAGGGCCTGATGCATCAGTGACACGTTAATGGGGACCTCAAAGATGTCGGAACGCAGTTCGACATCGCCGACCTTTTCCCCTCTGATGTTATACATCGGAACAACCATGGCTCCCCCCTGGGCGCCCGCGAGGGATACCCCTACTCACCCCGCTGCCTCGCCAACTCCCTCGACTTGCGGGCCTGCTTGAGCACCAGCAGCCCGCCCTTGACACCTGGCACACTGCCACGCACCGCCAGCAGATTCCGCTCCGGGTCCACCGCCTCCACGCGCACATTCTGGGCCGTCACCCGGACGCCCCCCATACGACCGGGCATTCGTTTTCCCTTCCACACCCGGCCAGGATTAGTAGTGGCACCGATGGAGCCCGGTGCACGCTGGCCGTGCGTCCTGGGGCCGCCTCCAAAGCCATGTCGCTTGATCACACCAGCGAAGCCTCGTCCTTTCGAGATGCCAACCACATCCACCCGGTCGCCTACCTCAAAGACATCCACCAGGATGCGCTGCCCCTCCTCGATCTCCTCGTCTCGCAGACGGAACTCTCGCAAGTGGCGCAACGCGGGCAACCGATTGCGTGCCAAATGCCCCTTCTCGCCACCGCTTAACCGCTGCGGTTTCACTCCCTCAAAGCCCAGTTGCACGGCACGATACCCATCCCGATCAAGCGTCTT
>Ga0315541_1003634_pt1 | contig 11760 bp, 10 predicted proteins | sample SalMarSW160190MG_FD_203095 | JGI IMG/M metagenome (GOLD analysis project Ga0315541, IMG submission 203095) | Salt marsh sediment microbial communities from the Plum Island Ecosystem LTER, Massachusetts, United States - Salt Marsh Sediment SW1601-190 ...
CTTCACCAACAAGCTGTTGGCCATGGCTGGCCGGGACTTCTGCTGAGATACGAGTGTAATGTGTTTCATGAGACCTTCTCCTTTCTGTGTGAAAATCCGTGCCTTTTCGTTGACACCATCGGAATCCGACTGGTTCAGAAGTTGACCTGGAACCGGGCCTGCAGGATGTCGAGACCGCCATCGTATAAGTCATGGTCGATGTCGGCCATAACGTAGTTCAACATGATCCGCGTGTTCGGGTTAAGGTACCAATTCACTCCCAGGGTGAAATTGTCTTCCTGACCGCCTCGGATTATCCCGCTGTCGAGGTCCAGACTCGAGTAACGCAGAGCGAGTTCCCACGCGCCACAGCCCCTTTCATCGCCGAGCGAGAAGTTGCGGTTGGGCCTGACGCGGTCGAACTCGCCTGCGGAGGTCTTGTAGGGCCGGTGCTCGCCGGTCAGAAAGTAACTGGCCTGCACGTAATAGCCGTCAAAATGGCGGTTGCCGGCAAAGTCCGTATCCACGTCGGCGACCATGTACTCGCCTTGTAGCGAGAATGGTTCGTAGACCAGCGCTGCCTCGGCGACAAACAAATCGACATCATCCATGCGCGCGTCTACGAGCCGAAATCCCTGATAGCCGCCCGTATTCACATATCGGTTGGCAAGGTGGCACTCGGGCCGTTGCCGCCAGCCAAGCACGGCGCCGTCGGGGTTCCGATGGCTGTAGGCCACGCCCAGGTGAAGGAGTTTCCGGCCATCGTCTTGGTACCAGGGTAGACCGGTCACCCGGGCCGTGAAGCTGAAGCCCTGATCTTCGTCCGAGTCGTCATCGGACGGGAAGTCGTCCACGTTCTTGAAGGCGCCGACGGCCCATGTGAGGCGCCCGTCCAGCGCATAGTTATGGGCCATCAGCCCGAGATTGCGGCCAGGTGCGAAAACGTTCGGCAGGCCACGCTCCAAAAACGTGACGTACTCGTCGCTGGTGAGTCGTTCCAGACCGAACGGCTCTTTGAAGTGACCGAGCCTCAGGTTCCCAACTACGGGAAGGTGCTTCAGACCGAGGTAGACATCCTTGAACTTGCCCTCCCCGGTATTGCCGGCAAAGTCGTATTCCTCTCGGAACACCACGGAGTCATATATCTCGCCTCGGATATCGATCCGGGCCCGGCGAAACTCCGTGCCGTCCTCCTCGTCCCCGAAAACGCGCTCGAGGTCGCGGTCCTGGTCGAAGAAGGCCCAGTCGTTGTGAAGTCTCCCGCCCACTCTGAATTTGAACTTCTTGTCCTGCGTCTCGAACCGCAGCCCGTCCTTCCAGAATACGCGGAAATCATTGTCTGCGGGGCCTTTTTCTTGGTCTTCGCGGTCCGCTTCGATTTTGTCCACGCGTTCTTGCAGTTCCGCTGGGGTCTGTGCAACACCTTTGTGTTGATCCAGTCGCCGCTCGAGTTCCAAAACGCGCTTTTCAAGCGCCTCCACCTTTTTCAAAAGCCCTTTTTCCCGCGCCGTCAGTGCCCCTTTTTCAGGAACTGCAGTTGTGCTCCATAGGAGTGCTAACAACGCCGGGCAAAGAACCCACAAGATTTCCCATGTTCGCTTATTCATGGTTTGCTTCCCTGTGCGTTTTTTAACAAGGTTGTGATGCGCCCCATTGGAAGATCACGCCCCATCTGTAGTTGAAGGTGGGTGGTGATGCGCTCCGATATTCTACGCTGCTTCCTCATTTGATACCAGGTCTTTTTCTTTTGGGCGAGGATGTCGTGGCGGGGTTCATACTGGAAACGCCCTTTTTCTACGGTCTCGACAATGCCATCCAGGAACTCTTTGCGCATGAACGCAAACGGGAGGTCTCGACCAAAACGGCGGCGCGGCGCTGTCGATGTCGGCCTCGGCGGCGGTCCGGATGTACTCCACGCAGTGTACGGCCGCGGTTTTGACCGCGCCGGGCGCTTGACTGGCGTGGCCTGCGACTGCTATGTAGTTCCATAGCCCTCATCGAAGGTCTGGTCGAGGATTTGGAAGCGGGCAAATACCTGCCGTAGTGGAAGCACTCGAATTTTGTCGCGGGCGCGTAAGCGCGTAAGGAGGAAAAGAGCCATGCAGTCCAAACCGTTATTCCCAGTGCTTGCCTGTTTCGTCTTGCTTATAAGTTGTGTGTCGTGCCAGCCCACAGGGCCTGACCTGGCGGTTTTCATCGCCGCCGGGGACAAATACGATGTGCGCGTCCTGCGCGACGTCTGGGGCGTGCCCCATATTTTTGGTAAAACGGACGGCGACACGGCATTTGGGCTGGCCTATGCGCACGCCGAGGATGACTTCGATACCATCTACAAGGCATTGCTGGCGTCGCGCGGCCAAGCTGCCGCCCTCGAAGGTAAGGAGGCTGCCCCCATCGACTACATGGTCCATTTGCTGCGGATTTGGGATACAATCGCGGAGAAGTACCATACCGATTTGTCGCCCGGGACGCGGGCCATCTGCCAAGCCTACGCCGCGGGCCTGAACTATTACGTCGCACTGCACCCCGACGAGCTCAAGCCGGGACTCCTGCCCGTCACGGGCGAGGATGTTGTGGCGGGGTTCATACTGAAAACGCCCTTTTTCTACGGCCTCGACAACGCCATCCAGGAGCTCTTTGCGCATGAGCGCAAGCGCGAGGTCTCGGCCAAGACGGCGGCCCGGACCGCACGCGGCTTCCTCACTCGGGGCCACGCGCTGGGGTCGAATACGTTTGCCGTGGCGCCCAGCCGCTCTGCCGACGGCAAGACGCGGCTCAACATCAACTCGCACCAGCCCTGGGAGGGGCCCCTGGCGTGGTACGAGGCGCACCTGCACAGCGACGAAGGCTGGGATTGCGTCGGCGGCGTGTTTCCCGGCACCCCCATCATTCTCCACGGGCACAACCGCCACCTGGGCTGGGCGCATACGGTGAATAAGCCCGACCTGATCAATATTTATGTGCTGACCATGAATCCGGACAATCCGAACCAGTACCTGTTCGACGGCGAATGGTACGACCTCGAGACCCGCGACGTGCGTATTACGGTGCGCATTTTCGGCCCGATTCGCTGGCCGGTCAAGCGCGAGTGCCTGTGGTCGAAACACCACGGCCCCGTCGTGCGCCAGCCACATGGCACCTACGCCATCCGCTACGCGGGCATGGGCGAGCTCCGCCAAGTCGAACAGTGGTACCGGATGAACAAGGCGCAGAACCTGGCCGAGTTCCAGGACGCCATGCGCATGCGGGCCATCCCGTCGTTCAACGTCGGCTATGCCGACGAGGAGGGCAATATCTATTACCTCTACAACGCGGCGATGCCCATCCGTGTCAAAGGCTATGACTGGCAGCAGTACCTCCCCGGGGACACCTCTGAGACCGTCTGGACAGCGTACCTGCCTCTCGAGCGGCTGCCGCAGGTTCTTAACCCGCCCTCGGGGTTTATCCAGAACTGCAACAGCAGCCCGTTTCAAACGACTGTAGGTCCGGGGAACCCGAAGCCGGAAGACTTCTCGCCCGCGTGCGGCATCGAGACCCGCATGACCAATCGGGCCCTGCGGGCGCTGGAACTGCTCGGTGGCGACGAGTCGATCACCAAGGAAGAGTTCTACACCTACAAGTTCGACATGAAATACTCCGAAAAATCGGCAGTTGCGGAAGTGGCCAGGCAAATCCTGGCGCTGCCGCCGTCTGATGACCCGGTCGTTCGGGAGGCGGTCGAGCTAATCCGCGCCTGGGACTTCTCGACCGACCCCGAGAACACGTCCGCCGCTATCGCGCTCACGGTCCTCGAGCCCCTGGTCCGGGCGCGTCATCGCAAGGAGTCGGACGTGATGGCGATGCTCACTAAGAAGGCTCACAGGCTCAAGGAAGTTTACGGCCAACTAGACGTCCCCTGGAGAAAGGTGAACCGGTTGCGGCGGGGCGCGGTCGATGTCGGCCTCGGCGGCGGTCCGGATATACTCCACGCAGTGTATGGCCGCGGTTTTGACCGCGACGGGCGCCTGACCGGCGTGGCCGGCGACTGCTATGTACTGATAGTGGAGTGGGATAAGGACGGCAACGTCAGTTCGGAGAGCATCCACCAATACGGCAGTGCCACGCTTGACGAGTCTTCGCCGCACTACGCCGACCAGGTGCCCTTGTTCATCGATTGCAAGATGAAACCGGTCTGGTTCGACGAAGCCGACATCCGCGCGCACCTCGAACGCGAATACCGCCCTGGTAAGGAGTTGTGACAATAGAAGGGATAGACCTCACACGGTTCCGGCCTGTTCGTGCGCTCGTTTTATGGCGTGGATTTCCGTACGTGTTTCAGGTGGTCATACTGGCGCTTTACGTCACCTTCGCGCTCGTAGGCTGGGGCCGGTTTCCGCCGGTGGGTGTCGAGGATAAACTTTACGCCAAATCCAATGTAATCAACCTGGTGACTTGGGCCTTGTGGTGGCCCGCGATGATCTGGGTGGCCGTGCTTTTCGGCCGGGCGTGGTGCATAGTGTGCCCGCTCGAGTTGGTGGCGAACGGCTCGGAGCGGCTGGGCCGCCGCTTAGGGATCAGGCAGCGGGCGCTTGGTCCCCGGCTGCGGGCCGGCGTGTTGATCGTTGCGCTATACGCGCTGATTCTAATGTTGGTCGACGGCGTTCACCTGCACCGCATCCCGGCCTATACATCCGTTTACCTCTGGACGTTGCTTGCCGCTGCCGTCATTACAGGGTTGCTTTACAAAGACCGCGCGTTCTGCCGTGGATTCTGCCCCGTGGGGTTGCTGCTGGGCACGTATGGCCGCGGGTCCATGTTGGCCGTGCGCCGCGCATCCAAGGAGACCTGCGAGGCCTGCACAGAGAAAAGCGGTGTCGCTCCCGAGAACCGCACGAAGCTCGATGGCCGCAGTTGCCCCAGCCTGCTGAATCCCGCCAAACTGAACGCCTGCGACGAGTGCCTTCTCTGCACCCAATGTATCAAGGCCTGTCCGTACGACAACGTGCGCCTTATCCTGCGCCGGCCCTTCCCCGCCGCGGATAAGCGCGAGCCGATGGCCTCGTGGCCCGTGACCCTTTTCGTGATACTGGTTTCGGGTTTTCTGACTTATGAACTTTCCTCGGAATGGAAACTCGGCAAGGCGGTATTCTTGTGGGTGCCCGACTATGTCACCCAGGCTCTCGCGGCGGTCGAGTACGCGGGCTGGATCAAGGGCCTGTGGACGCTGTTTGTTTTTCCCCCGTTGGTCTGGCTGATTCTGGGCGGGTTGACATGTGGATTTCGTGGCGCTTCGAGCCTCGCCGAAGCCTGGCGCAAGCTGGCGCTCCCAATCGCGGTGGTCGTCTCCTCCGCACACATGGTCAATGCGATACGAAAGGCCGCGTCTTGGGGCGGGTACCTCCCGTTGGTCTTGAGAGACCCGCTGGGAACCTCCACGGCCCAAGCCATCACCGCGGGCACCATGGGTCAGCCGGCCCACGTGCTTGCCGTGGGGGTTGTGTCGACCGTCGGTGTAGTGCTTATGATCACCGGGGCCCTGTTTGCGCTTCGCGAGGCCCGCCTGGCCGACCCGGAACGCTACCGCGGCCGTGTTCCGGCCATCGTCGCCCTTGCGCTCTTCTTCACAGTTATTGTGCTTCAATGGTAACTTGCGTTTACGCACACACCGCCTGATGCAATTCACGGAGCGAGGGGAAGACGAAATCGGGTTGGCGGTCGGCGTGTACGAGGTCTTCTCGAGTTTGGCGCAGCATTACGTTGCACCGGCCGTGGAATTGTTAATGAGGAACACATACCGCCTCCCAGATTCGTGGAGAAAACGGACAAAATAAGCCGCGCTGGAAACAGGTCTTTTTGTGTGTGATAATGCGATTGGATAAAATAGGATGGACTTCACAGGAAAGAATACGCCATGGAGATGAAGTAAGGGTGCGATATGTGCTGTCGGCTCACGCTGCGGAAGCGCTAGAGGAGCGGGGCATCCCGTTAGCGCTGGTGGAATCTGTTTTAGAGCGCCCAGAACAGGTGCTTCCGGAACGGAGTGGAAGACGCGCGTATCAGTCGCAGATTGACTTCGGTGGTGGTAAGCTTTTCTTGCTACGGGTTATTGTGAATGACACTGCCGATCCGGCGGTCGTGGTCACGGTGTATCGGACCAGCAGGATTGGCAAGTACTGGAGGATGTCATGAAAGTGACGTATGACCCTCAGGTGGACGCCTTGCGCATTCGTTTTGCCAGTGCGCCCATCGAGGAAAGTGATGAAGACAAGCCCGGGGTTATTATTGACTATGACAAGGACGGCAACGTGGTCGCGCTCGAGATATTGGACGCTTCCCAGCGCATGGCGGACCCTCGCGCCGTGGAATACGCCGAAATAGGAGAGAAGGCTGGGGGCTGAAGTTTGCAAGTAGGCAGGCGATAGGAGCCGGGCGCGCTGACGGCGAAGCGGAACGTACGCAGGATGTGGCGCAAGTGCGCAAACGATTCAGGTTGCCGTCTTGAAGGGGAATCGTGAAAAGGGCGCCGGTGCCCGGCGGTTATTTCAGAACTTCGTGGAGTTCGCGCACGGACTCGAAGACGAAATCGGGTTGGCGGTCGGCGTGTTCAAGGTCTTTTCGAGTGGTTTCGCCACTTAGGACGAGAATGGACATGACGCCGGCGTTGTAGGCCATTTGCATGTCCGTGTAGAGCCGGTCGCCGACCATGGCCGTCGTCTCGGGCGCGGCGGCGATCTTCTGCATACCCATCCGGACCATCTCGGCGTTGGGTTTGCCGATGAACTTGGGCCAGCGCCCCGTGGCGGCCCGTATCAGTTCAGCCGTTGAGCCGCAATCGGGTATGAAACCATACTCCGTCGGGCAAACCTTGTCCGGGTTGGTAGCGATGTAGGGCGCGCCAGCGCGCAGGAGCAGGCAGGCCTTTTCGAGTTTTGCGTACGTGAGCGTCTTGTCGAACGCCAGCACGACCGCGTCCGGGGCGTCCTCGACCAGCGTCAGGCCGGCGCACTCGAGTTCCGCCTCGAACGACGGTGTGCCCAGTACGAACACGCGCCGGTAGTCCGTTTCCGACACCAGGTGGCGCGCGGTGGCCTCGCCTGAGGTCAGAACGTGCCTTGGCTCTGTATGGATGCCCATTTTCACGAGTTTGGCGCAGTATTGCGCCGCATCGGCCGTAGGATTATTGGTGAAAAACAGATACCGCCGCCCGGATTCCTGTAGAAAACGGACAAAATCAGCCGCACCGTCAACCGGTTTCGGACCGAGGTACACCGTACCGTCCATGTCGAGGAGGAAGCATTCTATCGCCGTGAGTCTAGCCAAATTTGACATGTGCGAGTTTCCTTCCCTCAAGCCTCCAATACGTAAGGTCGCCCCCGCGCGTCATCGCGAGCGTAGCGCGGCGATCTCCTTCGGGGCAAAGGCTTTATGCTCGAGGGACGGCCACATCGCTAAGCTCCTCGCCATGACGCGTAGGCGGTATATGTCCTTTTCAGAGACAACCCACCGAATTACGGTGCGGGATTCTTGGAATCCGCATCTTCGCTGGCAAAGCGTTTGCGGAGTTCCCGGATTTCATCGCTCTCCTGGAGCATAATGGTACGGCGCAAATCGGCGACGCGCTCCTCGTGTTCCTGGTCGCCGCTGGTCCCAGCGCGGCGGCGGCCGAGTTCGGCGACCTGATCCGTTTTGCCGTAAACCACGAGTAGGTCGCCTCCGCGGAGGTAGGTGCTGCCGATGGGCGCGCCAATGTAGTCGCCAGCCTCGCGCCGTATGCCCAGCACTTGCACGCCTTCGTCGCCCAGCCGGACTTGGGCGAGGGTCTTGTCTTCGACCCAGTCGCCGGCTTCGACGGTCATTTCACAGACTGAGTAGCCTGAGCCCAACTGGAGCAGGTCGGGATAGTCCCACACCTCCAGGCGGGTCCAGCGTTTCAGGGCCCACTCGATGGTCCGAGACAACCGCCGATCAACCCATTTGCTTATCGAGATGGCCCACAGCAACAGCAACCCGCTGCCCAGCCAAAACAGTTTGGCCAAAAATGACAGGCTCCCTTCGCCCGCGGTGATAAACACTGGAAGCAGGGACGAAATTGCCGCGATGAACCCCGCGTTGCCCAACAACATCAGGACCATGGCGATCCGCCGCCGCACCGGGTGTTCGAGGATTCGTTCCGATTCGGCGGTCGTGAATCCCACACCCAGAAAGGCCGAGCGGGCCTGGAAGCGGGCTAACTCGCGGGACAACCCCGTGAAGGTCAACGCCACGGTCCCAATCCGCATGATGAGCAATCCCAGCGAGACCACGACAAACAGGGATATCATTGGCAAACTTGCCACCATGGGCCACCAACGCCTCCTGATACGCTTTTGTGAGAAAGCAATAGAATGTTTTCCCTATTCTGCCATCGCGCTGTGAGCGGGTCAAGCGACAAGAATTGTCACTTAGGTGCGTTTTGGGCCGCCGATTTGTGTCATTTGGGGTACTGGCGGACTCGCCTTGAAAACGCTAATGGGGTGTTGGACAGGGTGTTACAGGCTCTTGGGCGGGTTGGGCACGCCGCTTGCTCACTAAAGGAGCGTCAGTTGAAGTGTTGTATAGGGCTCCGGGCAGGGGTTTCGGGGTTCTTGGGCTGGCCGGAACAAGGGCAACAACATTGGAGGACAGGAAAATGAAAGAGAAACATGGTTTTACGTTGATTGAGTTGATGATTGTTGTGGCGATTATCGCCATCATCGCGGCCATCGCGATTCCGAACCTGTTGCGCTCGAAGATGCAGTCCAATGAGTCTGCGGCTATCGGCAACCTCAAGACGATCTGCGGCTCTCAGGTAACGTATCACTCCGCGAACAACGAGTATGCGACCGACTTCGCCTCGCTGACCTCAGGCACCCCGGCCTTCCTTGAGGGAGATTGGTCGACTACGAAGAGCGGCTATAACTACACGATGGGCGGTACCGTTGATGACTTTACCTGCAACGCCGACCCGAGCACCATGGACAAGACCGGCAGCAAGGGCTTCTTCACGGATTCGTCGGGCACGATCCGTGCTGCGGTTGGCGCTGCGGCAGATGCCACGAGTCCCCCGATCGACGAATAATGCGACGGGATGGGCTAAGCATCTAGCCCGAAGAGGCAACGCACAACAGCCGACGGCGAGAGGGAGTTCCTCTCGCCGTCGGTTTGTGTAACAACCGATTGAATGCCCACTTCAAGGAAAGGTGCTGACCCGCCGCGCGGGCTGGTTGGCTCAACCCCTTTTTGCTTGTCTTTATCGCAAAAAATGAACCCCTCAAAGATGAATTGACGGGCCACCGCCTTACCCTTGTAATGTGACGAGTGAGGGATCGTAATCTGCCGGCGGTTCGTACCCCAGAAGCATCAGGAGCGTCGCGGCCACGTTGCTCAGGCTCGGAGTATCCACCGCCCGGATCGTGAATGCGTTCGCGCCCGAGTAATCTTTGATTACAAACGGGACGGGGTTGAGCGTGTGGGCGACCATGTGGTGGCGCTTCCCGTCCTTAAGGGTAAACAACTCGTCGGCGTTGCCGTGGTCGGCAGTGATGACGGCAATGCCGTTGGCGTCGCGCACCGCGGGCAGCAGTCGGCTTAGGCCCAAGTCCACCGATTCCACGGCGATGCGCACAGCCGGAGCAACGCCCGTGTGGCCGACCATGTCGCCGTTGGGGTAGTTCAGACGGATGAACTTGTACTCGCCGCCGGCCGCCGCTTCGATGGCCGCGTCGGTAATCTCCGCACTCTTCATCCAGGGCCGCTGGTCAAACTTGACCAGGTCCGAGGGGATATTCATGTACTTCTCGAGCGTGTCGTCGATATATCCCGAGTTATTGCCGTTCCAGAAGTAGGTCACATGCCCATACTTTTGGGTCTCGGAGACTGCGAATGACGTGACGCCCATCGCGCAGAGGTATTGGCCGATGGTTCGGTCGATGGCCGGTGGTTGCACGAGGAAATTCGACGGGATCAACTCGTCCCCGTCGTATTGCATCATCCCCGCGTAGTATACCTCCGGCCGCCGTTTCCGGTCGAAGGCGTCGAAATTCTCCTCTTCAAAGGCTCGGGAGATTTCCATGGCCCGATCGCCACGGAAGTTGAAGAACACCACGGCGTCGCCATCTTCAATGGTCCCGACGGGTTGGCCGTTTTGAACGATCACGAAACTGTCCAGGTACTGGTCGATGATGTTCGGGTCCTCGTCATAGTACGTCTGGATGGCCTCCTCGGCCGAGGCGAACGGGCGTCCCTCGCCAAGCACATGCGCCAGCCATCCCTTTTCGACCACGCGCCAATCGGCCTCGTACCGGTCCATGGTGGTCACCATTCGACCTCCGCCCGAGGCAATGCGGAAGTCCGGGCCGCCGCTACTGAGCGCCCGTAGTTTTTCCTCGAGGGGCCTCACGTAGTTCAGCGCACTCTTCTCGCCCACATCGCGCCCATCCAACAGGGGATGAACCCGTACCCGCCGGACGTTCTCCTCAGCGCATCGCTCGAGCAGGGTGAATAGGTGGTTTATGTGACTATGGACGTTGCCGTCCGACAGCAGGCCGATAAAGTGCACCGTTCCACCGCTCCTGGCCTTTTCCATAACAGCCTGCCAGCCCGTTCCCTCGAACAGCGCTCCGGACGCCACAGCCTCGTTGACGAGTTTCGCGCCCTGGGCAAACACGCGCCCGGCTCCCAGGGCATTGTGGCCGACCTCGGAGTTGCCCATGTCTGACTCGCTGGGGAGGCCTACCGCGATGCCGTGGGCCCTCAACTGGGTTTGGAGCGGTTCCTTGAACAATTCGTCCAACACGGGCGTGTGGGCCAGGTATACCCCATCCGACTCGTCCCGCTTCCCAATCCCCACGCCGTCCATGATGACCAGTACTACCGGTCCAGGAAATTGACTGTAGTTCGGAAGCTTATTCAACAAAAGGTTGCTCATGGTTTTTCAATACTCCCTCATCCGGCAATAGCCCGACATTTATTGGCTTACTACGCGTCCTGACTACTATTGTACCGCATAGAGAGGCCTAATCGTCGGGACATTACATCAGTCAGCACCCTAAAAGCTCAAGAGCACGTGGCGCCCAAGGGATCACATCGCCTTCGCTCGGGCCAACTATAATGAAGTCTGGCGTGAGATTCGTCAAGAAATGCCCCGGATTAGTCCTTCAGAGTCTTATTCCGTAACATGTTCGAAACTTACATCTCCTCATCTCCCTGCTTCCGCCCCCCCCGGCAACGCATTGCCGCTTTTGAAGGCGGTGTCGTGCCGCACTCCACCGGCTGCGATGCGTAGTGAATATCGGGTCGGGAACTGACAATCGCGGCACTTGTGGACGGTATTGATCGAAAACCTGCCCCAAACCGAACTCCTGTGCGCCAGAGCTTCGGCGGCGGCCCGTAGTCTGTAAGGCCTAACGCCCGACGATCGGCGTGTGGTACACTAGGGAGGCCACAATCTTAAGGGGTCTTGTTGAAGTGACTACAAAATGAGAGAGGGAAGATTCGTGAGAAAGAGAAGCGCTATACCTATCTCAATGTCGATCATGGCCGCGGCCGTCATGCCGGCCGTATGGGCCTTCGGCCAGGGAGGCGCCGCCATCAGCGGTGTCGTATCGGACCGCCGTACCGGCGACCCGCTCGAGGTCACTGCTGTCAATGATGCGGGGCCGAGCAAAGCTGAAGGCGTCGTCACGTTTCCCGACCCGAACCTCGAGGCCGTCATTCGAGATCGAATCGGTAAACCCGAGGGCGATATCCTCGATACGGACCTTACCTACCTCACAGAGTTGTGGG
>Ga0315541_1003638_pt1 | contig 11751 bp, 9 predicted proteins | sample SalMarSW160190MG_FD_203095 | JGI IMG/M metagenome (GOLD analysis project Ga0315541, IMG submission 203095) | Salt marsh sediment microbial communities from the Plum Island Ecosystem LTER, Massachusetts, United States - Salt Marsh Sediment SW1601-190 ...
ACCGTCAAAAATCCCTAATGTCATTGCGAGGAGTCCTTCGGCACCGGCGCGGGACGACGAAGCAATCTCTTGCACCAGTGACGGGTCCGCCGATAACAGACAGTCGCCCGCCTCGACCACACGGTGCACGCCTCCGGGGTGCACCGAATGCTGTACCCGTGCGAACGCAGGCCTGAAAAAATGTTGCAACTATCCTTAAAAAGTGCTTGACAGAGTTGCATAAACGGCTATAATATCTATTGGTCACCAGTGAAAATGCAGCTTACGCGTGATGTGGTCGGTCGTCTTTGGCCGGCACCAGGCGAGACAAAGGTTCTGGTAATAAAACGACATAGCCAATAGTCGGATTCACAAGTTTGGTGACACTGAGAAAGATGAGGAAATCATGAAAGTGTGTGGTACCAACAGGCATGTTTCTAAAGGCAGGGCGTATCTCCTGCTGTTCTGTGTGTTGAGCTTGGGTCTCTTTATCGGGCTGAGTTGTGGCTCTGACAAGAGATCTGTACGCCCAACCGGACCAGACGTGCCGCGACTCGGACCAACGATCGAGCTGGATCTGGATGAAAATGGGTTGGCCGATTTTGTTTTTGAGTACACCCTAGATCAGGCAGACGATGTTTTTCCCTCGGCGGCCACCATCTACCTCTCTGTCCGGCCCCTGGGAGACAATGGGGTCCAGTACCAACCGCCCCAGGGTTGTGTCCCGTTGCCGGACAGCACGCTCATAGACAGCACGCTCGGATGGAATCGCTTGGGTGGGCCGTTGGCAAGAATAGATTGGCGGATTAACTCCGGTTGGGAGTCCCACTGGACCAGCTCGTGGGCCGGACCGTCTCCAATGAACCTGGGACTGAAACTGGTGCTCGGGGATTGGATCCATTTCGGCTGGGCCAAGCTTTCCGTGGACGCTGAGTCGGGCAGCCTTACTGTGCATGACTATGATAATGTCATCAATCCCCGGCAACCCGCTTTAGCGGGTGTTCACGAGGAGGACAGGTGTACGGAGATGGGATGTTCCGACTGGTACGTTCTGGGTCTCCAGCCAATCGACGGTCGATTCCCTGCGGGGCGATACGATGTGCACCTCAGCCCGGAGGGTGAGATCACGCGCTCCTGCTATTTTGTGGTATCCGACGACCTCGAGGAGTGCGCGTCTGGACATTGTGTGCCGACAGAGGACTGCAATGCTGTTTACATGATGGGTCTGGACCGGGACGGAGTCGCCATATTCTATTCGGTCACCGAAGGCCCAATTAGGGTTGAGGTTCAGCGGGATGGAACTGTTGTGGGGGCTGGGACTTTTGTGCCAGTTTATAGAACTGTCCAGCCCAATGGCCCCTACTGTGGACCAACGTGTCTGTTCGGCAGCAACCAGCTCGTCGTGGAGTGACCCCTCGCGTGCCATCGGGCAGTAATAAGTCAGGAGCCCGCCGCTCCTGACACAATTCTCAAGGTTCATTGGAGAAAAACTCTACCACCGACACGCAGCCAAGCTTTCTGTCTAGTCCCTAGTCTCTAGTCCCAAGTCCCAGCCCTCATTTCTCCCCGAGCTTTTTTCCCAGTCTTTCCACCACCTTGGCCAGGTCATCCAGCTTTTTGTGCAGCTTTGCCAGTTCCTCCTTTTCTTTACCTCTCACTTTGGTGGTCACCTTCTCCACACTCTCGTCGATTTTGGTTTTGAGCTTCTGCATCCTCTCGTCGTGCCCCTTCAAAAGCTCCTTAACCGCGTTGGCCTTGTCCGACTGAGACATCTCACCCCGCTTTATCATCTCATCCACCATCTTTTCAGCCTTCTCCTTGGTCAGGTCGAAAACCCCCAGTCCAAACAGCACTGATTTCTTGAAAAAATCCACCGTTATCTCACCTCCTCTGGCAATTAGCAGACGGATTACCTTCGACGTCTGCTTAATACTGCTCTTGTCCTCTGTCAGTGACTCCGATAGAACCTTAGTTAGAACAGATAATGTGACGTCCTTTTTCGTGCGGGTATCAACAACCTTGAAATCGACCTCTTCTTTGACCAACTCGACTAAGTCTTCCAACTTGATGCTCTTCTTCTCTTCTGTGTCATACAGCCTTCTATTCTTATACCTCTTTATTATCCTTGCCACCATGGTTTTTTAAACGTGTAAACTGTGGACCGTCGACTGTTGACCGTTATCCCCTCCAATATAGTGCACCGCACAATAAATGTCAACAAAATTTTGAACAATTTTCTGGCGCCCCCGAATCAGCGTAGCGTCGGGTCTTGTACCCGACGAACACTCCCTTGAAATACTATTCAGCCTTCCAAAACTCAATCGCAGTAGTTTGCGGAGATGCTAAGTTCATATATAACAACCGACTAACAGATTCCCGCCATTTGCCGAAAACTACTAACACCGCAGCTTATTGCGTTTGCTGAAGAAAGGAGAGCAAAAGGCGGTTGTGGTGGTGGGAGAGGGAAAGTCTACTCTTAAGTATTTCAACGACTTAACGTGAAAGAAAAAAGCCGCACTTTAATTCACACATCGGCACGGTTTTCTCTACAAAAAAATAGTGTTTCCTCCTTCTTCATTAAAATATATTCGGCTCGCGCCCGTGTCCCTGGTAAGGGGCACGGGCAGGGCCAAAGAATAACAGCTTAAATAGATTTTCCTCTTACCTCTCTGGTAGTCCTGGCTCGACTAGGATCGCCTTTTCCCTTTCCACCAAAGCTAATCCCGGTTTCGCCTTTCTCGGCTTCTTAACATATTTTGCCTGGGTGTAAATCACCGGAGCTTTTTTCTCTCCCCTCGCCTTGCTGAAATGAGCCGCCACCTGCGCCGCTTCCCTGATACCATTATGCGAAGGCTCTTTCTTCTTTTCTTTCCTTCTTAATACCACGTGTGATCCGGGGACATCCTGCGCGTGAAGCCACAGATCGTCAGGTCGGGCAAATCTGAAAGTCAGATAATCATTTTCCTTGTTATTTCTCCCCACCAGAATTTCAGAGCCATCTTTGGTCACGAATGTTCTTGGCGAAAACTCCTTTTTGTCCTTCCTTTTCTTGCCCGGTGTTCTTTTCTCTCTTAATAATCCCAGGCTAATAAGTTCTTTCTCAATCTCTTCTAATCTTAACTCCTTTGCTTCATCGCTTAACTTCTCTAAAATGTTCCCAAGCTGAGCTATCTCTTTCTCAGTCTCAGCCTTCCTTTTTCTCGTTACCACGAACGAGTCTTTTGCCTTCTTGTATTTCTTGAAATAGGCCTGCGCATTCTGAATAGGGGAGAGGTTCGCCTTCAAAGAGATCTCCACCAGACTTTGCTGAGGATCGAATATGTTGGTCAGTTTGACCGCTTCTTGCCCTCGTTTCATCCCATCTTTGCTCATCATTAGAAGATCGCCGAACCGTTTGTATTGCTCAAATTTTTCTGCCTGTTTTAAATCCTCTTCGATTTTTTCTTTTCTTCTCTCCAACCTCTTTTGTGCCCTACTAGCGACTTCAGAAAACCGACTCAGACTAGCCTGCCTTTGTTGATCTTCAAGTTTCTGAGAGAAGAAGCTTTTGATGGCACAGTTGAGACTTTCACAACTTATCTTCTGCTCGTCTGATAGAAATGGAAGACTCACACAAGAAATCGCTTTAGCTTTTCCCTCTTCGTTGGTGATGATTTGAAAACTGGATTTGCGCTGGCCTATCTCTTCAAACGTTCGATGAAAAGTTTTCCACAAACCTTCGATGTCTTCTTCATTCAAATCCTCTGTCTTTGCTGTCAGGGATATATTTGCTTCAAATATGATCTTCTCCACTAACAGCTCGTCAAGTCCGACAAAATGCGAAGCCAGAAATTCACTGAGTGAAAAATCGTGACTTCTGACCAATGTGACGAATTCCCCCTCTTCGATTTGAAAAGGATTTCTCTTCCTACGAGAAGGCGGAGGAACATATCTCTCTCCGGGGAGAACCTGCCGGAACCGGTTCTGGGTCGAATCGATCTTCCTGAGACAATCGATAATCAAACCGTCGTTTCGAACCAAGATCAAGTTGGCGTTCCTACCGGTCAGTTCAAAGACAAGATCGAATTCTATATTAGCACCAACCTGAGATTTTTTCAGGCAAGAGATTTTAATCACCCTATCGAAATCAACTTGCTCAACTTTCTCAATATATGCGCCAACCGCGTAAGAGAACAGATTTGTCTTTTCGTAATCGGCCTTTTTCGTTTTCGTCTCATCTCCATCCAGAATTTCAATCCGATAATCTTGCGCATGTGCGCAGAAGAAAAGCGAAGCTTCCTTTTTTCTGCCCCGGAGGAGCAGGAGCAGTTCTTTCCTGTCAGGAGATAGAAGAACTTGACTTATTTTGCTTCCCTTAAGCGTCTCTTCCAATTCGGGAACTAGACAAAAAACAAGAGTGGAGTCTATTATCATATAAGATTTCTATCTCCCCCTCTCCACTATGTGGAGAGGGGGATAAAGGGGGTGAGGTCAAAACCCTATCATCTGTTTTCTAAAAACCGCTCAAATTCTTCTACCGACTCAAATATCTTGGTCGACAAGAACTTCACCGACCAGTTTTCCTTCATCGGAGTGATGGTCCACACCGGTGTTTTCTTTTTGTGGCATTCCCACATCTCAACGGCAGTCCCCATGGACGCCTCCGGAAGATAAGCAACCAGACAATCGCATTCCGTAGCCTGTCCTATGGATTCATGAAATACCGATTCCCCGGTCTTGTGATCGTACTCCACCGAATCGGGATGCACGCCGACCGGATCGATGATCTTTGCCTCCGGAAAATACTTGTTCAGAATAGCCTTGATTCGCTGGCGATAATCCTGGTTATGTAGAACTTTACCCTTGTTTGAACCCTGAATTATTCCCGCTAAGAAAAACGATCTGATTTTCTTCATCTATCGACCTTCTGTCTTATTTACACCAAGAGCGAATAATTACAGCGAAATCGCTACAACCTTTGTGGTGAAACAGATGACTCCAGCGTTTATGAGAGAGTGTTAATGTTTGCGTTTCATCCTGTAATCTGTTGAGAATTGATCAGATGGCGATCCAAGAAATGAAACATTTTTGAAAATATACACACGAAAGGCACGAAACACATGAAACACGACACCCTTGTCCTTTGCATCTCTTGGTATCTCGTTGAAGAGCAATTGCCTGCACCTTCTTCATGCCAAGGTCATTGCAATTGCCACCACGTTGACGATGTCGTCCACGCTGCAACCCCGGGAAAGGTCATTCGCCGGCTTGGCCAGACCCTGAATTATCGGGCCGACGGCCTCCGCCTTGGCCATCCTCTGGACCAATTTGTAGGCGATGTTGCCCGCGTCCAGATCCGGAAAGATCAAGACGTTTGCATCTCCGTGAATGGCACAATCCGGACATTTCTTCTTCGCCACGTCCGGAATTATGGCCGAGTCAGCTTGCAGCTCTCCGTCAATTTTCAGGTCCGGTCTCAATTCCCTCGCAATCCTCGTCGCCTCTCTCACTTTGTCTATCATCTCATGCTCGGCACTTCCCTTGGTAGAAAAGGAAAGCATCGCCACCCTTGGCTCTTCGCCCACCAACTCCTGCATGGTCTTGGCAGAGGAAATAGCGATGGAAGCAAGCTGCGAAGGATCGGGATCTGGTATCACCGCGCAGTCACCGAACACGAATATCTTATCCTTTACTCCCAGGAATTCAGACAGAGCCATGATGAAGGAACTGGACACGGACGTGATTCCCGCCGCCAATCCGATTATCTGTATTGCCGCTCTCAATACGTCTCCGGTAGTGTTCACAGAGCCAGCCACCGATCCATCCACTTCGCCCTTCCGTACCATCATAGCCCCGTAGAACAGGGGATTGGCCATGATTCTCTTCGCTTCATCCGGTGTCATACCCTTTTTCTTGCGAAGCTGATAATACTCTTCTGTGTATTCCTCGAATTCCGATGAGGTAGAGGGATTGATTACTTTCACCTTGCCCGAATCCAGTTGATGTGATCTTGCTAATTCACCGATCTTGTTTTCATCCCCTAACAAAGTGACTTCGGCCAATCCTTCTGTCAGAATCTTCTTGGCGGCCAGTATCATCCTTTCCTCTGTGCCTTCCGGCAGGACCACCCTTTTCTTTTTCGATTTAGCTTTTTCCTTGATCTTTGTGATGACGTTCATGCTTACCTCGCTTTATTTTGATGCGTTGGGACTTTGTGAAGGTATTTTTCAAATCATTCCTCTTTCGTTTGTCACTTTCAGTCCGCACTAGTTTGCCATTCTGGGTCCGTACTATTTTGTCATTCTGAGCCCGACGGGCGAAGAATCTAAAGATTTAGATGCTTCGCTTCACTCAGCATGACACTTGTGTTTCTGAGCCTTCGAGGACTATTTAGGTAACAATCCATTTGTAATCCCGATGCTTCCACTCAATACCCCACCCTTATCCGAACTAACTTGCAATCATCCATGCTCAATGCTTCAATCCCGTCTCTTTAGCAAACTCCTCCATCAGTTTCTTTTGTTTCTCACTGATATTCTTAGGAACCTCCACAACCACTTCCACGTATTGATCCCCCCTCGCCCCGTTCGCCTTTATCCCTTTGCCTTTCAATCTGAACTTGGCGCCGCTCTGGGTTCCCGGAGGAATCTTAAGATCGACCTTCCCATCGATGGTCCTCACTCTGATTTTACTCCCCAGGATCGCTTGGGCGACGTTTATCGGAACCCTGCAGAAGATATCGCTTCCTTTCCGCTCGAAGAATCGATGTTCACCTATGTTAACCTTGACGATCAAATCACCGGCCGGACCACCAGCTATTCCAGGTTGTCCTTGATTTCTTAGCTTCAATTTTGCTCCATCACGTATTCCCGCTGGGATATTGATCGAAATCCTTTTTCGGCCAAAGGTCTGTCCTTTTCCCTCGCATTGAGGACACGGCTCAGTTATGATCTTTCCTCTTCCGTAGCACCGGGGACAAGGTCTATTCACGGCGAAGGCGCCCTGGGAAAAGGAGCGCATTCCGCTGCCTCCGCAGTCAGGACAGGTAGAAAGCTTGGTTCCCGGCTTTGCCCCCGAACCTCCGCAAACCGGGCAGGTCTCTTCCTTTCTAAGCTCGACTAAGGTCTTGCCTCCGGAGATAGCCTGATCAAAGGGAATCTCAATTTCTGCATACGCATCAGCGCCCTTCTGTGGTCCCCATCTTTGCTGTCTGTTTCTTTCACCGAAATCAAAGAAGGAGCTGAAGAGATCACCCAGATCACCCATTCCACCTAAATCTTCAGAGGTGTAAGTTCTGCCTCGACCGGTCCTTCCCCGGAACAGATCTTCGAATCCACCAGTCCCGGCAAATCCTTGTCTGCCCATCTGCCGGAGCTGATCATATTGTTTCTTCTTGTCTGGATTAGCCAAGACCTCGTGTGCCGAGGAGACCTCTTTGAATTTGTCCTCAGCCGCCTTATTCCCCGGATTTGCGTCAGGATGATATTTCTTGGCTAATTTCCGATAAGCCTTTTTGATCTGCTCCGGCGTTGCATTCTCTGATACGCCCAATACCTCGTAATAATCCTTCTGCGCCATAGAAACATTCCTTTTGCCACTATTATAGGTTCTCGAAAGCTACTTGTCAATTCAAACTTGGTTTTGCTCGAAACTATCTGACCGAGAAAATACTTGACTTTCGGAAGAAAATCGTGTAAGGTCTCCAAACGAATGATGTTGCTCTCGAGCAGTTTCGAAAAACGAGTGCAGGGGAAAAAACACTCAGGTGGACCTGTAGGAAAATCACTGCCGTCGTGTTCTGCTAAAAAGGTCGCTTTATGCATCTAAGGTACGGTACCTGGTTTGATCTCGCCATTATCGTTGTCTACCTTGGTTTTTGTGTTCTGGTTGGCATTTATTATAGGCGGCGGGCTGAAAAAAGCTTTGAGGAGTATTTTCTTGCTGGCCGGACCATTCCAACCGTGGTTTTAACCTCCTCGATCATGGCTACTTTCATCTCCACGGTTACCATTGTCGGAATCCCGGGGTTAGCTTATAAGATCGGGATTGCTGGCATGATATTCAATTCCATCAGCATGTACTTCCTCAGATATGGCGCCGTGTTCTATGGTCCTTATGTCCGAAAGATTCTGCCCACCACGATTATGACCTTACCAGAGATGGCGGAATATCTCTATAATTCCAAGGCCCATCTCGCCTCCACCATACTATCTATTATCTTCAATATCTCGCGCTTCGGCACCCAATTTCTGGCCGTGGGGTTCTTGCTGAATTTCCTGTTCGGGATAAGCATCTTCTGGGGTGCGGCTATATCTGCTCTCGTGGTCTTGAGTTATACCGTGCTCTCCGGATTCATCGCTGAGGCCATCACCGATGTCTTTCAAATGCTCTTTATGCTGATCGGCGTAGGCATCGCGACTATTCTGGGGCTTCAGCACTTTGGGGGTTGGGAAAATGTCATTGCGGCGCTGCCCAAAAGTCATTTTGTGTGGCACGGCAACGAGCCCTTGATGGCTTTGGTGGCTTATGCCATTATGGCCTTCTACATGTATCCTGACCCGTCGTTCTATCAACGTTATTCTGCCGGAAAATCACCCAAACAGGTTCAATTCGCCATGTCCTCGATGATTCTGTTGTCCTCTATGTTCGGTATTATCTGCTGCATTAATGCCATGATGGCCAGAGCCCTATTTCCGGACATGACCCCGGCGCTGGCGATATATTCCTTTATGGAGCGCTTCTTGCCGGCTGGCGTATTCGGGTTATGGCTGGCAGCCTTCGTCGCAGCCGGCATGTCCACTGGCGACACCTATATGCTGATTGGTGCGACCAATATATCAAGGGATATCTATAAACGCTGGATCAGACGTGATGCCACCGATGCCCAGGTTATTAAACTGACCCGCGTGCTGATGATATTCTTGGCCTTGGTTTCTACTTATGTGGTTATCCAGTTCAAGAGCGTTTGGAGTATCTGGTCTTGGGGGGCGATGATGTTTGCTTCAGCCATCTTCGTACCCTTGGTACCGGGAATCCTATGGCGCTGGCGAAAGCATCCCGATTCTGCCTGGATTTCCATAGCAAGTGCCCTGGCCATATTTATACCATTGTATCCTCCGCCTGGGATGGCACCCAAATATGTAGAGAATCTCGCTGGATTCATCGGAGTAAAACCATTTTCACCAGCCCATCAGGCCTATATCTTCCTGGGTGCCTGGCTTATCTCGACATTGGTTTATCTCGTCGTAAACTTGGGTTTCGGTAAGAAGCCGCCTGAAAGAGAGTATAGAAAACCAGAGGAACCCGTAAAAGAATTAACCGACCAGGCAAGATTCTATAATCGAAATAGCTTCTTAGTATCGCTATTATTTTGGTTACTTGCGCCAACCGCTATTGTTGTCTCAATCATCGGGGGCAGTATCGCTACCATTTTATGGTATTTCTTAGGTGGCTTAAATGTGGTTTTTGGGCTAATCATCTTCTGGCAGGTCATCCGGGCACGCAAAGAACTCCTTGCTTTCAGGTAGAGCCGAGGGGACCTGAGTTAGGGGGAGAGTCTCCGTAGGGACAGGGCTCGTCCCTGTCCGCAGCCCGTGGGCCGGGCGCCCCAGCCCGGCTATTCTGTATCTTCACAAACGTCTTGCAGTAACACCGGAGTGCAAACCTTTAGGTTTGCCGGGGGGGACCTGGGGTGGGGGGAGATTCTCCGTAGGGACAGGGCTAGTCCCTGTCCGCAACCCGCAGGCCGGGCGCCCCAGCGCGGCTATTCTGTATCTTCACAAACGTCTTGCGGTAATACTGGAGTGAAAACCTTTAGGTTTGCCGGGGAGGGGAAAACCCCCCAATGTCGTTGCGAGGAGTCACTCGCCATCGGCGGGGGGCGACGAAGCAATCTCTGCGCCCGCCTTGCGCAGGGTGGACCCGCACCCCACCTCAATCCTTTGTGCCCGCGTGCCTGACCGTCTGTCGAACAGGTTTTTGGAGTGCGAAAGCTTGCTTTCGCGATTTTTCGAAATCTGTTACACCGGAGTGCAAACCTTCAGGTTTGCCGGGGAGGACCTGGGGTGGGGCGAGAGTCTCCGTAGGGACAGGGCTAGTCCCTGTCCGCAACCCGCAGGCCGGACACCCCTGCCGGGCTATTCTATCCTGTATCTTCACAAATGCCTCGCAGTAACACTGGAGTGCAAACCTTTAGGTTTGCCAGTGGGGGGACCCAGGGTGGGGTCAACTCTGTCCGCGGTACTTGTAGCAATACTGGAGTGCGAACCTTTAGGTTTGCCGGGGTGGAGGCAGGGGGGCGAGAGTCTCCGTAGGGACAGGGCTAGTCCCTGTCCGCAACCCGTAAGCCGGGCGCCCCAGCCCGGCTATTCTATCCTGTATCTTCACAAGCGTCTTGGAGTAATACTGGAGTGCAAACCTTTAGGTTTGCCGGTGGGGGGACCCAGGGTGGGGTCAACTCTGTCCGCGGTACTTGTAGCAATACTGGAGTGCGAATCTCAAGATCAAAATTGACCTTTAGGTTTGCCGGGGAGGGGAAAACCCCCCAATGTCGTTGCGAGGAGTCCCTCGCCATCGGCGGGGGGCGACGAAGCAATCTCTGCGCCCACGATGCGTGGACTGAACTCCCACCCCACGTCAATCCTTTGTGCCCGCGTGCCTGACCGTCTGTCGAAAAGGTTTTTGGAGTGCGAAAGCTTGCTTTCGCGATTTTCTTTATTCCACATCCTCATAAATGTCTTGCAGCAACACCGGAGTGCGAACCTTTAGGTTTGCCGGAAGGGGGAAGAAGGGTAAAGCTGAAGCTTTACACTCCAGGAAAAATAGAAAAAGGCGAGAAAATCTCTCGCCTCTCATTTCAACATCCTTTCGCCCCAATAAACCTGAACCTACGCCCCTTGCTTTTTCTCCACCGGCTTTTTCTTCTCAGCCGTCTCCTTCCCTGTACCCGTCTCCGACTTCTTCTCGCTCGCGGTGCTCACGCCGCTTTCCTCTTTCTGCCTCTTTTTATATGACTCGCTCCGATGATCGGTGATATAAAACCCATTCCCCTTAAACAAAAAACCACCACCACCGGATATCAATCTCTTCACTTTCCCACCACAAACAGGGCACACCTTAACCGGCTCATCTGTTATGCTCTGAGACCTCTCAAACTGATGATGACACTTTTCACATTCATATTCATAAGTTGGCATATCTTCGCTCCGTAAATCCTTTCTACAATCTAACCATCGGCAAAAGGAGTGTCAATTGTTGTCTCCTCTTCCAGAACTTATTTCTACGCATCCGTTTGTTCACTGTTTGAATGGGGTTCTGTAACCGCAGGTCAGTTGACTTCTTATGGATCCAAATGGATAAATGAGCTTTAGCCTGTCCACCTTGGCGTGCTTAGGAAATCACAGAAGTTCTCTGAATTCATCAATGGTTAAACCAGCGTCTTTAATTATGGCTGAGAGGGTTCCTTTCTTAAGTGGTTTGGAAGCATGACATGGGACAGGAACAATGTCGCCCCATCTTTCCAGGATTGCATGACTCCCATGCCAACGATTCAAAGCAAAACCAACTTTTCTCAATGCCTTGACAACGTGTTCGCCTGTCACCTGAGGAAGTTTCCTCACAGCGACACTTCTTCTATCTTAGCTTTTTTACTGTCCACTTTTATCTTTTCATTTAGTGCCAGAAGATATCCTTCAATCGCTTCTTTGATGTTAGCCAAACATTCCTCCACTGTTTCACCTTGAGAGTGGCATCCCTTGAGAGCTGGGCAGTGAACAGAATAGCCTCCGTCTTCCT
>Ga0315541_1003639_pt1 | contig 11745 bp, 7 predicted proteins | sample SalMarSW160190MG_FD_203095 | JGI IMG/M metagenome (GOLD analysis project Ga0315541, IMG submission 203095) | Salt marsh sediment microbial communities from the Plum Island Ecosystem LTER, Massachusetts, United States - Salt Marsh Sediment SW1601-190 ...
GATTTCATCATGTCCACGTCTTTGCTATGCCCCCGTCTTCCGCCCCGCCGCGTGCCCGCGTCACTCCGACACACGGACGCAAACAGGTGAAGACCCGCAATACAGCGGCTCCCGACCCGCGATGACACAGAAGTCCCGGGTGGCTCCGCCCGAGGCGAATCGTTCGGCGGCCCCCCAGATGGAATCCCCTTCAACCCCGGCCCAAAGCGTCCGCGCTCGCCCACCCTCGGGGGGCAGCTCCAGCACCGCCATGATGGGTTGGGCGGTGCTGAAGTTGATCTTCATCACCATGTCGCCCCGCCTCAGGTGATTCTTCTCGCTCTCGAGGAGAAGGGGCACCGGGAAGGTGTCGCCCATGATGGGCCTGGGGAGTCCGCCGTCCTCGGTCACGGCCAGGCCCGTGATGGAGGCCGGAAGGGCCGCGGTTGCGGCCGAGCCACCCCGCTTGAGCGCCTCGGCGGCCAGACGCACGCCGGCCTCTGTGAGGATGAGCTGCTGCATCACCGCCTGGCGGGCGTTCTTGGATACCTGACGGAGCCTTTCCTCGCTCTGCTGCCGCAGCTGGGTGGTCATCGCGCTGAAGGATGCCGCCGCCATGAACACCACGGGAACCAGGGCGCCCACCACGAAGAGAAGGAGCACGCGCCGGGCCACTCGGCTCCGGAGAAGGCCCAGGGGCGCCGCCATCAGTAGCCCTCCGCCACGCCGACGTACCCCCCGTCGTTGGCCCGGATGATGTCGTCCTTCGCGATATCCGCCGTAAGGGCGGGGGTGGTCTTCATGTCGGGGCCCATGCTGTAGAGGTCGAAGTCGCTGTTGATGGGCACCAGAAAGCGGTCCTTGCGGAGCGCTCCACGGTTGGCGCCGGCGACCCTGACGTAGCTGTAGGGTTGACCCCAGGGGTCGAGGAGGCCTGCCCGGCCGATGTCGGCGAGGCTGGCGGGGAACGACCCATGGCCCATCTGGTAGTCCGTCAGATCCATGCCCAGGGCCTTGATGTCCCCGATGGCACGGGTGATCATCGCGCGCTCGCGAACCCGCGAGTAGTTGGGAATGGCCAGCGCCGCCAATACCCCCATGATCACGGCGACGATCATCATCTCAATGAGTGTGAAGCCGCCGCGGCAGCGGGGAGTTGGAACAGCAGTCGGCTCCGGTGCGCTGTAGGTCAAGACTGCGTCCAGAAGGCCTGCGTGCGTCGAGCACAGAGGGCCTCGAACGAGGCGGAACCGCCCACCCTGAAACGCTAGGCTTGGCATCCATCTCCGTGCAAGCGGACGCCGTCCGCGGCGGACAGGCCGTTCAACCGCCCTCGGGGACTCGAGAGCATGGTAGGCCTGGGGTTGGCGTCTGGGCAAGGGTGGCAGAGAGGGCGCGGGGGGAAGCGTCCACACTGAGCCCGCCGGTGGTCGGCTCGGTCCTGTGCGTGCTCGCCGCCCTGGATGCGCAGCGTCTCCGCCCTGCCGACGAACCCGCCGCCAACTGAGTGCCGCTCCGCAGAGCCTCAGCGCCGGTTCACCGCTTCTTCAGCAGATCCTCCGGCCGCACCAGCAGCGGCTGCTTCCGGAGCGCCTCCACCTCGGCGATCTCGATGGGGATGGAGCGGGTGAGCCACTCGTGCCCGTCGGCCGTGACCAGCACGTCGTCCTCGAACGCCACGCGGGTCCCGTTCACGATGGCCCCCTGCTCGATGGCCAGCGCCATCCCCGGCACCAGCGGCTCGGTGTACACGCCGTGCTCGTGGACCTCCATGCCGATGTAGTGCCCGATCCCGTAGGTGTAGCTCTCGTCCCAGCCGCCGGCCTCCCGCAGCATGCGCACCGCCAGGTCGTGGAGCTCCTGCCAGGTGACGCCCGGGCGCACCGCCGCGATGACGGCCTTCTGCACGTTCAGCACCATCTCGTAGACCCTGCTCTGCTCCCCGGTGAACCGGTCTCCCGCCGGCACGGTGCGCTGCACGTCCGCCGAGTAGTGGTTGATGCGTGCCCCTGTGTCGAAGTGAACGAGGATGCCGTCGGTGATGCGGGCATCGCCGCCCCTCGCCGCCGCCTCTTCGCGCGTGCTCGCGTACCGGATGGTCTGGTCGAGGCCGCTGGCCACGCCCACGAGGGTGTCGAAGCCCAGATCGGCTCCGTGGAGCCGGTACACGTAGTCCACGGTCTCCATGACCTGGCGCGTGGTGAGGCCGGGGCGGGCCACCTTCATCCCCTCCGCGAGCCCCTTCCCGGTGATCTCCACGGCGCGGCGCACGTTCTTCAGGGCGAAGTCGTCCAGGATCATGCGCTGTCGGTCCAGCAGGTCGCCTGCATCGCGCACGTCCAACTCCGACGTGGCCGCCCGGAGCCGCTCCACGAACGCCACGCGCGGCTGCGCGGGCTCGCTCAGGTTGGTCACGCGGGGGTAGTTGACGTAGAGGATCTTGCGCGTATCGCCCCACCCCCGGGCCAGGTCGGAGGCCACCGGCTTGAAGCGGAGCTGGGTGTAGATCCCGGTGAGGAAGAGGAAGTCGTGGTGCTCGGTGTCGGGCGTGTAGAACTCGTAGAGGTTGGGCTCGGAGCGATCCGCGCTCGTGATCACCGCCAGCCCGCCCTCCATGCGGCGCATGAACTCGGCGCGCCGCGCGATGGCCGCTTCGCGGTGCCCTTCGCGGTACTCCAGCTCCGCCGGCGTGGTCTGGGCGGAAGCGGGGGGCGGCGGCGCCAGACCGAGGGCGGCGAGGGCGATGGCGGACATCAGGGAGCGGGGGGTCGGCGCAACCCCGCCTGCCGTTGCCCCTGGGACGCCGCCCCTCTACGATCCGCCCATGCCTCGCACCCCTCGTCGCCACCTCCGGGAGACCGCAACGCTCCGCGCCTCCGCCGCGGCCTTCCTTCTCGCTGCACGCTGCGCGGCCCCCGCGGCCGCCCAGGTCTCCGCCCAGCCCTCCTCGCCCCCCGCGCTAGCCGACGCGACGCAGCTCCTCGTCGTCACCACCCCCGACTGGAATGCCACCTCGGGGGTGATGCGCCGCTACGTCCGCCCCGACCCGGCCTCGCCCTGGCGAGCCGAGGCCGGCCCCATCCCCATCGTCGTCGGGCGCACCGGCCTGGCATGGGGCGCGGGGTTCGATCAGCTCGCCGAGACCAACGAGCCCCGCAAGCGGGAAGGCGACGGGAAGTCGCCCGCCGGCGTCTTCCCTTTGGGGACGGCCTTCGGGTTCGCCCCCGCCGACTCCGCTCGCCAGGTGAAGCTCCCCTGGCTCCAGCTCGCCGCCACGACCGAGTGCGTGGACGACACGACCTCGGCCTATTACACGAACGTTCTTGACCGCGGCTCCATCCTGAGGGTGGACTGGCGCAGCTCCGAGCGCATGCGCGAGATCGGCGTGTACCGCCTAGGCGCCGTCATCGCCTACAACGAGTCGCCCCCGGTGAAGGGGCGCGGCTCGTGCGTCTTCCTCCACATCTGGGGCGGGCCCGACTCCCACACCGCCGGGTGTACCGCCATGGACGCCGCCGAGCTGGAGCGGCTCCTGGCCTGGCTCGACCCCGAGGCGCACCCCGCTGTGTTGCAGCTTCCCGCGGATGTCTACGAGCGCCTCCGGCGCGGCTGGGGTCTACCCGCCCGCGCGGGGGGCTAGGCCCGGGCGGCGGGACGCATCCATGGTGCCGGCACACTCCGATCGGCGGAGGCCAACGTGAAGGTCGAGGGGGTCCCCTACCGCAGCATCTTCCTCGACGAGGATGGGTGGTCGCTGCGGATCGTGGACCAGACGGCGCTCCCCCAGGTCTTCCGGGTATTGCGCATCGTCGATCTGGACGGCGTGGCTGCGGCGATCACGCTCATGCAGGTGCGGGGGGCGCCGCTCATCGGGGTGACCGCCGCCTACGGGCTGGCGTTGGCGCTCCGCCCGGACGCTTCCGATGCGTCCCTCGAGCGCGCCTGCGACACCCTGCTCGCGACGAGGCCCACGGCCGTGAACCTGCGCTGGGCGCTGGATCGCGTGCGCGACGCGGTGGCGCCGCTGCCTCCCCGGGAGCGAGCCGGAGCTGCCTACGACGTCGCCGGCGCCACCGCCGAGGAGGACGTGGAGCGGAACCGGCGGATCGGGGAGCACGGCCTCGATCTGATCCGGGAAGCGGCGGCGCGCCACCCCGGGCGTACCGTTCAGATCCTCACCCACTGCAACGCGGGATGGCTGGCTACGGTGGACTGGGGCACCGCGACGGCGCCGATCTACATCGCCCACGACCAAGGCATCCCGGTGCACGTGTGGGTGGACGAGACGCGCCCCCGCAACCAGGGCGCGAGCCTCACGGCCTGGGAGCTCGGCCAGCACGGCGTCCCCCACACGGTCATCGTGGATAGCGCGGGCGGCCACCTCCTGCAGCGCGGCCAGGTGGATCTCTGTCTGGTCGGCGCGGACCGCATCACCGCGGCAGGCGATGTCGCCAACAAGATCGGCACATACCTGAAGGCCCTCGCGGCGAACGACAACGGCGTGCCGTTCTACGTCGCGGCCCCGTCGTCATCCGTGGACTGGACGCTCGTGGACGGCGGTGACGTCCCCATCGAGGAGCGTGCGGGTGACGAAGTCGCCCGGGTGACAGGATGGGCCGAGGACGGCCGTGTGGTGAGCGTGCGCGTCGTGCCGGAGGGCTCGCCCGTGGCGAATCCGGGGTTCGACGTCACACCGGCCAGGCTCGTCACTGCCATCGTCACCGAGCGAGGCATCACCGGAGCGAACCGGGAAGGGCTGGCACGGCTCTTCCCCGAACGGGCGGGCAGCATCATGAGGCGCGCGGGGCCAGTGGATGTCCAATCCGTGCGGACCGCCGTCCTGCGCGCCGCCCGGAGGATGAGCTCGCGCGGTCTCACGCCCGGCACGTCGGGCAACGTGAGCGCCCGCATCGCCGACGGCATGGTGATCACGCCGTCGGCGCTGGCGTATGACGAGATGGCCGAGCGTGACCTCGTCGTGCTTTCCCTCGAGGGACACGTACTCGGCGGGGAGCGGAAGCCCAGCAGCGAATGGCCGCTCCACGCCGCGGTGTACCGGGCGCGTCCCGACGTGGAGGCCATCGTCCACTCGCATGCGACCTACTGCACGACGCTCGCCACGCTACGGCGTGGGATTCCGGCCTTCCACTTCATGGTGGCGGTGGCGGGCGGCGACTCGATCCGCTGCGCCCCGTACGCGCCGTTCGGAAGTCCCGACCTCGCCCGTCATGTCGTGACCGCGCTCGAGGACCGCCTCGCATGCCTGCTGGCGAACCACGGCATGGTGGCCGTCGGGTCCTCGCCCGACGCGGCGCTGGATCTCGCGACGGAGGTGGAGAACCTGGCCGAGATCTACTGGCGCGCGCTCCAGATCGGCGAGCCGGTCCTGCTGTCGGCCAGCCAGATGGCCGAGGCGCTGGAACGGTTCGCGACCTATCGTTGAGGAAGGAATGATGGATCTGAGCATGAGGTCGGTGGAGGCGGCCGCCTGGGGCGGTGCGTTCCTCGGCGGAGGCGGAGGCGGCTGGCCGGCGGACGGCCTCGCGAACGGCAGGGTGGCCCTGGAGGCCGGCTCGCCCCGGCTCGTCTCCCTGAACGAGCTCGACCCCGACACCCTGGTGGTCACGGTTTCCATGGTGGGCGCGCCGGCGGCCCCGGAGCGCTTCCTCCGCCCCGAGGACTTCGCCACCACGGTCAAAGTGCTCAACGAGCGGCTCGACGGCCGCGTCGGCGCCCTCATCACCTCGGAGAACGGGGGTACGGCGAGCCTGAACGGGTGGTTTCAGTCCGCGGTGACGGGGATCCCGGTGGCCGACGCCGCCTGCGACGGCCGCGCTCACCCCACGGGCGTCATGGGCTCCATGGGCCTGGACCGGGATGAGCACTACCTCTCCATCCAGTGCGCCGTGGGGGGCAATCCGGCCACCAACCGCAGAGTCCAGGTGGTGGTGGAGGGCTCCCTGGGAGCCTGCGACATCTCGGTCCGGGAGGCCTCGGTGGCGGCCGGCGGTCTGGTCGCCGTGGCCCGGAACCCCGTCACCGCCGCCTTCGTCGCACAGAACGGCGCCCCGGGCGCCATCACCCAGGCCATGGCGCTGGGAGAGACCATCCTCGGGAACCGGCCCGCCGGAGGAGAGGCCGTGGCCGCCGCGCTGGCCGCCGAGCTGGGAGGGCACGTGCTCGCCCGCGGCCCGGTGCGCGGCTACGCGCTCCGCACCTTGGGCGGCTACGACGTCGGGCAGCTCCGGGTGGAAGACGTGGAGCTCACCTTCTGGAACGAGTACATGACCGCCGATCGGGACGCAGAGCGGCTCGCCACCTTCCCCGACCTCATCGCCACCCTGGACGCCGACACCGGGGACCCCGTCGTCACAGCGGGGCTCTCAGACGGGCGCGAGCTCCTCGTCGTGGCCGTGCCCAAGGCCCGCCTCATCCTCGGGGAGGGCGTCCGGCACCCTGAGAGCCTGGTGCCCGCGGAGGCAGCGGTGGGCAAGGAGATGGCACGCTGGTTCTGAGCCGGTGGCGCCCGCCGCTCCGCGCCTGTTAGCGTTCGGGGCAGGCGGCCTCCACGGCCGCCGCCACACTCTCGCCCCCTCAGCGTGGAGCGCGCGTCATGTCGCGTCGAGGCACCCTCCGGATCCTCCCCCTCCTCTCCGCCCTGTCGCTTCTCCTGGCCGTCGCCACCGGCGGCGCCGCGCAGGACGACACCCGCCTCCTCCGCTTCCCCCACGTCCACGGGAACACCGTGGTCTTCACCTACGCCGGGGATCTCTACACCGCGCCCCTGGCGGGCGGCGACGCCAACCGGCTCACGTCCCACGAGGGCCTCGAGCTCATGGCCCGCTTCAGCCCCGACGGGAAGTGGATCGCCTTCTCCGGCGAGTACGCGGGGACGCGGCAGATCTACGTGATGCCGTCCACGGGCGGGACGCCGCGCCAGCTCACGTTCTATCCCGACGCGGGCGTCATGCCCCCCCGGGGCGGCTACGACCACCTAGTGGTGGACTGGACCCCGGACGGGTCGAAGATCCTCTTCCGTGCCGCCCGCACCCCCTGGGGCGAGCGCGTGGGCCGGTACTACCTGGTGGACCCGGTGAACGGCGGACTGGAGGTGCCCCTGGAGATCCCCGAAGGGGCCACCGGAGCGACCTACGACGCCACCGGCACCAAGCTCGCCTTCAACATCAAGAGCCGTGAGTGGCGCCACTGGAAGCGCTACCGCGGCGGCCGCCAGCAGGACGTGTGGATCTACGATCTGGCCAAGCACGCCTCCCAGCGCATCACCACCGAGGCCGGCACCGACAACTTCCCCCTCTGGATCGGCGACGAGGTCTACTTCGTCAGCGACCGCGACGAGCGCGAGAAGCTCAACCTCTGGGTCCACGACACCCGCACCGGCGCCGCCTCCCAGGTGACCCGCTTCACCGAGTTCGACGTCATGTGGCCCAGCCGGGGCCAGGGCGGGATCGTGTTCGAGAACGGCGGCCGGCTCTATCACCTGGACCCGGCCACCAAGCAGAGCCGCAAGCTCTCCATCACCGTCACGGGCGACCGGCCCGCTACCAATCCCTACTGGAAGAAGGTGGCCGACGACGTGGAGTCGTTCGCCATCTCGCCCAGCGGGAACCGGGCGGTGTTCGGGGCCCGCGGCGAGATCTTCTCCGCGCCGGCCAAGGATGGGAACATCCGCAACCTCTCGCGCACCCCGGCGCACCGGGAGCGTGGTGTCGTCTGGTCCCCCGACGGGAAGTGGGTTTCCTACTTCTCCGACGCGTCGGGGAACTACGACCTGTACGTGCGGAGCGCCGACGGCTCCGGCGAGCCCGAGCGTCTCGTCACGGGCGACAAGGTGTGGATGGACGGCGTCGAGTGGTCTCCCGACTCGAAGTGGCTCGCTTGGTCCGACAACATGAACCGGCTCCGGGCCATGGAGGTGGCGTCCAAGCGCTTGGTGGAGGTGGACCGCACCGGGATGGGCGCCCTCAACGACTTCTCCTGGTCGCCCGACTCCCGCTGGATCACGTACGCCAAGGCCGACGAGAACACCATGTCCTCGGTTTGGCTTTACTCCTTCGACTCGGGGCGCGCGACGCGGGTCACCGGCGACATGACCAGCGAGACGAGCCCGGCCTTCGATCCGAAGGGGCGCTTCCTCTATTTCGTGTCGGCCCGGGACTTCAACTTCTCGGGAGCCGCCAGCGGATTCCGGTCACGCATCTACGCCGCCACGCTGCACGCCGACCACGGTCACCCCTTCCCGCCGAAGAGCGACGAGGAGCCGGCGCTCGCGGGGAAGTCCGGGGACGCCGGCACGAAGCCCGAAGCCGGCGATGCGAAGGCCGGCACCTCCGGCGCCAAGGCCGTCGACCCCGTGCGCATCGACCTGGAAGGGCTGGGCGAGCGGGTCATGCCGCTCCCCGGGATCGAGGCCGGGAGCTATCAGGCCCTGGTGGGGCTGGACGACGGCCTCCTCTACTTCTCGGGCGGCGCTCTGCACAAGTACACGCTGGAGGACCGGGAGGCGGAGGAGGTCATCGCCCGCGTCACCGGCTTCTCCCTCACCCCGGACCGGAAGAAGATGCTCTACCGGACGGGTCAGACCGACTTCGGCATCGTGGATGTGAAGCCGGGGCAGAAGAACGACGCCGGGCGCCTGGACCTGGACGGGATGGAGATGCTCGTGGATCCCCGGGTGGAGTGGGCGCAGATCTACCACGACGCCTGGCTCATCATGCGCGACTGGTTCTACGACCCGGGGATGCACGGCGTGGACTGGGAGGCCATGCGTGAGCGCTACGAGCCGCTGGTGGCGCACGTGGCCCACCGCGTGGACCTGGACTACATCCTCACCGAGCTCATCGCCGAGCTCAACGTGGGGCACTCCTACCTGACCTCGACGCCCGAGATGACGGGCGTTTCGCGGGTGGACGTGGCGCTCCTGGGCGCCGAGCTCGAGGCCGGCGGACGCCGCTACCGCATCGCGAAGGTCTTCCCCGGCGAGAACTGGCACGAGGAGTACCGCTCGTCCCTCACCGAGCCGGGGATCGGCGTGAAGGAGGGCGACTTCCTCACCGCCATCGACGGGGACGAGGTCACCACCGCCGACAACCCGTATGCGTTCTTGGTCGGGAAGGCCGACCGCACCGTGGAGATCACGGTGAGCGACCGCCCCGACCGCCAGGGCGCACGCACGTTCACCGTCACACCCATCAAGAGCGAGCTCGGGCTCCGCTACCAGAGCTGGGTCCGGCGGAACGCCGAGCTGGTGGACTCCCTCTCGGGAGGCCGCATCGGCTACATCCACCTCCCGGACACCGGCGTGCCCGGACACCGGGAGCTTTTCGAGGGATGGCGTCCGCTCCACCAGAAGGAGGCTCTCATCCTCGACGACCGCTACAACGGCGGCGGGTTCATCCCCGAGGAGATGGCGCTCACCGTGGGCGCGCCTCTGCTGAACCTATGGGCCCGCCGGCACCTGGACCTCTACAGCCAGCCTGCGGTCGTGCACACCGGGCCCAAAGCGCTCCTCATCAACGGGCAGTCGTCGTCCGGCGGCGACGCGTTCCCGTATTACTTCCGCAAGCTCGGCCTCGGGCCCATCATCGGCGAGCGGACCTGGGGTGGCCTGGTGGGAATGAGCGGGAACCCGTCCTTCGTGGACGGCGGTGCGCTCTCGGTGCCCCGTTTCGCGTTCGTGGACGCGGCGGGGAACTGGGCCGTGGAAGGTGAGGGCGTGTCTCCCGACGAGGGCTTCGAGATGGTGGACCGCCCCGAGGACATCGCCGCGGGCCGCGAGCGCATGCTCGAAAAAGCGGTGGAGTATCTTCTGAAGGAGCTGGAGAAGCCCCGGTACGAGCGGCCCGAGCGGCCGGCTGCGCCCATCCGGAGGCCGGGAGGCGGGATGTGATCGGCCGTCGCGAACGCCGGGCGGGGAGATAGCCGGCCGTCACGCAGACCCCTGAGGGAGGTGTGCGACATGGATGTCTGGAGGAGAGTTCCCGCGCCGGCCCTGGCCGGCGTCCGTACGCTGCTCCTCGCCGGCGTCCTGACGCTGGCGCCTGCCGGGCGCCTCGGCGCCCTCCAGACGCCCTCGGACCACGAGTGTGGCACGGCGGAGGACGTGCCCCGCGTCGGGTTCGTGGTGCAGTACGTCAAGCACCTCCCCGACGGGCACGCCGAATCCGGGCCCGGCACCGCCGTGGGCCAATGGGGCAGCAGCTTCATCCCCGACGTCTCCCACGGTCCCCAGCCCGTGGGCTTCAACCTCATCCTCGAAGAGGACGACGCCCAGGACAACTACGTCCGGCTGAACATCTGGGTCGAAGAGAACTACATGCAGCACCGGGCGGGGCTCGAGGGGGCGGAGTTCGCCACGCGGGACGACGTGGGCGTCACCATCAGCGTTGGGAGGATGGGCCCCCACGGGCACTACGTGTGGGTGTCGGAGAAGCACGAATGGGTGGGCTCCCTGGCCGAGATCGACGACCTCAAGCCCTTCATCCAGGGCGAGATCGAGGGGCTCCACCACTTCATGATCACCAAACTCCTCCCCACCAAGGTGAGCTTCAAGCTCACCTGGCACTTCCACGACGTGGAGGATCCCATCGCGCCCATCTTCTTCATCGACGCCATGGAGGATTCCTTCGGGCCCATCGAGCCCCATCCCACCGAGCGCAACTTCTGCTTCAACGTTCATCTCACCCACTACGACGGGACCGAGCTCGCCTCCACGGTCGCCGTGGACGAGAAGGAGTTCTGGCGCTACGACCTCCAGGACGACATCCGGCCCCATGTGGAGAAGGCCTGCGAGCCGCGCGAGGGCTACTGCGAGCGCCCAGAGGCGTCGGTGCAGCCCTACCTCACCAAGGGGTTCGGGATCTACTGGGACGATCGCCTGGAGACCTTCGACTCCGACGACCGGCCCATCACCTTCGTCTGCCCCCTGGAGATCGAACCCCCCTCCCCCGACACCCTCTTCCTGGGGGCGCCGGAGCGCCGCGCCCTCTCGTTCAAGGTGACGGGGCTGGAGGGGATGCCGCTCCCCGGCGTGGACGTGGAGGTGACGCGGGGGGTGGCGCCGGAGCTGGGCCAGGTGGCGCCCCAGCGCATGCGCACCGCGTCCACCGGGGAGCCCGAGGGGCTCGCCATCACCACCCGGGAGGACGCACCCCCCGAGGCGGTGGACCAGGTGGAGGTGGCGGTGTGCCGCGACACGCCCGCCGACAAGCTCGGCAAGGACGAGAGCGGGCGTCCCATCCCGTGGACGGACAAGGCGACGCAGACGGTGAAGGTCCAGGTCTTTCCCACGGTGGATGTGCTGGTGCGCGCCGTGCACCGGCTCGACCGCTCCGAGGACAAGCGCGTGGAGAGCTCCGCCGAGGTGTCCCGGGAGCTGACGCGCACCGAGACGGACCAGACGCTGGAGTTGACCTTCCAGGTGGTCCTCGGGGAACGGGAGGTGAAGCGGGACTACCGGGACGGCTCAGGCTTCCGGGGCACGCTCATCCAGTACCGCGGGCACGCGGAGGCCCGGGTGGGGCTCGCGTCGCTGGAGCCGTCGAAGGAGACGGTGCAGAAGAGCGGGTACTGGGAAGACCGGGAGTGCGGTCGGCTGACCTTCGACTTCCTCCCCTGGACCAACACCTACACGTTCCGCCAGTTGGCGGACCGGGCGAACCTGCTCGTGCTCTACCAACACTTCATCCCCGACGAGGGATCCCCGGTGCAGGAGCATCCCCGGGAGGGTCTCTCCTACACGCCGCGGTC
>Ga0315541_1003645_pt1 | contig 11730 bp, 14 predicted proteins | sample SalMarSW160190MG_FD_203095 | JGI IMG/M metagenome (GOLD analysis project Ga0315541, IMG submission 203095) | Salt marsh sediment microbial communities from the Plum Island Ecosystem LTER, Massachusetts, United States - Salt Marsh Sediment SW1601-190 ...
GCCATCGTCATCTATTTCAATACCGCCTGCAACTGCCAAAATCCGTGACATATGAACATTCCACTCCATGAGCGCTTCATTTGCGTTCGGATCAACAACCTTGACATAATCCGGAATAAAGCCAATACCGAAAATCAGATCGATATCAGACCCCGGAAGCATGAAAGTTCCTGCTACTATTTTTCCCATAATATGTCCTCCTTATTATTTTTTTATAGTTAGGAACTCTTAGGGTTCTCGATTATTAATTATTTACTAAACCGTTGGGACCGCCGTGGCGCAACACTCAAGCCTTGCGATCCAGTTGTGGTTAAGAATGGCCGAGGTCTGCATCGTTTTCCATGATACCCACCCTAATTGACCAAGTGGGTCCCCGCCTCTCGGCACATTGGGGTTAAGAACTGTCGGCTTAACGGCGTTTTGTCCCTGAAGAGGAACGATACCGTAAGCGTTCTGAGCGACGATTATCAATGGATACACATCCGGATAGCCACTCGTGCTTATGCCATTGCTCAAATATGTAGAGCTGGTCGCATTTGTAGAAGCCGCCAGCCAGGGCTCAAACAGAGGCGTAAGGATAAACCGGAATTGGTTGACAGACCCTATCTCATGGGGAAGGGCCTTATTGCTGTCCGAATACTCAGCGGCCTTAATAAATCCTGCTAAACCCCGGATATCAGCATCGAGGTCCGTTGAACCCATGCAAAAGAAGGCTTCCTCAACTGGCGCCGTGGAGATCATAGGAGAGGCCTTGACGATCTTGGAGATCATCTGAGCCTTATACTTTCTGAAATGCCTGTAAATCCTATGAAAATCGCCAATAACAGGTGGGCTTAGAACTGTCGCCCTGGAAGTTACTGAACCACCGGCGTAAAATACGTTTGTGCCGGCCTTGAGTACGGCTATCCTGATTACTTCAAGGGTTTCAGCCGCTTGCTCACCGCAGAGATCCATGGATTCCTTGAGGATATCATCCTCATGGGTGTCCTGAATTACATCGGTAATCTCAACGGAGTCGCCGTATTGCTCTAAAGCCGCGGTAACGTCCGTGTAGGAGAGCTTACGGCCAGCAGGCGGGATACCTTCAGCTAATGGCGCCGTCGCCCGGGGAAGGGATTCATACCTTCTGAATTTGACTGTTTTTGTACTTTTCTTCGGGATCGGCTTGGCCTGACCGAATCTCTCGGTAATAAGACCATGCTGACCTCTTTCCAATAACTGTACTGCCGCAAAAGCTGCGGTGCGCGGTGATATGTCACCATAAACATTTGTATTTCCCATAAAAAGTTCCTCCTTATAGATTTTGGTTAATGGAACTCTTTATGGTTCTCGGTAGGTTTAAGTAAAATTATGATTGCTTTTTAAATGTTATCTTTCGCGGGTTCCCTTGTTCGTCTTTACATCGCGGACATTGAACCTCTATTGGGGTTTCAGGGATATCTCCTACCGCAAAAAGTTTACGACAATAAGGACACCTGATCTGTGAATCCCTATTGACTTCTATCAATGGTTTAATACCCTTTTTCTGAAGTATAAGGCCCTGTGGTGTAGGTTTCATCTCTTTTTCTTCCCCGCGGCTTCTTTAAAGGCGGAATCAAAATCATCATCGTCAACTTCGTCCTCGCCGCCCTCGCCTTTGCTCTTTTTCCGGACTGTATGAAGATGCACATCATCGTGCTCATCTTTTTTCTTCTTAGCCTTACCATCCGATTCAGCTACTTTCTTTTTAGCGTCTTCAACTTTGAGGCTATCGCTAAATTTCTTCAAGCCAAGGACAAAATCTTTTGGTCCTCCGCGAAAAAGGGCTTTATGTTCATTGGGGGCCTTATCCAGCCACGCCTTAAACTCCGGGGAATCAAGAACGACATCAACATCCATTCTTTCTTTGCCGATTACCCCTCCCGTCTCATCCTTTAATTCCACTTCCGGGGCCAACCTATAAACGGCATTATTAAAATTAAGATCCCTTAAGGCAGTTTTAAATCCTTCTGTTTCCTGGTTAAAGGTCTTGCTTGTGATAAGCATCCCGTTGTCCAAAAGGTTTTTAAGCACCTTCTGCATTATCATTGCGACAACAGGCTGTACCGCGGGAAAATCTCGTAAATACTCCTTAACATCAACATCCACTCCTTCTGCAATTTCAATTGATTCAGGTAATTCAGCCTCAGATATTATCTGTGAGAAGGTTTTAATATCATCGCCTGTAAATGGTTTTACCTTGCCTGCTTCTTCAATTTTTTTCTTCTCCTCAGCTTCCTTCTGGGCTTGCTCTGCCTCCGTTTCCGCTTTCTTTTTGGCTTTTTCCTCTTCTACTAAGATTTCCTTGCCACGCTTATCCTCTTCAGATTCCGGGAGTTCATCATCTTTTTCCTCGGCAGCCCCCGCTTTCTTTTTGGCGTCTTCATCAGCCTTTTTCAGTTTCTCTGCCGCTTCTTCTTTAGCGGCTTTTTCTTCCTCAGTCTCCCCTTCAATCTCCTCGGTTTTCTCATCCTTATCTTCGTCTTCGATTTCTCCTGATTTGTCTACTGATTCACTGGCTACTTCGGAAAAAGCACCATCAAAATCTGTTTCCTCCTCAGTAGGATCTTGATCTTCTTCATGTTCTATTATTTCATCGGACATTTTAAGATTCTCCTGTTATATTAAGGGTTTAAAAATTAATCTGCTTGATTCCAATACCATATTTGGACATACTCGGTTGTGATCTCATCAGTCCCATTGGCTTCTGCGATCTGGAGTTTAATGGGTATCGTACCGGCACTTGCGGTATCGGTCGCGTCAGTGGCGTAATCCACTATAACCTCTGTCCCTCCCTCAGCCACAAGTTTCCCGAAAATCCTTTGCGTAGCCGCCGCGGTTGCAATTATTGTAAACTCAGCCTGCCAATCTCCTTCGGCGCCATCCGTTGTCGTAAGTGTCATAACGGCTGCATCTTCAAAATAGAGTAATACTGAAACAGTATCGTTAGCGCCTGTTACGACCCCGCCAACAACAAACTTCAAGGTTTTGCCTTCGATAAACCAGCCGTCTGCAAGGGTAATTCCACCACCTGTGACATCAATGGTGGCAGCCTCTCCCTGGGCTGTTTGGGTATATCCCTGGGCTATGATTAAAGGAACCCCACCGGAATAATCAGGCAAAACAATCGCATTGTCGGTCGTGGGATCGGTAATCGTTACGGTAGCTTCAAAATCATTCGCCGTTCCTTCAAACACCATAGAAGATGTCGCGTCACCATTAATAATAATAGGATCAGGCGTGGTTATGGTCAGAACATCGGCCGCATCAATAAGAATATCCCCATTTGACGCATTGTTGGCATCAATCGTAATCCCGCCATTTGTGGTTGTAATATCTATCACATTCGCAAAAGCCCCTGTCCCCGATGCACTCAACTTAATAGCATCGGCCACACCCGCTTCCGTCGAGGTTATATTGACACTTGAACCCGTTGCGACGATATCTATATCCTCACCGGCCGCCGCACCTGCCGCTAAGATATCTATTCCACCGATAGACGATGTAATCACAATCGAATCAACTGCACTTTGTCCAGCGGTAAAATTAATAGAACCATGAGTACAAGCAAGATCAAGGTCTTTCGCATCATCTCCATCAGCGGTTATATCAATCCCGCCGGCTGAGGCACCAATCACTATGGCTGTGGCAATATCCTCTGTCGCACTTAAATTAATGGAACCGCCAGTATTTGTAATTGTAATATCCTCATCCGTCGTCCCTGTGGTTGTAATATCGATATCGGCGTTTGATGTTATATCTATTCCGCCTAACGCTGTAGAAGCGCTCAAAACGATGGCATTGGCAACGGCCTGGGTTGAGGTAATGTTCACACTCGATCCCGTAGCTACGATGTCAATGTCTTCACCATCCGCAGCCCCAGAAGCTAAGATATCAACTCCGCCCGCTGTTGCCTCTAAAATAACCGCGTCATTCGCCGATTCAGTAGCCTGAACGATTACTGATCCACCTGTGTTTACGATAGAGATGTCTTCTCCTGAAACGCCAACAGTCGTGATATCAATATCCGCTTGTGAGGAAATGTCTATGCCACCGGCTGCGGTAGTAGCCTTAATGGTTACGGCATCTTCTTCAGCCTCAGTAGCTTCAATCCAAACCGATCCACCTGTATTAATAACTGAAATATCCTCTCCAGATGCACCAGCGGTTGTGATATCAATATCATGGTTGGACTTAATATCGATACCGCCCAAAGCCGTTGACGCATTTAGTATAATTGCATCCGCCTTCGCTTCCGTAGCTTCGATAATTACAGAACCGCCGGTATTTAAAATAGTAATATCTTCATCCGAAGCTCCGGTTGTCGTAATATCAAGGTCCGCATTACTGGTAATATCAATTCCACCTGCCGCCGTTGAAGCTGAAATCACTACCGCATCCTCGACGGCTTCAGTCGCCGTAATAATAACTGACCCGCCAGTATTTGTTACAGATATATCCTCTCCATCGGCCCCGGTCGTGGTGATGTCTATATCAGCCAATGAAGTAATCCGCATCCCGCTACCAGCACCCGACACATTAATGACAATGGCATCGTCCGCAGAATCCTCAGTCGCGGTGATATTAATTGAAGAAGCCGACAAAAGGTCAAGATCTTCTCCAGCGGCCGAGCCTGCAACCGTGATATCAATCCCGCCTGCTGAAGTGCTAAGACCTAACGCATCCGCCCCGGTCCCCGTGGAACTGATAAATAGACTGGAATTGGTTGCACCGGTCAAAGTGAGATAAAAATCATCTGCCGCCCCATTCGTAGCATGAGATAATGTAACATCCGCGGAATTATCGAAAAGACTGATCTCAACAACCCCTGAAGTGCTTGAAAGGGCAATTTCATCAGTGCCGAATGTCCAGATGAACTCCTCGTCGTTCTCATTAAATTCGAGGGTGTTGTCCACAATATTATCTATCGTGAGCCCCTCATCTAATGTGATAGCCCCTGTTACATCGAACGTATTATCAAGGAATGTAACTGCCTGGGTAAATGTGTTTTTACCTGTCCAGACATTATTGCTATTGGTCCTTACCGCCCTTGCCATAGCCTGATAAGAAAATGTCAAGACCAGAAAGAACACTAAAATAAAACTAAATGATTTTCTCATAATACAATCCTCCTATTAACTTGAATTTGTTAAGGTATCCCGGGCCTCTTCTGGTCTCGATAATACCCACCTTAATGCTTTAACCATCCCTAGTTTAAATCGGAAATCACGTTTAATGTTTTCATCATCTATATGGGGGTTGTCTTCTACATCAACCCTCAATCTTTCCAGTTGTCTATTGATTACATTAAAAAGTGCCTGAGTATGTTGCAGGCGATCAATATCATGGATTAGCTCGGCTTCACCCGGCAGGAAATCCATTTTTAATGCCCTCTAACCGCTTGAAGATCCGCCCCGGTTGGCGGAATAATCTTATCAAGACTAGGTCTTTCAAGTTGATTCATATAGGATTTATAAAACCCGCCATTTTTATCTAATGTACGAATTTCTATTAATGAATCAGGGGGACAATAAAGATCAACGTATTTTCTATAAAGATTATCAACTCCCCATATCCGGCTCACACCAAGGGTTATGGACTTTCCGTCGGGGCTCTTTTGTTGGACAAAATAGCAGGGATTTTTAATTCTATACCAACCAGTACCTTTAGGGTGTTCCGTTTGATCCAGTTCACCGATATACTCTGTAATCCCACCAATAAAATGAATTATTTCGCCTTTATACATTTTGAACCTCCTGAATTATGGGTTTCTGTTAGGTTCCTCTAATAAAAAACCCGAAAAAGTCTGTGCTTAATCGGGTATAAAAAATTAATAAAGATATGAATTAATTAAACATTTACGGCATCCTTTATCATGTCCCTCTGAAAATCATCTTCCTTCTCTTTCGATTTCAGTTCCGCCTCATGTTCCCTTTTGGCAATTTCAGCTTCCGATTCCATCGCAATCTTTTTCCGTATCATTTCTTCTGCTTCTGCTTTGGCCTTTGCTTCAATTTGAGCTTTGTCTTGCATTTCCTGTTGTCGTTTTTCTTCCGATTTAATAAATTCATCCGGATCTAAATCATAAGACTTATATTGCTCAGCCATTAACTTTTCAATATCATTCAGCGATTGAAGTTCTCCTGATTTATCTGACATTATCAAAGTAAGTATCTGCCTCAAGGCATTTCCCTTGATAATCTTGTTCTGAAATCCGGTAAACCCTGTTGCATGAACAATACAGGGACATTTAACTTCTTGGGGAATCCCGGGGTCCTGCATGTTGTAATCGTATATATCCTGAATCTCCAACTCAATAATATTATTATCAAATCCCCTTATTATATCCCCAAAATATTTTAAAGAGTTCTCGTTGAGTTGATTGGCTTCAAACGCCGTCTTCTCTTGGTTTACTTCAGCACCATAAATCTGTTTTGAAACTTGGGTAACTATATCCATCAAATTGTCAAATAAGTTTAATAACGGATATAAATCGCCTACCATGCTTTTTATAACGATCTGTTGGACGGCTTTTTGCGCGTCATCGCATTCATCAGAAACCTTAACTCTCATGCCAGGAGTTATTTCATCAAAAGCCCCAGGGGCTAAAAATCTTTCCTTCAAAGCCACTATCACGTTGCCGGCTAACCTACTATTATCCTCTATTGACCGGAGCGTGCCGTTATATACACCCTGAACATCTTCACCGTTATCGGCTATACCGATTCCAGTGGTTTCATCAAGACATTCTTCCCATGTCGCTTTTTTATATGGCCGTTTATCTGTCCGGCGCTTAAAACGGATAACCTCATTACCAGCCATCTCAGCCAAAATCTCAATTTCATCACCATCGTTTTGTGTATTCGATAATTCAGGTTCAGTTTTGGGCTTCTTTTTTGATTTATCGCGGCGGTGTAAAAAGTCTCGCTCAAAATCTTCCGCAATCCGTCTTGGCACCCGGCCCCAATATTCATAATCCGGGATATTCCTTTTTCGCTTAGAAACCAATTTTTCCACGGGAGACATGTCTTCAGATGACGAGCTATCATCCCTTGCTGCCTGAGAAATAGCGCCACTAATCGCGGAATTAATATAGTGTGGTTTATCTTTCTTCTGCCTTAATTCATAAGGACTAATAAGGGTTCTCTCAAATAACCCATGCATTTTTTGAACATCTTCCTCTTCCATATCCCAAAACATAGACCACAAACTTGTATATCTGTGTCCCGGTATTCTATTCGTTTTATTAATTGATTTATAACGGATTAATCCCTTTAATGCCGGATCGTCTAGTAAGGTTTCATCAAAGCCTTCCGGTAGAACCATTTCATACCCTGATTGCGCATGTTCTTCAATATCGTATTTGCTCCAAGTCATACCATAAAGGCCCATAGAGAATATTTTCCGCTTGGTCTCTTTGTCGGCCTTTCTAATCTCAAGCTGATCCCTTATCTTTTCTGTCATTTTTTCAACGGCAGTTTCTTCGACTTCTCCTGGTTTGTCTTCAAATTCGGATTCTTTCAACATAAAAGGAAGCTTGCCACCCTGAAGAAGAAAATCGCACAACATAGATATCGCAGCAAATATTTTAACCTTTATCAATTTTATGAAGGTTCTAGACCTCCAGTCTTCGCCTTCCTTAATCTTCCATTCCTTATTGTCTATTCCCTTGAAAGAATTAAGGTTTTCGGTACATTTCTTGGTGAAGGCTGATTTATTGGTCTTATAATCTTCAAATAGACCATGAAGATATTCTGCGAGTCCGGACGAATAGGCATCCATCTATTATTTTTTCCTTTTTCTGGTGGTTTTCTTTGCCGCTTCTTTTACTTCGATCGCTTTTTCTTTTACTTCGATCGTTGGATATTTCGCTGTATCAACTTCCTTTGCGGATAACTCAACAACTCTTGTGCTCTCCAATACAGCCTTTTCCAGTTCATTCACCTTTTTCTCTAGGACACCAATCTTATTTATGGCTGTCATAATCCTTGTCTTTTCACTCATCGTAATTCCTACCATTGGCTTATCCTCCTTTTTTATTGCTCGCTTCGCTGAAAGCGTCATTAAAAGACCCCTTATCATTAATTGCTATCTTCTGGATCTGGATTTCGACCCGGTGTCGCTTCTTGTCCTTATCCCGATCCGTAACATTCACTTCTATCACCTTATATTCAAAAGATCCTGATCCTATATCTCCAGCTTTAATCTTGGATAATATAGGGATCTTCTCAATTTGGTCTTCCTCAAACCTCAATCGTGTTCCATAGGGGTATTCTTGATCCCCGATTGAAACACCTTCCATCGTGTCCTTTTTTGCTTTCTTCGATAGTTTTAAACTAACTAATTCAGTCATAAATAATACTCCTTTATTTTCTCTTCCTTGGTCCAGTCATGCCATGGTAGGTATTCAAATCCGGCCACCAAAGTCCGAAGGGCATGTCTACCTCTTGAGTTTTCATCTGCCCTTTGTTGTTCTAAGTCCGATTGTGCCGACCAATGGATTGTCTTTAAGGCAACCCTAGCTTTGATATTATCATCTGCAATCTTATCGTCCGTATATGGCGCCTTGATAAATGAGATCCCTATAGGCCTTAAAATCTCATCCCGATAGACTTGCCTGGAATACAGTTGGTGTATCTCTGGCTGTGCGGCATAAAATAATGTGTTACATCCGTATTTTACCCAAATATCCCTGAGAAAAAGCTGTAAACCTACCTCTTTATTCCGGTTTTTGATAAATAAGGGCTCGAATGTTATAAACAGATAATCATCAAAAATCCAGATATGCTCTGTTTTAATATCGAATCCAGCTACTAATGCTATACCTGGTATTCCGCCCTCCGGCCAAGCGATAGCCCCGCGCATGTGCATCTCAACCGGAGAAGGGCCTATATCGAAAGATAGGTGTACTGTATCACGCTTTAAATCCGGTTTTGCTGATATAGGTTTAAGAATCATACGGCTACCCCTGATAGATTTCCTAATGATCCCACATCAAAACCTGAATATATCAATTCAGATATTATCAATTCCGTCATACCCCATACCATGGCGTCTAATCGATTTGGAGATGGATCTCCAGGTATCCACAAACATTGTTCGTCTTCCAATTCGGGAAAGTTTCCCACATGGTGGATTAATCTCTTTTCGGCTTTTGCACTTACCGGCTCTGCCCTAGCTTGTTTTCCCCTAGAGGCATGAACTAATTTAACGGGAACAGATTTATCAACTTGGTGTATGGTTAATTCCACCATTTCCCCACCTTGATTCTTTTCGGCCACTATTAAATCAGCCTGATAATTATGATAGGCTTTAACCACTTCCTTCGCCCATACCAACGGACTACCTTGGATAGACTTATCGGCTAAAATATATCCTTCTTGGCCCCTTTTCCCGCATACAATAATACCGGCTTCATCGCCGGTACCAGTAGTTGACGGGTCTACCGCAACCACAATCCTATCTAATTCAGGAGCCGATAGAACCCTGAAATCGTCTATCATCTTCCTAGTCCAGAGAGCCCCGGGAGCCTCATTGACGTCCTCGGCTAATATTTCCATCCGATAAGCCAAAGAAGTCATGTCCTGAGTAATTTCCTCCAACGCCTCTCGTGAGAGGTATGGATTATCTCTTGACGTAAAATGAAATGCCGCCCACCTAGCAGAACCGCCATTTTGTAATTCCATGGCTTTCTTGAACATTTGAGCCGCATGCTGTGGATTATCCGCTTTGCTTGCTGATCGGCTTCTTAGGCTGGGAGGCGTATAGATAAAAATCGCATCCCCATTGTTGTCAAGGAGCATTGGGGCGCCTACCGTTCCCCAGGCGTCCTCATTCATTAATTGCCATTCGTCAAAAATGAGCTTGTCAGCATAATCCCCGCGCATACTGTCAGCGTTCCATGCTGTTTTTGCCTTAATCCGATAATCGGTCCCCGGGAGTTCAATAAAATGCTCCGCCTCATTTTTCCTCATAAGACTGGCTTTAACGGGTTCATCCAGCGCCCGGGTAACTACCGTCCAAAACCTTCCCACTTGTTCCATCGTCGGCGCCGTATATAAGACCCTGTGCTGTGGAATTTTTAGAGCCGGATTACCCAAAAACCATTCAACGGCCGCTATCGAAATCCCTACCGTCTTACCACTCCGCCGACCCGCCCTTACAATCTTTCTCTTTGCTGGGTGACTAATAAACTCTTTTTGCTTCTTGTGGGGACCCGGTAAATGGATTGTAGGCATTTAAACTCATTTTTACTAACTAAACTAATTTTTAAATCCCTGCTTAATTAAACTTAATAATATTAAGCGGTTGGTTCCGATAATGTTCCTATATGTAAACTGAGCCCCTTGACTTCCATAAAAATATCAAATACTTATAGAAATCAACCAAACTCAATTAAAAAAGCCGTTTAAATAGCGACCTTTATTAGATTACATTAAGTTTTATTATATTATAAATTAAATAAATTTGTTAAATTTCAGAGCAAGTAAATTTGAGCCAATACAGTAAGCCCTATATTAATTAATTTCAATCTCCCTGAGCGCCTGATTTCTCATCTCCATCGGGTGTCGGTGATTGGTCATAGACTACATGTAAAGTTTGATCCCCTGTTACAGCGTGGTCTTGCCGATCTATCCAGCCAAAATTCTTTAAGGCGAAAATAGCACCAGCGGGGTTGCCATCCTTTAATAACGATTCGTATTCACGTTCAATAAATGTCCGTGCTCTTTTTATTGTGTGAGTGAACTCTTTTCTCTTCTCTAAATCGTAAAATGATTGTCGATCACAAAATCCCAAAAATATTACCAAATCGCTTATTGTTATATCGGGGATCTCTATTTCTCTATATCCCTCTTTCTTGTTGCCCACTATTGTTTTACGCTTACGATATCCCCCTGCAAAATATTCATTTATCTTAACTTGTAATTCTTCAGGGGTTTTAAAAAACGGCGATCTCCCCCCAGGATGTTTGCCGTCTGGATTTAGGTTGTCTGTTGAATTATAGGGTGCTGACATTTCCTCTAATTTCTCTTGTTTTTCTGCCATGTTTTATATATTCCCCTACATTTTGCGTAAGGGTGCCCGGGTTTATACCTTTTTCCTGTTGTCTCCGCATTTACCACAGGAATACAGCGTAAAATAAATTTTTGTAAAGATTCACCTTCCTGAGGTTCAGGCATATCAAAAACCTCTTCTGTTTACTTTTTTGGTTTTACCATTTATCTCTTTCGAGAAGGCGGTCGGCTTGATCTCTGGCTTTTTGGCCTCGGACCATTACCATCATATTGACGCTCACCCCCACACTCTCCCTGGCCACCTCTTCCACCACCAGGCGGAGTCCTCCGCGTTCTTCTTGCTGCCATTTTGATCCTCCTTTGGTAATTCAATTAATGACATTTAGCTGTCTTAGAATAGCGTATTGACCTTTTCCTATTAGGATGTCCAAAATCGTCGGTTTCCATATAGGCAGGTTGTATTTTTTCTTCTTAGCCTCCACGTCCCCCGACAATTTATAGTACTCAATTTCAAGACCATCTTTTCGTTTTTTAGGGTTGATCATAATGGATTGACCCAATAAAAAAGCCCCCCTATTGCAGAGCCCTATCTCCCGTGAATGCTTTTAGCTTAGTGTTTTTAATGTTTAACCTGTGGGCCACCTGCGATTAGTAACCTAGAGGGTCAGAGCGTCCTTGAACGCCAGAACTCCTAATG
>Ga0315541_1003651_pt1 | contig 11711 bp, 7 predicted proteins | sample SalMarSW160190MG_FD_203095 | JGI IMG/M metagenome (GOLD analysis project Ga0315541, IMG submission 203095) | Salt marsh sediment microbial communities from the Plum Island Ecosystem LTER, Massachusetts, United States - Salt Marsh Sediment SW1601-190 ...
GGGTGAAACTTATACTCATTCAACCATATACCGATTTTCAACCAATCAATAGACTAACCTAAAATTACGTTCCGAATGCACTGGTCACACAGAGTCATAACCTTGATCTTTTCAACACTATTTTTAGTACACTTACCGGCAGAAGCTCAGTCGCTGCTGGATCTATCCCTTGATACATCGAATGGTATACGGGTTAAGGAGTGTTTTCTGGCCGACAGCCAGTTGCTTCAATTTCATTCTCCTCCTCTTCTTTTTACTGTTGAAGTGAATGACGTTCAATTCAGTTCAGGTAACTGTGAGGTTGTTCAAGGCAGCGGAAACCTGCAATTCAATATTGGTGATAAAATACATGGGATATTGACCCCGGAAACAGGATTTGATAGGGGATGGAAAGCGGTTATTGCCTTTCAGAACATCTCCGGAGATACACTGAGGATATCGAATGTTGTTCCTTTTGGGACATCTGACGGCCATATTTACCTCACCGGAACCGGTCCATGGGCTCTGGCACGAACAAAGATCTTTATACCCGGAAACGGACCGGTCGGTGTAATACTTCCTGATAATGCGTGGGAGATGGGTTATGCCTCACTGCTTGTAGCAGAAAACCAGTCGCTCTGCGCCATTGCCAGGAGAACGAATTACGAAAATTCTGAGAGAAGACGATATGAAACCATTGTGCCTCCCGGAGCAGGCGTTGAATATACCTACTATGCAGACCATTTCACGGGCGATTGGCAAAATGGATTGAAGATCATGTTCCAGGAACGATACCTTTTCGACCTGGAAGAGTTTGATGAGACACTGTATGAAAGAGAGGACCTGGAATGGATCAGGAATAAATACACCATGGTTCTGCAGGCTGCATGGGATCACGAATTCTATGATTGGTCCACCGGGAAATATACCCTCTATAACTTCCTGGAAGAGGGGAAAAGGTTACTCGGAGGATGGGATGTTTTTTGCCTGTGGCCTACCTGGCCCCGACTGGGGGTTGATCAAAGAAACCAGTATGATCTTTACAGGGATCTGCCTTTTGGACTTGAAAAAATCAGGGAAATGGCGGACTATTCCCGGAGCCAGTCAACCCGTTTCTTTATCTCCTATAACCCATGGGACCAGAGCACCCGGCAGGAGGATCATTACAAAGGGCTGGCACAACTGATTGAACATACGAGTGCCGATGGTGTTGTTCTGGATACCAGAGGAAAATCGAGTGTTGAATTACAGCGTGCTGCCGATAGTGTGAAACAGGGAGTGATCATGTATTCGGAAGGAATGGCTATTCCAATGGACATGCCCGGAATTATTTCCGGAAGGGTCCACAATGCCATTGTAATGAGCCCTCCACTGAACCTGAATAAACTGATAAAACCCGATTTTGCCATCTTCAGGGTTGTTCAGCGAAATGATGACCGGATCCACAGGGAAGTTGCCATCTCATTTTTTAACGGATATGGAACAGAGATCAATGCATTTGCCCCGGGCAGACCAGACTGGCTCGAAGAGGAGTATACTTTTCTGGGCCGGACAACCATGATCCTTAAAGAAAATTCTGCAGCCTTTCTAAACAAAAACTGGACCCCGCTGATATCATCCACCAGGGATAGCATCTGGGTAAATGAATGGAAAGATGCTGAAAAAACAATCTATACTGTCCTGAGTTTTGATCCGGATGGCTATACCGGAGCACTCATTAAGGAAATCCCGTCACCCGAACATCATTACATCAGCCTGTGGAATCATGAGGAGCTTGAGTTGCAGCGGTCCGGTGCTGACTGGTATCTGCCTGCTCATATCGAAGCATTCAATAAGCAGTGGTCAAATACACGAAAAGAAGGCAGCCTGGAATGCCTTGCCCGGTTCCCCAACATTCTGGATGCTATGATCAGCAGGGATACTTTGCTGATCCATGCCAGCCGGGGAGACAGGGTGGTTATATGGAAAGGAATGCCCTCCTGCCAGGGAATATCCAAAACGTATAATCCTGACTCACTTCAGCTTCGTATCATGGATCTCTTCGGTCGTTACGAAGGAAAAATAGTGATCCAGTTGTTTGAAGAGAACAACCTGCTTGATGAACGGGTGGTAAAAATACAACCCGGAAAACCCTGGATGATCAGCAAAGTGAAACATACTACCAGGGTAAAGAGACCCTTTGCCAATATGGAGGAGATACCTGCTGGTGATTTCTATTTTTCAGTGACGAACGACGACCAGTTCATTCCATATCCCGATTATACAACTCCTGAAAAAGTCCATGTTGAGCGGTTCTTTATGGATGAATACCCGGTGACCAACGCCGATTTTTATGAATTCATGATATCTTCCAACTACCAGCCCGTTGATCCTGTTAATTTCCTTAAGCATTGGGAAAATGGGACCTATCCACAGGGACAGGATAATTACCCCGTGGTGTATGTCTCCCTCGATGATGCCCGGACATTTGCCGAATGGGCAGGCAAACGCCTCCCCACAGAAATAGAATGGCAATATGCTGCACAGGGGACGGATGGAAGGATCTGGCCATGGGGCAATGAGTTTCATGGGACAAAGTGCAATAATGCCTTTGAACGGCCTACACCGGTTGACGCCTTTCCGAAAGGAATGAGTCCCTTTAATATTGCTGATCTGGTGGGGAATGTGTGGCAAATGACAAATGATGTATACGACAATGGAAGCTACTACTTTAACATAATCCGGGGAGGCAGTTATTATAATCCCTCCTCAAGCATATGGTACGTGAAAGGGGGGGCACAACCCTTGAATAAAACGCAGATGCTTCTACTGGTATCCCCGGGATTTGACCGCTGTGCCACTGTGGGATTCCGATGCGTGAAGGATGCGGAGTAAAACCTGAAAAACCGGGATGGGAAATGGTGTGATTCTATGCTGTAGAACTTTACCTTATGCTTGTAAAATCCATCGGTAGATCATATCTTTCAGGTGAAAATGGAATTCCATTTCAATTTTCAGGAACTCATATCAAAAACACACTGTAATAACCTAAATTTTTTTAAAAATGAAAACTATACAATCCGGTTCATTCATCAAGGTTTTCCTTTTTATCTTGGCAATGGCCTTCCTGTCTGGTTGTGGAACAACCCGAATGGCAATAAAAAAGTATGCTGGCTCCTGGGAGTATCATATTGATACACCAGAGGGTTCAATTGATGCTGCAATGGTTATCGCACACGATGGGGAGAAATTTACGGGAAGAATGGAGGCAGATCAGGGATCGATAGAGCTGGAGGACCTGAAAATCGAGGACGGTAAGCTTACTGCTCATTTATATTATGGTACATATCTTATTGATATTACCGGTGAGTTCAATGAAGATGAATTTACCGGAACCCTCGGACCTCCGGAATACCAGATGCCAATTAGTGCTACGAGGGTAAAATAACCACGAAGTATTTAACCCGGATTATTCATGCATTCAGCATGAATAATGACGATACATAATTGAAATCTATTGATTATCAATTATATATGTCAGGGTCAACCCTGATAAAAGCCAAATTCAATACCCTCAAGTTTGGGTATGAAATTTTCATCAGTTTTGAAGATAACTGTTGAATTAAACAGTTGACATACTTGAATTTGACTTTTCGTCAGCCATAAATGGCGAAAAATTCAAAGAATTTTTCGGGTTAAGTTTTAAACTTTACCCCGACAGGGGTAAAATAATGAGTAACCACCGGTTATAGCCGGTGGTCAGGATCTACGAGAAGATTACAACCCTATAGGGGTTGAATTTTGCTATTTAGAGTATTTTTAGGGGCTGTCTCAAAAGTCAATTTTTGAGTCATCCTGAACTCCAGCCTGCCGGCTGACAGGTGATTCAGGATCTCAAGTATCTGGTTATCTTTATGATGAGATTCTGAACTAAATTCAGAATGACAATCTTTCGGACTTTTGAGACAGCCCCTGTTATTCTCATCATTATACCCGGCACTGCGCCCCGACAAAATCCTGCCTGCCGGCAGGCAAGTGTCGGGGCTTGTACCGGGCTATTACCTTCGGTGAGCTCCGCTTCGCTCCGGTTCATAATTGAATCCCTGCCTGCGGCAGGCAGGCCGCTGGGATTCTATTTACGAACTACTCCAGGACACCATGAAAATTTTACCTCGTAATTTGTAATGGATCTGAATAAATAAAGTAAAAATCTGTTACCTAAATACTGAAGAAATATAGGACAGGCAGGAGCGTCATATTGGTAGCCCTGGTTTTGGTTTAATCCAACGGTAACGGGCCAACTGCGATGTTCAATAAGGGGAAATTGTTACATGGACCGAAGATTTACCAAAAGTTTTTAGAAGTGATTATCCGCTTTATTCTACCTGCCCCTCATTGAGAAAAAAGTCGTAAACTTGCTTTAGAAAGGGAATAGAAATGAAAAGACGAAGGATTCTTTTTTTACTGTTTATTCCCTCCTTCATTTTTGCTTATAGCCAGAGGAATGATTTAAGTGACCGGAAGGGGAAATTCCTGAGTGTAAAGGAAAACATAATCAATTCGCGGGCAAAGCAATATAACGCTGCCCTGGATGACTATGACGTAACATTCTATTTCCTTGACCTGGAAGCAAATAACACGTCCACCACCATTTCAGGAAATGTCACCATTGGAGCGGTTGCTATTGAACCAGCACTTCAGACCCTTGTGTTTGAATTGAATTCCGATCTTATCGTTGATTCAGTCCTGGTAAACGGTGTAAAGCATAACGCTATCACGGGAGATGATATTGTAATCGTAAATCTTGAAGTTCCTGTTTCCTACAAAGAATATTTTTCTGTGCAGGTTTTTTATGGGGGAACCGTGATATCAGAAAGTTTTTTCGCAGGGATGAGTACCGGGATTGATCCAACCTGTGGAAATCATGTAACATGGACTTTATCGGAACCCTACAGTGCACTCGACTGGTTCCCGTGTAAGCAGGTCCTGTCGGACAAGGCAGATTCTGTATACGTTTTTATTACCACCGATAATACACTCATGGCAGGGTCCAACGGGATGCTGACCGGTGTTGTTCCGTTACCGGGCGAAAAGGTCAGGTATGAATGGAAATCGTACCACCCCATTGCCTATTACCTGGTCTCCATGACGATTGCGGATTACCAGGATTACAGCCTCTATGCCCATCCCGATGGGTTTTCGGATTCGATCCTGATCCAGAATTTCATTTACGATGATCCGGATTATCTCACTCAGAACAGGCCATTGATCGATAATACGAGAGAACTGGTTGAACTGTTTTCCAGCCTGTATGTTCTTTATCCTTTCTATGATGAGAAATACGGTCACTGTTTGGCTCCTATGGGAGGTGGCATGGAACATCAGACCATGACCACCTTATCGGATTTCCGGTTTTTTCTGGTAGCGCATGAACTGGGCCACAGCTGGTTTGGTGATTATGTTACCTGCGCCACCTGGATGGATATCTGGATCAATGAAGGATTCGCCTCCTATTCGGAATACCTTGCTTACCAGTATCTGGTCTCGCAGGGGGAAGCGGATGGGTGGATGCTATACGCACAGAGCCAGGCCCTTATGGAGCCGGAGGGAAGTGTTTACGTGCCATTTGAGGAGATTGGTAATGTAAGCCGGATCTTCAGCGGGCGTCTCTCTTACAAGAAAGGGGCAGCCCTCCTGCACATGATCCGGTTTGAACTGGACAACGATTCCCTCTTTTTTGGAACCCTGGAGAGCTACCTGAATCAGTATGGTTATGGCGTAGCTACAGGACTCGATTTCAGGGATGTATTGGAATCGGTATCCGGCAAGGACTTTTCCGGTTTCTTTGAGCAGTGGTATTTTGGTAAAGGATACCCCATTTTTGAAATTGAGTGGAGTCAGCGGGCTGATTCAGTGATGGTCCGGTCAACGCAGATCGGCTCTTCAGCTACCACACCTCTTTTTCAAACCTCGCTGGAGTTTCGATTGTTGTGCGATAATGGGGATACACTGGTAAGGGTTTACCAGGATCAGGGCATTCAGGATTTTGTTTTTATTATCCCCGATCGGGTGCAATTCCTGGTGGTCGATCCGGATAATTGGGTGCTTAAGAAGGTCAGTGCAGTCAATCACGTTTCTGAAGTTGACTTTAACCAGTCACAGCTTTTCGCAATCTGGCCCAACCCGGCTGGAAATGAAGTAAATATTTGTTTTAAGAACAGCAACCGGGAACACATCGTAATCATCTCCGATCTTTCGGGAAAGATTGAGAAAGCATTCAAAACCCGGAATGACCAGATGGAACTATCCCTTGGCTTTCTCCCTCAGGGAGTGTTCATTGTGACGGTGGAAGAGGAGGGTAGGAGATCCGTTCAGAAACTGGTGAAATTTTGATTGGAAGGAAGAGGAGTACAGAGTTCAGAGTTGCGAATAAAACAGGTGCTCGGTCCTGGGTTCTGGGTACTCGGTAAATGAAAAGAATCAAAAATGTATTTCGAATGAAATACCCCAGCGGAGTATAATAATCAATAGCCCCGGGTAATCCTGTGAAATAACCATTCATTTCAGCACTACGTCTGGGGTGTACAATAATGTTTCGCTTTAACGGTTCGTCTGGGAAGATCGCTATTTCACGGGGGCAACCCGGGGTTATAGAAACATGGTAATAATCGCCGAAACTCCAGACCATATTAATATAGAATGGCTCCCTTTGGCAGATGTTGAACGTTGATATTGGTTTGGCTATAGTATAACCCTTGTCAAACCTGTTTTTCTTCCTCCACAACTTTTTTCTTCCGCCGTAAGGATAAACTCAGCATTACCAGTCCAAACACCAGACTGAAAATACCGGTCCAGAGATTGATGTTGATATCATAGGAGATCTTATACAGTTCACTGTTTGATGAGGAGAACAATCCAAACAGGGTTAACAACAATCCCAGGATTGTAAACATAAGACCGATTGGAAAGCGAATATCTATACCCATAACGTTATTTTTTACCAGAATAATATTGTAAATGCTATTGCCATAATGCTCACAAGGATTGCTAATGTAGCTGGCCGTTTATACCAGACCATTTCTTTATCAACCAGCCTTGGAGTGAGGGAATATACCAGTCCTTTAAGCTGCTCATTTGTTTTCAGTTTTCTGGTTAGCAGCGAGATCAGGACGGTAACGACAAAACAGGCTGCAAAGGCATATATCGCGGTCCAGAAATTTTGTGCCATCTCACTGTGGTAATGATGGACAATAGTTCCCATCCATCCTCCTTTTATCTGCGAATGCAACCCCACGGGAGCGGTCAGTCCATGGTGAATGGCTGCGGCAATCGTTCCGGCAATCAATCCGTAAAAAGCTCCGTGACCCGTCGTTCGCCTGGTGAACATGCCCAGCAGGAAGGTCGCAAACAGCGGTGCATTGATAAATGCAAAGATCAGTTGCAGAAAATCCATGACGTTGTTGAATGACTTGGCGATATAAGCTGCCAGGATACTAACGATGACTCCAAAAACAGTGGTCAGTCGACCAACCCGCAGGTAATGATTATCGGATTTGTCCGGCACCAGGTAACTTTGATAGATATCGTAGGTCCATACCGTATTGAATGCTGATACGTTACCTGCCATACCGGACATGAAGGAGGCAAGCAAGGCAGTAACCCCAAGACCCAGCACTCCGGTGGGAAAGTGAGTGGCAAGGAGCGTAGGGATTACCTTATCGTAGTCGAAGCTGTCTCCTTTCACAGGAAGGGTAAAGTCAATCGATGGATCATTCAATAAGGCGATAGCTATCATCCCGGGGATGACCACAATAAAGGGGATAAACATTTTAGGGAGCGCACCAATCATTGGAGTCTTTCTTGCCGCCGTCATTGACCCGGCAGCCATAGCCCGCTGTACTACAAGGAAGTTGGTACACCAGTAACCGAAGGCAAGAACAAAACCCAACCCGGCAACAACCCCGAACCATTCAACCCCCATCGTGTTGGCATCAGGAGATCCTGTATTTTGCCAGGAATGGAGCATCCCAACATCCAGATTGGCCTTCATTCCTTCCCATCCTCCCACGTGTTTTAATGCTAAAAAGACAAGCGGTAAAAACCCGATCACAATCAGGAAAAATTGAAGTACTTCGTTATAGATTGCAGAGGTCAACCCACCCAGGTAGGTATAGATGAGAACGATCAGGGCGGCGAATATCAGATAAAAATCAAACTCGGTGATGTTTATTCCGATAATAGTAACGGTAAAGTCGAATGGCAGAAGGACCTGTGCTAACAATGCCAGCGCATACATCGATATCCCCGAGGCAAGAACCGTCATGATGGCAAACGCAAAGGCGTTGAATGCCCTGGTCTTTTCATCGAACCGCAACTTCAGGTATTCCGGAACAGAGCGGGCTTTTGATCCGTAGTAAAAGGGCATCATGAATAACCCGAGGAATACCATTCCGGGAATGGCGCCGATCAGGTAGAAATGGATGGTCATCATACCATACTTTGCTCCCGAGGCAGCCATACCGATCACCTCCAGAGCTCCCAGGTTGGCTGAAATGAATGCCAGTCCGGTAACCCATGCAGGGAGAGAGCGTCCAGCCTCCAGGAATGCCGTTGCCGATTTCATGTATCGTTTTAGTGCCCAGCCAATTCCGATCACAAAAACAAAATAGACCAGCATGATCGTGTAGTCAATCCATCCAAGGTTAAAGCTTTGTTCCATTGTAGTTATGTATGCTTATGTATGATTTTTATACTTTCAGCGGTTCAGGACGGTCATCTCAGGGATTGATCTCCCGTACACCGTTACCCACATCCGCCACATAAAAATCGGCTTTCAGACCCGTCTGTTTCTCATACTGTTTTCCTACCGTGTCGATGAAGGATTCCACAGATGCTTCCTTTACCAGGCTTACGGTGCAGCCTCCAAACCCGGCGCCGGTCATCCGGGACCCAAGTACTCCACCAATCTTCCTTGCTTCATCAACAAGGGTGTCCAGCTCCTTCCCGGTGACCTCATAATCCTCACGGAGAGAGTCATGCGACCCGTTCATTAATTCACCGAAGGCAACCATGTTCCCCTTTTTTAATGCAGCGACTGCATCCACACAACGCTGATCCTCGGAAACGACATGCCTTGCTCTCCTTCGAACGGTCTCATCCCGGATATGATCCGCGATTTCTTCAAAAGCTGCCAGAGAAAGTTCTCCAAGATTCCGTATTGCTTTAGCACGGTTCAATTCGGCTACGGCAGTTTCACATTCGCTGCGCCGTTCGTTGTATTTCGAATCGGCAAGCTGCCGTTGCTTGTTGGTGTTGGAGATGACCAGTTTTAACCCGTTTAATTTCAGCGGTACCATTTCATGATCCAGAGTATCGCAATTGAGAAAAATCGCATGATCCTTCTTCCCAAATGATACTGCAAACTGGTCCATGATCCCGCAGTTAACACCCACGAAATTATTTTCAGCCCGCTGGCACAGGAGGGCCATTTCCTTCAACTCAAGCTGGTGATTCCCGAACAGGGCATTTACCATGAACGCAGTCACCGTTTCAATGGAAGCGGAGGATGATAATCCTGCCCCGTTTGGTATGTTCCCGTAAAAAAGAAGCTCCATCCCGGTTGGAAGAGACAGACCGGCTTTTTTGAATTCATCCATCACTCCCAGCGGGTAATTGACCCATTCATTACCGACCTTTTCTGAAAGCTTATTCAGGGGTATAGAAGTGGTATAATCAAAATTCAGTGAGGCAAATTTTACAAACTGAGAATCGGTTTCCCTGGCAAGCAGGTACGTTCCGTAGCTCAAGGCACAGGGGAATACGTATCCGCCGTTGTAATCCGTGTGCTCCCCGATCAGGTTTACCCTTCCCGGGGAAAAGAAAATTCGTGGGGCTTTTTGAGAATCACCAAAGTTCAGGTGAAATTCATGAATTAGTTGAGTGGCTTGCATTGAATAAATACCTTAAATCGATCCATAAAAATAAAGACGATAAATGTATTTAAAATTAATTTATATTTAAAATTAATTAATAGTTTAACGCATTTGAAATATGGATCATTCAATACTCATAGGCTCAATCGGTGTCAGTTTGCTTTTACTGGCATTCATTCTAAACCTGTTCAAATGGATCCCATCCGATTCACTGAGCTATACACTCATGAATTTTATCGGTGCCTCAGTTGCCGGTTATGCATCCATCCTGATCGATTTTATCCCATTCGTTATCCTTGAATTCTTCTGGGCATCAATAGGCCTGGTGGGAGTGGTTAAAGCAGCATGGAGACTTCATCAGAAATAGTTGCATAACAGGTCAATTTATAAGATGCAATGGTTCTATTTTAGTAAGTTTACCAGGTATATAACATTAAAATTTATCATGACATGAAAAAAATGCCATTCTATTTAACGTTTTGTTTGTTTTTGTTTCCCTTTTTGCTTTTTTCACAAACCTCACAGAAAGTTCCACTCGACCATTCCGTCTATGATTCCTGGAAAAATTTAAGGAGCCCAATCGTTTCCGATGATGGGAAGTGGGTCAGTTATGAAATAAACCCGCAGCAGGGAGATGGATGGCTCTATCTGAAAAACGGTAGGACAGGAGCTCTGGATTCGGTTTCAAGAGGATATCAGGCACATTTTACTCCCGGTTCCGATTTTCTTGTTTTTATGATCAAACCACAATTTGCCGTTACCAGGCAGGCAAAAAAAGACAAGAAAAAAGGGGATGATATGCCAAAAGATTCGCTTGGCATCTGGTCACTGGCAACAATTGACATCCAAAAAATTGAGAAGGTGAAATCATACCGGGTAGCCGAAGAAAATTCCTCCTGGATCGTTTACCATCTTGAAAAGATAGTACCCGATGAACCGGAGAAAGAGAAAGCAGAAGAGGAGGAGCTGACAGAAGAGGAGAAGGAGGAAGCCAGGAAGAAAAAGGAAGAGATCCAGAAGCTGAAAAAGGCCAAAGGAACCGACCTTGTCATTCTTAACCCGGTTTCAACCATAAAGTACGAATATCCGAATATTACCGATTACACTTTTTCAAAGGAAGGAGACCTGATCAGCTTTACTGAAGTGACGGGCGATTCAATTGATTATTCCCGGGTATTCAATTTTAATACATCTTCAGAAGAGGTGAATGTGATCTGGGGAAAAGAGGGTGAAGTCAAACAGCTTGTTAACGACAGGGAGGGTGAGCAGGTGGCTTTCCTCCATTCGGAAGATACGATAAAAGCAAAAGTATTCGGTTTATATGGTTGGAATTCCAAAGAGGCTGCTGCTACTCTGCTTGCCGATACTGTCACGCCCGGAGTACCGGAGGGATGGAGTCCCAGTGAAAATTCAAACCTCAACTTTTCAGATGATGGATCAAGACTCTTTTTCGGAACAGCCCCAAAACCCCAACCCGAGAAAGAAGATACCCTGTTGGATGAAGAGAAGTATAAAGTGGATATCTGGAACTGGAAAGATCCCTATTTACAGCCCATGCAGCTGGTTAATGCTGACCGGGAGAAAAAAAGAACGTATGATGCAGTAATTCACCTTGGGAATAAACGGGTGGTTCAATTAGCCGATGAAGAGATGCCTGACTTGAGAACCATCCTGAAAGGGAACGGGAATGTGGCTCTTGGATCATCTGATCTTCCTTACAGAAAATTGATCTCCTGGGATGCAAACCGGTACAGGGATGTCTACCGTGTGGATATAACAACAGGGAACAGAAAGCTTTTGATTAAAAAAGCACCCTCCACG
>Ga0315541_1003654_pt1 | contig 11700 bp, 14 predicted proteins | sample SalMarSW160190MG_FD_203095 | JGI IMG/M metagenome (GOLD analysis project Ga0315541, IMG submission 203095) | Salt marsh sediment microbial communities from the Plum Island Ecosystem LTER, Massachusetts, United States - Salt Marsh Sediment SW1601-190 ...
TGGGAGAAGGAAGCAGGAAAGGCCAAAAGACAAAAGGCTGAGAAGGGAAAGAGATTTTCCACCGTTTCCGACCTTGAGATAAAGGAAATTTATACCCCGGAAGATATCAAGGACCTGGATTTTGCCAAGGATATCGGCTATCCCGGCGTTTTCCCCTTTACCAGAGGATGCCAACCCACGATGTATCGGGGGCGGGAATGGACCTTTCGCATGTTCTCCGGGATGGGCAGTGCCGAGGATACTAATAAAAGATGGCATCACCTGCTTAAGGAAGGCGAGACAGGGCTGAGCACTGCCTTCGACTTCCCCACCTTGATGGGATATGATTCCGATTCGCCCCGAGCTAGAGGTGAGTGTGGGAAATGTGGCGTGGCCATTGATACCCTGAGAGATTTCGAGATTCTGACTCATGCCATTCCTCTGGATAGTGTCACTACTTCTATGACTATCAATCCCCCTGCCTCCGTACTTTGGGCAATGTATTTGGTTGTCGCTGAAAAATCAGGGATAAGCTGGGACAAAATCGGGGGCACGATTCAAAACGATATGCTCAAGGAATTTATTGCGCAGAAGACATTTATGCTCCCGCCCGAGCCATCAATCAGGCTGATAAGCGATACCATCGAGTTCGGCACACAGCATGTTCCCCTGTGGAATCCTATAAGCATTAGCGGTTACCACATTCGGGAAGCAGGCTCCACCGCTATCCAGGAATTGGCTTTTACCCTGGCTGACGGGATAGCCTATGTCCAGGATATCATGGAGAGAAAGAAGCTGGATATTGATTCCTTTGCCCCTCGTCTTTCCCTCTTCTTTAATTCCCACCTCGATTTCTTTGAGGAGATTGCCAAGTTCAGGGCAGCTAGAAGGATGTGGGCTGGAATTATGAGAGATAGATTCAAAGCTAAGAATCCTCGCTCTTGGTGGATGAGGTTCCATACTCAAACGTCAGGTTGCTCTCTAACCGCCCAACAGCCCTACAATAATATTGTCAGGACTACAACTGAAGCTTTGGCCGCAGTCATGGGTGGGACACAGTCTCTACATACCAATGCTCTGGACGAGACCCTGGCTTTGCCCTCTGAATTTGCTGCTACCATTGCTCTGCGCACCCAGCAAATCCTCGCCGATGAAATAGGTGTTACCAACACCATAGACCCCCTGGCCGGGTCTTATTTTATAGAGTCTTTGACCAGCCAGATGGAGGAAAAGGCCTGGGAATACATCGATAAGATAGACAATATGGGAGGCATGCTTGCTGCTATTGACAAAGGGTTTCCACAAATGGAAATTGCCGATGCTGCCTATCATTACCAACGGCAAATAGATAAAGGGGAAAAGGTGGTGGTGGGGGTGAATAAATATGCTGTTGAAGAAAAGGCTCCTCCCGAGATACTGAGAATAGATGAGGCGGTCGAAGAAAAGCAGATTGCCAGGCTGCAGGAAGTGAAAAAGGGTAGAGATAACCGCAGGGTGACTCAAATTTTGAGCGACCTTCGCGCTGCTTCCAGGACGGACAAAAACTTGATGCCCTACGTGATAGAGGCAGTAAAGGAATATACTACTGAGCAGGAAATCTGTGATGTCTGGAGAGATGTTTTCGGGGAATATCGAGACCCGGGATTTTACTAAACTATACTCCTGAAATTTCCCTCTCCCTCGGGGGGGGTCAGAGGTAAGTTTTACAAACCTTCCCCTCTTAAGATAAGGGGGGAAGGAAAGCTTAAAATCCCCCTCTTAAGTTAAGAGGGGTCAGGGGAGTTATGAAGTAGTGGCGGGGCTTGTCCCCGCCAAAAAGGGAGACTATCTAAAGGTAAAGACGATATGAAGAACTCAGGAAGAAGGATACGGATTTTAGTGGCCAAGCCCGGCCTGGACGGACATGACCGGGGGGCAAGGGTTATAGCCAGGGCTTACCGTGATGCCGGGTTTGAGGTGGTATATACCGGCTTGCATCAGACGCCGGAGCAAATTGTCGCTGCGGCTCTACAAGAGGATGTTGACCTGATCGGGCTAAGCGTTCTCTCCGGGGCTCATATGCACCTATTTAAGCGGGTGCTCGAGTTGCTGAAAGCCAACAAAGCGGATGATGTAATGGTCATCGGTGGAGGCATCATCCCTGAAGAAGACATTCCCAAACTTAAGAAACTTGGAATCAAAGAAATATTTTTGCCGGGCACCTCTCTTGATAATATAGTAGGCTGGGTACGAGATAACATAAAGCCGCGCTGCTGAGGGTAAGCTCACGGCACCCCCCTTGCATACAATTCTAGCTTCCAAAGCTAATCCGCTATGGGAAAGTGGACAGGGCATGGGACAAAAAGGTTACTAGCTAAGGCGGGGGGCTAACGCCCCCCTTCCTTAACCTTCCCCCCAAAATAGAGCTATGCTAAGTCGTGTAAAAGATTTCTTATCTAATCCCTCGTTGGTCTAGCCCAACCATCGGGCAGATATTCAATAGGCATTTCATCTATTCGGCTACATAGCACTAACGGCACGATAACCTTATTCATGGCACACGAAGGATTAAGGCAAGCAAACCCTTGAAGCTCAAATTTGCTAGACCAACGCCAATGCCTAGCAAAGGTAACTACGCTATCTCTCCCGCATACCAGACAAGAACATCTAAAATCCGAGGGTAGAACATCACCAGGCTTAGTAACCCCTATTTCATTTAGGTATACCACTATCATGTGAGCTTGTTGCCATGCCCATTTTTTAATCACTTCAGGGTCTTTCCATTCTTTATAATACAACAAGTCTGACCACCATTTTTGAGGGGCTTCAATATTGCATAACTTCTCGTTTGTCTTACTACTGTAAATAGCGACACTCTTTCCCATTTTACTCAAAAACTCTATTCATCGTTATTTTCAAGAATGGTTCATCCTTAATCGGCTGTTAGGCTTTGTCCAGCGTTGCGTGTAATTCCCGTTTTGCCATAACCTATACTTACCACCAAAATTCTATCCCTCGCAGTAGTGGGTGTCAATGTATTTGATTGGAAAGGGAGAGGTTGGAGAGGGTCTCCTTTTGTTTCTTGCCTTTATGTGCGTGCGACTCCTTTGTTATCTCAAATGCCCAAGTATTTGTAATAGTCGGAATGTTGGATTGCCTGTGTCGTGTGTCCCTTTCTTTGCTAGTTCTTGCAGAAGCCGAATATAAGCCGTGTAGTCCTTATTAATAACCAATTCAAGACCACTTACCTTTTTCAATTCATTGGCAACACTCTCTCGGACGAAAGGTGACCAGAACATAAAATGTCGGTTCGGGAAATCTGCTAGGAAGTCCTTTGCATAATCCTTTAACCTCTGGTACTTCTTCCTTATTCGCTCAACAGTAGTTGGAGCATCCTTGTATAATAAGCCATCAAGGTGTGTAGTCACTTCACAAAGATACGCAGTCTTACTCTTAAAGTCTAGTCCTACTACATCTATCTCATTTAGTCCTGCAAGTCCCCCACCTGGGCGCCGAACATTATAGTCCACGAAATCACACAGTTTTAGGAGTTTGAGACAAGCTCCGACTATGTATTCACCCATTTCCGTGCTCATTGTTAAATCACCACGTGACTAGAAAATCCAGCAGCCTTCGCAGTGGGAATCAAAGAAATAGAGGTTGACATCCCTTAGCTTGTGCGTTGAGGCAATCCGATTCGCTATCCTTCCACAATAGGATTCCCAATCTGGGTTTCCAGTATGAACAGACACAGCAATATCGGTTATGTCTCTATGGTCGATAGCATCAAATATGTGGTCATCTTGGTCGCTTGCAGACCAACCATAAATAACCAAAGACCCATGTATGTTTTTAAGAACAGAATCATATACTTTGCTTAGATAGTTACTACGTGTTATAGCTCGGGACTTTGCTGCGGTGTCTCCTTCGCTCACAAAAAGAGGAATGTAATCCTTCTCTTTCCATCTGGCTAAAATGGTATCGAGTAAGATTTCATCTTTAGAACGACTTAGTTTTTCTTCATTTTCGTAAATATCCGTAACAAGGAATAAGCTACCATGGGGGTAAAAGACGATGGTAGCTCCCTTTGCTGGTGGTTGCGGTTTATACATATAATCAGCAAAGTCGTTATCAAATTCTCCACCAACATATCCGTCCTTGAACCATGTACACTCTAATATCTCATTCCCCTCCATTATTGACCAATATACCAACAGGTCATAATTGAGACTTAGAACATTTCTAAAATTCTTGAGGAAATGTGCTATTTTTGGGAGCAAAGGTTCTACATTTTCATGTGTGGGGTGAATGTCCCTGATAGTGTTTATTAGAGAGTCTCTGATTTGCACGTAATAGTCTTTGGTCTTATCATCATCAATTTTTAGGACTTCGTTGACTTGGCTAGCCTCTAGCAGGAGTTTCATTATGAACTCGAAGTTTGTGGTATCAAAATATTCGAACATACGGATGATTTCATCATTAAGTCTGCCGCTTTCACAAACTTGCTCATAGAGCGAGTGGTAGGAAAGGCGTCCGTCAATAGCTATGCTTGCTCCATTGCCAAGCAGTATGTTGTGCTTAAACTTGTCTCGTATATGCGACCAGTTCTCAAGCTCCATTTGTTTTGATTCTATCCCCCGCACTAGCGGATGTCAATTGCGGTGCAGTGCTTTCCTTTGCTCTATTTGTTCATGTCTTCTCTACAAGGTTGGCTGATGGTACAATTGATTTGAGGGGTAGAAGTGAAAAGAAGGAAGACAATAAGGGTGAAGAGAAGTAACATGATTCTGACAATTGATGAAGCAAAGTCAAGAATAAAAAGCTATATAGACAAATATTATTGCGATGTGAGAGATGATGTATTTGACTGGAAAAGTTTTGAGTATCATTTACATGGCTATGTGGTTGATTTATCTCATAAAGTTGGTTATAGAAGAGGTTGGCAAGGGCATAATTGGCGACAGGAATTGAGAAAACTGTTGATTAGTTTTGCTTATAATGAAATAGAGAAAATAGACAAAAAAGGTAGAAGAAAGAATAAGATTAAGAAAGTGTTGACTAAAGTTTTTACTTTTGGTTTGGCAAAATAATGCCGAGCGGCTGTAATTTTGGGAATTCATATGTGAAAGTAATAAATCGGTGGTGTCTGATAGTGGTGCTTCACTTGCTGATGAGAGCGTTCCTGATAGTGTAGTAGCTAGCAGTATAAGCAAGGCGAGCAATTCTTCGGCAAGTGCCACGATAACGATTACGATGTATGCTGTGGCTGATGAATAGCTAAGGGGGGTCACTGTTGGGAAGGAAACTGACCGTGAAGAAGAAGCAAGCATCTCTCTCCGATTTGTTTAGGGAGGCCCTCCAATCAGAGCCACTCAACACATTCACGATTAATGTACAGGCTATATCCTTTCTTCTTGAGATGACCTCAGAGCATATAAGTAAAAGACAGCAGGAACTTGCACGGGACTTGGACAAGACTGCGGAAGACAAGAAGTATCAAGAAGCCAAACTGCGACAAGATAAAGACCGACTAGGTGAACTTGACAGGATGAGGAGCCAAATCGACAGTGAGGAGAAATCAAAAGAATTCGGACAATTGATTAGGACAGCCCGAACACTAATTACGGAAAGAAAAGCATTCATTAAGGAGTTGGGGTCACACATCGACGCAACTTACCGACCACTACTTGATATATACCACGAACAGAAGGCAGTGCTCATGCCCATGGTATTCGTATATCTAGTTAGCATTTGGGATGCCTTTGTACTTGATACCGTGCGCAGGATTCTTAGAGTTCATCCCCAACTTATAACGGCTAGTAGAGATGCCAAGACTGAAGTCAGCAAGGCATTTCTTTGGGATGCCCGTAGTATAGAGGATGTGCGGAATCACCTGATAGAGGAGGTGGTTCAGGATTTGGATTATGACCGCAAGAAACTCATGAAGTGCTTCGCTGACTATTGGGGAATTAACTGGGAGAAATCTGGGATACCGTTGGACGAGCTTGTTGAGATTAGGGCTCGTCGTGACATTTGGGTCCACAATAAGGGCATGGTGAACAGGCAGTACCTTGATATGGTTGGTGAACATGCTTCATTTGAGGAGGGACAAGTCGCAGAAATAGATGCTCAGTACATCGATGCTTGCCTAGACAAGCTAAAAAGACTGGCATTATACATACAGGGAATTGCATACGTGAAGCACTATGCCAAAACCGATGCTGGTTAGTGCATTCCTTGCTTCGGCTGAGTAATAGCCCAGCCAGCGGATTTTCTAACCCTCATTGAATTTTTCTACGAGCCAACATATTCGTGGCTAGTCTTAGGTAGCACCAATGTCCCTGGGGGATACCCCCATGCCAATTAGCTTTGTTGTGAACAACCAGCTTTGCCTTGTGAACAACCCGGCTTTGAATACCTGCTACCTAGGCAACCGTGTCAAATTTTATTCGGCTAGTTAGAAGTATCTAGGGTGCTATAATTAGAATATGCATAAGACCCACCGAATAAAGAATATAAGAAGGAAGGCGTACAAAGGGGTAAGCGGGGCTAAGCGTAAACAATTTTGTGATGAATATCGTCGGGTGCTACCTCAGGTATATTCAAGTTTTCACAAGCGTTGTGTAGAGACCTTAAGAGAAGGGGAGCAAATCTCCTGCAAGAATGGGTGTTTCTATTGTTGCTATCAACATGTATGGGTGACTTTGGGTGAGGGAATAGTAATTGTTGATTATCTATATTCGCATGACGATGTGTTGAATAATTTTCTAAATAACTACCCTCAATGGCAAGAATCCGTAGGTGATATTTCCCGTGAACTTGATGCTGGGTACAATTCGGCTATTCAAGAGCGTGACCCCGCTGCGGTTCTCAGGCAAGCTGATAACCCTCTTATCCTAAGTTACTATGATATTCAAGTCCCTTGTCCATTCCTCTTCAATTCAAGTTGTTCTATCTATGAAGTTCGACCATTGAATTGTGCAGGTCATTACTCTACGAGCCCGTGCGAATGGTGTTCTAAAAGCAGCCCCAAAAAACCCGTATTAAGAGGAATCATTCCTGATGAATCAGATATGATTAAGCTCATGTCACTACCTAATATTACACCCAGTCTCTTTCTTCACCGGTCAACACTGCCAATAATGGTGTATGAACTTCTTGTCGATGGCTTACCTGCCTTCCTGAGCAAATCTGGAATAAACACCGCTTTCATGTGAACGGGCATTCACAGCTTTGTACAAGCTTAAGGCCTCTTCAAACGTAAGCGACTGGGCATAGTGGCTCACCATGTCAGGACTTTCCCAACCACCAAGAGCCTGGATAACCTTGTTGGATAGTCCCGACTTTACATTGCGAACACAAAACCCTTTCTCTTGTTTACCAACTATAATATTTGAGGTAAAATAGATTCAGTTTCGCGGGAGTAACTCAGTGGTAGAGTTCCTGCCTTCCAAGCAGGGTGTCAATTGCGGTGCAGTGCATCCTTTGCTCTATTTGTTCATATCTTCTATTAGCGGTTCACTAAGGATATAATGGATATGTTGGTGGATTCCTAACAAATCAGGACTCAAATGGCAAAGAGACAGCGGAGAATTAGACCAGAATTTTGGGTCGGTTTGATATTTGTCGCACTTCTGGCATACGCATTAATAGCGGATTGGTGGAAAGAGCATGCGGTATTGGGTTGGGTAATAGTTGGCATTGTAGTAGCTCTATTAGCTTTCTCCTTATACCGATTCCCAGCATTTCGTGGATTGTTTATTAGGACAGCAAAGAAGGCTGGTGAAAGCATGGTTTATGGGACAGAGGCTTCTGGGCGTGAACCTCTATCCCCAGATTTGAGAGAACATATACTGAAAAGGGCAGGTTATAAATGTGAGAACCCCGATTGTAAGGAGCACATTAAGCCACACATTCATCACATAGATGGTGACAACAGTCATAATAACCCAAGAAACCTTATTGCACTTTGTCCTAATTGTCATACCAGAGCACACCATGGCGTGTATAGCAACAGCCAACTCAGAAATTGGGTGCGGAGAAGTTGGGAAACATACAAAAGGGGTAGACAAAGATTCAGATAGTGAGACGAGACGGAAATGAAGAGGCTGGTCACTGTAGTCACCATTACAATCCTTCTAGTAGGATTAGTCCTACTTGGCTTAAGTGATACGGACATCTCCGCTGCTGATACCAGCATTCCCGATAATGAGGTGACTAGCAGTGTAAGCAAGGCAGGTAATCCTTCGGCAAGTGCTACAATTACGATTACAATGTATACTGGGGATGAGTAGCCCAACAAGCGGATCTGGCGAGAAACTAAGGAGGGAGCAGCTTATGCCCGTAAAAAGAATCTCGGAAGTGGATGAATTAGTTCCCGCTCTATATTTTATTGGCACGCACAAGAACGAGTTGCCTGCAGAGTTACGAGGTTGGGTTAATATTCTAGACTTGTATGTTCAACTTCGGCACGTAGAACTTCTAGCAACTTCTGCGGACAGTCTGGTAGCTGGAGGAAAGCACATAGGATATTTTTCTGCCACCTGTGATTATCCTCAAGACAGTAAGGGGTATGCCGAAACCTTGGTGGCCACTACGTTCGGTGATTTCACTAGCTGGAAGATAAGAAGATTTGACCAACGGGTTTGGGAAAAACGCTTTGCCCATCTGGTAGAACCAACGGCCGAGATTGCGTGGTATCTATGTATCCCTGATAAAGAGAATCCAATGAGCACTTACGGCAGTAAGAGTGATGTTGAGAAGTACAAGATTCAATTACTACCTAAGCTTCAAAACGCTGCAAAGCATTTCCAGTCAACGGGCGAATGGGTTGGCCTTCACAATCACAAGTGTATGACTTGTGGCAAGGGTGTGTCTTGGTGGACTTATTTTCATTTTGAACCATGTCCGTATTGCTCTGGCAAAGTGAGAGCAGAGAAGCTATAAGAATCAATGTTGGGCAAGGAGAAACCATGAAAACTCAGTTGAGGCAAGGGGAGCAAGTAATCAAAGAGGGTGCTGCTAACTTGCAGCGGAATATTGAGACCGTTGGCGGCAAGCTATACTTGACGAACCAGAGGCTCGTCTTTGAAGCACACAAATTCAACGTTCAGAGAGGTGCGACAGAGGTAGAACTTTCAAACATCCAGGCATTGCGTCCTTGCTGGACGAAGCAGTGGGGACTCTTTCCAATATTTCCCAATTCTCTTGCCGTCTACACGAAACATGGGGAAGAACATCGATTTGTTCTGTTTGGACGTTCAGCATGGGTAGTTGCCATTGAAGCTCATAGGTAGCATCAGTGCCCCTCGGTTCTGGTCTAGAATAGTGCGGTGCTTCTCTTTCGCTTGTCCCCGTTTAGTCTTAGATGGTATTGCGTCTATGCTTATCCAAGCCTATAATTCAAATGAGACGAGGTTGAAGTGAAGAGGCTGGTCACCGTAGTCACCCTTGCAATCCTTCTGGTGGGGTTAATCCTGCTTGGCTTTTCTTGTGCTCCACAGGCTACACTGGAGATTTCCGTTGCTGGTACCAGCGTTCCCAATCATGAAGTAACTAGCAGTGTATAATTGGTTAAAATATGATAGGACCACTAACGCTTCAAGTTGGCGAGGCTATTGACAAACTCAACGATATATTGGGTTCAAAGATAGCTGGGGAGCTACAGGCAGGGAAACGGGATATTGAGCTTGAGATACCCCAAGTTCCTGTATTCACGGCGGCTCACGCTGTCTACAAAGGAGATACGGCTCACCCAAGCATTCTATGGGGCAACTTCTGGTTCTTGTATTACCAAGCTTGGCTCTGGAGATGCTCCAAAGGATGGAGAGAGAATGTCACGGAGGCATGGCTTAGAAGACTCCGTGATAAAGGCAAATTTGAACAGCTCCTAGGCGAAGTTGAACAGCTCATGACTTCCTATAACAAGTAGAGGCTACCCTCTGCTTGCTGACATTCTCACCTGACGTAGTCTTTCTACGAGCCAACATATTCGTGGCTAGGCGTAGGTAGCACCAATGTATCTAGGGGACACCCCCTCGCCCTGTGACTGATCCAGCTTTGAATATCTGCTACCTAGCACTATGTCGCTAGATTGCCAAAAGTGAACAATCCTGACTGCGGTTACATATCGCCCCGTTGCGAGCTACACGTAATTATCGCATACTGTCATTATGGGCATATATGCAATTTGTGTTGTTTTCTAGCTTCAATTTGAGCATAAATTATATATTATGAACAGAAAAACTCTGCGCTCGACGTTCCCAAAAACTCAAGGGAAGCCAGTGTGACGCTAAAGGGAAACAACGGTGGTCTTGGCGGTCTCGTGGAGAATCTCGTTACTCCAATCTCTAGTCTCTAATCTCTAATCTCTAATCTCTAGTCTCCAATCTCCAGTCCCCAGTCCCTAGCCCCTAGCCCCTAGTGACATTTTCCCCTTGCTCAAAAGAAGAATTCATGCTAATTTCTGATTGGAACTCATGTGCTACCCTGACGAATTAAGTCCCGCGGGTGAGGTTTCTCAAAACGTGACTGCAAACCAAACACAGATTAAAAGTAAGCGCGGTGGCCAGAAAGGCAACCTGAATGCCCGGAAGCATGGCTTCTATTCCAGTACCCTTAGCCCTGCCGAAACATCCCAACTGTGGAACATTACGAATCTGGAAGGCGTTGACCCTGAAATAGCGTTCATTCGCGTCAAGTTACAGTCTTCCCTTCAGCACGATCCTGGTAACCGCCGAGTAATCAGAGAAGCCTCCAGATTACTCGTGAAATGGTATTCGGCAAATTACCGGCTGGACCCAACCGACCGCAACTACCTGAAAACTATTGTCGAGAATCTTTTGGAAATTGCCTCCATGCGTCAGTTCGCCAGCCCCCACGGCTCAGGACAAACCGACGAAACGAATCGTGTGTATTTTAAGGGCTAAATGTGCCGGAGGTAATCGCCTTGCGTACGAGAAAGAGCTATTGAACTCCAGAAAAAAAGTGATTTTTACAAAACGAATCATCCCGGAAAGGGAAACAACGGTGGTCTTGGCGGTCTCATGGAGGACCCTATTAGCATCCAAATAACAACATTTTTCGCATGTATGCCCAGAATGGCACTATTGAGTGCTTCCCGTTCCTTTTATTTGCCAGTCACAAAGTCTGAGGTAAGATACTCCAGCCTCGCAGAGGTAACTGGGTGGTAGAGTTGCTACCTTCCGGGCAGGGTGTCAATTACGGCGCTCTCCTTTGCTCTATTTGTTCATGTCTTCGCTCCAAGGTTGGCTAATGATATAATTCAATACAGCCTAGCCAGTGGATTTGGAAAGGAGGAAAACTTATGGCAAGCAACGAACTTCAGATGATTATCGATGCATTTAGATCGACCCCCAAGCTGGCAGACCTCAGTATCGAGGAACAGCGTGCCCAAATGGAAGTTAGCTTGACACAATTCCAACTTCCAACGGACGTACGTTGTGAACCAGTCGATGCAGGAAGTGTTCCCGCCGAGTGGATTACTACTCCTGATGCAGTGGCCGAACGGGTTATCTGCTACCTCCATGGCGGTGGTTATGTACTGGGTTCAATTAATACACACCGTGAGCTGGCCTCTCGGTTATCGCGAGCGGCGAGTGCTAGAGTCCTCATCCTCGACTACCGGCTTGCCCCGGAGAACCTGTTCCCAGCGGCAGTGGACGATTCCATAGCAGCCTATCGCTGGCTCCTTTCTATTGGGGTAGATCCTGCTCGACTGGT
>Ga0315541_1003655_pt1 | contig 11699 bp, 12 predicted proteins | sample SalMarSW160190MG_FD_203095 | JGI IMG/M metagenome (GOLD analysis project Ga0315541, IMG submission 203095) | Salt marsh sediment microbial communities from the Plum Island Ecosystem LTER, Massachusetts, United States - Salt Marsh Sediment SW1601-190 ...
CACTCTCTGCCCCACACCCGGTTGTATCACGCCTGGGCAGCGAGACCGAGTTGTGCGGGTATGATCTCTCGAGCGATGAAGTGCGGCCTGGGGACGTATTGACGGTGACGCTGTTCTGGAGACAGGATGGCCCTGTGGCTGAGGATTATCACGTTTTCGCGCACCTGGTGGATGAAGAGGAGCGTACGTGGGGCCAACACGACGGGCCTCCGCTGCTGGGAGCATACCCTACCAGTCGCTGGGCAGATGACCTGTTGCTGCCAGACCCGCACGCTCTCGTGGTTAGCCCTGAGACGCCGCCAGGGAGGTACCGCTTGCTGGTGGGAATGTATCGCTGGCCATCGCTGGAACGGCTGCCGGCCTTCCTCCCCGACGGGAGCCGTTGGCCCGACGATCTCATCTTGCTGGCGGAACTGAGCGTCATCGCCCCTTGAGCGGACACGCCTGGCGAAAAGCCGGGGAGCCCTTTGTCGTATCCTCTCAATATTTTGGGGCCGCGCTCAGACCTCCGAGTGTTTTTGTCCCAAATTGTTACTACTCAGGCCCTTCACCAAAACAGGCACAAATAGCACACGGATACACACAGATGAAACGGATTCTCACGGATTTTTTATCTTTAAGGGGGTCTCTCTACTAATGGCACTAATGGCACTAATGGCACAGCAGGCTATTGCATTGGTGAATTTGGAGTATAGGCTTTAGCCGGAGTTCAGGCGTCAAATCCGGCTGAAGCCTCGATTCCGAAATCACTGACTTGAAAGGCCCGCCCATGCACCGCATCTACAATCCGCCATTCGCAATTCGCAATTCGCAATTCGCAATTCGTAATTCGCAATTCGCCATGCTGTTCCTTCTGCTCGTCACGGCCTGGCTCTATGCTCCTGCCCTGGGCTTCGGCTTTATCTGGGATGATCCGCTCTGGTATGGCCGCGTGGTGGGGAGACCGGTGGGGGAACTCATCAGACCCATGCCCGACTACCACTTCTACCGGCCGGCGCTGGTGCTCTATAACCGCCTTTTCCTGGGGCCGGACAATACCCTCGCCGCCCCCCTGTTACACGCCGCTCAGATTGGGTGGCATCTGCTCAACGTCGCCCTGGCCTATGCGCTCAGCCGTCGCCTGGGGCTGGGGAACTGGACGGCGGTGGCGGTGGGAGGGCTGGTGGCCTGGTATCCTTTCTCGTACCAGGCGGTGGCCTGGGCCGCGCCTGCACAACCGATGGCGGCGGCGCTGCAAAATGGAGCATGGCTGGCCTACTTCGAGGCCCGCCGCCGGCAAGCGGGCCATCGTTTGGCGGCCGGCCTGAGCCTGTTGCTCTTCCTGGCGGCCATCACCGTCCAGGAAGGCGCAGCGGCTTTGGCTTTCCTGCCACTGCTCGTAGAATGGATGCTGCGCCGACGAAGCGCTGGCAGGGCGGGCTGGTGGCTCGCACTGGCCTACCCCCTCATCGCGGCCGGGTTTGGGCTGCTCTGGCTCCGCATCCCCCGCGAAGCAGGCTACACTGCCCTGACCTTCGAAAGGCCGGCGGCATTGTATTTCCTCCAGGGCCTCATATTTCCCCTGCTCGGGCGTCCGGCCGGCTACGAGCCCGGCCAGACCGTTGCGCCGGGGATACTGCTGGCGCTGGCCGGGCTGACACTCGGCGGGCTTCTCGTCGCTTCGTGGCGCGCCCGACGGGACCGTCAGGCTCTGTTCGGGATGGCCTGGGCCTTGCTGGGACTCGCACCCTCCGCCGCCGGGTTGCGGTACAGTTACGTGAGGATGGGGTCCCGGCTGTTCTACTACGCGAGCCCTGGCGTGGCGCTGCTGTGGGCCTGCGCCCTCCTGCCACCCTTGCGAAGGTTGCAAACAGCGATGGCGACAGGGCGATCTCCGATGAACAAAGATGCTTCTGGTCTGAAATCTGCTTACAAACCTTCGCAAGGGTTCCGTCGCCTGTGGCGGACCGGGGGGGCCGTGCTGCTCAGCCTCATCGCCCTCCAGAGCAGCCTGTTACTGGCCGGTTTCCAGCACATGTACACCGCCGGCATCGCCCACCTGGACGAACTGATCCAGGCCGCCCAAGCCGGAGAAGATCGCATGCTCTTCGTCAACTTCCCCGACCGCTACGCACCCAGACGTCCCCCTTACCCCCTGGGCTACTGGGGTGTAACGCTGGCCCCCGTTTCCGTGGAACTGGGGGCTTTCCTGGCCATTGTCACAGGCGAACGTCCCCAAACCACCTCGCGCAGCATGCCCTGGATAGACACGGGGGCACGGGAGGCCGGTCCCTACCAGATAAGCCTGCGGGGAGTTATCACACCGCCCGATCAACTCTACCAACTGGCCCACCAGATGGACGCGGTCTACCTATCACGCCACTTCCCTGACGGCACCTTCGCACTCCAGTGGGCCGGCGCCGTCACTCCCGCTCCATCCATCTCGCCCACCGACCCTGCCTCAGCCTGCCATCTGGCGGCCTTTGGGCAGACGCTTTGTCTCCAGGCGGCCCAGGCCGACCTGCGGTCCGGGCGACTGGACCTCACTCTAACCTGGCTCAGTCTGTCGGCGGCGCAGCCCCACGACACTATCTTCGCCCACGTGGGCCCGGCCGGTCACCCCCCCATCGCCCAGGCGGATGGCGACGCCTGGCGGGGCATACTCCCCCTGACCGTCTGGCAGCCGGGCGACACGATCCGCGAACGACGCACCATCCTGTTGCCAGAAAAAACGCCCCCGGACCAACACGAGATACGGATCGGGGTCTACAACCGGATCACCGGCGAGCGTCTGCCTGCCACGACGCCGCAGGGCGAATCGCTGCCCGATAACGCGGTCATCATTGACTATCTCCCATGAGATAGTCAGAGATTATGTGCTTGGATGCGTGGAAGCCGCACCGACCTGAAGCGCCGGTGCTGGGTTGCCTCTTACCGGTATAGAAAACCACCCAGCACCGCCTGTTTACGGCGGTGCTGGGCTCAAGCACATAATTCGAGACTACGTCCCTCCCAGAGATAGTCAGAGATTATGTGCTTGGATGCGTGGAAGCCGCACCGACCTGAAGCGCCGATGCTGGGTTGCCTCTTACCGGTATAGAAAACCACCCAGCACCGCCTGTTTACGGCGGTACTGGGCTCAAGCACATAATTCGAGACTACGTCCCTCCCATAGCTCGAATCTGCCATCGGCCCATTTGCCACCTGCCATAGGTTGGTGGTATAATTCAACCGGGTACAGCCCATGCCAGGAGGCGGATAATGATTGAGGTAAAGATAGACAGTATCCAGGTAAGCCTGACGTCGGAGCACCGCGTGATCATCCTCAAGGACATCAAAACCGAGCGGTACCTGCCAATATGGATCGGGCCTTACGAGGCGGATGCCATCACCATCCGGTTGCGAAGCGTCGAGGTCACCCGTCCTCTGACCCACGACCTGCTCAACAACGTCATTGCCGAGATGGGCGGTGAGGTCTCCCACATCGTCGTGGATAACCTGCGCAACGACACTTTCTACGCCAGCATCAGCGTGAACCTGAATGGGCGACAGTTGAAGATCGACTCGCGGCCCTCCGACGCCATCGCACTGGCCGTGCGCGCCAACATCCCCATCTTCGTTGAAGAGGACGTTATGGCACAGGCCGGCATCACCCCAGAAGCAGACGTCGGCGAGGAGACGGAAAGCGAAGAACTGTCGGCCTTCCGCGACTTCATCAGCACCCTCGACCTGGATGACCTGCCCTTACAATAGCCCCCCGTAATCGCTCACCATGAAGCCCCTGACGAAGTCGGGGGGAGCAGTCACAGCACCCCCAAGAGAAGCCCCTGACGAAGTCGGGGGAGCAATCACAGCGCCCCCAAGACTGGATCAAGCCGCGCATCTCAGGATGGGGGAACGACGTGAGGAAGAAATATGGCCATTCCCGACAAGATGATCCCCCACAACGTCGAGGCTGAGGAGGCGGTGCTTGGCTCCCTCCTGATTGACCCAGAAGCGTTGTTTCGCGTCTCTCCCTTCCTGAAGGGGGAGGATTTCTACATCCAGAAGAACGTCTGGATTTACGAGGCTATCTTTGCGCTCCACGAGCGGCGCGAGCCGATTGACTTCGTCACGCTGTGTGATGAATTGGAGCGCCGGGGACAACTGGCGGAGATCGGCGGCGCGGCCTACATCACCCGCCTCATCAACGCCGTCCCCAGCGCCATCCACGCCGAAGCCTACGGCCACATCGTCGAACAGGCCGCCATTCGCCGGCGTCTGATCAGCGCGGCCAGCCAGATCGCACAACTGGCCTATCAGGAAGCCGAGGACGTGGACCAGACGGTTGACCAGGCCGAGCAGGCACTCTTCAGCGTCTCCCAGCGCCGCATCACCCGCGACCTGGCCCCCATCCAGGAGGTGATCCGCCGCTACTACGACCGCATCGAGTACCTCTACGCCCACCGGGGCGAGCCACTGGGGGTGCCCACCGGCTTCGTTGACATAGATCGGCTGCTGGGCGGACTCCAGCGCTCCGACTTTATCCTCATAGCGGCCCGACCCTCAGTCGGCAAGACCTCGCTGTGCCTCTCAATCGCCCGGAACGCCGCCCGCCACGGACAGCACGTCGCCATCTTCAGCCTGGAGATGTCGGCCGAGCAGGTCGTGCAGCGCATGGTGGCCGCCGAAACCGGGATTGACGCCCAAAGGCTGCGGCTGGGCGGCCTGCGGGAGGAGGAGTGGCCTCTCTTCGTCCAGGCCACCGGCAAACTTGCCGACCTCCCCGTCTTCATTGACGACACTCCCTCCATCTCGGCCCTGCAACTGCGCACCAAGGCGCGCCGCCTCCACGCCGAGCACGGACTGGACCTCATCGTCGTGGACTATCTGCAGTTGATGACCGGGGACGTGCGCTCCGAAAACCGGGTGCAGGAGGTCTCCTACATCTCCCGCTCGCTCAAAGGGCTGGCGCGGGAACTGGATCTGCCCCTGGTCGCTGCCTCCCAACTCTCCCGCGCCGTCGAGCAGCGCAGCGACAGGCGGCCGGTGCTGGCGGACTTGAGAGAAAGCGGAGGTCTGGAGCAGGACGCGGACGTCGTGATGTTCATCTACCGCGACGAGTTGTACCACCCCGACACAGAGAAGCAGCACATCGCCGACATCCTGGTAAGTAAGCACCGCAACGGCCCCACCGGCGTGGTGCAACTCTTCTTCAAGGAACGCCTGGCCCAATTCCTCGACGCCGAGACGCGCCAGCAGCCGGTGGAGTTCGGGTAGCGTCCAACAACGGACAAAGACAAAAACGGAAAGAGGCGACCTGACGTTCACACAAATGGATGACGAAGAACGGTTTTTCAGGGGACATAACGGATCTTGATTCAAAGGCGGCGACTGATGGTTCCAGTGGAATAATCACTATTGTGCCAGTACAATCCTGTCACAATACACATGTTTTCTCCGGTCACGAAGGGAAAGAAAAATGTCTGAAAGCACACGCACCAAAACCACTACTGGGAGAACAACAGGCGCGGAGACTACCACCTTGCACCCTGGGGGCGTAATGCAAACAATGAAGGAACCTTCATGGATTAGTGAACTAAAGGAAAAGCTACCGTCCAAATTGTTGCCCCTCTTGGAGCGGCGTGATGGTGCTGCGCTCCTACTAGAGGAATTGCCCAAGGCTTTTCCGCCTGAGATCGTTGCATCACCTACAACAGAACAGCGAGCTTGGGAATTGGCAGGGCTTCACTATCGTAATCAGCAAAGATTTCACGAAGCTTTGTCCATCTTTTCTGGCCTGTATGATCATATGCTGGTGGCACAAGAAGAGACCGGAAAGCGGGCTCACAAAGGGATGCCTCTTGTTTGGATGAGCGATTGCTATTCGGCGCTCGGCTTTCCGGCTCACGCAAAACGTTACTTGATGTTGACCCTTTGCGAGGACGCTATAAGCATGAAAGGAGAGGTTTCTCCAGAAACCTCAGGCGTGTATTTCCGTTTAGTTTGGGGGCACGGACTCCCTGATGCGGAACTGAAAAGATACGGCAAAAAGATATACGAGCTGTCTAAGCATAACCCTGAAGATAGCCTTTTTCCTGAATGGATACTTCAGGAGCTTGACCAAGATTGGATCGCTGAATTACCCGCTCCCAAGGAAGCCGGAGTCTATTTCGCAAATACGCGCTACATTCGCTACCTTATGTCGAAGATGGGCGAATCAAGTGGCAGGGTTCTAGAGCGGCTCGCGGACTATATTCTCTCTTGCATGCCGGGTTGTAGAACGAGAAGGAGACAAAGAAGCGGATCCACTGATTATGATATCGTTTGCTCGATGGAAGGCTTTGATGTCGATTTCCGCTCGGAGTTTGGTCGCTACTTTGTGTGCGAATGCAAAGATTGGCAGAGACCAGCGGATTTCACGACCATGGCCAAGCTCTGTCGTGTTCTAGATTCCACCAAGTCTCATTTTGGCATATTGTTCTCGAAGGGTGGGGTATCAGGGTACGGGAAAACTGCACATGCAGAACGGGAACAACTGAAAGTTTTTCAAGATCGTGGGATGGTAGTCGTTGTGGTAAGTGAGGACGACCTCAAGTGTGTAGCCAAGGGTGGCAATTTCATTCAGTTACTCCGTGCGAAGTATGAAAGGGTTCGATTGGACTTAATCCATTCTGACGTGTCCTCATCTGGCGTTAAGTCTAGAGAGGCGATTCTGGCTGCGGTCGAACAATTTGACCGGATCGGACGAGATGCTTTCCTGAAAAAGTATGGATATGGGCGTGCAAAATCGTATTTTCTAGATATTGATGGACGTCTTTATGACTCTAAAGCCATTCTAGGTGTGGCTCATGGATATGAATATCCCGAAAAAGGCCCGCTTAAGTCAAGTGACTTCGGCGGTGGTAAAGCCGTAGCCGAGAAATTAGAAGAACTCGGCTTTGCAGTTCGCGTGCGATCTTAGGGACTGCTTGGCTTTGACCGGTATGAGTTTCAGACATCCGCAGTTAGCGCCGCCTAACCCGTCGCTGAACCCGACCGCCTAATCGAGCTTTATTGTTGCCTGTTTGGGTTATGTGTCGTGTTTCTGCTTGTTGGGCACGGCGGTAAACCCGGCGGCGGGTTAGCTCCAATCCGTTGTACGTCCTGCAAGCTGTTGGTATGAAGGTCTACCGCAGACTGTAACTGCGGTGTGTCCGTGAAGACACGATAGAACCTACCTCATGGTTCTAGGACGAATCGGGCAGGCAGTGGACAATGAGCAAGAAGCTGTCTGAAGCCCTGAGGGGAATGTAGGCAAAGTCGAAGTACCCTAACACTCGACGAGGCCGCTAGTCGCGCCTGGATATGGCTAGGAGACGAACCATCGTCTGAGGCATCGTTAGGAGCAACCAGACTGGAAACGTTAGGGATGGTTTGGGAGATGAGGTCAGCCCGCATCCTCAACGGTTGGATGCAGGGCGTGCCGAATTGGCATGGCTTGAAGGTATAGAGGTGTAACCGTCAAGATAGGGCCTCCGGTGTATAGATGGAGCCTAAGTCCAGGGAGAGACATACCAACGGAACAGGAGAACCCGCATAATCGGCCCTAAGTAACCAGGGCTGGGATAGCTGCATCTGATGAGGTTATGCGGGGGCGGAGGACTCCGTAGTAGTCAATAGCGGTAGGGAAAGCCTACCTCACGGCAAAGGGAGTCCAGCAAGATGTGAGCGTCCGGTAAGCCTGCACGATAGCCTCCAACAGAAAGGAAGGAGGCAGTCTGTGACGGATACATTCGTAGACGGTAAAGTGCAGAGAATCCAAGCGATGCTCTATGCGAAAGCCAACAACAGGCTGACTCAACGCAATCTGGAAGGACATCTTGCCTAGAGCCGTGTGCAGGGAAACTCGCACGCACGGTTCGGCAGTAGGAGTATGGGGAAACACGCCAGAGGTGTGCCCTGTGCTTACTATAACATGTGGCCTGTCCGCGACACAGAGGAATAAGTTATGAACGATCGCGCGTTACTTGAACATATAACCGAGGCAAAGCAGGATTTCGGGGTCAAGTGCTCAAAGTACGCAGGCGCTGTCACAGTAGAGCTTATTAGGCGTGCTCTCCGAGAGCATAATATCAGCACATCCCCACGAGATGTGTTTATCATAGGAGTGCCGATAGAGATTGACTTGCTCCTTCCCAAAGCAAGTGCAGTTCCAGAAAATGGTATTCTCTACCAACCTGAAGATGTATTCATTGCATTGGAGATCAAGAATTCCGGTGCATTTGGCGAAGAGACAATCAGGAGAATCAAGAAAAACTTTCTGACTATACAGCAGCGCAATAAGCGAATTCGTTGCTTCTATGTGACTTTAGCAGAGCGGAAAGGGTACAAGTGGGCAATAGCTGAGGATAACCTTGGCTTTCCGGCATATACTTTGTTTTGGTATTCTGGCTCAAGCAAGAACCGCAAATTCGAGTCTTCGGGCGACTGGCAAAGATTGATTGACGACATCACTTCAGTTTGTCAAAGCACTGCTGAAGTTCGTGCTGTGTAGTAATCCTGCAGTGACCCCCTATAATTGGACATCTACCAAAGGGAAAGTGGAATCAGTCCAAGAAAGGGGATGCACAACGTCAAAGCGACGAACATTATGGACCAACGACGATCTTGCAGAAGCGAGAGGGAAGGCCGCATAACAACTCACTGCAGCCGACCCCAAGACCAGCGGCGCCAAATCGGAGGCTACAAGCGTGGGGAAGGCACGGGTAAAGTGAGTGGCCGCAGGCGGGCGGCTGAGTTCGGTGCCGTTAGCACGCCCATCGTAAATGGTTTGGCCGCGAAGGGGGAATTTCCTTTGTCGCCGCGCGGGAACAGAAGCACTGTCATCTTTCGGGCTATAATGGGCCATGTCCTTTCACCCAAACTGGGCCAGCCGTTTTCGTCAAAAGGGGGCCACTCGCTTTCGCCCAAACTGGGCCATGACGGCGCTGGTGAAATTCCTCGACATCGAGCATACTTTCCGCTCTCAAACCAAAGAGAGTGGGAGGGAACATGCCTGGAAAGAGGAAAGAAACCATGGACATTCGAGAAATATTGAGACAACTGCGGGCAGGTCAGAGCAACCGTGCTGTTGCGCGGGCCACAGGCATCAACCGCAAGACGGCGGGGCGCTACCGGGCCTGGGCGGCCAAGCATGGCTTGCTGTTGGGGCCGTTGCCGCCCTTGAGTGAGTTGCACCAACTGGCAGAGGAGACGTTGAAGAGCCCGCCTCCGCCGCAGAACACCTCGTCGGTGGAGCCGTATCGGGAGGTGGTGGTCAAGCTGCGCCAAGAGAGTGTAGAGCCTTCCGACCAAAGCTCTATGGGAAACCCGCCCGGCGGCTGAACCCGGTGCCGTTGGGCGGAAACACCCTCTTGTGTCCCAGGAAGGATGCAACATGAGTCCTTGGATCCAACTGATCGTCAGCATCGCCTCAGGAGTCGTTGTCGCCATCGTTACCTCACTCGTCACAGTTCGCCTTTCGCTGAGGCAGTTCTACTCTCAGCGGTGGTGGGAACGGAAAGCCGATGCGTATTCAGTGGTGGTGGAATCACTGTACCACATGAAGCGCCAGCTCGAGGTCCTCATGGACGAGGCCGTGACGCAGCAAGAAATCCCAGCGGACAAGGGCAAGCGCTTGGCTGAGCTCTCCGCGAAGGCTGACGAGGAGATACGCAAGGCGGAAGGCATTGGCGCGTTCGTGATCTCAGACGCCGCAGCTGACTGTTTGGCGAACCTTCGGCGCCGCCTCGATGAGCACTTGGCCGACATGTCGTGGTACGGCGTTCTTGACGCGCGCTGGGCTGCGGTCAATGAGTGCCTTGCGGAGATGCGCACGACGGCCAAGGCAGATCTCAAGGTGCGCTAGGTGGGCGTCCCTTATGCCGCTTGGCGCCCCGGTGGGTTTCCGCCCAACAAGCGCATGCACCCGACTGCGCTCCGCGCGTGCACAGCGGCGGCTCCACCCGCTTTCAGTGGGTATTGTGGCAGAGGCTCTTTCCCGCAACCGCGCGGCAGGTGATGCGCGAGCCGTTGGGCAGCAAGTCCAGACAGTAGCTAAGGTGGAGATGATGAGTGACAAAAGCAATGAACACCTAGAAGCACTCGTTTTCTCGTTTGATCTTGGGTTTTCAGATATCTATCCAAATGAATCGGTCAGATCCATCACATTTGAGAATAAGTCTGAAGAACTCGAACACATCAGAAGGATCAAGAATGCGGATTCAATAGTCAACTTTGTGCTATTTGCGAAGTTAGGTGGAGAGCATCCTTCTGCTCAAATGTGGCTCGAAACTGAGACTGACTTGAGTGCCTCGATCTACCTGATGCTAGGTGGCTACTACCGGCAAGCACTCATCTGTCTACGCACTTGGCTCGAATTGGCCCTAATTGGCATATACTACAGCAAATACTATAAAGGAGAAACTTCGCGGTACAATCAATGGAAGTCTAATCAGAGACGGTCTCCGGCATGGAAGAATCTACTCGATTCATTGTTCACCAGACCCGAATTCAAGAGTGTAGACAAAGCAATTGATCTGAGATGCAAGCTAAAGACGCTCTACACCGAACTTTCTGCATTCGTTCACAACAGAGGAATGGCTCAATATAAGCTACAGGATGGCAGAAACAATGTCCCACGGTATGTCGAACATGCGTTTGACACCTACCATAGGATGCTGCAAGAAACTCTCAATATGTTGATCCTGGTACTGTTCGTCGCGTATACGAATGAGCTGACATACACGAAAGAAGAAGAATGGGAAGCTATTGAGAATCTACTTGGAGACGAAACCAAACAGTATGTCGAGTCGCTGTACAAATAGAAGCTCGCTGCCCAAGTCACGGTAGGGCGGGGCCTCCCGCCCCCGCACCCCGCTACAGAACCGTACGTGACACTTTCGCATCATACGGCTCCTGAGCAACCGGGCCATTGTCATTGGCACTACTAGCAGGCTGTCGGAGTGAAGAGTGCCGTCCCTAAATTGATGCGTTTTCGAGGCAAAAGTGGGGCGCGAAACCCCAATTCAGGCCAAAAACTGCGCTTGAGTGGGGCATTTTTCGGCAAAATAAGTTCTCTCCGACAAGCTGCTAGCGCCGCCTGTTTACGGCGGCGCGGCCCCTGCAACAAGCGCTGCGGATCAGGCAGGTATTCTGTCTGGATGATGTTTGTATTGATCTCGGACGTACTCCTTTGCCCGCTCCAGGTTGCTCGCGCTGATGGTGTCAATGCGATAGCCACGCATCCAGCGCAGGACATTCTGGAAGTCGTGGTGATTGTTCGCCTCGTGTGCGGCAGTTCCCTTGAGGTAGTTGATGACCTCCGGGAGGTAATGCGTGGGGCGCAGACTCAGGATCAGATGGACGTGATCGCACAGGATGCCCTGCTCCAGCAGGTGAACCTCCAATTCGGCGCATTTGTCGGGAAAGAACTGCTCCAGAAATGCGGCGATTTCCCGATTGATCAGCGGTTCCCGCTTGTAGGTGACAAAGACGACGTGATAGTACAGGGCATAACTGTTGTGATTAGGTTTGTGGTCTTCTCCAAGATCCCAAGGCATGATGGACTCCTTATTGACGCCCCGGCCTGAAGCGCTGGTGCTGGGCTGCCCCTTCCAGCGCCGCCTGTTTACGGCGGCGTCTCCCCCAATGCCGCCTGTTTACGGCGGCGCTTCGCCTCCGGCCGCACCAGCCTGAAGCGCTGGTGCTGGGCTGCTCCT
>Ga0315541_1003658_pt1 | contig 11692 bp, 9 predicted proteins | sample SalMarSW160190MG_FD_203095 | JGI IMG/M metagenome (GOLD analysis project Ga0315541, IMG submission 203095) | Salt marsh sediment microbial communities from the Plum Island Ecosystem LTER, Massachusetts, United States - Salt Marsh Sediment SW1601-190 ...
GGAATGTGATTAAAATAAAGCCGCCCCTCACCATAACTGAGGATGAGATAAATAAAGCCCTTTTAGTACTTGAGGAATGCATTAGCAAGGTAACATAGATTCTATCTATTGGGAAGATGAAGGGTTGCTATAATGTTTTCAAAAAGTGAGGTTGAGAAAGAATGGGCAAAGTACCATATAATAGCACGAAAGACATCCTATGTCAAATGGAAATTTTCAAAGAGCAATAAATGAACCTAAGTAGCAAGATTAGTAGTTCTTTGAAATCTGTATTCAGTCTTGTTCTTCATCATAGCGTAAATGATATCGCATAGCCTTCTCTGAAGGCAGGTAAGGGCCCCTTTCTTGGTTTTGCCCTCAGAGATCTTTCTCAAGAAGTACTCTCTGGCTTTAGGACTTCTAGGTCTACCGGATCTATCACGGCCGATCTGACAAAGAGCTATGTGGTATATAGCAGTGTTGAGTTGACGTCTACCCCGGTTAGATTTTTTGAACTTAAGCTTTTTACCGGAGCTTCTCTGTTGAGGAGCTATGCCGGCGCACTTAGCCAACTTATCGCTAGAGGCAAATCGGTTAATATCGCCGATTTCAGCTATAAGTTTAGTAGCAGTAACTAAATCGACACCTGTTAATGTACAGAGCTTCATCCCTGTCTCATCAACTAAGGGCTCCAGTTCTTTCTCAACGATGGCTATCTGCTCTTCAAGAAACCTCAGGTGTTTCACCAGATTCCTGATGAGGCTTGAGTGAACTAGATTTAAACAAGAAGGCAGCGAATCTTTATCTACCAGCTTCAAAATACTTAAGGCCTTTTTAGTGGAGACGGTGTTATTGGAATTGGCCCTCAGGTATTGAGCAAGCCTCTCTACGCCGATGCCTTTAAGTAAAGAGGCTATAGGGAACCTTTCCCAAAAAGCTAAGGCTGCTTTAGAGAAGGTATCCTTGAACATAGTTTGGTAATAGGGATATTCTCGGTGGAGCAGAATATGAAGTTTATTCTTGATTCTGGTCTTTTCTTTGACTAAAGAATCGCGCCGGTTGGAGAGCTGGTGAATCGCCAGATAAACCTCATCTAAGCTCTGGATAGTAGGGAGCTTATCAAATTCGCTGATTAACACCCTGGATATAGCCAGAGCATCCAAAGGATCAGATTTATCGGGATGTGCCCTTCTAAGACGTTTTCTCTCTGTCTCAATGGGATTTACTTCTTTGAGTTGATAGCCACCAGCAAGCAGCGATCGGGCAAGGTGTTGTCCGAGACCCATGACATCCTCAAGTCCAAAGATAGGTTTCAGGCTATGAGATTTGGCAGTTTCATCTATTTCCTCAAGAAGTTCTTCTATACGATCCGGTCTGTTCTCCACAGTGAACACTTCTAAAGGCTGGCCAAAACAGTTGGTCATACAGGCAGTATGTTCGTCTTTGTGGGTATCCACTCCTACAAAGGCAAGTTCTTTGAGTTTTTTACTCATAGGTGCTCCTTTCATTGGTAAAATTGAAGTTATGTAAATCTTGCCAGTGGGGACCTCATGTATAGCGTTAGCTCGGAAGTATTGAGCTTCGCAGCATCCTATAAACCTCATCTGGCAAGTCTCTCCCAGAAGCAGGTGGCAGTCTTTCAATAGCGTGTATCCGCCTTAGGCGGACCCGCAAGGAGGTGAAGAGCCTTACCTGCCTCAGGAAGAGATTATACATTAATTACTTGCTCCTGTTAAGCAAAAAAGGAGCAAGGCGACATCTCTTTGAAAAGCGTGTACTCCGATTGCTCGGAGCCCGCAAAAGAGATTTAAGTCGTCCTTACTCCCTGCCTAAAAGTATAGCAGAGAGTAAGGTAAAATTCAAGCAATTAAACTTACCACTACGGTTAGTTTAAAATAACACATGAGGAGGTGATGAGAAAGAGAAGCATAGGCGAAAGGTGTATAGGAAACGTTTTTATGTTACCGAAAAGGTAGCAGAGTTAAGGGCAAGATAATGAATAGACTCTTAGGAGGAGATAAATGAATAACATGAGAAAACTATCTAAGAAAGTGCTGGTTCTGGCCCTTTTGGCAGGATTGGTACTGTGTTACGTTGTTCCTTCTGTGACATTCGCGGCAAAGACCGAATTGAATTTTGTACAGATAAGGGGACCCCGATATTCTGAAGCCTCCCAGGCTATAGCCGAGAAGTATATGAAGGCAAATACAGACGTGAATATTGAAATTCTGGAATTACCCTGGGAACAGCATGTGGCTAAGATAGCTCTGGACTCAGCTTCTGGTGGGACATCGTACGATCTCATATTCGTTGATTACTCGCTTATGGGTGGTTATATTGACGGGGGTTATCTGTTGAATCTGGACGATTTTCTGGCCGAATATCCAGAATATTGGGCGGAGTTACAGGCGGACATATACCCCTCCGTACGTAATCTGTACGTATATAAGGGATCTCAGTGGTCCATACCTCTGGATGCCAATGCTCAGATATTCTACTACAGGAAGGATCTTCTTAGAGACGCTGGTTTGAATGTACCGAGCACCTATGAGGAGATCTACCGAGTAGCTCCCAAACTTCACAATCCGCCTGATACTTATGTTATTGGGTTCCAAGCGAAGGGATGGACCGCGGTTGATGCCTGGTTAACTTTGTTCTTCAGCGCAGGGGGGGAATTCTGGGATGAGAATTTTGTTCCTCTATTAAACAGCGATGAAGCAATCAAGGCGACGGAAGCCCTCAATAAACTTTACAAGTGGGCCCCTGAGGATGTAATGACCTGGAACTACTTCGACGTAGTTGATGCCATGGGGTCTGCCGGGATCTTAGCGCTGTGGCCCGTTGGTGGATGGGGTGACAATCTCGTAACTAATCCAGATGTAGCATTGTTGGCCGACAAATGCGGAGTAGAAGAAGTTCCGGCGTTCGACGGTGGCCGGGGCGTGCCTCAAGGTGGATATGGACTCGGCATCAACGCTAGGATTGGTGACAAAAAGATCGAAGAGGCCTGGAAATTCATAATGTTCTTGACCGCCAAGGAGAATCAGAGAGAATATGTGGCGGCCGGGGGACAACCTGCCCAAATCTCAGCTCTGAATGATCCAGTGAATCTGGCACAAGCTTCTTATCTAAAGGCTTTGGGCAAGGTACTGAAATATGCCAAAGGACGTCCTATCATTCCGGAATATAGTTCGGTCACGGAGATTATTGGACTGGAGATTCTGAATACTCTGTTGGGTTCAAAATCTATCGAGGATGCAATGGGTGACGCAAACAAAGCGGTATATGAGCTAATGATAGAGAGAGGCAGAATCGAGTAATAATATTTCTGGCCACCACAACTTAGTAGTCGTGGTGGCCAGAAATCTATGTGAAACAAAGGTAGTTTAAGTTTCCGCTCTTTGTCATAGTTTTTTGGTAAAGAAGAAATGCACTTAACAAAATTCTTTGCTGGGAGAGGACTTTTTCCCAAACGGAGTATAAAATTAACTAGAAAAGCTTATCTGCTGGTAGGTAAGGGGATGATAAAAGCCCTAAAATTCGCAAAAACAATGTTCCCCCCATCAAAGGCAAAAGCTTAACAAAAGGAAAAGTAAAGAACCCCCCAGCTTGCTGGGGGGTTCTTTACTAGCCAAATCTATTTTCCCGAGGATCTTGGTAAGGGAGAATCTGCCCAGGTTTTTACTTACGAAGTGAGCGAGCATTTTGCTCATCCGGTGAGGTAAGCAAGTCAGCAGCCTCACCGGCTCCTTGAAGCTCGGGAAGAGCGTATCTTCTCTTTGAGAATCTTAAGATTAATTAAGGTAAACTCTTCCATAATCTCTTTAGCTCTTTTATAGTTAGAACACCAAGAAACAGCCTCTTTCTTTATCTTTGGTTCTTTCTTGGGAAGACAGAGCATCTGAGTCTTTTTCTCTATTCTTGAAGAAAAATAGGTTGAGCTATGAAGATAACCTCTTTGACATGTGCAATGGGACCTGCCACAGATCCTTTTGTATTCAACTATTGATCCCCTTAGAAATGGACCTAATTTGCATAGCTCTTCTCGCAGCATCTTTCTTTTCTTAGATAAAGAGTTTAAAGTAGGTTTAGCCATAGTAAACTCCTTTTTTATTGCATAGATACAACAAGATTATATCATCTAGAAAAGAAATGTCAAGCAATCAACTTTCAATTTTTCGATTTTGATTTTGGGAGGGGAATTTTCAACCCAAATTCATAAAAAAACTGGGTTGAAAAGGGAGATAAGAAAAGCTGGAGAAGCAGGAAATTAAAGCAAAAGGAATACTTAAATTACCTGTGAAATAAGCTTTCGGGTTTGTAGATTATGTGCTAGCTACCGGTATTCCCAAGATTCCCCCAGACCGTGGAGTATTGAGAAACATTATCAACGGAGGTGGAGACCAGTGGAGTGCAGAAGTAGGCACGGATGGAGAAAAATGTGAAAAAAAAGAAGATTGGTTGGATAATGGTACTCCCGAGTTTAATCATTTTTTTGGCTTTGGGTCTATTCCCACTAATTTACTCTGCCTACCTGAGTCTTCATAGCTACAGCCTCTTGGATGTGGCTAGGGGGTTCAATTTTGTCGGGCTGAATAACTTCATAAAACCGTTTCGTGGAGCGGGTTTACTCGGTATCACATTTCTGAAGAGCCTTTCTATCACGACGATCTTTGTAACTGTATCCCTAGCGCTAGAGATAGGCCTGGGGTTGCTTGCTGCTATCTTGATCGGAAGGGAGAGGGCGCGTGATGTCAGAGGATTGAAAACACTCCTTTTTCTTCCTATGCTCCTGCCTGCCGTAGTAGTGGGCTATACCTGGAGCTTTCTTTATCAGAGACAGTATGGGTTCCTCAACTACCTCTTGAGCCTTGTACACCTACCGCCGTTAAGGTGGCTTACTCGTCCATCTATGGCGCTAGGTTCCCTTATCATAGCTAATGTATGGGAATGGACACCTTTTTCATTTCTAGTTTTACTGGCGGCGATTCTCTCTCTCCCGAAGGAGTATCTCGAGGCGGCAGACATAGATGGGGCCGGAGGATGGCAGAAGTTCATATATGTAGTGCTGCCTGGGATAAAGAGAGCTATTCTGATCATACTCCTGATAAGAGGAATAGAACTCATTAAGACGGTAGACTTAGTGTATTCTATCACCTATGGTGGGCCTGGTGTGAGTACGCGAACCCTTACCTTTGGTGCCTACATGTTGGGTTTTAAACATTTTGAAATAGGAGAGGCAGCGGCCTATGCTTATCTTATTCTTATCCCCATCAATATTCTTGTTCTTATATTCCTGAATGTGCTTCGTGAGGAGGGTAGGTAAGATGCAATCAGCAAATATTGGTAAACGGTGTGAAGTGACACGGAAAGTAAGAATTGGAATTTATTATTGTATAGCAGCTTTGTATCTTTTACCCTTCGTATGGATAGTAATAACTTCGATCAAACCAGCTCCCTTGGTTGCTGCTAGGCCACCAGTCTGGGTTTTTACTCCTACATTTGAGCACTTCATAAGACTGTTCATAAAACTTGCTTTCCTGGAGAATGTGTTCAATAGTTTCATAATTGCCTCTGTGACGACAGGCGTTTGTCTTGTAGCCGGGTCCTTGGCGGCCTGGAGCTTCGTGAAGTATCGATTGGGAAAGGATTTCTTGCCGATTTGGATGTTGAGCAATCGCTTTCTTCCGTTGGTGGCGATTTTACTTCCTGTGTTCTTGTTCTACGACAGATTGGGCTTACTTGACACCTATGCCGGTGTAATCCTGGCAAACCTAACTCCTAATCTTGCATTTGCTATATGGATGCTACGTAGTTTCTTTGCTGAGATTCCCCCAGAAATAGATGATGCGGCAACAATAGATGGATGCGGTGACCTGAAGATACTATGGCATATTACTATACCCATTGCAAGACCGGCCATTGCGGTGACTGCTATATTTGTTTTCCTATTCTCCTGGAACGAATTCTTTGTACCGTTGGTACTTACTCAACGGAATGTTACACCAGTGACCGTAGCTTTTACTGCCTTTAGGGGACAGTTCAAAATGGATTGGGGCGGTATGGGCGCTGGTGTGGTGATTTGCCTGGTTCCTCTGATTGTAATCATAGCGATATTTCACAAACAGATTGTGAGAGGAATGACCTTGGGAGCGGTCAAGGGCTAATAGTAAGAACTGCAAAGCCTAGAGAGTTTTTGGGGCAGTAATGAAGCTAAATCGATTCAGTGTTCTATCCAAGGAAGAGATTCTGGAAATTCACAGAGTGTCTTTGGATCTGCTTTCTGAGGTGGGAATGATTATTTATAGTGAGGAGATTTTGGATTTCTTGTCTAAACATGGAGCCCAAGTGAATCTTCAGAAGAAACATGTAAAAATCCCGTCGCACCTGGTCGAAAAATCATTAAAGTCTATTCCATCGGAGATTTCTCTCTATTCACGGGACAAGGAGTCTAGTGTACTATTGGGAGGCGAGCGGCCCCTGCTGGGAAGTGGGCATAATGCCATATTTGTCTTTGACCCCATAAAAAGAGATCGTAGACCTGCTACAAAGAAAGATGTGGGCGACTTTGCCAGGTTAGCGGACGCCTTGGATGGTATAGACGTAGTAGGTATTCAGGCCATGCCCCAAGACATCAATGGAAAAGCATCCTTACTGCACGCCGTTGAGGCGGTATTCAACAACACAAAGAAGCATCTGTTTTTCTCTCCCGATTCGGTTGAACTTACCAAGTTCATATTTGACATAGCAAGAGTAGTTGCGGAAGAGTCCGATCTTTCAAATAGATCCATACTGACCTGTCAGTTGTCATCCACTGCTCCTCTTAGCTGGGAGGGAGGAGCTGGCGATGCTTTACTCGAGACAGCGCGAGTTGGAGTTCCTTGCGTCGTACTTCCTGAGCCATATTCGGGGGTCAGTGCTCCGATTACCCTGGCGGGGACTTTGACCATGCACAATGCTGAGGTTCTTTCCGGCATCGTTATTTCTCAACTAGTCAGGGAGGGTGCCCCCGTCGTTTACGGAAGCGCCTGGACTACTTTTGATATGAGGAAGGGTAATGTCTTAACTGGGTCTCCAGAAACCTCCCTACTAAGAATAGCCGGAGCACAAATGGCTGATTTTTACAAAATGCCTTATCATACAACTATAGAGGCAGGAGATTCCCAATGTGACGATGATCAAAATACCTGGGAAAGAACTCTTGCTATTATTAGTGCTCTCAATTCTGGGACGGATTTGTCCTTTAGTGCTGGCATGTCTGCCGCGGGGTTGAACGTAAGCTTTGAGCGACTTGTACTAGACCATGAGATAGCAGAGATGGTTGATCGATTTATCAGGGGAATAACGGTCTCCCAAGACACGATAGCCAAACAAGTGATTGAAAAAGTAGGTCCAAGAGGGCAATTTCTTTATGAGGAGCATACCCTGAAATATTTGAGGCTCAAAGAACACTGGGAACCCAGCCTATCCAGTCGGGAAATATATGATCACTGGAAACAAACAGGGTCTCTTAATATCGTCGAAAAGGCCAATCAGAAGGTACAGAAAATTCTAGATTCTCATCATCCTGACCCCTTACCGTCAAAGACAAGAGAAGAAATTAGTCGCATTGTACGTGATTTTGAGAAAGAATATGGAAACTGATATCACTTATTGTCTGTCATGCCAAATCGCATTCTCATATAGCTTGGGTGAATAGGTTTGCCACGTCAGTCTTGTTTTGCTTATTTGAAACGGCTCTCAGGGAGAATATGACTATGCCATATATCAGAAGCACTATCGACAGAAGAGAATTTGTGGACTGTTTCTTGGTCCGAGCAGCGTCGAACACCGGTTTTCCTCATTCGCGCTCTCCGTACTCTCTGGTTGGTGACTTGTTGGATGTTAAACTTATCCGATGAGGAGTATTCATCATACCTGCGCTTGATCCAAGATCTGTCTTACGCGGATGATTCGAGTAAATATCATATTTCACAGAAAGGAAGTAAGTATATGAAGGTGATGACAGTGGTGGGAACGATTCGACCAGAGGAGCTTGGAATCACTCAAATTCATGAGCACATATGTGTGGACCTAAGATGCAACTCTCCGCAGTGTCCAGGCAATGTACAAGGGAGTTCCCAGGAGCAAAGAGTTGATGCCTCCAATATCGACATTCTACACCAGGATCCCTACGCCATTAGCGATAATCTAGTGCTGGATGACGAGGATCTGGCTGTTCAAGAATTGTCTAGGTTCAAAGGAGCAGGTGGAAATACCGTCGTCGAAATGAGTAACACAGGGATAGGTCGTGATGCTCAGTTTCTTAGGCGGGTGGCTAAGGGAACGGGTCTAAATATCATAATGTCGTGTGGGTATTATGTGGCCAAGTGCCATCCCAAGAGTGTTGAAACGATGACCGTGGAGGAAATAGCTGAGCAAATGCTTGCCGAAGTACTGGAGGGAGCGGACGGGACTGACATAAAAGCCGGCATAATAGGAGAAATAGGCACTAGCGAGGAAATACTACCCCAGGAGAGGAGAGTGCTTATTGCTTCAGCTACTGTGCACAAGAAGACAGGTCTGAGCATTGCTGTTCATCTTTGTCCAGGGGCGGGACATGCTTTCGAGGTACTGGACATTTTGGAAAATGAAGGCGTTGACCCAAGTAGAATCATACTACTTCACCTGGAAGATAGCCTGTCGCAGCCAAGCTTTCTGTCGGACTGTGAGGCCGTTGCCAAGAGAGGGGCATACTTTGGTTTTTTCGCGTTCGGGCATGTTTACAGCAATCCCAGGTGGAGTATTCCTCCCACCACGGATGATGACAGAATAAGGGTTCTGCTCACTCTTGTCGAGAAGGGTTTTATTTCTCAGATACTACTCTCGTGCGATGTTTGCTTCAAAATGAACCTGTTCAAATATGGAGGAGGCGGATATGGGCATATACTGATTAATATCATACCCCGGTTGAGACAGCTAGGATTCTCGGACCTGGAGGTAAATAACCTGCTTATTGATAATCCGAGGAAGCTGTTGTCATTTTGAGATTGGTTTAAGGAGAATGAGTCCCTCCTAACAGTCGATTCACCCATGGAAAGTATATGGCCACCATAGGGCCCTGTTTCGAGCTTGCGCTGAAATAATCACTTTGAGTGAGTCCCAGATGACGAGGTGCACACCGTACTCTTTGGTGAGGAAGCCTACCAGCAAAAGGGAGAGACCTTCTCATCCACTGGGTCTCGAACCCCCCGGTGCGTTGGTAATCCTCAGTATTGAATTCACCGCACTCAAACCGATACGCAAAGTATGCTTCGGAATGGCTTTACCGAACCTCTTCAAAAGGCCAACCCGAATCGCAGCTGAATTGACGGGCTTGGCGAGTTCCGAAAATAGGTTAGAATTCGGGCCCTCGCCCCTTTCGCCCGGTTGATACTTTTCAGGTGAGCCTTAAATAAACTCTAAAGGTCTCTATGTGACAGTCATTGTGGCGCACAGGGGTAAGAAAGAAATCAGATTTATGCGTGAGTACTCTTGGAAAATGAGTGTATGCCCTTGACCAAAAACATATTCTCGGAAGAAATGGAGGTAATAAATGCAACTTGCAAGTTTTGAAAAATCACAACAGATGCTGGAGTCGGCGAAGGAAATCTTTCCGGGAGGAGTACAAGCATCTAGACTTCAGCTTATCTATGGCTCTTCCCCTGTCTATATTACCAGGGGCAAAGGTTCTCATTGTTAGGATGTAGATGGGAACGAGTTCATTGATTTTATTCTTTCTTTTGGCCCGGTAATCTTAGGATACGCATATCCTAAGATTACCCAGGTAGTCACAAAGCAGTTAGAGGAGGGGGTACTTCTCACCTTTAGTCCTCCCCTTCAAGACAAGCTCATTAAGAAATTGAATGCAATCATACCGTGTGCCGAGATGGCTACTTTGCACAAAACTGGTTCCGAGGCCACCACAGCCGCTATTCGTATTGCCAGAGCTTTCACTGGCAAGGACAAAATTGCTATGTGTGGATATCACGGGTGGCATGACTGGTGTGTAAGGGGCGGAGGAACAACCACTGTCCCTTGGGAACGTCCTCCTTTCGATAAGAACGCCCCAGTGCCGGCAGGTGTTCCCGCTAACGTCAAGCGGGATATCTGTGAGTATGACGCTAATGACTTGACTACCTTGGAGAGGGTTCTGCTAGAAAACAAAGGGGAGGTTGCTGCAGTTATCATAGCTCCGGAGGAGATAGTTCTATCCCCGCTCAAGCAAACTCTGGAAGATATCAAGAAAATGACTCAGCAGTACAAAGCCGTTTTGATCTTCGATGAGGTAAAGACCGGTTTCAGGATAGCTTTAGGGGGAATTCAGGAGTACGTCGGAGTCACCCCTGATTTGTCCACAGTTAGCAAAGGGATAGCCAACGGTTTTCCTATGGCTGCTGTCGTCGGAAAAAGGGAAATCATGCAGGTCTTTACAACGGCCGCGATATCAGGAACATTCAATCCGGAAACGATTTCAATCGCCGCTGCTTTAGTCACTATAGAGGAACTAGAGAATCCTTGTGGACCGCAGCACCTCTGGACCGTTGGAAAGAAGATAATAGCGGGTCTAAATAGCCTGGCAGAGAGCCTGAAAATCGAGGCAGAGGCTACTGGGTGGCCTCTTGCGCCTATGCCATTCCTCAGATTTACATATGAAGACCTTAAGCGGAGAGAGCTCATTCGTAGGGATTTTTACACCACGGTGATCAAGAAGGGAGTACTCCGCCATCCCGCACATAATTGGTTTATATCCTTGTCGCACACACTGGAAGATGTGGAGAAGACGTTGAATGTATGCGAGGATGCGTTTAAGCAAGCAAAAAAGACTCTGGGATAATAGGGAGTGATGTCGACCATGTCTATTTCTTCGCTTTCGTCGTTGGAGCGGATCAAGTTGGCCTTGGATCATAAGGAACCGGACAAAGTTCCCTATGATCTCGGAGGTACCATCAACTCGGGTATTTCTCTAGGTGCCTATAGGAATTTGCTTGATTACTTGGGTATGAGAGAACGAAAGGTCAATATCCGCAGCTTGTTATTTAGTGTCGCTGAGGTGGATGAAGACGTTCTAGAAAGACTCCAAGTAGACTTCAGGGGAGTCACTACCAATCCCTCATCAAACTGGAAGCTGGAAATAACAGAAAATGAAGAGTACAAATATGCCACTGATGAGTGGGGAATAGTTTTCAGAATGCCTAGAGAGCAAGGTATTTGGTATGATATATACAAACCCCCTCTCAGGGGAAAGATAACAAAAGAGGTAATTGATCAATACCCCTGGCCCAACTCTTGCGATCCAGCTCGGGTAAAAAATCTCAAACATAAGGCCGAGTTAGCACGTAAAAACAACAAGGTTATGGTAATAGACGGCTGGTATGATGCTTTTTTTGAGATGAGTTTTTTGTTAAGAGGGTTTGAAGATTTCTTTATGGATTTAGCTGCTAATCCCCCTTTAGCTTGTTATCTCATGGATAAGGTGATTGAGCTAAAAATGAAATTTTGGGGATTGGTCTTAGAGGAGTTAGGTGATTACATTACGGTCGTAGCACTTGCTGATGATTTAGGGGATCAAAGGGGACCACGGATTTCACTACAAATGTATAAAAAATACATCAAGCCTCGACAGAAAAAACTAATTGGTTTTATCAGAAAAATAGCTCCTCACCCGGTGTATATTTTCTTGCACAGTTGTGGA
>Ga0315541_1003659_pt1 | contig 11690 bp, 15 predicted proteins | sample SalMarSW160190MG_FD_203095 | JGI IMG/M metagenome (GOLD analysis project Ga0315541, IMG submission 203095) | Salt marsh sediment microbial communities from the Plum Island Ecosystem LTER, Massachusetts, United States - Salt Marsh Sediment SW1601-190 ...
AACCTCCTAGAAAGGCACTATCGATTCCTTCTTCAACTGGCTTCCTTTCAACCTCTCCGCTCGATAAATCTACATGCAAGATCCAACTGTTCGGACTAGACACGGCGATTCTCCTTTCTCATGGATCCACAAGGATTTTGTACCCTTTCGCATCACGCTCGTATGTGATCGCCCCGTATTGACATGCCTTGGCGCAGGCAGGATCTCCACCGCAGAGGTCACACCCGATGGGGCAGATCATTGGTGCTGCATGTCCAGTGTGCACATCCCGCTCCATAACAATCATGGACTTCGCCGGGTTAAACAGGCTGTACTTCGCAAACGAACAGGCCAGTTGACAACTTCGGCAACCGCGACAGTTCAAGGGTTCAACCACTAACCCCCCCGTGGATTCTTGCAAACATCCCTCTAGCATTAAACCACCTCTTCTCTTGATTTGGACAACCTATCTTTTTGCTTCTGGCTGATAGCACCTCACCCTAAGCCACGTTGAAGACGGGCCGAGGATCGGCAAAGAACCTAGGAAGTACCAGAATATCGGGGTGCTTCTTTCCGACAGTGTCAAGTGCAATCTCGAACGCCCGGTCAAAATCTTTTGCCGGCGTGAGCCCATGCTCACGAATCAATCCCGGTACAACGTCCCCAGCTATGATCGACTTGCGTGTCAGCTTCCAGTGGTGAGCTGCATCTCCGCACATGAAGATGCTGTGCTTGGGGCTAAACGCATAGTGATACTTGTACGCATGCAGGTACTCCGGATGGTTCCAGAAGTAGTCCGAGTGCGAAAAGAACTCCTCAAGGTCGTAGCACTCTCTGAAAAGTCTGAGTGCCTCGTGATCAGCAGGTCGATGCTTGGAGATGATCCCTCTGCACTGTGACAACGATATAAGGACACCTCCTTCTCGCAGCAGCGGCTTGTCCCGCGCCATCCGCAAGACTTGGGACGACACGCCAAGAGTACCTGGATTATCGCTTGTGTCGTATGAAAGGTCGTGAGGAACCCCAGACACGACGATATCGAACTGAGGAATCTGAACCAGGAAACACTTGTCGGCATCTGGATACTCCCTTTTCTCCAACTCCGGGACGTGTCCACAATAGAAGGCTACGGCTTGATGGTCAGGTCCCAGGAGGGCGTCGACATAGAAGACTTTCTTTCCGATCTCTTGTTCAACCTTCCTGTGAACAGCAAGTTTATGCTTTCGGTAGATGTTGCGCTCGGGCAGGTATTCGGCGTTTAATACTGCTTTCGTCTTGTAGACCGAATGGCTATGCAATGAGTCGAGGGAGCGAGCCCCAGCAAGACCGATCGAAACACCTTGGCCAGCGTATCCTCCAAATCCCAGTGGGAAGATCGTGCCAACGTAGATTACCTGGTCGGCTTCGACGAGCACCTGATCGTACTCGACCTGATCGCCGAGGTCTGTTGCACCGAGATGTACATTGCCCTCGGTACAGTCGTGATTGCGGATCCTGCTCTTCCCGCCGTCGAACGGGCAGAATCTCTTGTATAAGTCCTCGCCCAGGTGGGCTCGCAATTCCAGTGGGGTCATCTTGCGGTGTCCACCGATTGCACAAACCAACGAGATATCCTCTTCGTTTACCCCTGTTTCTCGTAGCTGCTCAAGGACTATAGGGATGACATACTTAATTGGTTCGGGTTTCTTGAAACCGTCATCAAACGCAATGACTACTTTGTCTCCCCGTTTCACCAAGGCAGGAAGAGGCTCCATTCCAATTGGATTGGCCAGCGCATCGCGCACCGCCTGCTGCGGATTCGGGTGTACAGCGATCTCCGGGAATGCCGGGGTACCGTATTCAAGAACCATCGCGTCACTTGGTACCGAGATATCCATCCAGGCAGTGCTGTATTGCATCCGAACCGTTCTAAAACCAGTCATATCACCAACCTTTCTAAGTTCTCCCATCCCAGTAACCCAGTCCCCATCTCCCGCACACCCAGAGACAATTCTCTACCCGGATGTCGCTTCCGAAGTGCTCCTCGCTGCTAGCGTCGCACAATCTCCAGTACGTTCCCTTCCGGATCCTTGAAGTATCCTATCTTCCAGCCGTTGCTCGTTTCTCTAACACCTTCGAGGGAAACCCCTTTTTGATTCAGATCAGTTTCGATCTCCTCAAAATCCTCTACGATCAACCCGATGTGACTGAATCCTGCATCATTCAGCTCTCGCGTTGGTCGAGATTCTTTGGTGGGAAGAATCTCAATTTCCCCACCCTCGTCAGCCGCCAGGAAGTAGATTGGTGGCCGGCCTTCCTTCTCGAGGGTCCTAACAACGGAGAACCCCAGCGTATTGCGATACCAATCCGCCAAGGTCTTTGTATCATGAGCATAGATACCAAAGTGCTCAAGCTTCATTGCCCAATCATCTCTCTGCATCCGCAAAACCTGTCAGCATCATTCCTTCTGCATCGGGCAAAAGAAGTGGAATCGCATAAGATCGAAGAAGTTTCTTGCCGAGAAGGGGCGCAAGGTTTGCATCCTCCACGAGATAGAACTTCCGACCTGCTTTGAGGAAAGCTTTGTGAACGGGGAACTGTGGGTCCAGACCTTTTGCTTCGCCGATATTCTCAATCCCCATAAGATCAACACCTACTCCCTTCAAACTAAAGTTCTCCATCAGGTAGTGCGCGGCATCTACTGAGAAGCTCGGCTGCTTTGTAAGGTAACGGGCCGCATCAGTTTCTCTGTACTCGGAATAACCGGTGTACACGAAGAGAAAATCGCTTTGCTTGAGTACATCCGCATGAGGTTCGAGCTCTTCTACGAGTATACGCTCCATATCTCCCTTGGGAATCTCAAGGAGCATGGGTCGTTCGGAGATGAAGTCAGTGATTTTGAATGCTCCCATCTTGAATCCATCTGGGTCAACGTGGAAGTTCACATCCATGTGGGTTCCCGAATGTACAAACATGTGTACAAAACTCGTGTTGTTATACGATCCCCACCTCACCTCTTGGGGTCCTGCGGCTTGTGGTTTTTCGACCATCCGTGATCGAGGGATTACGCGCGGTGGATCGATCGGCCCTGGCATCTTGATTTGATCTGGTTCTAGCGAGTATGAGAACTGAACTATCACCCTTTCCACCTCCGCAAAGATATCTTTTTGCTTCTTTTGTCTCGGTATCTTGCCTATTCAGGCTCGCTAAATTCCTCAATGGCCTCCATCACCAACTTCAAGTGTGATTGAGCAGGACCGCCGTCCATGAGCACTGCTACGAAGGCCGCTTCCAAGACCTCTTCTGGCGTTGCTCCGAAGGAGAAAGCCGCTTGAGTATGGTAGGCGATACATTGCGTGCACCGCTTAGACAACCCGATGGCAAGCCCGATCAATGCCTTTTGCTTTTGAGAGAGTGCGCCCTTCTGACGAGCGACACCGGAAAAGTCTCGCCAAGCTCCAATGTAGTTAGCGTACTTACCTTCAGCCAATGTGCTGTTAGTCTCCTGCATCTCCGCAAGCAGTTTTCGCAGCTCGGTTCCCATATGCGCTCCTTTCGCCCATGATCAGCCAAACATATCATTACATTGTAATGACAGCTTTACAATATCCGCACCATTATACATCACCTCTTTGGGTGCCGTCAAGCCTTTGTGAGTAAATCGCTCGCGCGAACGCAAGAACAGGCCCCTTCTCAAGCATCCCTTCTCGTAAGAGGAAAAGGAACAGAAGAACCTTCCCCATGTGCAATGCCTCGCCAAAGCATATAGCCCAAGCCACGGGGCGAAGAATTGGTTTTTGCATGTCTCCCTCTATTTGCTAGGCCCACTTGAAACACTACGAGTCATCTAGTAATATTGTTAAGCTATTATGCTAAGGTAAGGAGGTGAAGTGTGGGGCGGGGTTCTGGGAAAATACATGGTTTTAAAACGACCAGAAACGCCAAGAAACTACCTGGACAAGAAACCCCAAGTTTGAGTAAGCGTAGCCATCCAGGGAACACGAAAAACGCTCTGACAAATAAAAAAAGGAGGAGTTATGGCTCAAATCGAATCGATGAAGCCAGAACAAATGGCTAAGGTCATCATCTCGTCCCTTATAGAGGCCAACGTGACCGCCGCTGACATCACCAAATTCGTTAACGAAGTAAAGCCTTACGGTTTTGCATCGCTGGCTGTTGATCTACCCTTTATTGACATTACCGTGGACTTGTTAAAGGATGTGTCCACCCGCGTGACGACCGTAGCGTCCTACCCCTTGGGGGGGATGACCAAAGACGTCAAGGTAAAGCAAGTCGAGTATGCGCGCGACCACGGAGCCTATGATATCGATGTCTCCATGAACTACCTTGCCATTAAGTCCGGTGATTTCGGGACAGTTGAGGAGGAGGTCCGGCGGATTATGAACGCTGCTAGCGATCTCAAGATCGTCATGATTCCTCAGGTCACCGTTCTTACCAATGACGAGAAGGCGAAGACGTGCGAGGCACTATTGAAAGGAGGCTGTAAAGACATCAAAACCGCCTCCGGTTTTGGCTGGAAGACAGAAGTGGAGGACGTCGTTTTTATCAAGCGGCTGTTCGGTGACGATATCCACATCGAAGTCTCGGGTGGGGTTCGCACCCACCAAGACGCCATCGCTATGTTGAATGCTGGAGCTGAGCGCATCCATACGAGCACCGCATTCCAGGTCATGGGGATGGATAAGACCTTGGCTTATCAAAAAAAGGAGTGAACGCCATGACGATCGATCGAAAAACCTTTGCCAAGACCATTGACCATACCTACCTCAAGATTCACCGCAGTGACGCGGAAATCAAGCGTATTTGTTTCGAGGCCGAGAAGTACGGGTTCGCCTCTGTGGCAATCTTCCCTGTTGCGGTTCCCTTGGCTGCCTCGCTCCTAAAGGATACGGGCGTTGCTGTCTGTGCCGCCCTTGGATTCCACTTGGGTGCCTACCCTCCTGAAATAAAGGCATTTGAAACCGAAGATGCTATCGCAAAAGGGGCAACCGAGGTTGACTTAGTGATGAACGTAGCCGCAGCGAAAGCAAAAGACTGGGATCTGCTACAAAGGGAATTTGAGCTGTTCCGGAAGGCAGCCGGGGACAAGATCGCCAAGATCATCCTGGAAACGTGCTTGCTTACCGATGATGAAAAGGTCAAAGCGTGTGAACTCGCAAAAGAGATCGGCTTGGATTTCGTGAAAACGTCCACCGGCTACAAGAAAGGAGCGACCATTCCGGATGTCAAGCTCATGCATGAAACAGTAGCCCCTCAACTTAAGGTTAAGGCTGCCGGCGGCATAAGAACGTTGGAGGATGCCTTGGCAATGATCGAAGCGGGGGCTTCGCGCCTTGGTACCAGCGCGGGCGTCGCATTAATAGAGACCTACGACAGGCGATTTGGCTAAGGAGCCTTATTCTGCGTCCTCCAGCACTGAGTAAGGGGTCGACGTGTGGATGAAGTTTGTCCCCAGTTCCAACAACTCAGCGGCCTGTGCCGTGGTCCGGATGCCACCCGAGGCTTCAATCGATAGATCGTTCCCAAACTCTCTTCTCAGAAGGGTGATATCCTCCGGCCTGCACAGGCTGCCATGCCCGTTGGTTTTCACTGCGGTAACCCCTCCTTTTAAGATGATGTGGCAGATCTTCAATTTTTCTTCGTTGGTCAGAATGTACAATTGAGGGATCACGATCACGTCGAGATTATCGCCCGCTGCCTCGACCATGCGCTTTATCTCATCCAAGACAGTGGAGAAATCGCCTGACTTTATGGCATTGAAATTAAGTGCCGGATTGATCTCGTCTGCACCTACTTTGATGGCGAACGCTATCTGATCAAGCCGTGTTTCTAGGGTCATTCCCCCAAGGGGATAAGAAACGGGAGCGGTGAGCAATACCTCAGTTCCCTCGAAGAGCTCTTTGGCAAGCTCGAGATAGGGTGCATCAACGGCGTAAGCAACAAACGGATAATGCTTCGCCCGTTCGATGGCCTGCCTGACCTCGTTTTCCGTCAAGTCTGTTCGCTGAATGCCCGTCTTGATCGTCCGTGCTAGAGCCTGTTTCTTCATTCCTTCTCCTTTGGTCAGATGCCGCTCGTCCTTACTCTCTTAAGCCTTCGATAATGGCAATCCCCGCACTGGTGCCAAGCCTAGTTGCCCCTGCCTCGACCATGGCGAGTGCGTCTTTCGTATTTCGTATGCCACCCGATGCTTTGACGCCCATCTCTCCCCCAACTGTTTGTCTCATAAGCTTGATGTCTTCAACAGTTGCGCCCTTCTCGCCAAATCCAGTTGAGGTTTTCACGAAGTCTATCCCTGCCTCTTTGGCGATCTGACAAGCGATTATCTTCTCTTCGTCGGTGAGCACACAGGTTTCCAGGATCACCTTGGTTACGATATCACCCGCTGTTTCCTTGATCGCTCGCATCTCGTCCTTGACTAGGCCATAATTGCCGGCTTTGAACATCCCGACATTCATGACAAAATCGATCTCTTCGGCTCCCTTCTTTATCGCGTCCTTGGTTTCGAAGACCTTCCCCTCGATCGTAAACGCGCCGGTGGGGAAACCAATGGCAGCATCGACTTTGACCGTTGATCCCTTCAATAGCTTGACAGCAAGCGGTATGTTGACCGGATGGATGGCCAATGAAGCGAATCCATACTTAGTGGCTTCCAAGCAGAGCCTTCGTATATCGCCATACGACGCATCCACATGTAGCTCCGTGTGATCGATCATATTCGCCAAGGTATTCTTGTCAAGCTCTCTTGCTTCCATGTTAACTCCTTCTGAAAAGCTCTACAGTCCGCGTCTCACTATCCGATGGGGATGTGGCCCAATCTATTGTCCGATCTCTTCTTCCGGTGGCTTTTTCGCAGCAGATTGTTGCACCCTTCTGCCACCACTCCCTCGCGCAGCTCCGAGACGGACGTTGACTACAACAGCGATTAGGATGACTGCCCCCAGCACTCCGTTTTGCAGGTACGGATTCGTGCGCATCAACACTAACCCATTCCTGATCACAGCCAAGATAAATGAGCCAAGAAATGCGCCAAAGATGCTGCCGATACCCCCCGATAGGGCTGTCCCACCGATAACCGAAGCGGCTATCGCCTCCAACTCATATCCTGCTCCTTGCACCGGGGCTACCATGCGCAGGAAGCAGAGCGATATGATCCCTGCAAAGCCCGCGGCAAAGGAGGTCAGGGAGTAGTTGATAATCTTAATCCGATCGGTATTGATCCCAGATAGTTTGGCTGCCTGTATATTCCCCCCTGTTGCATAGACCTTGTAACCAAAAGTCGTTTTGCTGAGAAGGACCCAACTGAGCCCTACCACAACGAGAAGCCACACGATAGGAACCGGTATTGTTCCGAATAGAGTCCCGCCCCCCATGACTTCACCGATCAGACCCCGATCCCCAAGGACCCGTGGTCGCCCCGCTGAACTGATAAGGACCAAGCTCCTGACAACCATCATCGTGCCAAGCGTCGCAATGAATGACGGGATCTTAGCTTTGGTAACAAGAAACCCGTTCATCAATCCAATGATTCCCGCCATAACCAGGGCAAGCAGAAATGCCAACGTGGGGGCGATGCCACTCTCCATCATTACGACAGACACAATAGCCGTGAAGGCAAAGGTGGACCCGATTGAGAGATCGAACTCCCCTGAGATAATAAGAAATGTAACCGCCATTGCCATGATCCCAAGGACAGAGCTTTGGCGAAGTACATTCGTCAAGTTCCTAGCGGTAAAGAAAGTGCTAGTATAGAAACCGAAGAACAACATGATTAAGATCAACGCCAGCAGCACTCCGGCTTCGCGCATTCTGAGCAACCTTCTCAACAGCCTCTTCATATCAGCTTAACCCTCCTAGTGGTTTTTATGCGCCGTAATGACCTTCCCCTACCTTTGTTCAAGGACTCGATTAGCCCAAAGCCGAGTCGCCCAATCTAGTACGATTTAGATTGGTCAACACGTGCAGCACGCCCTGCGACAAATCGTCACTCCTCTGCTCAACAACCAAGTCCCTGGGATCATCCGATCTGGGCGCACCTCCCTAGTTCCTCGTCATTACATCTACAGCCTCGCCAAAGCACAGATCGTCGCTCACTCGCTCATACCTGTTTATCATCTTCACGATGTTAGCTACTGTCATCTGGTCATTGCGTAACTCTCGAACAAGTTCGCCGTGGGAGATGAGCAGGATTCGGTCGGCCACCTGCACCAGTTCTTCGAAATCGAGAGAGACGTATATGATCGAAATCCCCGCGAGAGCCAAATCCAAGATGCGACGTCGGATCTCCGCCTTGACACCAACATCGATCCCCCGGGTTGGCTCATCGAGTAACAGTATTTCGGGCCCCGCCGAAAGCCAGCGCCCAAAGAGCACCTTCTGTTGATTGCCGCCACTCAGATTAAAGACCTTGCTATGAATGGTCGGAACGTCAATCCGTAGGTCCTCAACGTATTTGTCAGCCACCTTTGAATATTCCCTATTATTGATAAGCATAAAATGCCGTAATTGATCAATGATGACCGAAGCGATATTTGAACGAACACTATGCATGTAGTAAAGAGCTTCATTTCGCGATTCACTCAGCAAACCCATCCCCATCCGGATCGCATTCGCAGGCCTTCGCACTGTGACCCTCTCTCCTCGAACGAAAACCTCTCCTGAATCGGGTGGCTCAACACCGAACAGGCACTGCAGGAGTTCCGTTCTACCAGCCCCACGAAGCCCAGCAAGCCCGAGGATCTCCCCCTCATGTAGCTCAAATGACACGTCTTTTAACCCATACTTTGCTTGCATCAGGCGTTGAACCTTGAGAACGACTTTGCTCGTATCCACCACCCGATCCTCTTGTCTGACAACCGTCCGCACCTCTCTGCCAATGATCCGCTCGGTGAGGAGGTCGAGAGGAATGTTGTGGAGATTATTCTCCAGAGTATCGATATACTCTCCATTTCTGAGCACTGTAATCCGATCGCAAATGCTGATTACCTCCCCCAAGCGATGGCTGACGAACATGAAGGTTGTCCCAGCTTGTTGAAGCTTCCTGATGACGCCAAAGAGGGTTTCCACTTCATCATCCGACAGAGAAGAGGTGGCCTCATCCAGAATGACAAGCTTCACGTCCTGAGCAAAGGCTTTCGCGATCAACACCAACTGATGTTCGGCAGGGGAACAGAAACCAGCAACTCGTTCTGGATCCAGGTTGACCCCAAGTCTGTGTAGGATCTGGACTGCTTCACGATTCATCAGCTTTCGATCGATGAATATTCCTCGACGGGGAGGCGAGGGGTCAAGGAAAATGTTCTCTGCCACTGTCAAGTTTAAGCAGACAGGCACCTCTTGGTGGACGATTCGTATCCCGAGCCGTTCAGAGTCTCGGGGGCTGTGAAAGGCCGCTTTCCGACCGCCGAAGAAGATGCTTCCTCCATCAGAGTGATACACTCCGCCTGCAATCTTGATCAACGTGCTCTTACCGGCACCGTTCTCTCCCACTAATCCATGGATCTCACCCCTTCTGACAGCAAAAGACACCCCTTTGAGCGCATACACACCACCAAAGGATTTCTGCATGTCATGGAATACGATTAAGTCCCGCATAGGCTCACTCATCGTTTTCTACAGTTCTCCTTGCTTTAGTGTAGGACGAATCCCAATAATACCGAGCAACAGCGTCCTCAGCTCCCGTCTCTAACTCATTATCCCCGTTACGCCAAGCCTACTTGGAGACGATTTCGAAGCTCGTTGTCTGTCGCCATATCTTCTCGTCTTTGAGAACGATCGCGTCTACCGCGTTCGTAATCGTGCCTGTATCCGATTCCGCAGACCACCGCAAGAGCAGAGTGTCTCCTTCCATAATTAAGGCATTTGTCGGAGACTCTATGCCTCTCATGTCGGGCATATCCTTTATGAGCTGCTCCAGGGCCCGTCCGATCGCTTCCTTGCCGACATGAGTCCCTTTTAGGGTAATCAACACAGCATCGTCCGTATAGTCAGCGATTATCTCTTCATAATCATTACCCATGACTGCCTTATTGTGATGATCTAAGATCTCTTCCACTGTTCGAGGCATTCTTGTACCTCCTTGATCGTTCTACACGGTTGAATAAGAGAAAGACGGGGCTTCCCCCATAAGAGGAGAGGAAGGCCCCGTCGTACATTACCTTAGAGTTAGCGATACCCCTTCTCCACTAATTCATCAAGGTTATATAGCGGTATATCCTCTGGAGTCACAACGTGACCGCCGGTGTCAACCCAGGACGGTTTAATCCCCAACGTGTTCCACAGGTAAAGCTGCATTATGGAAAGGAACCCCGCAGCATAGGGATGCTGGTCAATCGTAAACGCCATACTCCCTTTCTTCATACCCTCAACAACTTCCGGTACGAGATCGAAGCCCGCAGAGAACACACTACCGATAAGGCTCTCCTTCTCGATGAAGGTAGCTGCGACAGGGCTCCCCGTGGTATCGACGGAGCAGAACGCGACAACATCCGGATTGGCAGAGTAGTAACTCTCCACTGCACCGTAGGCCACCCCCCGATCGGTCGTTGTGTCAACTATATCCACAATGACCCCCGCCGGCTCAAGGATCGTCTTGCCCGCATTCATTCTATCTTCAAGCGAGGTTTGGCCGGGGGTCTCGGTTAGGAAACACACCCTCTTGCCGGCCGGATTGGGCCCGAGGAGCTCAAGAATCTTTCGTCCCCAGATCAAGCCCGCATCGTAGTTGTTCTGACCGACGTAGGCCAAGCCATATTTCTCCGCAGCTTCATCACCTGTATTCTGGATGAGAATGGGGACCCCTTCCTCAATGATTTTCTCGATGATGACGTCACATGAACCGGGAACGGCCACAAACAACGATATACCATCGATCCCTTCTGCAAGCAGGGTTTCCAGCACATCTGTAACCGCTGGGATATCCGGCCCCGGTGGTCCCATATGCACAGCTTCGATTCCGAGCATAGCTGCGGCATCTTTCATCCCCTGCGCCACCGGCACCCAGAACTGTACTGACGTGGAAATGGTAACCATCGCGAATCTAAGCTGTCTTTCCCCGTAAGTGGACTCAAATGGCTTGAGTGGATTCTCCGTCGCGAACAAAATAAGTGAACTCACAACCAACAGCAAAATAGCAACTACTCCGATTCTACCCATTCGCTTCATGCTCTTCCCTCCTTAGTCTTGCGCATCCTTTGGATCTCGGTCACCGTCTTACTCGTAACCACACCACTACAAGTACAAAAGGCTCGTTTATCACCTCCTTCGCACGCCGAATATAGGCTTCATAGCCAAATTGAAGTAGCTATGCTCGCAAAGCGCTTGTGTTTGGACTGAATCGCGTATCCATCGTGTTCTTTTCCTTCGCGTGGGAAGTGATGGGGAGATAGAAGGGTCCTGAAGTCCGATCACGCCAACTCCAAGCAACAGACTCGCTTGGCAGAACCAAACCGCACGTGCCATCGCTCGTGGGTTCACCATACTACGTGCTGCCACTATCTCCTTGTTCATGAGGCCCCTCTTTAAGCAAGCCGAGGTTGTAAGCACAGCTTTACATCATTATAAGATGTGGGGCTTGGCTTGTCAAGGGCCTGCTCGGGGGCTGTTGTCTCACTTCTCTGCAAGGAAGAGCGAGGGAGTATGAAGCGCCGATAGATTCTAGGAAAACAAGACAGTCGAAGCTTGCTGATCGACTCACCCAATCGTTTCAAGCA
>Ga0315541_1003661_pt1 | contig 11678 bp, 18 predicted proteins | sample SalMarSW160190MG_FD_203095 | JGI IMG/M metagenome (GOLD analysis project Ga0315541, IMG submission 203095) | Salt marsh sediment microbial communities from the Plum Island Ecosystem LTER, Massachusetts, United States - Salt Marsh Sediment SW1601-190 ...
GCCGTTGGGCTTGCGAGCGGCGGGCACCCAGGCGCTTAAGGGATACAATTCCCCGGAACCGCACCGGGGACACTTGCCGTGGCGAATGTCCCGGATGTCCATGATTTCGTCACAGTCCATGCATATGCAAGAGTAACAAAGCTGAGTCATATCGCCCTTCCTCTCACCTTCTTTTTTTCAATCCGTTTCTGATGGTAATTCAGCGCCGCGACAATCCTGTGCAGCTGCTGCGGAATGCACCAGATCACCCGGTCCACGCCGAACATTTTTTTTGCCATGCCGTCCACATACTTCCAGGACAGATTCATCTCCGTAATCTGCGCCTCGATTTTATGCAGCAGCCGCTTCTTCGACCCGATGGGGTGCAGGTTTTTATAGGGTTTTCCGGGCGCCTGCCGAAATCCCAGGGCCTTGAAATGCTTCATCAACGAATCAAATTTCCCGTGTGTCAGGTCCTTGGACGATGTCACGCCAAAACCGCCCAAAAGATCCCGATATTCTGCATCGCTCATGCCCACCTTTTGCTTGGCGATGTGGATGAGCGCTTTCTGTTTATTGGTGATCATGGAGACTCCGGGTCATCAATCAAACATTCCCTGGCCCTTTTAATGGCCATCTCCGCCGCCTGCAGCGCAGCCATAGCTTCTCGTCTTTTTTGCCTCCGCATTTTACGCATACGCCGGGCCTTTTCCTCGTCTTCGGGCAATTTCACCGGGTCGGTAATCATTTGATATTTGGATTTATCCTGACGCCCGGGATCGTCAATGCGCCGCGCCACGTCTCGTTTGACCAGCATGCGCAGAAATTCTTTTGCATAGCACTCACTGGCGCCGGTCAGTTCCACCAGGTCGTCAGCCGTAACCGTGCGAAGACGGCGAAACACGCGCCAGAGTTTCTGGCGTAGCTCGTCATCACCGGTCGCTTTTCCAACATACACATATACGCCCGGACGCACCCGGCGCACCTCGTTTTGTTTTCGAAGATCCGCCAGCACCCGGTACATGCTGCGTTTGTCCGCATCGGATACCAGGTCGAGAGCAGCGGCCAGCTCTTTATTGGCCACCTCCCGCCCACCGGCCCCCAATACCCTTAAATGCTGCCTGACAGTATCCGCATATCCCCGGCCCATATATAATCTCCTAACGTGCTAATCTTCTGATCTTCTTACCTTCTAAACTTCTTGTCCTTAGTTCCCCTTCAACCCCGTTTCCAGGGCGATCCTTGCCATTTCCGGCGTAATCTCCCGCGTCTGCTTGGCGTTGGCGATCTGCACCAGGGAAATCAGGCCGCGCTTGACAATCCGAAAATCCCCGTCCGCCGCACGATAAAACACATCGACTACATCTCCGTTCACGGACAATTGTGCAGCCTGTGAAAAATAGCCGATGATATCCGGCTTGCTCATAGGCGCGAATTCGATGGCCTGGTGGGTCCTGGACCATACCCGGCGATTCACCCGCATGTAGCTGACCAGCTCCTCTTCTCCGATCAGGATCACCGGCGCCGTGGACAGGTCGGACAGGTCCCGAACGATGTCCAGGAAATACGGAGGGAGTTTTTCCAACTCGTCCAGAATCACGGGTTTGGGATCGGCCAGCAGCGCATCTACCGCCGCCGCGAAGGCCGGGCCTTTGCGTCCCGGAGAGGATAAGACTCCAAGCTCTCTGCACAATCCTCTGAGAAATTCCAGCTCCGATGTACGCCAAACGGTCAGCATGCGCATAAACACTCCGCCGTTATGGGCATGGTACCAGTCGGCGGTCCGGGTTTTGCCCCGGCCCGCCTGGCCGTATACCAGGCCCATGCGTCCTTCGCCCCGGCCTAACGCCAGGCCGTCCATCATTACAGTAAAATTTCGAACATTCTTGGTCTTCTCCACGAACGTTGGCTTAACTTCAATCATAGACATCCTCCGTTATTTTTTGTGTCTGATACATTTGAGCAACCCTGCCCCGGTGTTCGTCATAGTAGTCCTCGTTGAGGCGGTATTCCGGCGTTTGCTCGAAATAGTTCATGAACGCCTGCCATTTTTTGGGGATCACCCATCCCCGAACCTCGAATTCCGCCAGTTTTTCGTACCGGTCCTTTTCCGCCATCTCGGGCAAGACATTCCAGACATTGGGATCGTCATCCAGGATGGTTTCTTTCGGGATCTCAACGTCCGGGTCCGCGTCCCGGCGGCGAATTGTTTTTCCTAATGATTCATGGTATTGCCGCATGCCCTCTTCAATGCGCCGGTCCATCTCCTTCTTTTCTCTGGATTTTTCTTCCGCCTGTTTGTGCCGGAGTTCAAAGATTTCTTTTTCCAGTTCGGTTTGTTCGGGAGCGGGGGCGGGCAGCCTCCGCACGTTTTTCGGGTTGGTGATGGGATGCTCGGGAACGATCTGCGCGATCTGCCTCCGGTGCGCGGGCAGAACCTCGGTTTCCAGGATTTCCCGGGCCAGAATCGACGCCTCTTTTTCCTGGCGCTTTTTGTCCTCGATGTGGCGTTTCAGCAGCTCCTGATCCTCGGTGGTTCCCAGGATGTTTGCAGCCGGGTGCACTTTTTCAACCGGACGGGCCGCGCAGATATATTCGTCATTCGGTCCATACACATAGATTTCGGACGGATCCTGCAGATCATATTTAATGGTGGCCGGATGACGCCGTCCGTACAGGGCCGGGTCGTAATAATTCGTGCCGTGGAAATGTATTCCGTTCCGGTTTATCGTGCGGTTTTCCTCGCTCATCATCAGATAAACAAGCTCGGCCTTGTCAACGCCCGGGCCTTTTCCTTCCAGGAGCAAATCAATGGGCGCCTGTCCGTCCAGGTGTCCCCGCTGGGGACGCCGGGCATAGTCGTCAAACCATGCCGCGATCAGCCAGTGGGCTTGTTCCATTGTCAGGCAGTTATCCCCCATGATCTTGTCGTATACCCTGCGATGGAGTTTTTCCCCGCGATTCATCCGGGGCGGCTTGTTTTCGATGGATGTGCCCGTATATGTGGGCATCATGCGTTCCATCTCCGCAAAGGTTCCGAAAAACCGCTCCACGGTTTTGGATTGCCCGTGATACGGCCAGGCAAAAATGGTCTTGATACCCAACCGCTTGTAGATACCTTCAAACCCGGCCTCTTCAAAATTCGTGTTTTGGAAAAACCGGGCCCGGAATGCCTTGCCGTTGTCCAGGTAAGCGACCTGCGGATATTTGCCCAGCCGGATGATGGCCCGGCGAAGCGCCGCCGAGATGGCCTGTGTGTTTTCCGTGGGCATGATTTCCCATCCCAGGGGAAAACTGGATTTCATGTCATACCAGAGGATCAGCGCCATACGCTTGGGCTTGCCGGTCCACGGATTGACAATCTCGAAATTAAGGGTGTGACCGTCCGCGACCAAGATATCCCCGACATTGATCAGGTTGTAATCCCGCTCGATGTACATGGCGCAGTTGTCATTCCATGCGCTCGCTCCCTCGCGCGTAAATGTCCAGATATGATGGTGCGTGGAGATCCAGTCTTTGATCCACCGGCGATAGGTAGCCTCGCTGTGGCCGTTGGAAATGCCCCTGGTGTGCATGACCGCCCATGCCGTGCGGATGGCTTCGGATATTAATGGCTTGTTGGGATGCAGGGCGCATCGAAGCAGAATTTGAGACTGCTCTTCGGTCAGGCCGCGCCGGCCGCGCCGACAGACCCCGCGATCATCACAAAGTTCAAAGGTTTCTCTGGTGGTTTTTGCGGTTCGCTTCCATCCCTCTATGGTTTGCCAGGACACCGGTCCCAGGTGCTGGAACAATACCGGGTACACAATGCCCGAGTTATAGGCACGCATGAACTCGGTGCGCGCCCGCATTTTCCGCCCATGCCCGGCACTGCTGATGCATTGCGTGTATAACCGCAACAAATCCGCCTTTGCCATGCCCTTGTCCAGCCGGGAACCGGCCGGAAGTTTTTTGGTTTGCTGTTGTGGAGCAGGCTTTCCGGCCTGCTGAATAATGGTGTTTGAACAAGGCTTTAAAATTGGAAGGCCCCGGTTCTCCAGTGGGGCAGGCTTTTTAGCCTGTTGATTAATGCAGATAGATGGAGGGATCTGCCCGTCATATGCCAATGACGGGCAGGCTTGCGGGATATGGAGACCCGCTGTCTCGGTGGTTTTCTCGTTAATGTGAGCGTAAACGGCTATTTGATACGCATCCGGGAGGCTGGATATAATGAGATATCTGATACCTCTTGGACCCGATTTATAGGGCCAGCATTGCCGTTTTGCCTGTTTTTGTAGGGTCCGCCTGGGAACACCAGTTATTTTTTCTAACTTTTTGAACGTAATAGTATCCGCATTAAAATCCTTCAACATTTCTCCGGATCTCCGTATCATCAATCAGACAATAGCTGCGCAAGCCCTTGAATATTTTTCAGCATCTGTTTCCGCGTCTTATCCGCCATAGACCCGGTCATCATCTCCGACCTCACCACATCCACCAGTATCCAGTACGCCTCTTTAAATTCATCGGATACCAGTTGTTTTAGCGTGTTTTTTTCTTCCTTGAGCTCTTCAGCCCTTTCCCGGACCTGCTCGCCCAAAAATTGACGTACAACCTTACTCACATGCTTGGCCGTCACATGCCCGTCCGGAGCAGAGGTTACGGCCTCATTCCAGACTTCAACTTGCTTTTCCGGTTCAAGCCGGGTCAACGGCCTGATCTGTGCCTCGTTGGCCGGTAGATGTTGAATTTGTGGACAATTGGACACATTATCCATTATTGTTGATGCTTCTATGTAACGATAGGCAGTGCGTCGCGCGATCTCAAATCGTTCCCTGCAGTACTCCTCAAAAGTCTCATTGGCAGCCCTGTACAGCTTGTTCGCCTGAATCTCCGCCAGGGCGCACCCCACAACATAAAATCCCTGAAAATTTTTAAAGATGATCTTTTCCAGCTCGGCCAGCCGTTCCTGCTCCGGATATGACAATTCTTTTCCGGCAAAAACAGTGGCCAAGGTGGCCCCGGAACTTTGATCGACCTTACCTTTATTATTCATTTCTTGTCTCCCCGATTCTCCGATTCACCGGTTCTCCGTTTCCATCTTCCGCCGCCGTTCCTTTTCCTCCGGCGATTTATTGCGCCATACCCGCCTGCGTCCCATCTTTAATTATTATTTTTGCCTTTTCTGGATTTGCCAGATCTATAAATTTCAATTCCACATTGTTTGCATCGGCATCGTATGCATTTTTTATCAATTCAATTACCGCAGCATATACATCTTTGATAATGTCATCACCAATGGTTCGGATTAATCTTGCTGATGGCCTGAATTTATAAACACCCTTCATTCCAGAATCTCCTTTACTTTTCGGCCAATTGCTTCAGCCATAAGCGGCGGTACAGCGTTTCCCACCTGAACAAATTGAGCTGTCCTGGAACCCTCAAATTTATAATTATCCGGAAAAGACTGTAACCTGGCGACTTCTCTTACTGTAAGGGAACGAAGCTGATTAATATCAGGATGAATATAATAATGTCCATCTTTAGAAATATGCGCCACAACGGTATGAGAAGCTGAAGCATTTTGATCAACAACCTTGAATCTATCAAGAAAGCTTTTTTTATTTTTATGGAATTGTAAGTTCTCGGGGAGGTCTGTATAGTTAAGCTTTTCGCCTTTTAGATATTTATTGATCGCATATTTATAAATTTTTAAATCTTCCTTCCTATGAGGTCTGGCAACATGATTAATTACTTTATCGTAATACGTTCTTATCTTAGTTTTTTTCAAATAGTCATTAATGTCGTTTATGCTATAGTCACACGCGTTCTCATCACCTTCTCCGGCTTTTAGGTCGGGTATATCATCCAGGACATCTTTAACCCTATAACTATGTTCTATCCTACCAAAAGAAGGATATTCAAATTTATTTCCCTTTTTCCAGCCAATAAGGATAACTCTTTTTCGGTTCTGCAATACCATAAAATCGACGCTGTTTAAAATTTGATAGTTAATTTCGTAACCGACGTTATCCATATACCTTTGAATATCATCAAACAGCTTTCCATTTCCCGCTGAGAGCACTCCAGGGACATTTTCAAATATAAATATTTCTGGATTTAATTCTTTTAGAAACTCAACATAATATTTATAAAGATAATTTCTTTTATCATGTTCCATTTTATATGGATCTCTTGCTCTTCCTACCAGCGAATAAGCTTGACATGGAGGGCCACCAATTAATACGTGAATATTTTTTATGCCCTGCATTTTCATAGAAAAATTGACTCGTTGAATAATATCATTAATGGTTCTTTCTGATATTTCCTGCTGAATAACATTATTATCAATCAAATTGCCCAAATTATATTTAGAAATCAAATCTTTTCTATGTATACGCCCATAAAGATAATTATAATATTCCTTTTTTAGGCCCATTTCTTTGAGCAAAAAAAACATGATTCTTGTTTTCAGGGTTTTCGCAGCATGTCTATCTTGTTCTACGTGATTTATAATATCAAATCCAGCTCTACAGAATCCCTCAGAAAGGCCTCCGCCTCCTGCAAAAATGTCTATGGCGGCTAATTTATCTTTTCTCATTTTATCTTTCTGCAAATAGTAACTGTCTGATTTGTAAGTATTTGGGTCAATTTTTTTAATTCATTGTCCGACCGGAAAATTCGAACAATGATAAAATGGTGTCGCGGCTTGACGGGCTGTTGCCCAAATAGATTTTTTGCACTTTTTTGTGAGTTTGTCATGTTTTTCTAATGTATAACTTCTTGAAATTATTATAACAGAATGCTCTCTTTTGATGATTTATACACAATTTTGTTTGATAATTGGATTTGGGCAACAGCCCGTTGAGATACAACACAAAAAATGTCTTTGTCGATATCCTGTGAAACATTTCACTGACTCTGACATTTAAAATCTCAGCCTCAAGCGCTTCCCTGCAAAACTGCGCCTGGGTGGCGAACACGGATGCCAGGTTAAACTGTTCGCGGTCAATGGCTCTTTTTGTTTGACTGAGAAATTCAATCCTTAGTGCGGCCAGCCGCTTTCGATCTTTGTCGCCGGCCAGCAGCCCGTAATTAATAGCCTCATTGCTTGTTTGAAACATGGGTTTGTCCTTTTTTATTATTTTGCAATTCCTTTAATGGGTCTTTGTAAAAACATCCGAGTTGACGGATGAGGTCATTTTTAAGATCCGAACATTTTTCCAGTTCGTTCTTTTGGCATAAAACCTTATTCCGCAAGGTGTTGATTTTGTTGCTTTGATGCAAAATCACGATCATCACCACCACCGCCGCGATCCCGAGCACAAAGTGAACAAAAATTAAAATGCTTGTTGCTATCCTACCCATCACCACATCCAGATAAGATATGCCATAAAAGCCCAAAACGGCAGGCTGATAATCAGTCCGACAAAAGCGCCTTTAAAAAAATTATTTCCATCGTATTTTTTCATCATCGTTCTCCAGTTGCCGCATGGCCTTTCGAGCATCCCGTGCACAAAAATATGCTTTTGCCCATATTAAGCTCTTGAGCTTCCAGGTCATACAAGGCGGCAATATAAAATTCTAAAAACTTATCGAAGCTCCGGGATTTCTTTGTCGCCACAATCTCAAGGGCTTTGCGATGATACGATTCGAGTTTTATGGAAAGATTCTCGATATCACTCGTAGTGTTGTACCTCTCAAACGATGACCTTTTGATCATCCCGCAAACCAATTTCCATATTTTTTCCCAGGTCTTCATAAATCATTCTCCAGTTGCCGCATGGCCTTTCGAGCATCCCGTGCACAAAAATATGCTTTTGCCCATTTCAATAAATTTTGATCTTTCGGCCCGACCACCGTCGCACCCAGGGGGCGTGCCAGCACATCCAGTGCCGCATAATCTTTTACCACTGCACAAAAAATTGGCAGCGCCCTCACGGGTATTTGTCGGGCCGGGTCGTTTGGATTGAGAAACTTTTCAAAAGAATCCATGCGCAACGTGCCGTTAGAAACCAGTCTGACCCCGTACCGGCCTGCTAGGTCGTTCATCTTATCGAGTATCTGTTCCCGGGATAGCCCGCTCCGGTTAACGGCTGCGCTCATGATTTTTTTTAGGTCGCCGGCGATATTAAGTGTTGGGTAATCGAAAAGTGGTATTTGTTCCATTTTGCCGTCCACAGTTTGTGTTCGTACCGTCCAGAATTACACCAAAATCTCACGTTGACTTATTTTGCTGTATGGATTATAAATAAACTATTACAGCTTGGGCCGCTGTTGTTTGCGTTGACTTATTTTGCTGTATGGATTATAAATAAACTATTACAGCTTGGGCCGCTGTTGTTTGCGCGGCGTTAAAAAATATTCCGGAAACACCTCGGTGCGGTGTTTCCCGATAGTCCGGGAAAACGCTTTCATCAGGCGGTTTGACACCATTTTCCCCTGGATTAAACAACAGGCACTCATAGGGACCACGCCATGTTCTTTGGCCCATCGCTTTTGCGTATACCCGGCCTTTTCAAGTGCATGTTTTCGGTCCAACGGGGTCATGATTTACGCTCCTTTGTTTGATTTGATTTTTTAGTATTTGGTTGTTTCATTTAACCCCTTTGTTTGTTTATTGCAGCGGCTCGATCCATTCACGCTTCCGAACGGGTGTATGGTCACAAAAAACGGCATTGTTTCCGGGGTTTTCGACGGTATTATGAAACACCCCCAACCGGTTCTGATGCATGAATGTGATTTCCGCCCTGACCATATCCAGGACGCTTAAAATTTCCCGGTACTGGCCGGGTCTTAAGCTCAAGAGCATGTCCCTGATATCGTCCTTGGCATTGACAATGGATTTTTGATTTTGGTCTTTCATGACTGGCTCCTTTGAAGAATTAGAAGATCCTTAAATATGAAAAACAAACTGGCGATAGCGTTTTTCGAACGGTTCATCGGCTCCCTGGACAACGTCCAGCCGGTTCCGGTCAGCGGTTGGCGGCTTGTCGAGATCCTGTGGCCGATGAATGCCGTGTTCCGCCCGTATCTGGAGCGGATCAGATCTATCGAGTACTCGCCGCATTTCGAAGCGGAGGCGGATAAGGCCATCGAAATGTTCGCCGAAGATCCAAGGGCCGAAACCTGGAACGACGTATCACCTGGCGCCTGGCGTGTCATCTTGGAGCGGCACCAGCAGATGCTGACGGTTGCACAGGCTAATGAAATGATTGGAAACATCGTCACCGTTCTCCCGGCAGGCATTCCGAAAGAAGCTGAGCTACCCGGCGTAATGCTGGTTCTGCTTCATGGAATGAAGCTCCCGTTGCCATTAGGCGATCGATCTCGGCTCGAACTTCCCAATATACCGCCTCCGGAATCGATGATGCTACATTGAAGGCCCTGGTTTTATAGAATGAAAAGGCGTTGATCATGCGATCCAGGTTTGATTTTTCGGTTGTATCCGGTTGGTCCATACTGGCTCCTTTGTCTGTTTGACTTATTGCAGCGGCTCGATCCACTGCCGATTCGGGTCCATAAAAACAACATCCGCGTCTCCCAGGGCGAGAACGTTCAAAACCTCACGCCGCTGGGCCGGATTTAACTTGAAAAGCATGTCCCGAAGATCCGTATCCTCGGGATTGATCGATGTTTGTTTTAAGTTGTTCATAACTGGCTCCTTTATATGGTTTTTCGTTACTTTTAATCTAAGTTTATTTAGATATCTGAAGTATGTCAAGAAAAAAAATACTAATATCTGAATTAAATTTAAATAAAATCGGCGGAAGAATTGCTTATATTCGCCTTAAAAATAATTTGTCTCAATCTAAGTTTGCCGAAAATGTTGGAATATCAATAGGTAATCTTAGTGGATTAGAAAATCATAAATATGAACCATCATATCGAGCCATTATAAAGATATTAGAAGTTTTTAAGGTCGATCCTATCTGGCTTCTAATCGGTGAAGGGGAAATGACTCGTCAAGGTACCGAAGGTGACGCCTCTATATATAAGGTAGGAGATCCGCTTGACGAAGATCCGGAAATTGCCGAATTATTATCCAGCGCAAAAAAAGTACTCGACTCCGGCACGGACCGCGCCGAAACACTGGCGGTAAATATACGATCGTCTTGTCAGTGGGTGATTAAAGACCGGCCGACCTGGAGCAGGTGGCGCACCCCCCAAAAAAAGTATGTCAAATAATCCGGGATGGCGACGATGATACCCGGCGAGGCGAAATTTTAAAAAAACGCCGCGCCTGATCTTCATAAAATTTTAACCGTGTGAATAAAAAGTGATAAATTCTATGGCATTAATGTAATATTCTCCAAAATTTTTTAGATAACCTATTGATTTTTATAACACTCATTTTTGGCATGCTTTTTGAAGGTTTTACAAAGGAGGCCCGAAATGAAAAAAGCATTAATTGCCCTGATAATTTTATTTCTTTCCCCGGCAGGCTCTTTTTCAGACACCATTATATTGAAGGACGGCTCAAAAATCGAGACCCAGGGCACCTGGGAGCAGGATGGTAAGATCGTTTATTTCAAGAACGGTAAAATCCAATCCGGCATCGAAAAAGCTGACATACTAACGATTCAAAAAAATCAACCGTATGAAAAAATTAACCCGGCTGAAAATAAAAAAACAGGAAGAATTGTCGAACGAAAACCGGATTTCAATCTGATCCGTTACAATTTGAAAAATATGACCAGCGTCCAGTGGGACAATTATACTAAAAGTCTTAAAGGTCAATCTGTAAAATGGACGGGCTGGATATCTGATGTTGATTCACAATTTTTCGGGGGGTATAAAATATCAGTTGACATGGATCCACCGGGATCGCTATCCGTATCCGATGTGTATATTAATAATCTTGATAAAAAATTTGCTGTGATTTTTTTAAAAAACCAAAAAATTCACTTTTCTGGAAAAATTGAATCCGTGATTAATATTCTTGGTTCTTTAGCGATAACTCTTGAAACTGGCACTATTGATATCAGCCCGATAAATTAAGGCAGTGATGTTTTGTTAAAATTCAAAACCAGCCCCGCAACGTTGAATTTCCGACCGAACATTTTTAAATTTTAAAAAAGCGAGCGCCCGCTCAGTTTTTAAAAAAACGTTAAAAAATCCAAAAGCCCAAAACTATGCAGTTTCTGCACACCAACCCGTTCATTTTTCATTTTTTAGCCAAAAAACCGGGGCGCAGTAATTTTTTTAGACGGTAAACTCAATAAATCTTGTAGCAATCTAATATAATTAACAATCTCTCTGTTTTTAATGGTAAAAAAACGGGGCGCAGTGGGGCGCAGTGAGGGGCGCAGTGGGGCGCAGTCGTATGTAAATGACTGCGAACTTATTATTGTAAACTTTCCGTCAATATTTTAAATCATATCAATTAATTATTTCACTGAACGCTCGCTCAATATTTCTGATTTTAAATGCAAAAACCTTACAAAATTGTAAGATTTTCCCGAAAATTTTTTTGCATATTTTTTAGTTATTAGAAACCCCTAACTTTCAAGCCGCAACCTATTAAAATCACTTTGTAAATCACGCTAAAACCCCAAAAAACCGCCAAATCACCACATCCCTGACCAAACCATATAAATCCCTTAAAAATCTCACAAAAATTCATCAAAAATCTAAACCAACCCACAATTCCCATATTTCTTAGTTCTCATGCCCCCCTATACAGACACTCTGCGGTAGCCACTATTAAAAGCCCGTAA
>Ga0315541_1003663_pt1 | contig 11674 bp, 8 predicted proteins | sample SalMarSW160190MG_FD_203095 | JGI IMG/M metagenome (GOLD analysis project Ga0315541, IMG submission 203095) | Salt marsh sediment microbial communities from the Plum Island Ecosystem LTER, Massachusetts, United States - Salt Marsh Sediment SW1601-190 ...
GGACCTCAGACACCGCGTGCAGGCCACGATCCGCGCCGCCATCCAGGAGGGCGGGGCGGAGGTGCTGTCCAGCCCGTCCGTCCTGGTCCTGAACAACCAGAACGCCAACATCCAGGTGACGGAGCAACTGCCCGTCTTCAGGACCATCATCACCGAGCGCACGACCAACTTCAACATTGAGTTCATGACGGTCGGCATCATCATGAACATCAAACCCAGGGTCAGCCATGACGGTTCGACGATCGCGATGCAGGTCCTGGTTGAGGTCAGCGAGTCGCCGGAGTACATCACCGTGTCAGTAGGCCAAGAGGAACGGACGATCGCGCCGCGGATCTTGCGCCGGGTCGTGCAGACCGTCGCCCGGGTCCAGGACAACACGCCCTTCATCATCGGCGGCCTGATCCGCAACGAGAAAGTGGAGACCGTCGACCGGATTCCCGTCCTCTCGCGCATTCCGCTGCTGGGCAACCTTTTCCAGAGCAAGAGCGACCGCCGCGAGAAGCGAGAGGTCATCATCGTGCTGACGCCCCGCGTCATAGAGGCGGGCGGCACGCAGCGGCCGGTGCTGCCGAAGGACTCCGAGCAGTTCGACTTCCTGGACAACCGCCTGTTCCGCAACGCTTACCGGCTCAAAGCGGAGGACATCTTTGATCTCGCCTTCCTGGAGGAGAACCCGACCATACGCGATGCCATGGCCCGCGTGCGGCGCTTCGTGGCAAAGCATCCCGAATACCGCGAACGCTCCCCGTTCCGGGAGATGTCTCAGGGCAGCATACCGGGCGAAGACGCCGTCGTGATCCGTATGATCTACGAGGTAGCGAAGAAGCTCGGGCTGCACGAGCAACTCGAGACGGAGCGGATGATCGTATTCGAGGCGGACCCCGAGAAGCCCGCCGGCTTCGACGTCACGTTCCTGAAGAGGTTGCTGGAGAAGAGCAGTCCCGACGGAACCGTTGCCGGCTACTTCGCTCGACCGTACCCGAAGGAAGTGCTCCTGTTCCGCTACAATCTGCCCATGGGCGACGGCATGAAGGAGGTGCTCTGTTCGCCGCTGGCGCACCTGGAGCGCAGAACGGTCCAGGGCCGGGACGAGGTAGAGGACGTGCTGCTGGAGATCAACCGGCTGCACGATGACTATACCTATCACGAGTTCGCGTTCGTGCTGGACAGCGAGAAGGACCTGGTGCGGCTCAAAGCAGCCGTGGCCCTTCGCGAGATCGCCAAGGTCAACAACTTCGAAGATCTGCTGGTGCTGCGCAACTTCCGCGTGGGGCGCAAGATGGTGATGCCCCAGGTGCAGAAGAACGAGAGGGTCTTCCTGGTCGACCACGAAGTTGCCGAGTGCTTCTTCAAGAGCGACTACTACTACCCCGCCTTGAAGGCCAAGCTGGAGCAGGGATACCGGATCATCGAGCAAGCCCTGGCGGCGGAGGAGGAATGATGCGGGGCAGTTGCCTCGCCCTGCTGGCCGTGCTGTCGGCAGTGCTTTCGGGGTGTTCAACGCAGACGACGGCCCCGGCCGCCGAGCCGAGCATTCATGAGCTGGACGAGTTCTCGGTGCGCGATTCTGCCCTGGCCGGCCTGGAGGCCGGCACCCCGGCGGCGGAGGCCCGGGACCTGCTCGGAGAACCGGCCCTGATCGAAGAAAGGCCGCACGACGAAGACGCCGAGATCTGGTACTATGCCGACGGAATCGTAGTCATCCAAAGAGGGAAGGTCGCCTTCAGCTACCCAAAAGCCACCTCGCGACCGTGATCCGCGGACGGCGCGCGCCGCCGCTCCAAAGGGGGGCCGCCGAAGCAACCTTACATTTGCGCCCGTTGGTCGGCTGATCGGCAGGGGCCGGCCGGATGAACCGCAGGAACCATGAAGACCGAAGCTGTCCATCCCCTCAAGGCGATGCTTGGGCTGACCAAGCCGTACAAGCTGCAGCTGCTGGCGGTGCTGCTGTGCCTGGCGGTCCTGTCGGTCTTCAACCTGGCCATGCCCAAGGTTCTCGGGTTCGTCATCGACAACGTCTTCGAGCCTAAGGAGGGCGCGGCCTCAACCGATCCGGCCGAGCGCCTCCGCCTCCTGCCGTACGTACTCATCGTCGTCTTCGTCGTGTACGGCATGCGGAACCTGCTGTTCTACCTGGCCAAGACGCGGGTGATGGTGATCGGGGAGAGGACGGCGTTCGAGCTGCGCCAGCGGCTCATCCGCCACCTGCACGCGCTGTCGGTGGACTTCTACCAGCAGAACAAGCCGGGCAAGATATCTGCCCGCATCATGCAGGACGTGCAGGCCATCAAGCAGTTCGTCCAGGATGAGCTGGCCAACGCCATGCTGAACGTGCTCATGTTCGGCGTCGCCGCCGGGATCATGTTCTACATGGAGTGGTTCCTGGCCCTGGTGACGCTGGCCGTTCTGCCTTTCCACGTACTGATCTACTACCTGTTCAGGAAGCCGATAGCGACTTACGCCCGGGAGGCGAAGGAGCAGATCGCCGACCTGGGCGGCAGCCTGATAGAGCAATTCGACGGGGCAGCAACCGTCAAGGCGTCCGCCACGCAGCTTCTGGAGCAGGAAAAGATCCGGCGGTCCATGCACAGGGGCATGCGCGCCCAGATCAAGCAGAGCCGCTACTACGTCCTGCAGAAGGTCGCGGCCGACCTCCTGGTCGGCATCGGCATCATCATCCTGTTCGGCGTCGGCGGCTACCTGGTCGTCAGGAAGGACACGCTGAGCAGCGGCGATTTCGTCGCCTTCTTCCTCTACGTGGGTCTGCTCTACCCGCGCCTGCTGGAGCTGGTGGGCCAGGCGGGCAAGTTCGCCCGAACCAGCAGCTCAGTTGAACGCGTCTTCGAGATACTGCACATCGAGCCCAGCGTGCGCGAAAGCCCGCAGGGCTTGCCCCACGAGATCGCCCACGGACGCATAGAGTTCCGCAACGTCACCTTCGGCTACGGCAACGGCAACGTGCTGGAAAACGTCTCGTTCACCATCGAGCCGCGCGAACACGTCCTGGTCACCGGCCCCAGCGGTGCGGGCAAGAGCACCTGCACGAACCTGATCCCACGCTTCTTTGACCCCCAGCAGGGCGCCATCCTGATCGACGGCAAGGACGTGCGCGACTTCACGCTGACCTCGCTCAGGCGCCAGATCGGACTGGTCTTCCAGGACTGCTTCCTGTTCAACGACACGATCATGGCCAACATCCGCTATGCCGCGCCCGAGGCCAGCGACCAGGCCGTCATCGAGGTGGCCCGCAAGGCTTATGCCGACGAGTTCATCGAACGGCTCCCCCACGGCTACTTGAGCATCATCGGCGAGGGCGGGACCCAGCTCTCCCAGGGGGAGAAGCGGCGCCTCATGATCGCCCGCGCCATACTGAAAAGCCCCAAGATCCTGATTCTGGACGAGCCGCTCGTCTCGCTCGATCCCGTCGCCAGGGAAAGAACCGTCGATGGACTGGCCGAGCTGATGAAGAACCGCACCGTCCTGACCATAACCCACTACCCCGCAGAACTGCCCTATGCCCACAAGCAACTGCACGTCTCCGACGGCAAGGTCACCGTGCGAGACCTGAGCGGCAGGATCCTGGCTTTCTAGGCGGGCCGCCGGGCAGCACCCGCCGCTGCTGTGCCTTCCCTTGCTGGGCGAAGACGAGGACGAGAACAACGGGACCGCAGAGAAGGCCGTCCTCCATGACGAACCACGCGCCCGAGCGTCCGGCCGCGGACACGTTCAGGACGCTCGTCATCATCCCCACCTACAACGAGCGCGAGAACCTTCTCCCCCTTTGCGAAGCCGTCCTGGCGCAGGGCTCCGCCGTCGAAGTGCTCGTCGTGGACGACAACTCGCCGGACGGAACGGGCGAGGCGGCCCGCGAGCTGGCCGCGCGCAACCCGCGCGTCCACCTCCTGGCGCGCGAGGGCAAGCTCGGACTCGGCACGGCCCACGTCGCCGGCCTCCGGTGGGCGCTGGCCGGCGACTACGAGCGCGCGATCACGATGGACGCGGATTTCTCGCACCCGCCGGACCGCATACCGGCGATGCTGGAGGCGAGCCGGCGGGCGGACCTCGTCGTCGGCTCGCGCTACGTCCGGGGCGGCGGCCACAAGGGCTGGCCCATGCGCCGGCTTCTCCTCAGCTCCCTCTCCAACCTTGTCGCCCGCCTGACGCTGGGGCTGGAGCCCGCCGATTGCACCGGCGCCTTCCGCTGCTTCCGCCGCGACGTTCTGGAGCAGCTCGCCTTCGAGAACATGGAGGCCACGGGCTACTCCTTCCAGGAGGAGATGCTGTGGCACTGCTCGGGGCGCGGCTTCGTCATCGCGGAGGTGCCCATCGTCTTCGTGGATCGCCAGCGGGGGCGCTCCAAGATATCCTGGCGCGAGGTTTGGGGCGGAGTCTCGACCGTGTTCCGCCTGGCGCTCACGCCGCGCGGCCGCAAGCGCCCTCTCATTCGGCCCGGCGCCCCTGCGGCAGGGGCCGTTCTCCGATTGCATCAGCCCCGCCGGACAGATACCATATCAGGCCTCGGCGCTCGTCCGAGTAATCCTGCCGACGCAGAAAGGAACGGACAGTGAAAACCAGCCACGGACTGTTGCTTTTCGCCTGTCTGGCCGTCGTTGCGGGGGGTTGCGCGGGCCTTCCGTCGGAGGAGGAGCCGGAGGTCCGAGCCCTCAGGCAACAGGCCGCCAACGTGTTGGACACCTTTGCCGCTGCCCTGCGGCACGACACTCCCGAGCTGGTCGATCCGCTGCTCGCCCCGGCCCTGTCCGGCGGCAGGAGCAGGGAACTGAGAAAGCGCGCGGAGAACGTCGTGTGGCTCCAGCGCTACGAAGGCTATACGCTCGATTCGGAAGCTGCCCTGGCCGGCGTGAGCCGCAAGAAGCTGCAACGGGGTGCCTTCCGTGTGGAGGTGCCGGCGTCCAACCAACGAGGCGAGCGCCTGGAGCATGAGTTCGAACTGGTTCTGGTCGACGGCCGTTGGCGGATCCGGGACTTCCGGATCACCGACCCCGCACCCGGGGACGCGCTGGACCTGCCGGCGGCCGTCAAAGACGAAATCATGCCGCAACTGGCCTTCGTCCTGGAGAACATGAAGCTTGGACGCACGGCCGACGTCTTCTACGAACTGCCGGACAGAAACGTCTGCCGCCATCGACCCATAAGGCTCTCCTGGTGGGGGAACCTGTTCAGCGGCAAGTCCGGGGGGTGGGTCAACCTGTATGACGACCTGGAAAGGACCAAGCAGTTCCACTTTCCCGACTGGCCGGAGCCCGATGAGGTCTACGGCTGGGCCTACGTGCCGCCGGGCGGCGTCATGGCTGTCTATGAAGTCCCCTATATCTGGCGCGAAGGAGGCATAAACGAGCCGGACGTCCTTCGCATCCACGTCATCTTCATGAAGTTGGAAGGCCAGTGGCGCCTCTACACGCTGCGTCTGTCCGGCGAAGGGATACCCTATACGTAGCGAGCCATCCGCGGCCGGGGGCTGGCGCAGCAGCGTCACCCGCTTAGGCGCTGCTGCAAAACCCCATCCTGGCTTCGGCCGGCTGCGAGCACCGAAGGGCTGTGTCGGCCTGCATCGGCGATTCTGGCTTTTGAATCGCCTGCTTCGGTCTCCTTGCCCTCGGCGCTCTCGCTCGACCTCGGGCCGACGGAGCGGGTTCTGCAATAGCGCCTTATGCGAACAGACCGAAACGACGGAGAACGGGCGACCACCTTAACGGTCTCTCCGAAGGACTCGGGGGAAGAGCTGCTCAGGTTCCTGAGCGTCCGCTTCGTCACCACGTCCAAGACGGCGCTGCGGCGCCTGATGGCCTCCGGCCGTATCCGCGTCGATGGCAATGCTGCGGAGCCGAGTCAGGTGCTCCGGCCGGGCGAGACTATTTCGCTCCCTCCCGAACTATCCTTCCCGGTCCTGCCGGAGCAGACGCTCCCCATCAACGTCCTCCACGAGGACGAGGAGCACCTCTGCGTCGACAAGCCGGCGGGCCATCCGGTGCTGCCGGGGCGGAGGGGAGAAGGCGCCGAGTTCTACGAATCCCTGCTCGCGATGCTCAACCGCGAGGCGCCGGAGGGCGGACCGTACGTGCGTCCTCACCTGGTCCACAGGCTCGACCGCGAGACGTCCGGCGTGCTGCTCGTGGCCAAGTCCGACCGAGCGGGACGGGCGCTGGGCAGGCAGTTCGAGCGTCACCAGGTGGAGAAAGAGTACCTCGGCATCATAGAAGGAGTCCTTCCCAGGCCCGAGCTTCGGCTTGACATACCGCTCAGACGGATGCCCGGCAGCTTGCTGAAGATGGAGGCAGCACCCGCTGGGGGCAAGTCGGCCTCCAGCGTAGTCAGAATCAGAGAGCGGTTCGGCCACTTCGCGCTGCTCGAGATCCGCCCCCTCACAGGCAGGCAGCACCAGGTACGGGTGCATCTGGCCGCCACCGGCCATCCCCTCGCCATCGACCATCTTTACGGGCGGCGGGAGGAGCTGCGGGGAGCGGAACTCAACGCCATCCTGGGGCGCGACGTCGCTGCCGCGCGGGCCGTCCTGCTGGCTCGCTGTCCCCTGCACGCGGCGTCCATCAGATACCGCCATCCGGGCACGGGCGAGCCGATGGAACACCGGTCCCCCCTGCCCGCCGACCTGGCGCGGTTCGTCGAGTTCCTCCGGGAGGCGGACCCTTACGAATGACGCCCGAGGCAGTGTCTCCATCCGGGGTCATTCATGGTTGCAATGCGGCGCTCGGGATTGTTATCTTGGGGCGGGCCTCAGCCGCGGCGCTCGCCCAACTGTACGGTCATCTGCGGGGAATACGATGGACGCCGGACAGCCCGTCCTCATCATGATCCAGGGACCCGAGCCGGGCTGCGTCTACAAGCTGCGGGACAACCGCGTTACGACCATCGGCCGCTCCTCCCGCAACACGATCCGCGTCACCAGCCCCACCGTCAGCCGCTTCCACTGCGAGCTGGCCTGCATCAACGGCCACTGGGAGGTCAACGACCTCAACAGCAAGAAGGGCACAATGCTGAACGGCCAGCGGATCGCTGACAAAGCCGACCTCAAGCGCGGCGACCTGGTCCGCCTCAGCGCCACCGTCTTCCGGTTCGACCTGGTCGAGGAGAGCGCGCTGCAGGACAGCGCCCTCATAGCCATAAAGGAAGCGGAGCTCGACCAGCAGCTCATCGTCAAGGGCGAAGGCACCGGCACGTTCGACGATATCCGCCTGCGCAGCCGCCTGGAACACCAGCAGGCCAGGCAGGATCGCGAGCGGAAGCGCACGGCCTGGAAGATGAACCTCGCCTTCCTCGGCGCCGTGGCCTTCGCCACGGCGGCCCTGGTGTCCGGAGCGCTGGCCTACGCCAGCGGCGGCGCGCCCGGTGTGGCGGGGCCGCTGGCCGGCAGGGAAGACAAGGCGCTGGCGGCTTACGAACAGGCGATGGCCGCCCTCGATGCCGGGAACCGCCCCGGTGCCATGGCCCTGCTGGCCCGGATGCGGAACGACTTTGCCGGCACGAAAGCGGCCGAGCGGGCCGCCGAAGCGCACGCCGAGACCCTCTGGCTGGCGATTCAGGAGGGCCTCTCCAGGGCCGCCCCACGTGAGGCGGACGGCGACTACGCCGCCGCGCTCGCCCAATACCAGGGGCTCGATGGACTCGAGCCGACCGGCTCGGCACGAGAGCTCATCCGACAACGCCGCCAGTACACCCTCCGGCTCGCACACGCCGCCTTCAAGACGCTGGAGGAGAGCGCGAGCGAGCGCGTCGAAGAGGGCGAGTGGCAGGCGGCGCTGGACCTGTACCGCAAGGCTGCCGACCGCATCGGCGTGCCCGAACTCGTCCAGGAGGCCAGGCAGAAGGTGGAGGAGCTGGAAGCCGCAATGGCCGGCTGACCCGAACGCAAGGAGATGGCACTCGTGGCAAAGCGATCGACCCGACGTCTGCGCACGAATGAAGAGCGTCTGGTGGAGGAATCGGTCCTCGGCGAGATATCTTCCCCCGTGAGCGGGGGGACCTGGCGCGTCGGCCCCGACGGCACCGCCTCCATCCTGCCGGGCGTCGGCGGCATCACCTACAACTGCAAAGTGGGCGACAGCGCCGTCGAATGGGAGGCCGATCACGTCGAGCCCGGCGTCTCGGTCAAGAACGAGAAAACCGACCGGAACACCGCCCTCAACACGCTGGCCTGCGTCGGCAACATCGCCCACGTGGTCAGCGGCGACGCCAAGGGCGAGACCGGCGTCGTCACCGGCAAGCACGGCGGCATCGAGCACGTCCTGGCCGACTTCTCCGACGCCGTGCTCGAGAAGCTGGTGATCGGCGACAAGATACAGGTCCGCGCCCGCGGCCTTGGTCTGAAGCTGATCGATCTGCCCCACGTCGCGCTCATGAACCTGGACCCGGCCCTGCTGAAGAAGATGACGCCCGTGCGGGACGGCGACCGCCTGCGGGTGCGCGTCACGTGCGTCATCCCCGCCGCCGTCATGGGAAGCGGGCTCGGCCGGGCCCACACCTTCAGCGGCGACTATGACATCCAGCTCTTCGACCCGGACGTCGTGGCGGAGCACGGCCTGGCGAAGCTGCGACTGGGCGACATCGTGGCCGTCCAGGACGCCGACCACACGTTCGGCCGCGTCTACAAGAGAGGCGCCATGAGCATCGGCATCGTTGTGCACAGTTGCTGCAAGACGGCCGGGCACGGACCGGGCCTCACGTCGCTGATGAGCAGCGCGGACGGCCGGATCGTCCCCGAGGTCGATCCGTCGGCCAACATCGCCCAGTACCTGAAGATAGGCCGTAAACGCCCGAAGCGCCGGGGCAAGTGACCGCTGTGACAGACATGGAACCCACGCCGTTCGCCAAGTACACGCTGCTTGAACACCTGGGCAAGGGGGCCGTAGGCAGCGTTTATCGCGCCCGCGACAGTGGGGACGGCAGCATCGTCGCCGTCAAGATATTCGAGTCCGGGGAAGAGCGCGAACCCGAGATGGCCCGCAAGCTGCGCGACCGCGAGGTCCGCATGCTGGTAAGCGTCCAGCACCCCAACGTGGTCAGGTTCCTGGGCTCCGGCGAGGAGGGGGACAGCTTCCACTACGCCATGGAGCTGGTCGAAGAAAGCCTGCTGCGCTGCATGCGTGGGGAGGAAGACTTCGAGCTGGTCGACAAGATACACATCCTCCGCCAGACCACCAGCGCCCTGGTGGCCATACACCACCAGGGCGTAGTCCATCGAGACATCAAGCCGGGAAACATACTGCTGGACCGCGATGCCAACGGCGCCATCCACGTCAAGCTGACCGACCTAGGCATCGCCAAGAACGTGAGCGAAACCGACATCGCGCGCGAGCAGGTACCCTCGCGCATCCCGGGCACGCCCAAGTACCTCTCTCCCGAGCAGATCCGGATGCTGCCCGTGGACGGACGGACGGACGTCTTCAGCCTGGGCGTGGTGGCCTACGAGCTGATCATCGGCAGCCCCCCCTTCCATGCGGAATCCAGCCAGGGCTACCTGGCGGCGAACGTCGAGCAGCACCAGGTGCCGGCGCACGAGGCCGCCGAGTTCGTGCCCGACTTCCTGGACACCATGATCGAGAAGATGCTGGCCAAGGACCGGGAGGAGCGCTACGACTCCGACGCGCTGCTGCGCGACCTGGAACTCGCCCAGCAGCACCTGGTCAGCGGCGCCCCGCTCGTGGAGCGCACCAACCCGGGCTCCCTCTTCTACGAGCCGCCGGCCAGCGAAATGCGGCGCGCGCAGGAGCCCGGCTTCATCCGCTCCATTGCCCCCCTCTCGTGGGGCCTCAGCGCCGTCATCGTCATTGCGGGAGTGCTGGCGCTCCTGATGCTCTGGCCCCCCGCCGCTCCCGAGGCGCTGGCGCAGGCCGGCCCGCTCCAGGCGCAGACTTCCCCAACGGCGGAGCGCCTGCAAGAGGCCGCGGCGGCGATGGACGCCGGTCGCTACTGGCAGGCCCTGTGGCTCCTGCGCGCTGCCCAGGCCGAAGACGCGCCCGCCGAGCTCCGGGATGGAACGCGAGAGGCGCTGCGGCGCGTGCAGGACACGCTCGCCGAGGACGCCTACGCCGCCGCCATGCGGATGCTGCAACAGAACCGCCGGCACGAAGCCCGAATCGCCCTGCTGCGGATGGAGGAGTTCCTGCCCGACGCAGGGCGGACCCGCCAGCTCCGGGACGCGCTGCGCGAACGCGAGCGGGCCGAGTCGCTCGACGAACGCTGGGACGCCGCAGTCCGCAAGTCCTACACGCTGGTGACCGAACGCCGCCACAGGGAAGCCCTGACCGTTCACGCCGGGCTGCTGGAGGAGTTCGCCGACGACCCGGCTCGGGTCCAGTCGGCCCGACGCATGATCGGCGACCTGCTCGAGAACTGGACCCGGTACCTCCTGCAAATGCCCCCGGACCCCGACTCCATCCGAGAGCTGCTCGACGCCGTCGAGGCCCATCGCGCCACCATCCCCGACCGGCCTCCCGCGTCCCTGATGGCACGGGTCCACCTGAAACTGGCCCAGGCGTACGCGGACCGGCATCAGTACGCGCTGTCCATCGGGCAGTACGAGGCGGCCGCCCTGGCTGGGGACGGGGAGGTGGCAACTCAGGCGCGTGAGGCGATGGAGCAACTGCGCGAGCGCATGACGGAAAGGCCGCAGGAGGCAGAGGCCATCGCGCCGGTCCTGGAGCGAGACGGGTTCGGCGGCGACCTCTGGCAGGAGCGGACCGATCCCGGCGGCACCCAGACCGTGGCGGACGATGCCCTGCAGTTCAAAGCGGACGGCGGGAGCGCCGAGACCGTCCTTACGCGCGAGTTCGCGCAGCCCGTCCGCGCCCTGGGTTTCAGCACGGCGGCGCAGCTCAAGGTCTCACCGAGCGTCCTGGCGCAACCGGGGCACGTCCGGTGCGGCATCGGGGTGAGGGACACGGAAGGCAACGCGTTCGAGCTCTACTTCGACGGGGCCTCTTACCTGGTGGCCCGCAGGTCGGGGCAGGTCTCGGCCGGCGGGGCCGTGCGGAAGGCATTCGGCGACGAGGACACGGCCTGGCACGAACTCGGCCTGCGTTACAACTACGAGACCGCCCAGTTGGCCGCCCTTATCGACGGCGAGGCGCTGCAGCGCTACGACCTGACGCTCTCCGAGATCCGGTTTCACGCCTTCCTGGTGACGCCGGCCGGAGTCGCCGCCGGGGCGGACTTCAAGGAGCCCTCCTTCCGCCCCTGAGCTCCCCGTCTTGCTCCTACTCGTGCTCCTACTCCTACTCTTGCTCCTGCTCTTGCTCCTACTCGTACTTCTCGTCGTCCTCGCGCTCGGCGGGCGCGGCGCGCCGCGCCCCTACCCGTGCTCCTCCCCCTGCTCCTACTCGCCGTCGAACTCCAGGATCACGCCGACGGCCTGCGTGCGGTCCTCCACCAGCATGTGGAAGGCCCCCACCGCCTGGTCGAACGGGAACCGGTGGGTGATCATCGGCGCCGTCTGGATCTGGCCCTTGCTGACCAGGTCGAGGAAGAGCTGGCGATTGCGCACGCGCGTCCACTTGTTGTGGGGGCTGGCGGTCTGCGGGTGCATGGCAGCGTGGGCGCCCAGCACTTGCAGGCCCCGGCAGTGCAGGTCCGAGTAAAGGTCCAGCGGCGGCGAGTCGCCGCGCGGCGACCCGAGCACCACGATGCGCCCGAGCGTCGC
>Ga0315541_1003665_pt1 | contig 11672 bp, 6 predicted proteins | sample SalMarSW160190MG_FD_203095 | JGI IMG/M metagenome (GOLD analysis project Ga0315541, IMG submission 203095) | Salt marsh sediment microbial communities from the Plum Island Ecosystem LTER, Massachusetts, United States - Salt Marsh Sediment SW1601-190 ...
CGTTTTTGCTTCAACAGCCGAGTTTGCAGGCCTTGCAGGCCTGCTGGCGGCCACACAACTCACTGGAATAGGTTTTTCCGACGATCAGTCGTCACTCCCAATTGCGAGGGGCGGGGATGATTGGGGCGGGCTACTACACAACCGAAGGAGGGCAACCCTGCAAGCACGAATCTTCATCACTGGTGGGACGAAGGAACGGGCCAGTGGTCACAGCAGGGCATCACCAGCAGCGTGAACATCGCCGGCAACGTGGTCACCGCGCAGGTGAGTCATCTGTCGCTTTTTGCCGTGCTGGGGGAGACACGACGGGTGTTCTTGCCGGTTGTCTTGGGGAGTCGCTAATCCGTCATCGCGCAGGAGGGGCTGGTTTTCGAGGGTTGATATGAGTCGTATCGGTGTCTTCGTCTGTCACTGCGGCATCAACATCTCTGGCACGGTGGACGTGGAGCGGGTGGCCGAGGAGATTGGCCGGCACCCGGAGGTCGTCTACGCCACGACCTATAAGTATATGTGTTCCAACCCCGGCCAGCAGTTGGTCAGAGATGCTGTTGTGGAGCACAATCTGGATGGCGTAGTCGTCGCTGCCTGTTCGCCCCTCATGCATGAGAAGACCTTCCGCCGGGCGGCGTCGGCGGTGGGATTGAACCCCTACCGCTGTGAGATGGCCAATATCCGCGAACAGTGCTCCTGGGTGCACGAACACGAGCCGGCCCGCGCCACAGAGAAGGCCAGCGAGATCGTGTGCGCCGTCGTGGAGAAGGTCATGCAGGACGAGGAACTTGAGTCGTTCCATCTGCCGCTGACGAAGCGGGCGCTGGTCATCGGGGGGGGAGTCGCCGGAATGCAGGCCGCGCTGGACATCGCCAATGCAGGCTTCCCTGTGTATCTGATCGAGCGGGAGGCTCGCCTGGGTGGCAAGATGGCTCGGCTTAGCGGGACTTATCTCAACTTCACTGCCGCGCCGGACCTGCTGAAGCGCAGGATTGAGCAAGTCCTCAATCACCCGCATATTGAGGTATTGACGAGTGCGCAGGTGGTGGAGGTTGAAGGGTACGTGGGGAATTTTGAGGTGACGGTAGAGAGTACACAAGTAGACAAGGAAACAAGGAAACAAGAGGAGGAAGACTTGTCTACTGATTCTATGTTTGACATTGGTGCTATCGTGGTGGCGACGGGCTGGGACCCCTACCCGCTGGAGCGCCTGCCTGAATATGGCGGTGGGGAGATCCCAGACGTTGTAGACGGACTGACATTCGAGGGGATGTTACGAGAGTATTCTCCCGGCCAGGAAATCCGCAATCCGCAATCCGCAATCCGCAATTCCGCTGGGGGGGGTATCCGGCGTCCTTCCGATGGCCGGACGCCCCGCGAGGTGGTCTTCGTCCAGTGCGCCGGCTCCCGTGACCCGGAGCGGGGGGTGCCCTACTGCTCCAAGGTCTGTTGCATGTACGTCGCCAAGCAGGCGATGATGTTTAAGGAGCGCGTGCCGGAGGGTCAGGCTTACGTCTTTTACATTGACATCCGCTCGGCGGGCAAGGGATACGACGAGTATGTCCAGCGGGCGATGGAGGAGCAAGATATCCTGTACTTACGGGGCAAGGTGAGCAAGATCTTCAGCGATGGGGATAAGGTGATCGTGTGGGGGGCCGACACGCTGAGTGGCAGGACTGTGGAGGTGGCGGCCGACCTGGTGGTGCTGGCGACGCCGATGACGCCCAGCCATCAGGCGTTTGAATTGGCCAGGACGCTGCGCATTGGTATAGATCAGAACGGCTTTTTCAGCGAAGCACACCCCAAGTTGCGCCCGATCGAGAGCCTGACGGCGGGGGTGTTCCTGGCCGGGGCGGCCCAGGGGCCGAAGGACATCCCGGAGACAGTGTCGCAGGCCTCAGGCGCGGCGGCCAAGGTGCTGAAATTGTTCTCGCAAGACGAGATGACCCAGGAGCCGATGGTGGCTTGCGTCATCGAGGAGTTATGCTCCGGGTGTGGTGTGTGTGTGGAGGCGTGTCCCTACGATGCGCGCTCGATCCATCCCGTGTGGCACGTTGCCACCGTCAACGCGGCGCTGTGCCAGAACTGCGGGGCCTGCGTGGTGGCCTGTCCCAACAAGGCCAGCCAGATACACAATTGGACGCTGGCGCAGATTCTGGCGATGGCGGATGTGGTGGTGTAGCGTCATTACGCTACAGCGTCAAGCGGCGAAGGAGAGAGTGGAGCGTCGTGGCAGACTGTGCAAGGAGAGGCGGATGCAGCGTGACGTTTTCTTGATCCTCATTAGTGGCGCTATATCACTTGCGAGCGCTGTCGTGACAACGCTGCTACAAGACTATTTGCAGACGCGCAAGCAACGGCGGCAGTGGGGGCGTGAAGATGCCTTGCGGCGTGAGGCGGAACTTCGAGGTGATCCGTCAGAAATCCACGCACTTGAACGGAGGCTTGAATCGCATGCTCTAGAGGAGACAAAGAAACTGGGTTACTTCCTTGCAGAGGGTGGAGGGGAGTGGCCCGTCGCCTCCCGCGCTGTGGCTTGGGGCCCTCTGATAGTCGCTGTTGTTCTCTGTGTTGCTATACTGGCTGTAGTGATCCACTTTGGCTTGTTGCCATTGCTGCGGTTTCTGGCCACATTGCCTGTCTGGATGTTAGCATTAGGAGCAGTGATTCTGATCAACGTGGTAGATATCGTCTTTTTGCGTCTTTGGGTGCGGCACCGTAAGGGACAACGGATTGTGGCTCGCCTTATTGAACTGTATCCCGGGATTGATGAATGTCTGTATACACCTCATGGACGTCCAGTAAGAAGAAATCAAAGGTAGCAGTACGGCCAACTGCTCGAAGGGGCGTCACATGGGACTTGATTGGTGGGGAGTCAGGCGTAGACAAGTTCGAGGTTGGCGGATCGTACCTGAGAGACGATGTGCTGGAAGCGAGTCACGTCTTCCCTGAGGCGCTCGAAGACCAGGTTCTTTTCCAAACGATTCAGTATATCATCAACCTGAGTGGCGACTTCGCCGGTGAGGAGGCGCTTGCCGCAGTCAGCGCATACCCAGGCGGGGACATCTTTGATCTGGAGAGTAATGCCGTCACGCTCATAGGTAAGCGTGATCCGCTCCCAATTCATTACTCCGCCACATTCAGGACACTGGCTACTCATCATTGTTAGATTTTAACTCAAAGCAGGGAGATTGACAAACTATGGAGACCTCCTTTCTCGAACAGGTAAACAGCCTCAGCGGGCAAACCATACAATTGTGTTACCACTGTCACAAGTGCACCGCCGGCTGCCCGGCCGCTTTTGCGATGGAGTACGGGCCGGATCGCATCTTGCGCCTGATCCAGTTCGGGCAGCGAGAACGGTTACTCTCCAGCCGGGACATCTGGCTCTGTCTGGAGTGCGAGATGTGCGGCGCGCATTGTCCCAACGAGATTGACATTGGTGAAGTGATGATTGCACTCAAGGAAGTGGCGGAAGAGACGGGCTACCGGGTGGAGGACTGCCAGCAATTGCGGGAACTCCTGGCCGATTACCTGGTGCAGCGGCCGGAGGCGGTGATTGACGACCGGCTGTGCACGGGCATCGGACGCCTCAATAGCCTGAGCCAGACCATCACGACCGCGCACAATATCAGCGGCGACGATAACACCGACCGGCTGATCTGGAGCCAGAACCTGGAGCGTATCCCACCTGGACTGGAGGGCAAACAGGGGGCTGAGATCGTTTACTTCGTCGGCTGTGTCGCGTCTTTCTTCCCCCGCAGTTATCGCGTGCCCCAGGCATTGACCTCAATCCTGGATGCGAGCGGCCTTGATTTCACCACGTTGGGAGGGCAAGAGTGGTGCTGCGGCTATCCCCTGCTGTCAATGGGGCGATTGGAGCAGGCCAGGACGCTGATCCAGCACAACGTCACCCAGGTCAAGGAACTCGGCGCTTCCCGCGTCGTCTTCGCCTGTCCCTCCTGCTATCACATGTGGAAGTTCGTCTATCCAGAAGTTCTGGGGGAGGAGATTGGCCTGGAGGTGCTGCACGCCACGGAGTTGCTGGATGAATTGATTACCCAGGGGGCCATCGAACTAGGGGAAATGGACCTGCGGGTGACCTATCACGATCCGTGTGACCTGGGGCGCAAGAGCAACGTCTTCGAACCGCCGCGCCGGGTATTGCAGGGCATCCCCGGTCTCACCTTTGTGGAGATGAGTAGTTCTGGGCACATCTCCGAGTGCTGCGGCGGCGGGGGCAACCTGGAGAGTTTCGACCCGGACGTCGTCTCCGAGGTGTCGCTGCGCCGGATTGACCGGGCCTGCGAGATTGAGGCCCAGGTCATCACCTCCGCCTGCCAGCAATGCGAGCGCACGCTGATGGCGGCTGCGCGCCGGCACGAGGAAGCCCGTCGTGCGCGCATGCGCGTGATGGATGTGGTAGAGTTGGTGTGGAAAGCGATGCAGACAGTTAAGTCAGAGTGAATTCAGAGTGAATGTGGAGGTGAGGGCATGGCAGATGTCTGGGAACAACTAGCGCGTTATCGCCACGTGAAAACTCTACCCAACGGCGCTCGGCTGTTGCTGCGCCCGCTGTCGAAGGCAGACAAAGAAGGTCTGGTAGATCTGTTCGCCCGGGCGACGGAGGAGGACCTGGAGTACTTTCGCAGCGATGCTGGCGACAGGGCTGTGGTTGAAAGTTGGGTGGATAATCTGGATCTGAAGCGCGTCTTCCCGCTGGTGGCCGTCGTGGATGGCAAGATCGTGGGGGATGCCACGCTGCACTTCGGCGAACGGTATCACCGTCACATTGCCTGGGTGCGCATCTTCCTCGACCGCGCCCACCGTCGTCAGGGCATCGGCATGCTGATGCTGCGCCGCCTGATTGACATTGCCCGGCGGGTGGGGTTGCAGCAACTGTACGCCGAAATCGTGACCACCCAACCGCAGGTCATCAAGGCGTTTGAGGACCTGGGCTACCGGCACGAGGTCACACTGCGGGACTATTTCCTCACCAGCGACGGGGAAACTCTCGACATGGCGGTGCTGGTGCTACGCCTGGTTGACCATTCGGGGGAGTTTTAGGGGGCCGACCTGAGCGCGGGGAGCGCGGTCTGGGGTCCCCGCAGAGGGGCACGTGACGTAGACGCGAAAGTGTGAGGAACTGCATGGCAGACAACAGCAGATTAGCGAGGAGTAGCAGCGTTCTCGTGGTCGGTGCTGGCATCGGTGGAATGCAGTCGGCGCTGCTCCTGGCCGAGGTGGGATACAGGGTCTATCTGTTGGACAGCGCTCCTGGCATCGGCGGCTCGATGCACTTGCTGGACTGCACCTTCCCCACCGATTCCTGTGGCCTCTGTCTCATGCTGCCCGGCCGGGCGGCCTATTGTCCGAGCATCGAATGCGATCTGCACCGGCACATTGAGATCCTCTCCTATGCCGAAGTGGAAGGTCTGGAGGGGGAACTTGGAGCCTTCACCGTATCAATCCGCCACAAGCCGCGCTACGTGAATTTGGAGAAATGCAATAACTGCACTCTCTGTACCCACGTCTGTCCAGAAGAGAGGCCGAGACAGTACGAAGGTGATCTGGCCAGGCAGAAGGCAATCTACCGTCCACCGTTGCGAGCTGTGCCCGGTGGTTACGTGATTGACATGGATTATTGCACCCGCTGCGGCAAATGCGTTGAGGTCTGCCCCAGCAGGGCCATTGACTTGGATATGGAGGAAAGCCACTCACAGATCGAGGTGGGGGCGCTTATCCTCAGCCCAGGCTTTGAGCCTTTCGATGCCAGGCTCAAGAGTGAATACGGCTACGGTATGTACGCGAATGTGCTGACCAGTATCCAGTTTGAGCGGATGATCAGCCCATCTGGGTCTACTCAAGCCACCATCGTGCGCCCTTCTGACGGCGAGACGCCCGAACGTCTGGCTTTCATCCAGTGTGTCGGCTCGCGGGACGAGTCCATCGGCCGGGGCTATTGTTCCTCAGTTTGTTGTATGTACACAGCCAAGCAATCTGGCGTGGCTAAGGATCTTTTGCCTGACCTTGACGTGACCGTTTTCTGTATGGACGTCCGTTCCTCCGGCAAGGGATACGAGCGATACATTGAACGGGTCAAGGCGGAGCAGGGCGTGCACTATGTGCGCAGTATGGTCAGTGCGGTCACAGAGGTGCCGGGGACGGGAAGAATGCGGCTCAAGTACGCCACCCCCGACGGCAAGAGCGTCGAGGAGGAGTTTGATCTGGTAGTCCTGTCGGTGGGGCTGGGGCCGCCGGAGGGGACTCAGGAACTGGCGGAGCGGCTGGGGTTGGAGTTGAACGAATACGGCTTCGCCGAGCCACCTCCCTTCGAGCCGGGGCGGACGACGCGGCCGGGCATCTTCGTTGCGGGGGCGTTCAGCGAGCCGAAGGACATCCCGGAGACGGTGGTTGAGGCTTCGTGCGCGGCGGCCCAGGCCTCGGCATTGCTGGGTGATGTGCGCGGCACGCTGACGGAGGAGCGCGTCTGGCCAGAGGAGCGCGACGTCAGCAGGGAGCCGCCGCGGGTGGGGGTCTTCATCTGCCGGTGCGGCCTCGACGCCGACGAGGCGATGGATGTGCCACAGGTGGTCCGGTACGCCACGATGTTGCCACGTGTACTCTATGCCGAGGACGGTCTCTACGCCTGCTCAGAGGATGGGCGGGCCAGGATGCAGGAGCAGATCGAGAAGCACGGCCTCAACCGAGTAGTGGTGGCCTCGGGTGCGCCACGCATCCACGAAGGGCTGTTCCAGGAGACAATTCGCGGGGCTGGGCTGAACCCGCATCTGTTCGAGATGGCCAATATCCGCGAGCAGGACTGGTGGGTGCACAAGGATGATCACGGAAGGGCGACGGAGAAGGCGAAGGAACTGGTGGCGATGGCGGTGGCGAAGGCGCGGAAACTGCGCTCCATCGAGCGCGCCACCTTCGGGATAGATCACCGCGCGTTGGTCATCGGCGGCGGGCTGGCGGGGATGACGGCGGCGCTCTCCATCGCCGAGCAGGGCTTTGGGGTGACGCTGGTCGAGCGGGAAGCCGAATTGGGTGGCAACCTGCGCCACATCTATGTCCCCTTGCCGGACGCCGAATCTACGAATACCGAATTTACGAATGACCCCCAGGTGTTATTGCAGCGGACGATTGAAGCGGTGTCGGCCAATCCGCGCATTTCGGTGCTGACCGGTACTGAGGTGGCGGACGTGAGCGGGTACGTGGGACAGTATCGCACGACGGTGAGGCTGGCGGATGGGCGGCAGGAAGAAGTGCAGCACGGCGCAATCGTCGTGGCGACTGGGGCGCGGCAGATGGAGCCACGGGAGTATCTGTACGGGCAAGACCCTCGTGTCATCACCCAACGAGAGTTGGAAGAGCTATTGAGTAGACGGGTAGATGAGGAACGGGTAGATGAGGCGGCCCTTTCCTCATTTACTTCATTTACTTCCTCTACTCCTTCTTCCGTCGTGATGATCCAGTGTGTAGGTTCCCGTGACGAGGAGCACCCCTACTGCTCCCGCGTCTGCTGTACTGAGGCGATCAAGAACGCGCTAGCGATCAAAGAGCGCAGTCCGGAGACGGAGGTGTACATCCTCTATCGCGACATTCGTACCTTCGGCTTCAAGGAGCGCTACTACCGCGAGGCACGGCAGAAGGGCGTGATCTTCCTGCAGTATGACAAGGACCAGAAGCCGGAGGTGAGGGTCGAAGAACAACCCAGCACCGGCTCTTCAGGCCGGTGCCTGCGCGTGGACGTGGCGGTGCAGCCGGAGGGAGAGGTCTTCACGCTGGACACGGACCTGGTGGTGCTCAGCGCGGGGATTGAGCCGAATGTGGACAACGAACCGCTGGCGAAGTTGCTCAAGGTGCCGTTGGACGAGGACGGGTTCTTCCTGGAGGCGCACGTGAAGTTGCGACCGTTGGAGTTTGCGGCGGCGGGGGTGTACCTGTGTGGGATGGCGCATAGCCCGCGTTTTCTGGATGAGACGATAGCGCAGGCGCGGGGGGCGGCGGTGTGGGCGGTGACGCTTCTGGCAAAGCAGGAGTTGGAGGCCACGCCCACCGTCGCCAGCGTCAGCCCGAAGCGCTGCTCTGCGTGCGGCCTGTGCGTGGAGGTCTGCCCCTACGACGCGCGGGTGCTGGAGCCGGGGTGGCCCCACGCGGAGGTCATTGAGGTGCTGTGCCAGGGGTGCGGGGCGTGCATCGTCGCCTGCCCGAACAAGGCCAGCCAGCAGAAGGGCTTCGAGGTGGGACAAGTGTATGGGATGTTGGATGCGGCCGTATAATGACCAATGGCCAATGACAAACGTCAAATGACAAATCCGCAATCCGCAATCCGCAGTCCGCAATCTGCAATTGGGGCCGTGCTGGTCGTTGGGGCTGGCATTGGGGGCATGCAGGCGTCGCTCGACCTGGCGGAAGCCGGGTTCAAGGTCTATCTGCTGGACAGGAAGCCGGCTATCGGCGGGGTGATGGCGCAACTCGACAAGACTTTCCCCACCAACGACTGCGCGATGTGCATCCTCTCACCTAAGTTGGTCGAGTGCGGCCGGCACCTCAACGTCGAGGTGATGACCTACGCCGAATTGGAGAGCGTTAAAGGCGAGCCGGGCAACCTCACGGTGCGCGTGCGCCAGAAGCCGCGCTACGTCGTGGTGGACGAGTGCACCGGCTGCGGCGACTGTACGGCAGCCTGTCCCATCATCCGTCCCGACCCGTTCAACGCCAATATGTCTGAGCGGCGGGCGGTCTACAAACTCTATCCGCAGGCGATACCCAACGCCTACGTCATCGAGAAGCGGGGGCGTGCTCCCTGCCGCGATGCCTGCCCCATCCACCAGCGGGCGCAGGGGTACGTGGCGCTAATACGCGAGGGGAGGTATGCCGACGCCTACCGCACCATCCGCGAGGACAACCCCTTCCCCTCCATCTGCGGGCGGGTGTGCAACCACAAGTGTGAGGACGCCTGCTCGCGGGGGCAGGTTGACGGGCCGGTCAACATCATGCGCCTAAAGCGCTTCGTCGCCGACTGGGCGCTGGCTCATCCTGACGAGATCAACATACCTCTCTCACCCTCCCTCCCAGGGGGGGGCGGGGGGGGTAGGCGGGTGGCAGTGATCGGCTCCGGACCGGCAGGGATGACGTGCGCACAAGACTTAGCCAAACTCGGCCACAGCGTGACCGTCTTCGAGGCGCTCCCCGTTCCGGGCGGGATGATGCGTGTGGGTATCCCTTCTTACCGCTTGCCCTACGATCTGGTACAGAAGGAGATTGACGATATCCTGGCGCTGGGGGTCGAACTGAAACTCAATCACCGCGTGGACGATGCGACGGCTCTTTTGAGCGACGGGTACGACGCTGTCTTCGTCGCGGTGGGGGCACACCAGGGCGTCCGCCTCCCCATCCCCGGCGTGGACCTGCCCGAGGTGACGGTGTCGACCGATTTCCTGCGCCAGGTGGCGCTGTCGGAGAAACCAGGTTTTTCCGAAAAACCTATTTTCTTGGTCAAGGGGAAGCACGTCCTGGTGCTGGGCGGCGGTAGCGTCGCGGTTGACGCGGCGACGACGGCGGTGCGGCTGGGCGCTTCCTGGGTCGGGATGTCCTGCCTGGAGAGCCGCGAGACAATGCCGGCCCACGAGTGGGAGATACAGGACGCGCAGGAGGAGGGCATCGAGGTTTTCCCGTCCCGCACATTCAAGGAGATCACCTCCGTAGATGGGCACGTAACGGGCGTGCGCTGCGTTGAGGTTGACTTTCGGGGCTTCGTGGAGGGGCGACCTGACTTCGATGAGAAGCCGGGCACCGAGCACGTCATTGGGGCCGACGTGGTAATCTTCTCGATCGGGCAGCGGCCCGACGTTTCGCTGTTGCCGGATGAGGTAACGGTGCGTGGGCGATGGGTGGCGGTGGACCCGGTGACGCTGGCGACCGAGGTGCCGGGGCTCTTCGCCGGAGGCGTTGTGGTGACGGGGCCCGGGTTCGTGGTTGACGCCATCGCGGCGGGGCGCAGGGCTGCCCGCTCGATTGATGCCTATGTGCGCGGCGAGCCACTGCCGGAAGCAGAGCCCGAGGTCGAGGTGGCCGAACTCACTGAAGAGGAAGCGCGGGCGCAGGTGGCCTCCGGTCGGGTCTCCGAGACGCCGCGTCACGAGGTCACCAAACTCCCGGCGGCCGAGCGGGTGCAGGGCTTCCGCGAGGTCTATCCCGCCTTCACCGAGGAGGAGGCGCGGGCGGAGGCGGAGCGGTGCCTCTCGTGCGGCATCTGTTCCGAGTGCTTGCAGTGCGTCTACGCCTGCCAGAAGCACTGCATCAATCACGAACAGCGCCCCGAGATCGTCGAACTGAACGTGGGGGCGGTCGTGCTGGTGCCGGGGTCGGAGACTATGCCCGGCGACGTCCGGCCCGAGTTCGGCTACGGGCGTCTTCCCAACGTCGTCACCAGCATCGAGTTCGAGCGCATGCTCTCGGCCTCCGGCCCGTGGGGTGGGGAAGTGCGGCGTCCCTCCGACGGCCAGGTGCCGCGCAAGGTGGCCTTCATCCAGTGCGTCGGCTCCCGCGACATCTCGTGCAACCAGGGCTACTGCTCCTCGGTCTGCTGCATGTACGCCACGAAGGAGGCGGTCATCGCCAGGGAGCACGATCCCAACGTCGAGCCGGCAATCTTCTACGTGGACATCCGCTCCTTCGGCAAGGACTTCGAGCGTTACGTCGAGCGGGCGGAGCAGGAGTACGGCGTGCGCTACGTGCGTAGTATGGTTAGTATGGTCACGGAGGAGCCGGGGACGGGTAACCTGCGGCTGAAGCACGCTACTCCCGACGGCAAAAACGTCGAGGAGGAATTCAATCTGGTGGTGCTCTCGGTGGGGCTGAAGCCGCCGGAGGGCACGCGGGAACTGGCGGAGCGGCTGGGCGTCGTCCTGAACGAATACGGCTTCGCCGAGCCGCCTCCCTTCGAGCCTGGGCAGACGACGCGGCCGGGCATCTACGTCGCCGGCTCGTTCAGCGAGCCCAAGGACATCCCGGAGACGGTGATCGAGGCTTCGTGCGCGGCAGCCCAGGCCTCGGCACTGTTGGCCGAGGCCCGTGGTTCGCTGGTGCAAGAGATCACTTATCCGCCGGAGCGGGATGTGAGCGAGGAGGATGCGCGGGTAGGCGTCTTCATCTGCCACTGCGGCATCAACATCGGCGCTGTGGTGAACGTGCCCGAGGTGGTCGAGTATGCCAGCACGCTGCCCTACGTGGCCTACGCCGAGGAGAATCTGTACACCTGCTCTCAGGACACGCAGCAGCGCATTCGCGAGCGCATCCAGGAGTACGATCTGAATCGGGTCGTGGTGGCCTCCTGCACACCGCGCACGCACGAGCCGCTGTTTCAGGAGACGATTCGCGGGGCTGGGCTGAACCCGCATCTGTTCCAGATGGCGAACATCCGCGAGCAGGACTCGTGGGTACACAGGGACGATCACGGGAGGGCGACGGAGAAGGCGAAGGAACTGGTGGCGATGGCGGTGGCGAAGGCGCGGAAACTGCGCTCCATCGAGCACGCCACCTTCGAGATAGATCACCGCGCGTTGGTCATCGGCGGCGGGCTGGCGGGGATGACGGCGGCGCTCTCCATCGCCGAGCAGGGCTTTGGGGTGACGCTGGTCGAGCGGGAAGCCGAATTGGGTGGCAACCTGCGC
>Ga0315541_1003666_pt1 | contig 11672 bp, 10 predicted proteins | sample SalMarSW160190MG_FD_203095 | JGI IMG/M metagenome (GOLD analysis project Ga0315541, IMG submission 203095) | Salt marsh sediment microbial communities from the Plum Island Ecosystem LTER, Massachusetts, United States - Salt Marsh Sediment SW1601-190 ...
TCTGGCCGCCACATCCGCTGGCCCGGAACACGTCCATCTTGAGGTCCTCGTCGCGGACCTCGATGTCGATGTCGTCGTCGATCTCGCTCAAGACCTCGATGGCGGCAAAGGATGTGTGGCGCCGCCTGTTGGCGTCGAACGGCGAGATGCGCACGAGCCGATGAACGCCCGCTTCGGACTTGAGGCTGCCGTAGGCGAAGGGCCCGGAAATTTTGAGGGCGGCGCTCTTGATCCCGGCCTCGTCGCCGGGCTGGATGTCGACGACCTCGGCCTCAAATTCCCGGCGCTCGCAGAAGCGCAGGACCATGCGCAGGAGCATGTCGGCCCAGTCGCACGATTCCGTGCCCCCCGCGCCGGGATGGATGTTAAGGATGACACCCCTTTCGTCGCGGGGGTTGGAGAACAGGGTGTTGAGCTCGACGCGCTTGAGTTCTTGCTCGAGGGACTCGGTGAGCCTGGCAATCTCCTGGCCTAAGGAGGTGTCATTTTCCTCGCAGGCGAGTTCAAGCAAGGCCTGGGCGTCCTCGAGCTCGCCTTGGAGCTCATCAGGCCCGGTCACAACGGCTTTGAGGCCCTTAAGCCTCTGAACCGCGTGCTGGGCCGTATCGGGGTCCCCCCAGAAATCGGGCGCCGACATGTCTTTCTCGAGACGGGCGATCACCTCCTTGGTGTCGTCCACGTGCAGACACGCACGTAGTTCGTGCAGGCGCGCCACGCAGTTTTGGAGGCGCGCGGCCTCGTCTTCGTACATGACTCACTTCCTAGCTTACACCCTCAAAACGAGTTTGAGGGTGCCACACCGTTCGAGCAAACCTTGCGGCACGTTTACACCGCGCTGCACACTCCTGCTAAATAATACAGCACCGGCGCCGCGAACAAGTAGCTGTCGCACCGGTCCAACACGCCGCCATGACCTGGAAAGATCGCGCCCGAGTCTTTCAGGCCGGCGTCCCGTTTCAACGCGGACTCGGCCAGGTCCCCGAACTGGCCCGCAACGGTCAGCACGGCGCCCGTGGCGAGGTACCGCCCCAAACCCCAGTCCGGCAGCGCCTGCCAGCCGACGCCGGCCCTAAGACTGTATAGCGCAACCATCCCGATGACCGCGAAGACAAATCCTCCTGCGGCCCCTTCCCAAGTTTTGTTGGGGCTGACCTTGGGCGCAAGCTTGCGCTTACCGATCCAAGAGCCGATGGTGTACGCACCGGTGTCGCCCAGCGTCACCACAACGACCAGCACCGTGACCAATCCAGGCCCCGCACCCGGCACCCGATGTAGCAACACCACGTGCGCACCGAACCATCCCACATACACCACGCCGAATACCGACGCGGCCATGTCTGCGATCGAAAGCCGTCCGCGCACCACCTGCATCGCGCAGACAACGACGGCGCTCGCGCACAAGGCGGACGCCGTCAGGCCGAAACGGCCGCAAAACGCGCTCAGCGTTACGACCGTGCCGCAGACTACCCCGGCGTCCGTTGCCGGCGTGAGTCCACGAATCCGGGCCAGGTTGTAGAATTCACGCAGGCCTTGGAACACGAACAAGACCGCGAGAAGACCAAAGCCCACCTGCAGCGGCGGCGTCCAAATCAGGAGCAATACCCCCGCCAACAGGGCCAAGCCCGTGACCACGCGCACGAGCGCCGCACCGTGGCACCCCGTCTTCATCGGCCACCGAATCTGCGCCGGCGCGTCTGATACTCGACGATGGCCTTGTACAGGTGCCGCTTGCGGAAATCCGGCCAGAGCGTCTTCATCGAGACGATCTCCGCATACGACAGCTCCCAGAGCATGAAGTTGCTAAGGCGCACTTCGCCGGACGTGCGGATGAGCAGGTCGGGCTCCGGTAATTCCGGCACGTAAAGGCACCGCGCGAAACACGCTTCGTCGATGTTATCCAAAGCTAACCGGCCGGCCCGAACCTCCGCGGCGATCTGCTTGGCCGTATCCACAATTTCCGCCCGGCCACCGTAGTTTATGGCGACGTTGACCACCATCGAACTGTTGTTCCCGGTCAGCTCTTGACAGTACTCGAGGTCCTCGATGACCCGCGGCGACAGACCCTTCCTCCGCCCCATCACGGTAACACGAATGCCCTCTTTGTGCAGGTTCTCGAGTTCCAGGCGGATGTACTTGCTCAGCAAACGAAACAACGCCGTGATCTCCCGCTTCGACCGACGCCAGTTCTCCGTCGAGAACGCGTACAGCGTGAGCACCTCGAGCCCGAGTTCCCGACAGCCTTCAATGACCGCCCGCACACTTTTGGCGCCTGCTTCATGCCCGGCCTCGCGACTCACCCCGTGTCTCGTCGCCCAGCGGCCATTACCATCCATAATAATGGCAATGTGCCGCGGCAACCGATTCATGTCGATGTCGGCTCGTGACATTGCCTCCACTCCGGGCAAAATAAAAGCCGCGGACACCTGCATCGATACGCGAGCGAGTCCGCGGCCTATTCGCCCTTCAACCGTGTCGTGTGGCGTGGGAAGGAACTCGCTGTGTGCACTGCGCGCGTGTCATCCCCGCTACACCTCCATGACTTCGGCTTCTTTTGACGTGAACGCTTCATCGATCTTTCCGCAGAACTCATCGGTCAGCTTCTGAATCTCCCCGGTCAACCGGTGCGCGTCGTCTTCGGGAATCTCGCCGTCCTTCTGGGCCTTCTTGACGGCCTCGACATGGTGGCGGCGAGTATTGCGCACGGAAATCCTGGCTTCCTCGGCGAGCTTGCCGACCGCTTTGACGAGGTCCTTGCGCCGTTGCTCGGTGAGCTGTGGAATGGGCAGGCGAATCACGTTGCCGTCGTTTGAGGGTGTAAGGTCCAGCGACGACGCCAAAATGGCTTTCTCGATGGCGCCTATCAGCGACTTGTCCCACGGTGTAATGATGAGCGACCGCGGCTCGGGCGCAGCGATGTTGCCTAACTGGTTGATTTTCATCTTCGAGCCGTAAGCGTCTACGTCGACGGCGTCAAGCAATCCCACCGCAGCGCGACCGGTGCGGATATGGGCCAATTCCTGCCCAAAGGCATCCAGGCTTTTCGCCATTTTTGATTTCACTTCATTCATGATCGCGTGTGCCATCAGTCGGTCTCCTTCTCAGTTGTCTCTAACGACCGTGCCGAGCGGCTCACCCTTTAACGCCCTTATGATACTGCCCGGCTCTGTCAAATTAAAGACCAGAACCGGCACCTTGTTTTCACGGCACAGCGAGACCGCCGTCGCATCCATCACCCGCAAGTCCTTCGCCAGAACCGTCGTGTAGTCCAACTCGTCGTAGCGGGTCGCGTCGGCAGTGAGATGGGGGTCCGCGTCGAAGACGCCGTCCACGTCGGTCGCCTTCATGAGTATCTCGGCGCCGATTTCGGCCGCACGGAGCGCCGCGACCGTATCGGTTGTGAAAAACGGCTGACCCGTGCCCGCGGCGAATATGACCACGCGGCCTTGCTCGAGATGGCGCAGCGCCTTCTGCCGCGCATAGGGCTCCGCAATAGGCTGCATGTCAATCGCGGTCAGAACGCGCGCGGCTACACCACGCTTCTCCAAGAGGGCCTGTATTGCCAGGGCGTTGATAACCGTCGCCAGCATCCCCATGTAATCGCGCGTGGGCCGGTCGAGCCCCGTATCCTCGGTGTCCGACCCGCGAAGGATATTTCCGCCGCCTATCACCAAGCCGATCTGCACGCCCAGGGCGTGTGCATCCGCCAGTTCATCACAAATCCGGCCGGCCGTCTCGAAATCGATACCACCCGATCCGGCCCCGCCGAGAAACGCGCCGCTGAGCTTGAGCACAACTCGTTGGTACGCGGGGGCATCCAACCGGTTCAGCCCCCTTCCACACTGGCGTTTGAAGTTTCTTCCACGCCTTCACCCAGTACAAACCGCTCGAAGCGGCGGATCACGATGTTCTCACCCACCTTTGCGCTGAGCTCCTTGCGCAAAGACTCAATATCCTTGCTGCGGTCCTTCACAAATTGCTGCTCGAGCAGGCACACTTCCTTGTACCACTTCTTGAGCATGCCCTCGGCGATCTTATCGAGAATCTTCTCCGGCTTGCCCATTTCCTTGGCCCGCGCCTTATAAATCTCCTTCTCGGCCTCAAGCTCGGTCTGGGGAATTTCCTCCCTACGGCCCCAGCGTGGCGCCGCCGAGCAGACCTGCAAGCAGACCTCCTTGCAGAAGTCTTGGAAATCGTCGCACCGCGCGACGAAATCGGTCTCGCAGTTGACTTCCACCAATACGCCGATCTTCCCGCCCATGTGGATGTACGAGGCCACCGCACCCTGAGCGGCGGTCCGGCCCGCCCGCTTGACCGCCGAGGCAATGCCCTTCTCGCGCAACCACTTTACGGCCCCTTCGATATCCCCGTTCGTCTCGGTAAGGGCCCTTTTGCAATCCATCATGCCCGAACCGGTCCGGTCGCGCAGGACCTTGACCTCCTTCACCGTAAACGCCATCGTCGCTGTTACTCCCTCTACTCCACCGCTTCAGCCGTCTCCATCGCTTCCGCAGGCGAAGTTTCAGATTCCACTTCTGCCTCGTCCGCCGCAGTCGGCACTTCGCCCTCGGGCTGTAGCTCGCCACTCGAGCCCAGGGCTTGTTCCTCATCCGCCCTGTCCTTATCCTCCAGCATACGACCGGCCATTACTGCATCGGCAATGATCGAGCAGAACAACCCCACGGCCCGGAGCGCATCGTCGTTGCCGGGAATCGGAATGGACACCGTGTCCGGATCGCAATTTGTGTCGATAATGCCGATGCACGTGATCCCCAGACGCGCCGCTTCGCGCACCGCGGTGGCCTCCCTCTTCGCATCGATGACGAACACTACATCGGGCAATCCCGCCATCAACTTGATCCCAGAGAGGTTCTTTTCGAGCCGGGCCCGGTGCTTGCGCATCTCGATAGCTTCCTTCTTGGAATACTCATCAATCTTGCCACTAGACTCCATTTGATCCAATTGGAGCAGAGTCTGGATACTTTGCCGAATGGTTTGCCAATTCGTCAGCGTACCGCCTAGCCACCGGTTGGTGACGTAGTACATGCCGCAGCGTTCCGCCTGACGGCGCACCGCTTCCTGGGCCTGTTTCTTCGTTCCCACAAACAGGACTGTCCCCCCTGCAGCGACGACATCGCGCACGACGGCATAGGCCTTGTGGATTTGCCGAAGCGTCTTTTGCAGGTCAATGATGTAGATGCGGTTGCGCTGGCCGAAAATGAACCGCTCCATCTTCGGGTTCCAGCGCCGGGTCTGGTGACCGAAGTGAATCCCGGCCTCGAGAAGTTGCTGCATGGTCACGACTGGCATAGATCACCTCCATTTGGGTTACCCTCGGGGTCTTCCGGCGGACCCGGCCTCAGCACCAGGCACCCAAGCCGTTGCATAAAGGCATGACCCCTGTGAATTTACAACTATGCAACGATAGCATAAAAACGCCGTTTGAGGCAAGTGGAGGAAGGGTGAAGGATGAACAACACAAGAATCAAGCGTCCGCGAGAAGCGGGCTACGCTCTTCCCGGACTCCTTTTCATAGCTTTATCCTTCATCTTCCAGAGAAGATTCGGATATGGCGCCAGCGTTCGCCGTGGAAGCGGCGGAACACAACGCCGCTCAGACCGACGATATAGATGGCGGCGCCTATCCAGGCACCGATCGCACCCAAGCCCAGGCGCCAAGCCAGCAATCCCGCCAGCGGCAGAAAGACGCAATACGCCGCCACGAACGTTGCGTACAGCATCCACCGGGTGTCCCCGGCCCCGCGCAAGGCGCCATAGCATACGATGTTGATCGCATCGAATCCCTGGAAAACTGCGGCCAAGACCAACAGGACGTGACCCAGAGCAACCACCTCGGGTTCCTTCGAGAAGCACGTGCGAATTAACCCACCGCCGAACAGGCCGAACACCAGGCCCACGAGCACCATGTACCCGATGGCGATCCTCATCGCCGTATACGTTCGCGCTTTGGCCCGGGGGATGTCGCCGCGTCCCATGTGCTGGCCCACGATGGCCGCGATGCCCTGGTTGAGGCCCAACGCCGGCATGAACGCCACGTGCATGAACTGGATCGACGCGTTGTGGGCGGCGAGGGCCGTGGCGCCGAACCGACCCACGACGTGGCTCGTGAAAATGCTCCAGTTGGCCACGTCGATCAGGAGGGTCAGGCCCGCGGGCAAGCCTATACGGAGTAGCTCGCGGATACGCACGAAATCGATGGCGAAGGCCCTGCGGGTGCCAAATTGCGCGTCCAGGGGTTTGCTCAAGAAGATCCACTGAAGCAGGGCCGCCTGTACCGTCATCGAGATGACCGTCGCCGCTGCTGCACCGGCAATGCCCCACGCCGGAAAACCCAGTTTCCCAAAGATCAGCACGTAGTTCAGAACGACGTTGAGCGTGTTGGCCTCGATCGCTGCACGCATCGGAATCCGAGGCCGGTTAACGGCTTGAAAAAATGCCGCCAAGGCCGTGGTCCACGCCATGGGGATGTAGCTGAGGAGGCGCACACGAAAGTAGACCAGCTCGAGTTGGGTCACGTCGGGAGAATGGCCCATGCTACGGAACAACGGACCAGATAAGGGCCACAACATCACCGCCAACGCCCCGGCCAGCACCGATACGTACACGCCCTGCCACCCATACCGCGCGCAATGATGCATGTCCCCGCGGCCAAGGCTCTGCGCGACGAACGTGCTCACGCAGCCCACCACGCCAAAAATGAGGCAGCCCATCGTGTACGACCAGATGCCCGCAGAGCCGGCCGCCGCCAATGCCGACGTGCCCAGCTTCGCCACCATCATCGTGTCGACAAACTGCATCACCGTGTAGGACACCGAACCCAAAATGATCGGGCCCGACATGCCCATCACTTCACGCAGGCCTGTCCATCGGGCTTCTTCTCGAACTGTGGATGCCATCGTTGGTGGGTCGTTCCAAAGGTCTACCCCGAGAATTCGGAGCCTGGCGCTACAAGATCCACGGCAAACGAGCACAAAACACACGTGCATCGTTTCTCCGTACCGCAAAAGGGCATAATGACTACCCCGCGAAGACAAGAGCTTAACAGATTACCCCGCCAAGATGACACAAACAGACCTGCCCCCAAATCGCCGGGTAAGCGTTGCAACGCAAACCATATCTGCCCGAAGGCGCCGAGACAGCGGCGCTGCGAAACTTACCCGGGACTTGAGCCTGCCGGCAACCAATCGCTTAATCACTCAATCACTCAATCCCCCGGTGTCCGTTTCTGGAATTTGCCGCCCAAGAAGGTGTAGCCTCGGGGCATGGTCCGCGTGCAGCTTGTCATAGATGACCCGGCGAGCCGGTTGACGCTGAAGACGATCCTCGAAGCCGAAGGGCACCTGGTGGTCGAGGAATCGCCTGAGGTGCTGATCGCCGACAACCCAACGGCCGCCGCCAAGTATGCCAAGGCGCAACCTACGCTCGTGCTGGCCTCAGCGAGTGGGATTCGAGATGCGGTTGCGGGCATGCGCCAAGGCGTGTATGGCTACCTGTTCGTGCCGTTCCAGCCCGGGGAAGCCGGAATCATGGTCGAACGCGCCGCGCAGTCGCGCATTCCCGCCCGGTCATCCATGGCTGCTGAGTTTGGGGAGGATAGCGTGGACTCGACGCCCATGACGCTCGAGGAAATGGAGGCACGTTACATCCTGGCGGCGATACGCCGTTGCCGAAGCAACCGGTCTAAGGCGGCCCGTGTCCTGGGCATTGGGCGGAACACCCTGTGGAGGAAACTGAAAAGAATCCAGGAATCGAAGCGGTTTTGAGAAAGTCGGGATGTCAGAGATGACCGTCAAACTTGGCTGGGGCAGCCTGGGGTCATCTTTCGAGTGCGCCTGTGGGGAGACCCACAAGGTGCCCGTCGAGTTGTGCCATGTGGGCTCGGATGCGGCCGAGCGGCTGGCGGCCTTCGCGCGCGAACGCTGTGGCGCCTCGTGTCTGGTGGTGTCGGACGAGAATACGCGCCAGGCCGCGGGTGATGGCCTGATCTCCGCGCTGTCGGCCGCGGGCAAAGACATCGCCGAGCGAATATATCCGGGCGAGCTGTTCGAGGCGACGTTGCAACTGGCCCAAGAGGTCGCGGACCTGGGCACGGCAGCGGATTTCTTCGTGGCGATTGGCTCCGGCACGTTATGCGACCTGGCCAAGTACGCGGGCGACGCACACGGCCGCCCGGTGCTGTTGTATCCGACTGCGGCGTCGATGAACGGGTACACGTCGTCAATTGTGGCGCTGAAGGTGCGCGGGCTGAAGCGGACGCTCCTGTGTGCGCCGGCCTTGGGCGTCTTTGCCGACCTGGAGGTGGTCGCGACGGCCCCCGCGCGCATGACGGCGGCGGGCGTGGGTGATTTCTTGTCCAAGGCCCCCTCGTTGGCCGACTGGCGTGCCGCGAACATCCTGCGCGGCTGCTACTATTGCCCGCGGCCACGCGAGTTCGGCGAGGAAATCCAAGAGCGCATCCTGGCGGCATCGGCGAGTGTGGGCCAGGGCGAGCCGGAGGCCATTGGCATGGTCTTGGAAGGCCTATTGCTCACGGGGCTGGCGATGGTCGTGGCCGGCTCGTCGGCGCCGGCCTCTGGTGGGGAACACCTTATTTCCCACTATCTCGATATGAAACATGCGCTGTACAATACGCCGAACGACTTGCACGGCGCCCAGGTGGGCGTGGCCACAGTGTACGCACTGGACCTGTGGCAGCAGGTGCTTGCACTCGACCACGCTGCGCTCGAGCTGGACCGCCTCGTGGCCCGCCAGCCCTCCGAGGAACAAATCCGCGCATGGGTCGAGAACGACTGGGGCCCAGTCGCGCCGGAGGTGCTCGCGCAATGGTGCGAAAAGGCGCTGAACCCGGAGCAACTGCGTGCTGAACTGGAGCGGTTCCAGGCCCGTCTGCCGGAACTGCAAGACGCGCTTCGCGAGGACCTGCTGCCCGCCGCGACGGTGGCGCAGGCCATTGAGCAAGCCGGTGGGCCGGCCAAGCCGCAGGACCTCAACGCGCCCCTCGAGGAGTATCAAAAGGCACAGCGGTTCGCCCGGTTCTTGCGCAACCGCTTCACGATTCTCGACCTGGCCGCGGAGCTCTGTGTGGTATGAATACACTGCTATTAGCTTTTGTGTTCCTTGCCGCGGAATAGGACGGGCCCTCGTCGTCCGAGCGATCTCAACCACCTGCGATGCCTTAACGTCCCGACATGTCACCGTCATTTCTCATCGACACGTGACGAGGGCTTAGTTCCCAAGGACTCGCGCACCAGATACAGGGGCCGGTGTTGACTCTCCACGTAGGTGCGGCCGACGTATTCGCCCAATATTCCAATCAGCAGGCACTGCACGCCGCCCAAAAGGCACATGGCGGCCCCCATGAACACATGGCCTGACGAGTTAATGCCCATAAGCTCTCGTGCCCCGAGCACCACGAGGAAAGCCAGCGAGAGCAATATGATTAACACACCCACCCACGTGGCGATGCGCAGCGGAGCGATCGAGAAACTCGTGATGCTCGTCACCGCAAGGTCGAGAAGCTTGAGCAGACCATACTTCGTTTCGCCGGCGTGGCGCGTGGCCCGTTCGAAGGGCACTGTCGCCTGGCGAAAGCCCGTCCAGGCCACCAAGGCGCGGACGAATCGGTTGCGCTCCCGGCAACGTAAGAAGGCGTCGAGCGCAGGCCGGATTACCAAGCGAAAGTCGCCCGCGTCCGCCGGGAGATGCCATCCCACCAAGCTGTCCATCAGCCGATAGAACAAGAAGGCCGTCGCTTTTTTGAACAGCGATTCCCCTTTCCGGGTGGCGCGCTGTGCCGACACAATGTCGTAGCCCTCGCGCCATTTCTCGACCAGTGTCGCGATAAGCTCCGGAGGGTCCTGGAGATCGGCGTCCATCAACACGGTGGCATCGCCCTGAGCAGCATCCAGCCCAGCCGTGGAGGCGGCCTCATGGCCGAAGTTGCGCGAGAGGAAGAGGGCTTTCACCCGCGGGTCGCCCGCGTGCAGTTCCCGCATCACGTCACTGGAACCATCCTCACTGCCATCGTCAACGAGGACCAATTCCCAGTCCAAATTCAGTTTCGCCATCGCCGCCGCGATTCGCTCGTACAACAGGACCAGGTTATCCGCTTCATTAAACGCGGGCACTACGATTGACAACAACGCGCGATCGCCCATGATTTGTGCCATCCTCCATGGGTCCGGAAAACCGCTTGCGAACCTCCGCCACTATAGTGCCTCTTCCCCGCGTCGTTCAAGACCAGGGACCATGGGCATCAAAAGCAATGAAAACCCGAGACCCCGTCCAGTAGTTCAGACAGGACCTCGGGTTACCGTTTCGTTCACACCGCCAAGGAACGGGCGGTCCAATGGTTTCAGCCCATCATATGAAGCAAACCTGACAAGACCCAGTGCTCGATACGGCACAGCCGCCCTCGGCCGTGCCACATCAGGCTATCGGTTTTCTCTGGCGGCAAGTACTAATACATGTCACCCATGCCGCCACCGGGGCCAGGAGCCGCCGGTTTCTCGGGTTCGGGGATTTCGGCGATGAGCACTTCGGTCGTCAGCAGCAACCCCGCGACGCTGGCCGCGTTCTGCAGCGCTGTGCGGACCACCTTGGTCGGGTCGATCACACCGGCCTTGAGCAGGTCTTCATACTCGCCGGTTTCAGCGTTAAACCCGACCGCGCCCTTCTTGCCCTTGACGTTCTGTACCACCGTTGCGCCTTCGTCCCCGGCATTGGCGGCCAACTGGCGCAGGGGCTCCTCGATCGCACGCACAACGATCTTCGCACCCACGGCCTCGTCCTCTCCGAGTTCCAGCTTCGCAATGGCGCCCTGGCAGCGCAATAACGCCACGCCGCCACCCGGCACGATGCCCTCCTCGACGGCCGCGCGCGTCGCATGCAACGCGTCCTCGACGCGGGCCTTTTTCTCCTTCATCTCGACCTCGGTAGCCGCACCGACGTTGATCACCGCCACACCGCCGGCCAGCTTGGCCAGGCGCTCCTGCAGCTTCTCGCGGTCGTAATCGGAGGTCGTCTCCTCGATCTCACGGCGGATCAGATTAATCCGGCCCATGATGTCCGCGCTCTTGCCTGCGCCCTCGACGATGGTCGTATTGTCCTTGTTGATGACAATGCGCTTGGCACGGCCCAAATCGGCCAGTGTGATGCTCTCGAGCGTCCGGCCCAGGTCCTCCGTAATAGCCTGGCCGCCCGTCAGCACTGCGATATCTTGCAACATGGCCTTGCGGCGGTCGCCGAATCCCGGCGCCTTCACAGCCGCAGCCTGGAATGTGCCGCGAATCTTGTTCACCACCAACGTCGCTAACGCTTCGCCCTCGACGTCCTCGGCGATGATCATCAACGGCTTAGCCGCCTTGGCGATCTGCTCGAGCAGTGGCAACAGGTCCTTCAAATTCGAGACTTTCTTCTCATGAATGAGGATATATGCGTCTTCAAGAACGACCTCCATCGCCTCGGCGTCCGTCACGAAATACGGCGACAGATAGCCCTTGTCGAACTGCATGCCCTCAACGACCTCGATCGTCGTCTCGATGCCCTTGGCCTCCTCGACTGTGATCGTGCCGTCGTTGCCCACCTTTTCCATGGCCTCGGCGATCTTCTCACCGATCTCCATGTCGCTGTTGGCCGAGATCGCCGCCACATTCT
>Ga0315541_1003667_pt1 | contig 11665 bp, 22 predicted proteins | sample SalMarSW160190MG_FD_203095 | JGI IMG/M metagenome (GOLD analysis project Ga0315541, IMG submission 203095) | Salt marsh sediment microbial communities from the Plum Island Ecosystem LTER, Massachusetts, United States - Salt Marsh Sediment SW1601-190 ...
TGTTTAGGAAGAGCTAAGGCGCCTTTGGCTCATCTCCCGGGTGTCACTGCCACAGTATAGCTTAACCAATGTCCGGTAGTCAAGTGTCTGGCGGAAAAGATTTGATCTTATCTCTGGAATCCTACTTGTCTTTGCCTAATCCACCGAAGCCAGTATCACAATAAGTAGGGTAGGGGAGTTTAATAGAAGGGATTCATTCGAGGGCCATTCCGGGCCTTTTCTCCCTTCATTCATATCAAAGTTCATCTCAGTCCTTTTCTCGTCCTAAATCTCTACTTTTGCATAATTACAAAAATTTATGCTTTCATACCATCACCCACCGAAAAGTATAGATGAGTAAAATCAACAAAAAAATAGCCACAATAATAAACTTAAACTTATATATAATATTATTACTACTAATTCTCTATTAGTAAGGACCATATAGTCAAATCTAATCTATTTGTCTATATTTTATTATATACTCTTTTATTTATCAGTATCAACGAACAATATCCATCCCTCATTTTCGGTTCCTCCAGGAGTAGAAACAGGAATTGTTCAGGGTTAGGCGAAATGACCTGCTATTTCATGGTAGGATGCCAATCATTCCATTCTGTAAATCCATCTGCTCTAGTTTTTCTTTCCTATAAGAAGATATCATGTGATTAGTTGTTGTAAATAAAGAACTTAAGCTACTTTTGTTGAAGTAACTGTTTATAATTGAAAGAAAATCGGTTCAAAAGAGGGCGAATTTAATCTTCTTTTGTTTTGTATAAGTTCCGATAATACATATTATGTAACCCAAATGGGAGAGAGCCAGAAAAAGGGGAATAGCGAAGAGCTAATCTAAACAGTATTTAGAAAGATAGTCTCAGGCGTTAATTGAATTTTAAAAAAGTAACACGAAATTAAAAGTAAAACTTTAGCCTTTGGAAAGAGTATAATAAAAGAAAACTCTATCCAAGGGGGGTGAGAATGATGAAAATAGCTCACAGCCAGATTGTTAGACACACGGCCCTAGAGAGTTCCTATATCCCGGTAGCTCTCCGGCGCACTATTTTAGAAGAACAGAACTATACCTGTTATTTTTGTGAAAAGAACAAGATCAAATCCCTCTGCCACGACCTACCGAAATGCCGAGGAGGAGAAACCGAATTGTCTAACCTAGTAGTTTGTTGTACCACTTGCCGAAGACAAAAAGAAGAACTTACCACTAAAGAATATCTGGACCATATCAAATTAGATGAGGAAAATGTTTTTGAGGAGATGACTATGTTTCTGCGCATATATTTTCTTGATGGGGAAATTATGGAAGGTGAGGTCCCTACCCTTCCCGGAAAAAATGATAAAGGTTTTTATTTTCATCCTGGCGGGAACGGTGAAACAATTTGGGTCAATTTAGCTGTTATAAAAAAGTTTGAGATCAAGCACGCCAGAAATAAGGAGAATTGATTGAGGCCAGCTGAAAATTTACTTGAGAAACGATGTTAGATGAGTCTTTCATCATTGAAAGAAAACGAACCGATTTTAGGGGTATGTATGGACGTCAAGAGAAAAAGGCGACCATTTTTACAATATTAGAAGGGGGCTAAAATGGAAGAGAAAGAGATTAAAGTATTCGTGATACAGAAGGAGCAGATAGACCCAGACTCTATTGGGATTTCATTGGACTTTGATGGTATCGCTAATGTGCCAACCATAATGAAGATTATAGAGGAGCGACTGAAAGCTGATAATCAGGTAAATATTAAGGATGTTGGTGCTGTCTGTTTGGCAATATATGCCGAGAATAAAAGGAGAAGGAGAGCTAACAAATGAATGAAAATAGTAACGATGGGAAGCATGCTTTATGGCTACCTGAGAATAGTATCCAAGGTATCTTAGCTATAATGCTAACAGTAGCAGCAATAGTTGCTGTGTTTAAGCCTGTAGCAGCTGAAGCACTCGCAGCTTTGTTTGGTGCTGCTGGAACGGCTTGGGGTTTCTACTTTGGTGTCAAAGCAGGGAGTCAGAAACCGGAGAGTTAGACTTATGTCAGATACTACTCCTGAAAAACAGGGTAGTTTGAATATGGTAATTAAGACGAAATGTCCTGTTTGCGGGACTATACTTGTTATGAAAAATGGTCGCTTCTTTCATTATAAGGAAAAGAGGAAGAAAAACATTGAAGGTTTGGCCGGACGACCTGATCGAATACGGGCACGCTTATAAAATGGAGCTACATTTTCCTGGACTTTCCTGGCTTGGTGGTCAGGTGGTAAAAGTTAAGGTGTTGTGGAATCTTGACGCTCTTGATATAGGATCAAATTGGACTACTAGCGGAGGTGATACCTGGTTTTTATCCTATCACCTTAAAGCTACAGAAAGAGTAATAACTCACGGAGAGGTTTTTAATTTGGGCATTAAGCCCGCTTATGATGGAGCTATGTGGATTGACGCCATAGATTTAGGAGAGCGTGAGTCCTTACTTGTTCCTGATACTCCTTTGCCCGAAGCTATAAGTAAAAACTGGAAATGGTTGGTTGGCATAGTAATAACTATTCTTGTCCTTTTAGTTATTCTTCCTTATGGATATACGAGAGGGCCTTAATGGAAGTCTCTAAAGTTTTTTTAAAGATAGGGGAAATGATGATAGAGGGGAAGAATGATCCTCTAGTAGATGAATTTGCTAAAGAGGTTAAAAATGTATCCGGTAATCTGTCCGATAATTTATTGTGGAAGGTAGCCAACTCAGTGACTTACATTAAGGATATTAAGGAATATTGGCAGAGTCCGGCCGAGACCTTAAAGAAAAGTGAGGGGGATTGTGAGGACTTCACAATTTTAGTGGGTGCTGCGGCTCTAAGATTAGGGATCCTTACCAGGTATAAAGTAGTTTCTACCAATGGCCAAACTTGGGACCATATCTATCCCCTTCTTTATGAGGCAAGCAGCAAAACATGGTATGCGGCTGACGCAACACTAGATAATATAAGATTAGGCCGGGAGTGCCAACATCTAACTGAGGCCACCTTTGGCGTGAATGGTGGAGTCTATCAACTCGGCTCTTATATCCAGTATTCTTCTTTTGAGTGGTTATTTGCCTTAGCTATTACAGTATTGGCAATGATGGTTATAGTGATTTATAGATAGGAGTATAGATTGAGTGAGAGTAAAATTCAACCTAAAGTTGAGAGAAAGATATCGACTGACGAAAGCTCTGACAAAACAGTTTATAAAAGAGTTAAGAAATCTTGGCCGGAAAAACTCAAAGGAATCCTTCGACCTGCTTTTAATCTTGATAGGGTGCGTAGTGTTGGTCTCATTACTCTTGTATGTATTATCACTGTTATCTTATTTTTTACTTTGAAAGGGGGCAAAAAGAATGATAGAGACTGAAATTAAAGAAAAGATAATCCAGATGAGATTGGACGGTTTTACTTGGAGAGAAATAAAAGAGAAATTCAATCTGGGTCCAAATGCGCAGACTGGTATATACAAAGCGAAATGGTTTTTAAAGGGAACGACAGCAGCTAAGGAAAAACGGAGAGGGAAGGAAAAGAAAAAGGAAGATATAAAAGACTCTAAGAAAGCTACAGATGAGAGTAAGAAACAAGAGGGAAAGACAGTAGATAAGGAGATTGAAAAGCATATAAAATCTTCTGATAAAGCACCTGCAAACATAAAGAAAAAGGAAACAGTTGGATCAGGAAAGACTAAGGAAATTGATGAGAAAAAGGAAGAGAAAAAAGAGAAAAGTTCTTTTGGTCTTTGGGCCATTCTTATAATAGCTCTAGTAATCGGGGTGGTGATGATAATCTTTCTACTGAAGGGCAAAAAAACAGAGGTCAAAGAGCCAGAGCAAAAAAAACCCAAAGAGACTGGTTTTGAGGGACGCTCCATAGACGACCTATAGGGGGTAGATGATGGAAGAAGAAAAAGAGGTACTTGATTCTTTAGGAAAGATAGACCTTTCACAATTTACTAAAGAGGAACCTGAGAAAGAACATACCGAAGAAGGAATCGCACCGGAAGAAGAAAAAGAGGAAGAGTATGTAGAAGTATCCTTATCTACCCAGATGTTGATAGCCATGATAGGGATGGCTCTATCTATGCGCTATCTCCCTGATTCTGACGCAGTTAAAGCCTTCAACAGAAAATATCGAGAGGATCTGCCAAAGATTATTGAAGATTTCGGATTAGAGGAAGTTTTTGAACAAGTTCTCTCTTCTACTCTTAGCTTTAAGATTAAGAAAACAGATACTCTTGATGTAGTTTTACCGGGTTGGGTAGGCTTAGCAGTAGTAATAGCAGTATTAGTAGTAGCAGGATTGATCATCAAAGTGCCTACTAAAGAAAAAGTAAAACAGCATAAAGATCTCAGAGAAGGAAAAGAACACGGCCTAACCAAGGAGCCGAGAAAGGATAAAGGTAATGAGTCTAAGACTTAAAGGTAGAAAAGTAACTTTTAAAAGGAATCCCCGCTATGGAGGAGAGGCTAAGATTGTTAGCGGGAAAATATCGAGCAAACCTATCTGGCTCGAAGTTGTCTTAGAAGATGGAGAAACAACCACAGTAGAGCAAAATAATCTCTACTTTGATTCTAAGGAGAAGAAGTGATGGAGCAAATGTTTAAAATAGGGGAAGATGTCACTTGTAAGTTAGATGGGATGAAGGGTTATATAGTGGAGTATTTTGCTGCAGCAATGGTCAGTTCTGAGGGAAAACTGAAAGTCATTCCAGAGCGATATCTTTTTAGAGACGATGAGTTAGTGTGGGACGAAAAGGGGGGTTATTTCAAATGCAAAAAAGGCCGAGTAGTAAAGAGAGAGACCTTTTATGTTATCCACTTATCTAATGGCCAGTTAAAAATTGCTACCTCGGAGATACTGCTAAAAGGACATCAAAAGGTAGTCCCTGTTTTTTCAGGCAAGAGTCTAATAAAGCTTAAATTGAACTGAGGAAATATGAATTTTATTTTACTACTGATAATTGTTTTCATTTTAGTATATGCAACTTTTTTTCAGGAGGATCCTATGCAAGAAAATAAGATATTAGAGTTTATTGCCAAATGTAATCCTTCTCGAGCAAAGGAAATCTATGAAGCAATAGAAAAACATAGAAAAGGCTTTCCTGCAGAACTTATCACTGCTCTTATTTATTCTGAGTCAACCTTTGACCCTGGCGCTTTAGGAGATATTGATTCTAAAGGATTAGGGCAGGTATCCACTCCTGCCATAGATGAGATAGAACGTTATTATAAAATTACAGTTGATAGAGATAGGGTCTATGAAATTGACTACAACGTCTATTTAACCGGTCTTTTCCTTTATCGGGCCAAGATTGCGGCCACAAGCTATCGCAAAGACTTATATCTCTACTACCGCTCACTTTTAGCTTATAAAGATTGGCTTACCTGGACTTCCTTCTCTTATGATAAAGCCGATAAAGCCTGGGTAGTCTATAACGAGTTAAAATATGGTTATCAGAAATATGGACGGGAAGTAGGAGATGTTCACTAATGCAAAATAGAAGATGGCTCATTGTCGGGATTACCGGCTCCGGGAAAAGTTACTTTGTAGAGCACTTAATTAACAAATATGTGGCTCTGAAACAGAGAAAGAACATTGTTATTGTGGATTCCACAGACGCTTATAAGAAAGAAATACCCTATCTCAAGCATTGTGAAGTAAGACCTCTGGATTATTCTCAAATAGACTTTGACAGGATCATAACCGAACAGCAATACGTGCTCTTTGAAGTATCCGGGCTTCTACCTGAGCAGGATGTAGTTTTTATGGACGCTCTTTGCAGTTCTATAATCAATGTAAAGGATACCTTATTAGTGGTAGATGAGGCTCATAGGTATCTACCACTATACAATCCCTCTAAACAATTCTTAATCTTGTTGAGAGAGGGAAGAAAGCATTACATAGATACTATTATTATTACTCAATTTCCTATAGACCTCAATTTAATTGCCAGGAGACAGGCAAATTCCCTAGTAGTTTTTAAATTGTTAGATGATACTGATACGGAAAAGGTAGCTTATTACCTGGAATTGAAACCAGAAGAGATTAGGGACCTTGAGTTATATGATTTTTTGCTGAAGGACCGTAATACCGGACAGATGATAAGAGGTAGGCTTTGAAAATAAAAGGGTTAAATGGACGAATGGTCCTTAGAGATGGAGAAAAAGAAGAAGTCATTCGAAGAACTAGGTATGAATGTCAGATATGTGGAGCGAAAAAGGAAGGATCCGGGCCAATGGCGTTTCCCATTCGGTTGGTTGTTCACCATTTACGTTATCCACCTTTGAGCTTCGATGACTTACAAGGAATTTGTATGTCTTGTCATAACAAAATAAATAACTTAAGAAGGAGAAAGTAATTGCCGTTGAAATCGTTTAAGTGTTCAGTTTGCGGTGCTTCCTCTCCCAAGAAATACCTTGCGGAAGGTCAATTCGAGAAGCGTATGGCTTGGTTAAGACGACATAGAAAGAGAAAGCACCCTAGACTTCATAAAAAGGCGACGGCGAAGATGTTACGAACTAAGAAAAGCCGAGGTCTTATTAAAAAGGGAGGTAATTTAATGGCAAGAAAAAGAAGGAAGAGTACGAAAGGTAAGAAATGGGGCAAGATTGGCGCTCCAAAATCAGCTAAAAGAAAGACGTTTTTAGCTAAAGTAAGAAAAAAAAGAAAAAGAAAGTAGGATATATATATATCCTACAATACCTTAGGAGGTATGAAACATGAAAGCAAAAGTTAGCGGCGTTAAGCAAATGATAGTCCCAGCTTTGGGTGTTGGAGCGGGAATGTTGGCCAGTCCTAAAGTAGCTAGCTTACACCCTACCCTAGCGAAGTATCCTGAACTTTCTCCGTTAATACTCCTAGTTGTAGCTATACTACTTTTAGGGGTGAAGAAAGCTAGAAGCTTTGGTATAGGGTTAGGAGCAGTGGCTTTAGTATTTCTTATAATTGCTCTTTACAACAGGGTGAAGACTAAAGCAGCTCCTGCGGGAGCACCGACCAACGGCGGAAAACCGATACCCTATGGAGAGCCTGGACACGAGCCCTATACAGACCCTTTCCTTGAGGGTATAGGCGGTGGCCATTGGTGGGAGCAAGCGTAGACATTACCAGGAGAATCTTAACTCCTGTAAAAAATATTAAAAAAGGGAGGTTCAAATTATGAAAGGCACAACTATAAAGCTAACCTTAGATCGCTCTGATTTAGGGGTAGCAGTGGAAGATTCTACGGCTAGTGTATGGTCAACTATTGTAGATGTTCAGGTCCCGGCGGGACTAGCCTATGTCCTTTATAATCATGCTCCTTTTGTGATTAAACTTGCCGATTCATCTAACGTTGCATTGACCAGGAACGGCGAGATAATCATAGGTTACAAAGGAGCTGGGGACACGTTAGTTAAAGAGCTGTATCGTTGGGATTACGGTGTTTTCTGTGACTTGGACATCGCTGACCAACGAAGCAAGAATTACCGGGACCAGGTAGCAGTGACTATGCCTTGGGCTTTTTGTAGAGCCCTCGAAGATGAGCATCTTCTTATACAGGTATATCACGCTACGGTGGTAGATATATCTCAGGCCAAAAACATTATTGAGTTTAATGTCAATAAAATTGTTTTGGCCTAAAGAATATCCGGGACGGTTACTTAAGATTCACCTGGGGCGGAGGTTCGGAACTACTAGCCGTCTGATTATTCTTGGTAGATTCAAGATACTCAAAATTAAAGAAAAAATCCTGGGGGCAGGACTCCCGGGTGAAGGATAAGAAAATGAGATTTTTAACTTTGTCAGACTTTACCAGGTATAGCAACAAACTGGACATGATAGCTAGCATAGCAGAGTTTAAAATCCCTAAAGGGATGGTCTATGCTTTTTCAACCCGTATGAACATGAGTATTTTTGTCCAGGAAGAGAATCTGTTTACCGGAGATGGCTCAAACAAAGCCTTTACTTTAACGTCTGACGCTATTCAATGCGCAGATCTAGGGGCAGATGAGACGGCTGGCGAGGATCAGAAGAATCAAATCGTGGCCTACAACGATGGCGCAGTCGATACTGACTGGGATATTGTCTGGGCCACACAGGTAATAACTTTTGACACAGCTCCGGTCAACGCGAAAGAGGTAAACATCTTCTATTGTTCTAAATTAAACGCTGCAGTAGGAGCAAGGTCAAAAATACTGGAAATAAGAGCAGAAGCACCAGCCGGCCAGAATCTGGGAATTCCTATTTTCTCAGGATCACTTGATGAGATTATGGGTAATGAACAGAACTCCGACCTCGCACCTTTGAGGCTTGACAGTGCTGTGCTCTTACCAGAGGGCTTTGTGTTGGCGGTCAAGGTTAATGCAAGTGCGGCTTGCTTAGACGGTACTGAGCTAATAAAAACGGGCTCAACCGTTTTTTCTGGCTCTGCTTATGCTGCCGAAAAATTAAGGATCCCTTATGAAAGATTGCCTTTGACTCGATTCCCTAGAAACTTCAAGGCGAGGGTTCTAGCAAGTATGGCGATAAGCTAAGGAGGTTCTTATGTTTTTAATCGGAACAGCTTTAGACTGGCTCAAGCCTAAGCCAGACGTAACTTTAACCCCTCAGCTAGCACCAGAGAGAATAATAGAGAGGTTAGGACCAGGCGGAGACGTAACTACTTTACCCTATGGTACACCTGTTCAGCTAGCACCTCAAAGAATGATAGAGAAATTAGGGGTACCAGCGCCGGATGAAAACGGGTGGGCTAGAGAGGAATGGGCTGCTCCTTATATGGCAGCAGTAGCGCATGTGGTCTTTAGGCCAAGAGTAGCTTTACCATTCCAACCTGTGGGTGAAATCTCTGAGCATACGATGGGCCTAGCTCCGCTTATTCACGCACACTTAGAGCTACCAGCACCAGGAGGAGAAGCACCTGTCACTTCTCCTCAAACAGATTTAGGAGTTAAACCTGAGTTGAGCGAGTGGTTTAAAGAAAATCGGATCCTGGTTATAGCCGTTATTGTTGCTCTGGTCCTATTGTTCTTCTTTCTAAAAAAAGGAAGACGATGAGCAGGGCAAGTCTATTAACAGGAGAAAATAATGGAAAATGAATGGTATAAAGAAAAGTGGGCGACTGATTTAATGGCGCAGGTAGCGGACGCGGTCTTTAAAAAACCAGTAGAAACGTCTGTTGCCTCTCCTCAACAGCCAAAAGCACCAACTGATTTAGGGGCTAAAATCGAGTTTGGCGATTGGACTCTGGTTGTTAGCATAATCAGTATTGTCGCTCTGGTCCTATTGTTTTTCTTTTTAAGGAAAGGACCAGGGCGAGCCTATTAAGATTTTTCCCTGGCAAAGTATTGCCAGGTTATAAAGTAGGGGGAGAGGTTTTCTTGCTTCCCACCTCTCTCCCCACAAAATAAGGAGAATATTATGAATTTGATAGCAATAGGAGCAACTGCGGTTACTGGCTGGTGGGAAGCTGGTAAAGGAGAATGGGTTAGTGACCTCTGTGGTGACCTAACTGACGATCACGCTGAAGGTGGACCATTAGGAGAGCTTCAAGCGGAGAGTGGTCAGCAATATCCTGATCTTGAGGCAAAGAGGCAGGCAGTAGTAGATGCCTGGCGTGCTTTTCAAAGAGCATGGCCTTGGGGAAAAGATGCAGCAAAGGCCAATTATGAAGCTAAAGCTCAAGAATTTGCCTCTGCCTTAGAGGCACAGATAATGGCTACTTCTCCCGTGGCATCTTTAGGTGGTGTTCTTGAGCAGCTTAAAGGAATGAGTCCTATGGTATGGGTTTTTATTGTTGCTCTTTTGGTGATTAGCGTGGCTTTAGTCGCTTTCCGTAAATAAGGAGATGGTTTGAATGTCTAATAGTCGAACTCTTGAACAACAGCTTGTCACTAAATTTAGCCAGGAGCTTTTAACCTTTTTGAGGTATAGGCCAGGTGTAGCTTTAGAATCTCTTTCTCATTCTACACCTGAGTTGTCGTTTGACTTGGGGAAGGCGCGGAAAAATCAAGTAATCCATAATCGAGCTGGTGACAAGATCTTCATTATGAACGTAACAGGAATTGCTTATATCCGCTTTAACTCAGCCACAGGAAGTAAATATCAACTAAGAGTAGGCTCTATAGCTATGCCTTTCCGAAAATTATATCTCGAAAATGAAGCTCAAACCGGTAAAAGCGTATCTATCATTATTGGTTATGGAGCTTTTGTAGATTTTATTTCATCTAATTGGGACGTGTTAAATACCATATCTGGTAAAGACTTTGCTACTCAGGCTACCTTAGCTTTAATAAAGGCAAAGACTGACTTATTAACTAAATTGGACGTTAACTTATCTACCGTGGCGAAAGAGTCAGGCGGTAATTTAGAGGCTATAGAAGGCAAGGATTTTGCCGAACAAACTACTTTAGCTTTAATAAAGGCAAAGACTGACAATCTGAATTTATCTATCACTGCGCTACGGGACGCTATAGCGGGGGTTGCTCCTAAAACTCTCAAGCAGGTTTGGGACGTATTAACAACCATATCAGGCTTAGACTTTGCTACCGATACGGGCTTGGCTGTTATAGCAGGTTTGGACTTTGCCGAACAAACTACTTTAGCTTTAATCAAGGCAAAGACTGATTTATTAACTAAATTGGACGTTAACTTATCTACCGTGGCGAAAGAGTCAGGCGGTAATTTAGAGGCTATAGAAGGCAAGGATTTTGCCGAACAAACTACCTTAGCTTTAGTCAAGGCAAAGACTGACTTATTAGCTGATATACCGAAGGAAGCGGCGGCTGTCCCCACTATTTATAATATTATTATGACTAATTTCAATACTCAATACTCTCAAGCCTTGCCTAACGGGACTAAACAAATTACTTTTTTTATAAGAGGTGGTGGTGGTGTTTTTAGATATGCCTGGTTGACTAACAAAGTTGCCGCTCCTGGTGCTATATTCTGGACTATTCGTACCTCTGCTGCTAATAATAACTGGTATTCTGTCTGCTGGAGTTCAGAATTAACCTTATTCGTTGCGGTAGCTAGTTCTGGCAGTGGTAATAGAGTAATGACTTCACCTGACGGAATTAACTGGACTATTCGTACCTCTGCTGCTGATAATGACTGGATTTCTGTGTGCTGGAGTCCAGAATTAACCTTATTCGTTGCGGTAGCTAATTCTGGCAGTGGTAATAGAGTAATGACTTCACCTGACGGAATTAACTGGACTATTCGTACCTCTGCTGCGGATAATAACTGGTATTCTGTCTGCTGGAGTCCAGAATTAACCTTATTCGTTGCGGTAACTTATTCTGGCAGTGGTAATAGAGTGATGACTTCACCTGACGGAATTAACTGGACTATTCGTACCTCTGCTGCGGATAATAGCTGGCGTTCTGTCTGCTGGAGTTCAGAATTAACCTTATTCGTTGCGGTAGCTAGTTCTGGCAGTGGTAATAGAGTAATGACTTCACCTGACGGAATTAACTGGACTATTCGTACCTCTGCTGCGGATAATAACTGGATTTCTGTGTGCTGGAGTCCAGAATTAACCTTATTCGTTGCGGTAGCTTATACTGGCAATGGTGATAGAGTAATGACTTCACCTGACGGAATTAACTGGACTATTCGTACCTCTGCTGCTGATAATGACTGGATTTCTGTGTGCTGGAGTCCAGAATTAACCTTATTCGTTGCGGTAGCTAATT
>Ga0315541_1003673_pt1 | contig 11658 bp, 11 predicted proteins | sample SalMarSW160190MG_FD_203095 | JGI IMG/M metagenome (GOLD analysis project Ga0315541, IMG submission 203095) | Salt marsh sediment microbial communities from the Plum Island Ecosystem LTER, Massachusetts, United States - Salt Marsh Sediment SW1601-190 ...
CGGGCCTGGTTCACGTCATCCCCCAGGACGAGGATCCCTATGACCATCAGGACAGTCGGGATCAATACGCCGAGCAGGAAGAACCGGCTCCGTGCGTGGACGGCAAACTCGCGCTGGGCAACCAGGAAAGTCCTACGCATTCTGCTGGCTCACCGCGTTGACGAATACTTCCCGCAGGGTCGGCGTCCTGACGCGGAACGAACGGACCCGGACCCGACCGACCAACTCCTTCAGCAATTCCTGCTCTTGACCGGTTTGGACGAGAGTTATGTGCAGTTCCTTCCCGGACGGCGTCACGTCCGAGACCATGGGCAGGCCGGCGATGAAGTCCGTCTCCCCCTCCAGCACGACGGCGACGGCGCTGGCCTCCTCCTCTCTCTTCACCTCGTCCAGCGTGCCGTCCAGCACTTTCCTGCCCTCGTTCAGCAGGAGGATGCGGTCGCAAAGCAACTCGGCCTGTTCCATCATGTGCGTGGACAGCAGGACGGTCCTGCCCTCCGCCCGGAGCTGCAGGATAAACTCGATGACGGTATTCTGATTGACAGGGTCCAGGCCGGCGAAGGGCTCATCCAGGATCACGAGTTCAGGTTCGTGCAGGACCGTCGCCACGAACTGGAGACGTTGCTGCATCCCGCGCGAAAGGTCCTGCACCTTGCGCTCCGCCCACTCGGTGAGCTGGACACGCTCCAGCCACTCAGCCGCGCGCGACCGGGCCTGGGCCTTCGCCATGCCCTTCAGGCTGCCCATGTAGACCAGGACTTCCAGGACCTTTGCGTGCGGGTAGAGCCCGCGCTCCTCGGGCATGTAACCGACGCGGTCCTTCGCCTCCCGGACGGAGCCCCGTCCCAGGACCTCGATCCGTCCCTTGTCAGGACGGAAGATGTCCATGATCATGCGGAGTGCGGTCGTCTTGCCTGCGCCGTTTGGCCCCAGCAGGCCGTAGATGCAGCCGGCGGGCACGCGCGCGCTCAGCCCGTCGACGGCGCACACGCCGTCGAAAGCCTTCGCCACGTTGTCCAGAACCAGGGCATCCATGACTGCCTCTGAGACGAGGCGCTAAAGCCTTCTCAGCTCTTCGGCCCCCTCACCCTAACCCTCTCCCGGTGGGAGAGGGAATCCCCCCTCCCCGTGGGAGGGGGCGAGGGGGAGGGCGAAACCGCAGAAGACCTATGCTGGCTCTCTTAGCTCTTCTTCGCAGCAGATGGCCCAGAATGGGGCGGGACACCGCCACATGTAGCGCCGCCATCTCTGGCGGCTTCGCGTTGCCGCCGCCAGGCGAGGTTACAGGTCCACTTCCACGATCCGCTCCTCCACCTTCGGGTAGAGGGCGTCGATCTCTTCCTGTATCTCGATCATCACCTTCAGGGCCGTCACGATCCGGCAGTAGGTCTTGATCTCGTCCATGGACAGGGGCCGGTCCTTTCGGTCCTTGAGCCACTTGTGCAGCACCTGGTAGCCGCCTACCTGGTATTCCCAGAGTTCCAGCGGGACCGGGGCGAAGTACTGCGTCTTGTTGACGTAGACGCGCTCGTCGTCCGGCTCGTAGCGGAAGCCCTTGCCCTTGGTCCGCGCGACTTTGTTCTCGCCTTCGCCCTCGAAGCGGGCGGCAGGGGTATCGAGCTCATCGGACTTCAGCAGGTGCAGGTCGACCAGCCGCCCGCCCAGTTCGGCCATGGCCTCGAACAGCTCCCGGTCCGCCGTGAACGGAATGCGCGGGAAGTCGATCCGCAGGAACTCCGCGTACTTCTCGCGGTAGCTTGGAGAATACATCACAGCGTACATATAGCCCACGACTTCCTCAGGCGGGGGCGTCTCGCCGTAGGCTTCGGCCAGCGCATGCTGCACGCCCTGCGCCACGTTGGGGCGTTTCTCGCGTCCTGAGGTCTCACCATGCAGCGGCCTTTGCGGTGAGAGCTCCTCGTACAGGTACAGCGGGAACGTGTAGGACTGCGTGGTCGATTCCCCGCACTTGGTTTCGACCACGCATTTGGAACAGAAGAACTGGTCCTGGCAGGGCGACTTGTTAGAGCGTGCCGTTATCAGGGCCAGATTGTCGCCCGCTACCATGTGCTGCATTACCTCTTCGCGACCCCGCTCAATCACGGCGGGGTGGTAGAACAGCCATCGCACGTCAAAGGGGCGGTAGAGGCAAGGCAATATGCTGTCCTGCCACGCCTCGTCTTTGCGCACAGTGGCACGCGCGTCCGCCAGCCGCCAGTTCTTCTTGTCTTTCAGCTTGTAGGTGCGGCGGATAAGCTCGTCCGGCATGTTGGGATCGAGGAACTGGCGAATGCGGCGCTCGAGCGCGTCCCGGTCGAAGTCGATGACGAAGGCGTCGCGCGAGGTGACGATGCCGACGCTGTGGACGGGGAATATGTCGGTCACGGAAACAAACTTCTCGTACCGCTCCAGGGCCGCCTCGTCGCGGGGCACGAAGAGGTAGAACTCCGACTTGGGGGTGATCTCTTCCCAGTCGGTCGAGGCGACGTCGTGCTCCCGGAGCCAGTCGTACTTCCTCTGCCGGAGACCCCAGAGGTCGGCGTGGTAAACGCGCGCCACGGCTTGTCCTTTCTACGGCGAGTAGGCGAGCACTTCGACCTGGCTGCGCTCCCGCCGGGCGTCCTCGACGATGCGCTCCAGCTTGCGCGCCGTCTCGTCCTCCACCCAGCTTTCGCTGCACATGTCACAGACCTGGGCCGGCACGTCCCGCACGACGACGACGCCGAAGCCCAGATCCGCCGTGAACGTGGTGGTGCCGGCGCGCACGGCGCCCCCGCAGAAGGGGCACGCCTCGGGTGCAGGTTGCTTGTTATTCATCTTTGCGCCTCGTCCTGAAATCGGGCGTGAAGTGTTCCAGGTCCGGCTCGTAGGCCGTAACCACATAAGCATAAGCCGTCTGCGGCCCGTGGGCAACGACCACGTGCAGAGGTCGGTGCCCCACGCGCCCGAACACCACCGCAGTTCGTGTAGCGCCGGCTTCCAGCCGGCAACCTACGTCCACGTAGCCGCCAGGGATGGCGGCGCTACATTTCTACTGTCTCCCGCCAGGGATGGCGGCGCTACTCCGGCAGCTTGAGCATGAGGCAGATCGCCACGCCCTGGCGGATGTCGAAAACGTTCTCGTCCTTCGAGCCGTCCGGGCAGACCTCGCGCTTCAGCGAGTTCCCATGCAGGTCCAGCAGGTAGATCTCGTCGAAGGTGCCCATCAGGCTCTGGCGCATCCCCCGGAAGGTCGGGTTGTCCAGGTAAGAATGGTTTGTGATCATGGCGACGATGCCCTGCCCTTCCCGGCCGATCTTCCACTGCGCGAACCGCAGGAACTTCACGTAATCGTCCTGGAGCCACTTGGGGTTGCGCTCGCCGAGTGGCTTGCCGTCCACGCGCTTGTAGTCGTCAATCTTGCCCAGGATCCAATCGCCCTTGTTGGCGGAATGCCCCGAGTACGGCGGATTGCCCAGGATCACGAGAATCGGGCTCTCCTTCTTGACTTCGCTGGCCAGGTGCGATTCCGCTGCCAACGAGGCCATGCCGGGGAGCTGCGTCTGCCCCAGCTCCTCCATCTCCAACGTGTTGGTCAGGTAGAACTGGAACCGCTCGTCGTCGCCCAGCCTGTGGCCGAGCTCCTCCAGGAAGAAGCCCATCTTCATGTGGCCCACGGCGTAGGGGGCCATCATAAGCTCGAAGGCGTAGTAGTCCTTCAGGATGTGCTCGCGGATGAACTCCTCCGTGCCGCCGGCCCCGTACTTGCCCTGAAACTCCTTGACCGCCTGCTGGCACGCCTGCGCCACGAACGTCATCGTGCCGGCGGCGGGATCCAGCAGTGTCACCCCTTCCGAGGCGAGCCCGTCGGGCCGGTCGAACTTCTCTTTCAGCAGCCTGTGGATGGACCGAACGATGTAAGAGACGACTTCCTCGGGCGTGTAGTAGACGCCCCGGCGCTCGCGCTCCTGCGGATCGTATTGGGCCAGGAACGGTTCGTAGAACTGAACGATGGGGTCGCTGCCCTTGCCGTCGCGATAGTAGCGCTCCAGGATGGCCTCCAAATCGGCCACGGCCAGCACCTCGGCGATGTCGTCGATGGTCCACTCAAGCTGCTTGGGCAGGTCGCCGAGGGAGATGAACTGGAACAGGTCTCGCAGGATTCCGATGCTGCGGGGGATCGTGTCGTAGGCGGTGCGCCGGCTGAACGCGTTGTCCGCGCGGGTACGGGCGGCGAAGAGGCCGTAAGTGACCGTCTGCGCGTAGAGGTCGGCGAACTGCTCCAGGTCCAGGTGGCCGATCAGGTACTCCTGGAATGCCTGGAAGAAGCCCGAGAGCGTGCCCTCGCCTTCTGCCTGTTCCCGCTGCAACTCATCCCCCACGAGCTGGCGCAGAAATCGCGTGCGCTTGGCAAGCTCTGCGGCCAGGGACTGGGCCGTATACGTCGGCGGCACGGAGAAGGAAAGGAACTCGTCCAGAAGCGCAAAGAGCTCGTCCGGCTTCTCGACCGGTGGCACGGCGCGGACCTGCGTGAGCGTGCCGGGCCTGGCGGCGAGCACCTCGTCCACGAGCTGTCCGTCCCGGTAGAGGCGGAACTCGAAGAAGTTGGTCAGGATCAGATTGGGGAAGGTGCTGCGGTACCGCTGGAGCTGTTCGGTGTTCTGGACGTGGTCCAGGCGCTCCTCGGTTGGCCTCTTGGCTTCGATGTAGCCCGTGATGCGGTCCCGACCGTTCCAGACGCGGAAGTCCGGGTTGCCGGCCTCCGTCGGCTCGGGCAGTACGGTCACGTGCAGTTCGTCGCGTTCTGTTGCCCCCGCGTAGGCGTCGAGCAGAGTCTTCAGGGAGCCATAAAGGCTCTCCTCTCGCGCGTCCCCCTGCAACCAGACGTCTGCGAGAGACTTGAAGTAGTCGCGTATCAGTGCCCTGCGTGCCATCTTACCGGTTGCCCCGTGGTTGGCCACTCCAGAGGGGACATTATACTGGCGTGCGTGCGTTCCACAAACCGTAACTGCCGCGCCGCTGCCCGGCTGAAGCCCCACGCGGTTTCAGGCACATGCCGGGCGAGCGCGGCCATTGGCTTGACAGCATGGGGTGGGCACAGTATAGTCGAGATTTCACGACGGGGGGCGTGCTCTCTCGGCATTTGGTGCTCGGCGACGGCAGCGCGGCGGTCGCCTCCCCATTCAGTCCCTCAGAAAGGAGTTCTGACGGATGGCCATCAGAGTCGGCATTAACGGTTTCGGCAGGATAGGGCGTCTGGTCTTCCGCGTCATGGCCGGGCGGGATAACTTCGAGGTCGTGGCAGTCAACGACCTGGCGGACGCCGCCACGCTGGCGTACCTGCTCAAGTACGACAGCGTGCACGGCCGTTACCCGGGTGAGGTAGCGGCCGACGGCGAGAACCTGGTGGTGGACGGCAAGTCCATCCCGGTGCTGACCGTGCGCAATCCCCAGGAACTGCCGTGGGCGGAGATGGACGCCTACTTCGCCGTGGAGTCCACTGGCGTGTTTCCCACCCGGAGCGGCGAGAAGGGCGGCTACGGGGACCACCTAAAAGCCGGTGCAAGAAAAGTCCTGCTGACCGTGCCCGCCAAGGACGAAGTGGATGCGACGATCGTGCTGGGCGTGAACGATGAGGTGCTCAAGCCCGAGCACACGTGCATCTCCAACGCCTCGTGCACGACCAACTGCCTGGGCCCGATCACGAAGGTACTGAACGATAGCTTCACCATCAAGCACGGGCTGATGACCACCTGTCACGGCTACACCAATGACCAGGTGACGTGCGACCAGATACACGGTAAGCTGGCCCGCGGGCGCGCTGCCGCCATTAACATCATCCCGACCACGACGGGCGCGGCCAAAGCCATCGGGAAGGCCATCCCGGCGCTGGACGGCAAGCTGAACGGCATGGCGTTCCGCGTGCCTGTGGCCGACGGGTCGGTCATCGACCTGGTCGCCGAGTGCGAGAAGGAGGCGACTGTCGAGGCGGTCAACGCTGCCATGAAGGCCGCCGCCGAAGGCCCGATGAAAGGCATCCTCAAGTACAGCGAGGACCCCATCGTCAGCAGTGACTGTGTCGGTGATCCACACAGCTCCATCGTTGACGCCACCAGCACCATGGTGGTTGATGGCACGCTGGCGAAGGTCGTGTCCTTCTACGACAACGAGTGGGGCTACTCCTGCCGCCTCGCTGACCTGATGGAGAAGGCGGCCGGCATGTGAAGCATGGCCATCGGCGATGAGCCGGATTGATACACCGGGGTGCGCCTGCCGAGGTGGCACCCCGGTTTTCCATACCCATGGAGAAGAGGGCGGCTCCATGAAAACCATTCGCGACCTTGCGGACCAGTTGACCGGCAAGAGAGTCTTGATGAGGGTGGACTTCAACGTCCCCGTGGACAAGGAGACGGGCGAGATAACCAACGACCTGCGCATTCGCATGGCCCTGCCTACCATCCAGTTCGCGGCGGAGCGCGGCGCCAAGGTCATCCTGATGAGCCACTTCGGCAGGCCGAAGGGCAAGCCCGATCCCCAGTACAGCCTCAAGAAGGTGGCCGACAGGCTGGGCGAGCTGATGGGCGCGGAGGTCGCATTTGCCTCCGACTGCGTCGGTCCGGAGGCACAGTCGGCCGTAGATGCACTCGCGAACGGGCAGGTGCTGATGCTCGAGAACACGCGCTTCCATGCCGAGGAGGAGGAGAACGATCCGGGCTTCTCCGCCCGGCTGGCTGCGCTGGGGGACTTCTACGTCAACGATGCGTTCGGCACGGCGCACCGCGCGCACGCTTCCACGGCGGGCGTGGCCGAGCATCTCCCGTCGGCCGCCGGTTTCCTGATCGAGAAGGAGATCGACTACCTGTCCAGGGCCACCAAAAACCCCGATCATCCCTACGTGGCCGTCATGGGCGGGGCGAAGGTCTCCGACAAGATCCAGGTCCTGCGAAACCTGCTGGACAAGGTGGACGCCATGCTCATCGGCGGCGCCATGGCCTACACCTTCCTCAAGCACCAGGGCGTCGGCGTGGGTGCATCCCTGGTCGAGGAGGACCGTCTGGACGTGGCGGCCGAACTGCTCGAGCTCGGCGGGGACAAGATCATGCTGCCCGTCGACCACGTCTGCGCGCAGAAGATCGATCCCGAGGCGGAGGTCCGCACCTTCGACGACGAGATCCCCGACGGCTGGATCGGCCTGGACATCGGCCCCAAGACCGTCGCCCGGTACGAACAGAAGATCAAGGAGGCCGCCCTGGTGACCTGGAACGGGCCGGTCGGCTACTTCGAGATAGACGCGTTCGCCGCCGGCACGAAGGCCGTCGCCCGGGCAATGGCCGCGTCCGATGCGACGACCATCGTCGGAGGCGGGGAGACCGCCGAGGCCGTCGAGGAGCTTGGGCTCCAGGACAAGATCAGCCACGTTTCCACGGGCGGCGGGGCCTCCCTCGCCTTCCTGGGCGGAGAAGAGCTGCCGGGCATCACGGCCCTGGACTGAGACCCCCAAGGAGCGCAATGCAGATCAAGATCGCACCCTCAATGGTGGAGTCCGACCTGACGAACGTGGCAGCGGCGGTCCGCGAGCTGGAAGAAGCGGGAGTCGAGATGCTACACATCGACGTGGCCGACGGCCACTTCGTGCCCAACATCATGGTCGGTCCCTACCTGGCTGCCGCCATCGCCGAGTGCGCCACCGTCCCCGTCAGCACCCACCTGATGATCACCGACCCCGTGCGCTACGCCCCCACGTTCATCGAGGCAGGCGCCGACGTGCTGATGTTCCACGTGGAGGCCGTCGAGGACCTGATGTCGGCGGTCCGCCAGGTCAAGGAGCATGGAGCCGAGGTGGGCCTCGCCCTCAAGCCGGCCACTCCTCCCGAGAGCGTGCAAGACGCCGTGGGCGAGCTGGACTGCCTGATGGTTATGACCGTGGAGCCGGGCTTCAGCGGGCAGGGCTTTATGGAATCCGCCTGTCGCAAGATACCGGCCCTGCGGCGGATGTTCGGGGACGAGATCGACATCTACGTGGACGGCGGCATCGGGCCCGAGACCGTGGGTACCGCCGTGCAGTACGGCGCCAACGTGATGGTGGCCGGCTACGCCGTCTTCCACGCCGACCTGCCCCCCGCACAGGCGGTGCGGAACTTGAAGCAGGCCGCCCTGGAGGCCCTGCGTCGAGAGGGCTGAAGGCCCCGATTCGGGCCGAGGCCGACGGGTCGGACCATCTGCAGGCCCGTCCCCCCAGACCAGGGCACAGCCCCATCACGCCGGCTAGTCCCCTGGAGGGCCGTCCCAGATGAAGCTCTGGTACACCCGGCCGGCGCGGGAAAACCTGCAGGCGCTGCTCCGCGAATCGACGCTGCCCAACCTGTTCGACACTCACCCGCCTTTCCAGATAGACGGGAACTTCGGCGGCACCGCGGCCGTCGCAGAGATGCTGCTGCAGGGCCATGCCGGCTGCCTGCACCTGCTGCCCGCCCTGCCTGCTGATTGGCCGACGGGTAGCGTGCGCGGGCTGAGGGCCCGCGGAGGGTTCCAGGTGGACATCCGGTGGCGGGACGGATCCCTTGCCCAGGCCCGAATCCTGTCCGGCAGGGGCGGGCCCTGCCTTGTGCGGTGCGGAGACCGGGTGGTGGAGCTCGAGACTTGTCCGGGGCAGGAGGTCTGCCTGGGCGCCGATTTGGAGCCGATTCAGGGGTCATGACCGGAGAGCTATCCGGCGCTCGGCGCGCGGCCCACACGGTGGATGCTCTCCCTGGCACGATGCCATTTAGTCAGACCCCGGCTAATGTGGTAGAATTGGGGCCAGCAGGTGAGTCCTGTGCCCGGAGCCATGAACCATAACGCGCCATAGGCGGATGCTAAGATTCAGCAAAAAGAAGCAGGTGCCCGACGGGATCTTCGTCAAGTGCGACGGGTGCGGGGCGATGGTTTACCGCAAGAACGTCGAGGAGCTCCTCCAGACCTGCCCGGAGTGCAACTACCACTTCAGGATCGGCGCGTGGGACCGCGTCCGGCTGCACACCGACCCGGGGACCTTCGAGGAGTGCGACGGTGACCTGCTGCCCTGCGACCCGCTCAACTTCGTGGCCAAGAAGGCCTACGTGGACGACCTAAAGAAGGACACGGAGAGGACCGGGCTCAACGAGGCCATCATTTGCGGGACGTGCAAGGTCGAGGGGCGGCCTGTCGTGTTCGCGGCCATGGACTTCCGATTCCGCGGCGCCAGCATGGGCAGCGTGGTAGGAGAGAAGCTAACCCGCGCCGTCGAGCTGGCCATGGAGCGCGAGCTGCCGCTGGTCACCGTGGCGGCCTCGGGCGGCGCCCGCATGCAGGAGAGCGCGTGGTCCCTAATGCAAATGGCGAAGACGTGCGCCGCGCTGAACCGGTTCCACCGCGCAGGCGGCTGCTATATCAGCGTGATGACGCATCCGACCACGGGGGGCGTGACGGCTAGTTGGGCCTCGATGGGCGACGTGATAGTCGCCGAGCCGGGGGCGCTGATCGGCTTCGCGGGGCGGCGCGTGATCGAGCAGACCATCAAGCAGGAACTGCCAGAGGACTTCCAGACCGCAGAGTTCCTGCTGGAGCACGGGTTCATCGACATCATAGTCGAGCGCAAGCGGATCAAGCCCACCCTCGCCCGCCTGCTGGGCTACCTGACGTAGAATCGGAGGGGCAACAGGCCGATGCCGCCTGCCGAGACCGTTGTCCAGGAGATGGCTCGGGCTATCGTGGAAGCGGTCCATCCTCGCCTGATCGTGCTGTTCGGCTCTCGGGCAGCAGGGGGCGCAGGACCGGGTTCCGACGTGGACCTGCTTGTCGTGGAGGAGGAGCCCTTCCGCGGCGACCGGACGCGCATGCAGGAGACCCGCAGGATCCGCCGCGCGTTGTCGGGCTTCGCCGTGCCCAAGGACATACTTGTTGTCAGTGCGGCGGAGCTGTCCAAGTGGCGGAACTCGCGGAACCACATCGTTGCGCGCAGTCTGCGGGAAGGAGCTGTGCTGTATGAGCGACCTTGACCATGCTCGGCTGATGCTCAGCGCAGCGCGCAGGGACCTGACGGCCCTGAGGGCCATGGGCGATCCGGACGCTTTCGCAGACGAGGTGTTCGGTTTCCATGCCCAGCAGGCTGCAGAAAAAGCACTGAAGGCGTGGCTCAGTCTGGCACGTGTAACCTACCCCCGGATCCACGACATCGAACGACTCATGGGCCTGCTGACGGAAAGCGGACAAAGCGTGCCCGGTGGGTTCTCTCCCCTGGCTGATCTGACGGACTTCGCCGTCGTGTACCGATACGTTCCCTTTGAGTACAACGAAGCGCCTGCTATCCCCCCCGCCGCGCCTCCTTGTTGAGCACCTGGCGTCCGAGTACCGCGCCCGGATCCGGCAACTGGCGTGAGCGGCTCACCATGCGGCGGAAGCACGGGAACGTTGCGCTTCACTTCGGCAGGTCGGGCCGGTACACTATGCGCCGGTGGTTGTGTCCCCGTACTCTTCAAGGCCGAGAGGAGAACGCTTTGGGCTCTGCACTGGTAGGGACCTCCTGTGCTGTGTGGCTCCTTTACTCAGTCTTGTCCTTGGGGGGGCAAGGCCAACCGGACGAGCTCTGCCCGTTCGTGCTGCCCTGGGACCATGCGACGCCGGGCCCGACCGACCTGAGCGGCTGGAACCACAAGCCCGCCGGCGATCTGGGGCCGGTGCGGGTCGGCGAGGACGGGCACCTCTACGTCGGCCGACAGCGCATCCGCTTCTTTGGCGTCGACCTGACCTTCGACGCCACCATGCCGCAGAAGGCGAACGCCGAGAAGATCGCCGCCCGGTCGGCGAAGTTCGGCATCAACATCGTCCGGTTCCACATTATGGACATGGCGCGCTACCCCCGGGGCATCATCGCGGCCGATCCTGCGCACACCCGCGACCTGGATCCCGAGGGCCTCGACCGGCTGGACTACTTCATCGCTCAGCTCAAGCAGAACGGCATCTACGTCAACATGAACACGCTCTGCTACCGTTATATCAACAAGGACGACGGACTCCCGGCCGAGATCGACCGGATTCGCGAGGCGCCGGACCGCAACATCATGGGGTTCTTCTACGAGCCGGCGCTGGAGCTGCAGAAGGAGTACGCACGCAAGCTGCTGACGCACCGCAACGCCTACACCGGCCTGACCTACGCCGAAGACCCGGCCGTCGCGTTCGTCGAGATCCACAACGAGAACGGCCTCCTGCATGCCTGGCTCGGTGGGCGGCTCGACGATCTGCCGAAGGTCTTCCTCGCCGAACTGCAGCGCAAGTGGAACGATTGGCTCGCGGAGCGCTACGGAACGACCGGCCGGCTGCGCGAGGCCTGGGACAGGACGGCCGAGCCGCTCGGCCGCGAGCTGCTGGTCGACGGTGACTTTGCTTCGGGGCTCGACCAATGGGTCATCGAGCTGCATCACAACGCCCAGGGCGGGATGGACGTGGTGGAGGACGTCCCCAACGCGCCGCAGGGCGGGCGGGCGGTGCGCGTGACGGTCACCAAGCCGCCGGAGAGCGGATGGCCGATCCGCTTCGAGCAGCAGCATCTGGCCGTCCGCGAGGGCAAGGCCTACACGCTGTCCTTCCGGGCCAGGGCGGAGGAGCCGCTCGGCATCCAGGTCGGCTTCGAGGAGGCCCACCCGCCGTGGCAACGCCTCGCGT
>Ga0315541_1003674_pt1 | contig 11654 bp, 6 predicted proteins | sample SalMarSW160190MG_FD_203095 | JGI IMG/M metagenome (GOLD analysis project Ga0315541, IMG submission 203095) | Salt marsh sediment microbial communities from the Plum Island Ecosystem LTER, Massachusetts, United States - Salt Marsh Sediment SW1601-190 ...
CGGTATCTATAATATCACTCTTAAGAGCCTTTGCCTCAAGATGAACAAGTTTTAAGATCCTCTCTGTGCTTTTCAGCAGAGGCAATATATCGTTATCAGAGATCTTTATTGGATTATCAACCCTTATGCTTCTTTCGAGCGATCCTTTCAGCATACTGAGGTCAACACCCTGGTTAACAAGAATATCTACTGCAAGGCCTTCTCCTTCCCGTAAAATTCCAAGTAAAATATGCTCGGGACTGATATGACTGTTACCAAGCCTTATTGCTTCTTCCTTGCTGTAGGTAAGAACATCTTTAACTTTTTGTGAAAATCTTGAATCCATAAAATTCTTCCCTCATCTGTATTATTTAACGACCTCAAGCATATATTAATTGTTAAAACGGTAAAAAATAAAGCTTAAGAATCTCATATTCACTAATTCTATTATTTAAAACACCTGCTTTGAGTTTTGCTTTAAGGTCATAATGTCATATATCATCAACAAAAGTACATAAAAAACCTAAATCTATCTACTTTTCAGGCAATATAGGACAATGCAAATAGCATGCCCAATTTTAACAATAAATGTTGATAATTACACATCTCAATATACGGTAAATAGGGAATAAATCACTATTTTCGTAACCTGCAAATTTTGAGGAGATAGCTTTAAAAAAAAGATAAGTTTAAATTGATCTTAAATGCCGGATAAAGAGAAGATTATAAAGATAAATATTGAAGAGGAAATGAAGTCTGCCTACATCGATTATTCGATGTCGGTAATTGTTTCCAGGGCTTTGCCCGATGTGCGCGACGGATTGAAACCTGTTCACAGGCGTGTGCTGTTTGGAATGTCAGAACTTGGACTGTTATCAAACAAACCACATAAGAAATCAGCAAGAATAGTAGGGGAGGTGCTTGGTAAATATCACCCTCACGGTGATTCGTCGGTATACGAGGCTATGGTAAGAATGGCACAGGACTGGTCCCTGAGGTATCCTTTTGTTGATGGGCAGGGTAATTTCGGATCAATCGATGGTGACAGCCCGGCAGCTATGAGGTATACTGAGGCTCGCCTGCAGAAAATAGCTGAGGAAACACTGGCTGATATAGAAAAGGATACTGTTGACCACCAGCTGAATTTTGACGATTCCCTCAAAGAACCTGTTGTTCTGCCAACAAAAATACCCAGCCTCCTGATCAATGGTGCTTCAGGTATTGCTGTTGGTATGGCCACAAATATGCCTCCTCATAACCTCTCGGAAATAATTGATGCCACAATTGAGTATGTAGACAATAACGACATTACTACAGATGAAATGATGAGGTTTGTCAAAGGACCTGACTTTCCGACAGGTGGTATTATCTATGGCGAACAGGGTATAAAAGATGCATTTGAAACAGGCCGGGGCAGGATAGTTGTAAGGGCTAAAACAGATATTGAGCTTACTCATTCAGGAAGGGAGAGCATAATAGTATCTGAAATACCTTATCAGGTCAACAAGGCAGAAATGATACGTAAAATTGCTGACCTGATAAATGATAAAAAGATTGAAGGCATATCATATATTAATGATGAATCCGACCGTAATGGGATGAGGATAGTTATTATCCTTAAGAAAGATGCCACTGCCAATGTTGTCTTAAATACATTATTTAAGTATTCGCAGCTACAGACCTCATTCTCAGTTAATAATATAGCACTGGTAAATGGGCGCCCACGTACACTTAACCTGAAAGATTTAATAAGGTATTTTTTTGATCACCGCCTGGATGTTGTTATCCGTCGTACACGCTTTGAACTGGACCAGGCAGAAAAACGTGCACATATACTTGAGGGTTTGATTATTGCAAGTGATAATATAGATGAAGTAATAGCCATAATTAAGTCCTCGAAAACACCTGACGAAGCCAGGGAAAGGCTGATGGAACGTTTTAACCTGACTGAAGTGCAATCGCGGGCCATAGTTGAAATGCGCCTGCGGCAGCTTACCGGCCTTGAACAGGAAAAACTAAGGTCAGAGTATGAAGAATTACTGAAGCAAATTGAATACCTGCGCAGTGTGCTTGAAAGCAGGGATCTCCAGACGGGAATCATTAAGGATGAGCTGGCCGATATAAAAGAAAAATATGGTGACGAAAGAAGGACTGAGATAGTACCCAATGCTGAAGAATTTAACCCCGAAGATTTCTACGCTGATGAAGAAATGGTGATTACCATTTCACATATGGGATATATTAAAAGAACTCCACTCAGTGAATTTCGCAGGCAGAACAGGGGAGGATTCGGATCACGTGGAAGTACTACACGCGACGAGGATTTTATTGAACACCTGTTCATAGCCACCATGCATAACACAATGCTGTTTTTTACCCGGAACGGTAAATGTTTCTGGCTTAAGGTATACCAGATACCTGAAGGAACAAGGACTTCCAAGGGTAGAGCTATGCAGAACCTGATCAATATAGAACCCAGTGATACTGTAATGGCCTATATTAATGTCAAAACGCTGGATGATGAAGAATATATTAATAATAATTTCATTATTCTCTGTACTACCAAGGGAATAATAAAAAAGACATCGCTCGAGGCATACAGCAGGCCCCGCCAGAATGGTGTAAATGCAATAACCGTAAGAGAAGGAGATACCCTGCTGGAGGCAAGGATGACAAACGGTAATCAGTATATTATGATGGCTGTTGAGTCAGGCCGTGCTATAAGGTTCCATGAAAATGCAGTTAGACCTATGGGAAGAACAGCTTCAGGAGTAAGAGGTATCACACTGAGAAATAATGCTGATACTGTAGTGGGTATGGTGGTTCTTGATCCTGACAATAAAGAGCAAAATATACTGGTAGTATCAGAAAAAGGCTATGGGAAACGGTCAGAAATTGAAGATTACCGGCTTACCAACAGGGGAGGGAAAGGAGTAAAAACAATAAATATCACTCAAAAAACCGGGCATCTCGTTGCTTTGAAGTCAGTTACCGACAGTAATGACCTTATGATCATAACCCAGTCAGGTACTGTAATACGGACACCGGTAGAATCAATCAGGGTTATGGGCCGGGCAACACAGGGTGTAAGGATTATTAACCTCAGGGAATCAGATTCAATAGGTTCTGTAACCAATGTGGAGGTTAATGAAGAGGACAATGATGCAGAAATTCAGGCCGGAGAGGAAGATTTAAGTTAAACTTAACTTAATTTGCTTGAAAGTTTTTGAAGATTAATAAGTAATGTTTTAAATTTGAAGGAATTTTTAAAATAAGTAACTAAACATATTAATATGAAAAGTAATTTTATATCACTTTTGATAATAACTGCCATGACAGTATCTATTTCCGCCTGCTCTACACTTGAAGCAGTAGCACAAAAAGGTAAAGTATCAAGTGCCCTGAACTTTGTTGAGACAGGGAATCTTGATAAAGCACAGGAAGCTGTCGACGCTGCATTGGTACATGAGAAAACAAAAGACTGGCCTAAAACACATTATGCCATGGGCCGTATTGCCCAGGCAATGTGGGAAAAAGGCTCTGAAAGTAAGGACGAGAAACTGATGAATGCATATGACGATCAGTTAATATATGCATATGACAGCTATCTTAAATCAATCAAGCTGGATGATAAGAACAATATGGAAAAACTTGTTATTGTTCAGCTTCCGGCACTTGCTAATGACTTCCTGTCGTGGGCTGCTATGGAATTCGAAGAGCAGAATTATGATAAATCAACTATTGCTTTTGAAAAATTACTCGATATCCAGAAAAGTGATATCTACATGGGAAATGTAGATACGGTTGTTATTTTTAACACCGCACTGGCTGCTTATAATGCTAAAGATTTTAAAAAAGCACATAAGTACCTCGACCAGAGTATAGATTTACATTATGGAGAGGCAACACCTTATCTGCTTAAATATCAAGCATATAGCGAAGAAGGAGATCTTGAAAATGCAGAAATGACATTAAGAAAAACATTAGAGGCATTTCCGGAAGATGAGCAGGTACTGCTCATTATGATCCAGTTCTTCATTGATAATGATAAGCGGGAAGATGCCCTTGATTACCTCAACCTTGCAATCGAAGATTCACCGGATAATCATAATTTCCATTACGTCAAGGGAGTACTGTATATGCAGGCTGAGGAATATGATAAGGCTCTGGAGTCATTATTAAAATCAATTGAGCTTGATAATGAATACTTTGAAAGCCAGTATAACACCGGTGTATGTTATTATAATAAAGGAGCCAGTATGCTTGAAGCAGCTAATGAAATAATGGATCCGAATGAGTATAACAAGGCTTTTGAAGAAGCCAAAGAGGTATTTGCTAGTGCTCTTCCTTATATGGAACGTGCCAGGGAACTTAACCCAACTGATTTTGATACCCTGACAAGCCTCAAGGAACTCTATTATCGTTTGCAGATGACTGATAAATATCAAGAAGTTCTGGCCAAAATTGCAGAGCTTGAAGGAGGGAAGTAATGATAAGTTATGAGTTATGAGTTATGAACCGAGCGGAGAGAGGTTGCGCCAGCAAACGAGCACTGCGAGCTCACGAGCGGGCTGTGATTGTGGCTTGTGGGAGCGAGTAATTATGAATGATTAATTATGAATTCATAATTATTCAATTAATAGAATAATGTAGGGGCGCAATTTGTTGCGCCTTTTTTTTTATCGCTGATTATCACAAATTTTATCGAATTATCACGAATTATATTAGTTAAGAAGGGGGGTTCATTATATAATATCAACAGTTTATTTATATTCTATTTAACATAATATTAATTATAGGCAAATACTCTAACAAATTGCGTATCCGGCGCTTTTGCCGGATTTAACATAATATCAGTTGCGGGGCGACAGCACCGTAACGGCTCGATATTATGTTAAAGTAATTTGTGGCTATGGCTTCTATCGCTGGCGCGGATCTCTCTCCGTCCGCCGAAGCTTCAGCGAAGGCGGAAGATCCGTGACAGCCAGTGTGACCGCAATTTGTTCTCCAACACTCAGGCTCTTATTTGCAGCTATAATGTGATATTATATTAAATAGACCCGGCTAACGACGAAAGACAAACGACAAACGGTAAGGTTGATAAAGTTGATAAGGTTTATAGAGTTTATATAGTCCATGATTTACGATTGAAGATTAACGATGTCAGATTTTTGAATGTTTGCCCTGGCGGGCAATTTGTGAAGGAATAATGGATTGATGGAATGTTGGAATAATGGATTAAACAATAATTATAGTACTTCTTAGTCCTAAAATTTTAGCATACAATTATGTTAAACAGAATTTGTATTTCGCTAACTGCCTGATATTTAGATATTTCTTAAGCTAATCTTGCTACTTGACTGATAATCAAATAGATAATGATACCTACCTCCAGCTAGTTTGGTCCTTTGCATAACCTGGTAAGCAGGTAAATCTTGGCCATCTTTCCTTATATAGAGCCTCCTGGAATTTATTTCGTCGGCAATCTCCTGCTCCGATGCAGTCCGATCCGGTTTATTGAGCAAAACCACTGCTATTGCTTCATGTAATTTCATTATGTTACCCATATCTAATAATTTTGATCATTCCAATATTTACCCCCTTCTATCTATCTCAGCCTTTTGCCTATAATTAGCCATTATATTAAATAGCCGCTCCCCCACTCTTAATTTCGCAATCTCTCCTTTTGCTTGAGTAAAATACAAAAGTATCTTTTGCTCAATTGCCTATTCTCCCTTATTCTTGATTTATTTTCCCCTACCCTTTTTTGCCATCGCTCACAAGAGTATTTGCAAATTCGTTCATTTCATTCACTCAGTTTGCAATACACTTGTTTTTCCATTGTTTCTTTAAATAAATACATTTTTATTGTGCCATTCAAGAAATTGTCTATTTGGGTAGAATTTATTTGGAAATTGAATATATTTATCCTGAAAAGGTAAAAAGAATCCTGAATATTCTTCAGACATACCTCTAATCAGAGTTTCAGATAATTTGATTTCGTAATCAGGTGTAACTGTTAGAAGTCCTTTGTCAAATGCCCTGTCATGAAGTGCATTAAGGCACAAACCATTAGAAGGATTCATTCTATTAGCTTTGTCCTCTGACCAAGGCACAATATGACTTGCAATAAGTAACTCTGTAACGGAAATGCCGGTAATACAACAAGTATTATTATAAGATGCAAGAATAGTTTTCCTGAAAAAGGCCTGATTTACCCTTGTTTTGATAACTGACTCTCTGTCCTTTCCTTCTGGTGGTAAATTTTCTAGATCAATATCTGTCGTGTATTCAACTGGTTTACCTCTATACTTGGCGAGTATCTGTTCGCTTTGCCATGCCAGTTCTTCCCAATTTCCATGGAATTCATTCCAAACCTCTTCTTCCCCTTTAGCTCCTTGTGTTAATCCTGAAACATTCCTTGCTTTTAAAGCAGGATCAAGTCTTGCAAAATTAGCAAGCTTCATTGCAACAGATCCATTTGAGCGACCAATTATTTTAGCCAAATCAATTATTGGAGAGTATGTGGCATTTATTTTACTAAAAGGAATCTTACAATAAAGATTAAATGCAACAATATGTTCTTCTCTTGACCAGTTATTTTGTGCCATCTCAAAAAAGGTCTTTGATATCTGGTATTCCTACGCGGCTGTTATTCGCGTGAAGTTTTTGCAAAAATTCAGATTTGTAGGGATTTGTTTTACTGCAAACCAGATTAATCTTTACATTAACTGCATTATAAATATAATTCATGGAATAAAGGAGTCTTTCTGAAGCTTCTGGATACTTAGACTGACTGGAAGCAGCATCAAGTAAAATAAATTTAGATTTCAATACTGCAACAAAATCAATTAATTCATTCTTGATATATATAGAAGGGAAATAGTAAAGAGAAGGATGATTAAATGATTTAATTCGCTTATTCTGATCTGCATTAAGCCCAAGTTGCTTATCATCAATTTGTCTCAACTCAACTATTTCTATATAACGTGTATTTTTCTGTTCGAGGTCGCAATCAGGTGTAACCACAATTCCATATATTGAAAATGATTCATCAGAATTCTCAACGGATATAATATCTCCGTTCCTGATATATTCTGAACTAGATTTATAATACAATATTTTATTAGCTATTTTCCTTCTCTTTTCAGAGTCATCGTCACCAGTACCCCCATTAATCTTTTTAAGTAAGACTGTTAAACGGCTAATAAAATCTTCCGTTGTAAGTAATGAGCGATGTAGTAAATTGAGAATCAAATCATTGCTCCAATCAACATTTTGCCCGTCTCCATATATTTTGTTTAGAATTATTGAGATATCAATATCCGGTAAATAATTTAATTCAAAAAGTATTTTTTCTAGAGTTTTATGTAATGATTGTCTATATGTATCAGCTAATTGTAAAGAAATATTGTCTGATAATAACACTGAAATTTTTTCCTTTAACTCAGAAAGGCCTAATTCTTCCTTTGCATAGCATGTAATAAGGTTTTCCGGGTAACTTATTTCCTCTTTAGGTGTTTCTTCGAAATCTGATTTATTATTAGTATAAACAAACACAGGTCTAAAATGCAATCCATTTAACCTTTTAAATATTAATTTACTTACTAAACTTTCATCGGAACTATCTCCTTCAAAAAACCAATCCAAAATTACGGCATCAAATAAGAAATTACCCTGAATTGCTTTAATTGCAGATTCTTTATCAGGACAATATATTGTTTCAACATTATTCTCCTCAAATTCTTTTAATAACTTTTCTGCTATATCAGAGTCATCTTCAATCAAAAGGATACTTTTCATAATAAGTCATCTGAATTAGTGAAAATTATCTTAAACGAAGCTCCGCCAAGCAGTCCATGGTAGTCATCCTTATTTGCAAGAATTATATCCCATTTTTTTTCTTCCAAGATTTCTTTTGCAATATATAATCCAAGCCCTCTTCCACTTTCGCCTTTCATTGAAAAGAATGGCTCAAATATTTTGTCCATATACCTTGAAACTACCCCTGGGCCATTGTCCGTTACATAAACAGAATTTGTCGGAGAGTCTAATATTATTTTTATTAGTCTGTTATCAGTTTCAGACTTTCTAGAGAGCCAATACACTGAATTATCGAGAAGATTAACAAATATCTGCATACATGAGCCTTCTCTCATTTTAATATTAAATGATTTTCCTATAATCTCATATTTAATACAAGCCTTTTGCATGGCATTATCCATCAACAAAACAGAGTTATCAATCACATCTTTTAAATCCAGAACTTTTTCGTTTGCTACTTTTTTTATGTAAAAGACAGGTCCCAGAAGCCTGATATCATTTCTTAAGACTTCCAAAGCACCACTAATTGCGTTAATTTCTTTTTTTATTTTAGCGTTTGAAAGATCAACCTGTTTTTTTAATCTTTCCAGCGAATCATTTGCTCCGGCTACCAATCTGGAAAACTCATGTGTAAATCTTTCTGCTGCTAAACCTGTACCAGCCAGATGAAATAACCTTTTATTATAGGTTTCTATTTCCGCCATAGCCTCTGTAAATTGAGACTGCACATTTTCTACCGACTCTTTAGCTTTTGCTAGGTTTTGAATCGCCTGATTATCAAGCTTTAAATTTTCCCCTGATAAATCGTTAGTAGAAGCATCAATATTCTGTTTTATTTTATCAAGATTGTTGCTTATTTCTTTCTTAGACTCATCTATTTTCTTTTCTTTCTTTCTTTCTTTATTCTTTTCCTTATGAAGGAATTGCACGCAAGTAAAAACTAATGTATTTAAATGTTTGTAGGCATTATTCTCAATAAGCCCCTCTCTATTGGCTTTATCAATTAAAGTATTATTTACTAATTGGTCAATCTCAACTAATCCAATTATAGTATCATTCCCAATAAATGATGAATCTTGTACCCTTTTACTATCTAAACCAAGCCAGTCATTCCCTTTTTCTCCATATGGCAAAATCCTGATTCCATCTCTGAAAATACTTACCCCCGATAATTCTTCAATATCCCTCTTATTGAATCCAGACTTTTTATCCCAATCTTTATTATAATGATAGAAACTTAGTACATGACAAAAAATATTAACTAATTGATTGTTAATATCTTATGGAGTTAATGTTAATAAAAATGTGTTCATTTATTTGGATAAAACCTTGATATTCAGTTAGTTGGAATTGTTTAACCAATAACATTTCCGACAATGAATACCAAGGTTGAAAACAAAGTTAATATTTTATCGGATACGTTAGCCGAGTTTTTTGGAGATAAAATGAACTTAGCCCGTATCAAGTTCTTTGGCTTATTTATCAGTGCTTTATGCAAGGTACAAACTGTTTGTTTTGAGAAGCTGGCCGGTTGTTTTGACTCTGATGCAAAAATGGATTCTTCGTTGCGCAGGATACAGAGGTTTATGTCAGAATACCTTTTAGATACAGACCTTATTGCAAGGTTTGTTTTCTCTATGCTTCCGCACAAACCACCATACAGGTTGGTTATGGATAGGACAAATTGGAAATTTGGTTCAAAGAACATCAACATTCTGGCGCTCGGTGTAGTTTATCAAGGCGTTGCTTTCCCTTTGTTATGCCAGATGATGCCCAAGTTCGGGAACTCATCAACCCGTGAAAGAATTGACTTAATCAATCGTTTTATCAATTTATTTGGACGAGGTAGTATTGAATGTTTGCTGGCAGACAGGGAATTTGTGGGGTATCGATGGTTAGAATATCTTAATAAACTTGGCATTGAGTATCACATCCGCATACGGGAAAACTTCTGGGTAGAAATCCCCAGAAACGGACATCTTGTCAAGGCATTTTGGTTGTTTAATCATTTAAGAGTAAACCAATATGCATATTATCAGAGAATTGTGTGTGTAAATGGCCAACTTTGCTATCTTTCAGCATCTAAAGTGGTAAACAAAAAAGGTTTACCTGAACTGCAGATAATCGTTTCTTTTAATAAACCGGAAAATGCTCAAACATTATACAAAGAACGCTGGCAAATTGAATCTGCTTTTAAGGCTTTGAAAACAAGCGGTTTTAATATAGAAGATACGCACCTGACTGATATTGAACGTATAAGTAAACTAATTGCTCTGGTGTTGGTTGCATTTGCCTGGGTCTACAAAGCGGGAATATATCTCAACAACTTATGCCCGATTAAAACTAAAAAGCATGGAAGAAAAGCAAAGAGCCTGTTTAAATATGGATTAAGTTATATTGCTAACTTGCTTTTTAGCAATGATATAGATAAATTTAACCAATGTTGTAAATTTTTGTCATGTACTTAGTGATAGAAATTAAAAATAAAATCACCACACTCTATATCCTCCATTAATTCCGCAGCTTTCCCAAATTCTTTCAAATTGAACTTGCCATCTCTTAATTGCTTAGGCTCACCAGGGATATTTGACATGTATTCAAAATCAAGAATCCCTTCTTTATCAACTATTCCATATAGTTTGTAATGAGCTTTTTCCAATATATCTGTTAACTCAAGGTCTTCGTATAATGTAAATTCAGGCGGACAATCTTCAAAAACAAGTTTTACATCAAAATCATTAATTGTTTTGAACGGACTTTTCATTCTTTTCAGAACGCCGGATATATTTTTGATATTCTGTTCAGTCCAGTTATATTTTAAATCTGATATTTCGAGAATTACTCCTGATTCGGAATTTTCAGTAAAATATTTAGGTATCTGAAGTTTGTATTCTATCTTCACATCCCTTAAATCAAGTTTATTATTCTCGAATCTTTTCCAGTCTATTTCTACATATACTTCCTGATTTGAGGTTTTAGACTTTGATATTAGTGTAAGCTTATTACCTATTTGCTGGGCAGCAAAACGACCTACACCTTTTTCCCCTAAAGGTAATCTGCCTAAATTTGTCCTTTCTTTTTGTCTTTTTTGTTCTTCCTTATGTCCGGTTGCTGGATTCATCCATTTTTTCAGGAAGGTTTCTAAATCCATTCCGCTACCGTTATCGGAAATAATTATCTTTGCTTCAGGTTTATTTAGTGAAATCATTTTTATTTCACAAAAAGTCGAATCAGCATCATAACTGTTTTTTACCAATTCTAATAATCCGACTGTTGCATCTTTTATCAAATGCTCTCCCAGTATTTTTATAAGCCTGGCTTTAGGGGTAAAAGATATTGTTTGTGTTGGCATATTAATCAGTATGTTCCCTGTTTGTTTTACAAATTCGCATATTAGTCATAATAGGATGCTGAAATTGCGGCGATACAATGATACTCCTGCCCTGACCAAGTATAGGTACATCATCCCAAACAGCATCATTAATACTTCCGCCGGAGACTTTCAATGCGTGAAGATTTTTTGTGCCGGTAGTCTGGTGAATAATTTTAGTATTGCATAGCTCAAAAATTTCATCAGGCAGATGTGAAGGTTGCTGAGAAATAAAACACAATCCGAGCCATCTTTTTCTTCCCCGCCGGGTAACTTCCCTTAACCGATCTAGTAATGCCTCCATTTTAGAAGCATTTTCACGACTTACGAAAGTGTGTGCTTCTTCAATAAAAATAATTGTAGGTGGTAAATTTTCATCTTTTATGCATATTCTTGCCCAATCCGGACAGTGATTCCTGGCCATTCCGGACAGTGATTCTTGCGTAAAGCGGACATTGATTCCTGCTGATTCCGGACAGTG
>Ga0315541_1003677_pt1 | contig 11650 bp, 9 predicted proteins | sample SalMarSW160190MG_FD_203095 | JGI IMG/M metagenome (GOLD analysis project Ga0315541, IMG submission 203095) | Salt marsh sediment microbial communities from the Plum Island Ecosystem LTER, Massachusetts, United States - Salt Marsh Sediment SW1601-190 ...
TTTACTGTTCTTGTTTGAATGGTGGTCGTTTTCTTGCGCAAACGCCGCCGCTTCATCTCTTGACTTCTCAATCATCAATCTACAATCTACAATCCGCAATCAGGTCTTCGAGCCGTGGGTAGGCGTCGACGAGGTGCGGAGGGATTTCGAAGCCGGTTTTGCCCAAGCCCGCTTCGAGTTCGAAGGCATTCACGACGGCCTGGCCGCGGTAGTGGTTGTTGGTGATCACGAAAATCTCGTCGGCGCGCATGCGGATGTGCTCGACCTTCTCGACCCATGGCTTGAGCTCCCCGGGGGAATAGAGGTAGTTGTAGCGGTCTTTGGGCTTGGCATCATCGCGGAACCAGTCGTCGTAGTTGCGCCCGTGTAGCCGCACGTAACCCACCCGCGCGGTCACTTGGGCTGTCGGTGCGATCGAGTCGCGGAAGAGCGGCTGGTCGATGTTGCAAAACGCCACACGGCGCTCGGCCAGGCCCTCGTAGACTTCCGGGCGGTTCCACGAGACGTGCCGGATTTCGACGGCGAGCGGATGGGCCGAAAACGTGTCTATTACGCGCGCCAGCCAGGCCCGGTTTTCTGGCGTGCGCTTGAAGCTCCAGGGAAACTGGACCAAGATGGCCCCGAGCCTACCCGTCTCGGCTAACGGGGCCAGCCCGTCAAGGACGCGTTGCGTATCTTCGCCACTGGGCCAGTCGTCGCGCTGGTGGGTGAAGCGTTGCCAGAGTTTCAGCGTGAACATGAACCGCGGGTTATCGGCGACCTTCCCGACCCAGTCGGCGCTATGCTTCCAGTTCGGCGGGGCATAGAACGTCGTATTCACCTCGACGGTATCGAAAAAGCCGCTCAAGTAGGTCAAGGGATGGATGCTGCGCGGCATCTTCGGCGGATACACGATGCCCTTCCAATCGCGGTAGGACCAGCCGGCCGGCCCTACGCGCACGGTGTGTTTCTGGAGCTTTTCCATAAGCCCATTATAAGGGAGATAGGGGGATATTCCATAACATGTTCGAAACTTACGATAATGTTCTGGGAGCGTTTTTCATAAATGCGTGTAAGAAAAGGGGATATGGAGATTAGGGAGATGAGGAGATGTTTCGATCGGAGAACGAAAGTTTGTCTCCCTATCTCCAAAATCTCCATTGTCAGCAACGTGCTCGTACTCGTGCTCGTGCTCGTGCTCGAAATACGAAAAACGAGCACGGGGAACGAGGACGGGGACGGGGAACGAGTACGAGCACGAGCACGAGCACGAGCACGAGTACGGGGAACGAGCACGTGCACGGAGGTCCTGGGAAGAGGAGGCTTTTTCCATGTCCCCTTTTCGTTTTTGGTTGCGGCTGTGCCGCCTTAGGGGGATAAAGGGAGATATGGGGATGTCTCGGCTGTGACCTCGCTTGTGCCAGTCCCCATTTTTCTACTACCATGCGGCCCGTAAGGAGATGGGGATATGGAGAGATAGGGAGATGAGCAGGCTGACCGTATTGACGTTGATTCCGAACGCAGGCGACCGACTGGTGCGGTGTCTTGAGAGCGTTGCCTGGGCCGACGACCTGTTCTGCGTTGTGGACCCGGACACGACCGACGGATCGGACGAGGTGGCCCGGCGCTATACCGACCACGTCGTGTCGCACGAGTACGTCAACGCGGCGAACCAGCGGGATTGGGCTATTGCGCAGATTGCAACGGAGTGGACCCTTGTGTTGGATGCGGATGAATGGGTCTCGGAGGAACTGGCCGAGCGTATTCGCGGGATTGTTCAAGACCCCGCCGGCAAGGATGGGTATGAAATCCGGCGCTTGTCCTATTTCTTCGGCAAGCTGGTCCGCCACTGCGGCTGGCAGCACGATTACAACGTCCGCCTGTTCCGCACGCGGAAGGGGCGCTACCTCGAGCGGCGCGTGCATTCGAGGATCGTCGTGGACGGCTCGATGGGGCGGATTGACGAGCCGATGTATCACGACACGTACCGGGATTTCGACGAGTATTTCCGCACCTTCCGGCGCTTTACCACCTGGAGCGCTTTGGACATGTACGATGCCGGACGGCGCGCGCGACTATTTGATCTCACCTGGCGCCCTCTCAGCCGGTTCGTCAAGATGTACGTGATTCGCCAGGGATTTCGCGACGGCTATCACGGCGCGGTCCTCTGCGGCCTGTCGGCGTTCCACGTCTTCACCAAGTACGCGAAGCTGTGGAACCTCGAGCGCCTCGAGAAAGTGAACCAGGCCGAAGAATCACGGTAGGGTCACGCAGGAGCGTGACCCCACCTCATTCCTGCAAGGCCTCGAGGTGTGACAAGGCCGATTCACCGAGCGCTTTGAGGTTGTAGCCGCCCTCGAGCGCGGACACGATTCGTCCCCCAGCGAGTCCTTTGACGCGACGTGTCATCTCGCCGTATGTCTCTGATTCGAGCTGTTGGCTGGCCAGCGGGTCGAGTCGGTGTGCATCGAATCCGGATGAAATGAGTAGAAATTCCGGGTCGAATCGCTCGAGTTCGGGCAGCACTTGCTCGTCGATGGCGCCCAGCCACTCCTTCGGGCCACACCCCGCTCGCATCGGGACATTGAGGTTCGTATTGCCCGCCCCGCGTTCGCTGGCAGGCCCCGTGCCGGGATAGTGCGGGTACTGATGCAGGCTGGCGTAGTAGACCGTCTCATCTTCGTAAAAGGCGTGCTGCGTGCCGTTGCCGTGGTGCACGTCCCAATCGACTATGGCGGCGCGCTTCACGCCCGCCACGTCGCGCAGCCAGCGACAGGCGATGGCGATGTTGTTGAACAGGCAAAACCCCATCGCCCAATCGCGTTCGGCGTGGTGGCCCGGCGGGCGGACCACACAGAATACGTTGTCGCAGGTGCCGTCCAAAACGGCTTTGCACGCGCTGATAACGCCACCGGCGGCGAGTAACGCCGCAGGCCACGATTCCGAGACCATGGGTGTATCCGGATCAGGATAGGAGCCGTTGGTTGCGCAGACTTTCTCGATGCTGACGATGTGACGCTTCGAGTGCACGCGCGCCAGGTCGTCGAAGGTGGCCGGTTCGATATCAAGCTGTGGCGGGTGGACCCCGGCCTGGTCGAAGGCATCCAGAATCGCCGTGAGCCGGGCGGGTCGTTCGGGATGGCCCAAACCCGTGTCGTGTTTCAGCATTTCCTCGCGGTAAACAATTGCAGTGCGTGCCACAGAACTCTCCATTCCGTCCGGCGGCCCGGTCGACCGCCGATTCGGGTTTGCTCGCTGCCGTCTCGTCCCACACAGAGTAACCCTTCGCCCGCGCCTGGCTCAAGTCCTTTTAAGTTTAAGTAACGCACGGGGTGGCTATTGTCCGGTGCTGATTTCATTGCTGGACTTGAGACGCTCCTGGGACGGTTCTTGACAAAGCGCAGACCGGGGGCTGAAAATCAAGAAGAAGAGGAATTGACTATGGTGTTCGCGGAACTCGGAGGAAGATAGCCAACCGATGCGATTTTGCTTTGAATGGGACCCGAAGAAGGCGCAATCCAACAGAATGAAGCACGACGCATCGTTCGACCAAGCCGCCCAGCGGTGTGAAATGAGGGATTTTTCGCGCTGAGGGGAAGCCTGGGGGGGGCAAGGGGAAGGGCTTTTCATGCATCCAGAAGAATGAATGCATTTTTTCTTGATAACGGATTTCTAAGTATATATACTTGGAGTATGGAGGACAGGAACATGAAATCCAGCGAACGGAGACGACAAGACAAACTCGCACAGCTCGGACAAGACCGGCCACTCGTCGCCGGCTCGCTCAACCGGGTCCAGCGCAAAGACAAACAGGGACGGACCACCACGTATTACCTGCTTACCTTCAAACAGGCGGGCAAGACACGCTCGGTCTATGTTCCCAAAGACATGGTCAAGGAGGTCAAAACCTGGGTATGGAACTATCGCCGAATCAAGAACATGGTGGCGGACATCTCGACGCTGAGTATCGGTATCATTCAGAACTGCGTACCGGAAAAGCGGGCCGCCGCCGCACAGCGCCGCGCAAAAGACGCCAGCCGATAGCCCAGGCGCTTGTCCGCCTTGTGCGCCATTGCTTTCCGTGGTTCTGGGACGAACCCGAGGCCATCGACGACGCGCGGTTCCTCGACAACTGGTGCACGTTCACCCGGGCGAAAACGGAAACGGTCATCTGCTCGCGTCAGATGACCAATGTGCCGGCCGTCACCGACTGGGAGCAACTCGGCAGGCTACGGGTCAGGGCCATCAAAGACATGGTGCGCAACAAACAACTGCAGCAGGCGCGCCTGCTGGGCCATCTGATGATGGTGAGCGACGGCACGGGCATCTACGCCTCCTCCGAGCCCCATTGTCCCCAGTGTTTGACCCAGCGCCATCAGGACGGTTCGGTCACCTACATGCACCAGGTCCTTGAGGTAAAGGTCATCGGATGGAACGGCTGGGCGTTTTCTGTTATGACCGAACCGCAGCTCAACCCCGAGGATGGCCACTACGACAAGCAAGATTGCGAGTCCAAGGCCTTCAAACGCATGCTGCCGCGCCTCAAGGAACAATTCCCGCGTGAACGCATCGTGCACCTGCTCGATGCCCTCCATTGCAACGGACCCGCGTTCCACGCCCTCCAGGCCCTGCGCCACAAATTCATCTGCGGCTTCAAGCCCGGCTCCATCCCCACGCTGTATGAAGAAGCCTTGGCCCTGCTGCCCCAAGACCTCTTCGCCCCCAACCCGCCCCGCATGCAGGTCCGCTTCGCCAAAGCGCCTCCGTAACCCCACGCAGTCGGGAAACTCCACGTCCCATAGCCGGTCGCCGCTCCGAATCCACCCTCCCCAAAATCCCAAGGCCCCAGTCCGCCCAATCCGGCCCCGTCATCCACCGCCCGCGCGACCGCCCCCTACCTCCATGCCCATTTCGCGCCGCTGGGGCTTGACTCGCTAAAGAGGACTGTGTTAGACTCCGGGCGCTGTTACGGGATGTGAATAGTTTGTGCTGGATGTTAGCGCGATGAGAAAAACCAATAGCGAAGAGAAGGAGCATGAGTCATGACTATGATTTATCGGAGTGTTATGTGCGGGGTTTTGGCCTTTCTTAGCCTGGCCTTAGTGGGCTGTCCGCTGTTGGGGCTCGGCACGTGGTCGAACACCTACGGCGGTGCCGATGATCAGGAGGCGATTTGCGTCGAGGCGACCCCTGACGGAGGCTATCTGGTGCTTGTCAGTGGCGCAGTGCTGTTGAAAACAGACGGCGCCGGAAATGAACTGTGGCGGCGAGAGGTCGAACTTGATGAGGCGGAAGAGGGCGTGGGGTACGACGCAACAGTTGTGTTCGGACGTGTGACCGCCGATGGCGGCTGCATTATCGTGGGAACCAGGAGGATGATACGTCAAGCAGCGGACCTTACTGCTACTCCCCCGGTTTTGGAAATCGCCGATACCGACGTTTACCTCATTAAGCTCGACGAGAATGGTGAAAAGGAGTGGTCGGCAAATCTCGGTGACGAGGCGACAGAGGATGACCCGGCTATAGGGAATGAGACAGGTGTTTCCGTAGGAGTGACCGAGAGCGGGTACGTCGTCGCGGGAACCGTACCGATGAAGCGCACGGTTCAGGATGATCAGGGCAGTGACGTTGATTCCTGGGATGACGACGTTTACGTCGCCACGGCGGATGCAGACGGTGCGCTGGTGGAATCGGCGAACTTCGGCGAGGCGAATGCTGAGCTGACTGACGCGAAGGATGAACGAGGCGTTGCAGTGCGTGTGACAAGTGACGGCGGGTCCGTCGTCGGGGCAAGCAAACAGGTGAGGACCCTTGATGAGGACGGCAACTTAACACGCGACGATGCAGATGTTTATCTGATTAGGCTTAAGTCCGACCTCACCTCCGACTGGGATAAAACGCTTGGCGAAGCGGACGTTGAGGAGAATATTGCTTCCGTAGCTCCGATAGAGGACAACACAGGCGTAGTCGGATATGCCGTTGCAGGCGCCTGGTGGAAAGACCCCATGAAAGCCTTCGGTGGCGTGGATGCCTTCCTGCTCAAGACGGATGAGAATGGGACCGAGATATGGCTCAAGCCCTTCGGCACCGAAGACACGGAGTGGGCAAGCTGCGTACAAGTGGCCAACGATGGCGGGCTTATCTTCGTAGGCGCCGCCGAGGGCATAAACGGCGACTTCGATGTGCTACTCGCCAAGACAGATGCAGACGGGACCTTGTCGTGGACGCAGACCTTCGGTTCCTACGGTTTTGACGCGGGGGCGTGGCTCGAGGTGACCCAGGGCGGCTACATTATCGCGGGCACCACGACGTGGAAGATTCCTTGGGGTAACAACACCGACGTTGACGACACGGATGTGTACCTGATTAAGACTGACAATAACGGGAATGTCAACGCAGCGGACCGCAGCGATCCTGAAGTTATGTAGGTAGTACAGAGGTTCCTGCGCAGTCAGCCATGCTTTACAGGTACGGCTAATAGAGCGCCCGGCCTTAGGTCCGGGCGCTTTTCTTATGGTTGATCGCGGAATTCCGGATAAATGTAATGTAGATAGAGTATGGCCGGCTGCGAAGGCATCTTTGTGTCCCGCACTCAGCGCGGCGCGTGGGGCCGACACAAACGTTTGACTGAAACAAACGTTTGTGTTAAAATCCGCCTCATCCGGGTGGAGGTTGCAGCGTCTGAGAAGGGAAGAGGGCCCTGCTGTGGAGCACGAACCAGTTGGAACCAGGTTGGCATTGATTCTGGCCGGCGGGGAGCTGTTTGCCGAGTTCGGCCTCGACGGCACGAGCGTCCGGGCCATTGCCGAAAAGGCCGACGCTAACATTGCCGCCATCAATTATCATTTCGGTAGCAAAGAGAACCTGTACACTGAGGTGCTGCGCTACGCCGTTCTGCGGGGAACGGGTCTGCGGCCCAGCGTCTTGTTGAAAGACAATGAAGAGCGCCTCACTACACCCGCGGGCATTGCTCAGATCCTACGCCAAATCGTCAAAGAGTGGTTTGCTTCCTATTTCTCCCCCGACCAACCGCGCTGGTTTGGCCGCGTCCTCGTCCGAAGCCTCCTAGACCCGACCCCGTCACTGCAGGAGATTCTGAAAGAGATCTTTGAGCCGGACCAGCAGGCCGTTCGGGCCATCATCCGGCGGGCCAACCCCGCCATGTCCGAGCAACAGGCCCGCCTATGGGCCTACTCGCTCACCGGCCAGGTCGCCTTCTACGAGTTTTGCCGCGTCCCCATTCTCATGACGATGCAAAAAGACAACTACGATAAGGCATTCATCGACGCCGCGGCGGAGCACACTGCCGCACTGACGATTGCAGGGCTCGGCTTGCCCCAGCCGGGAGACCGAATCGACGGAACCACCCATGAAAAACCCGAAAGCTGAAAAGTCAACATGTAAGCCGCGCCAGCGGCGCTCGCTACGCAAAGGCCAAAATCTAAAATCCAAAGTCGCGCTCCCCGGCCTGGCCATTCTTCTGCTCACGGCAGCATGCGGTTGCGCCTCACTGGACAAGGACGATAGCACATGGCAGACCCAGGCATACTACGACAAGCTCGCCCAACAAACCGCCCAAAGCCTCCCAAATTCAGCCCCCTTGCTCCTCGAGGATTGCGTCCGAATCGCGTTGGAGAACAACTTGGCTGTCCAGACCTCCGAGATCAACCTGCGGATCGCAACGCTCGAACGCCAGATCGCCTTCGCCAATTTCTTACCCGCCCTCGAGTTTAACTTCACCTACACTGCCTGGGACCACCAGCCCCAGAGCCAGATGCTCGGTCCCTTTTCAGTCCCCATGCACGACCAGTCCATCCGCGACGCGGCCTGGAGAATTCACATGCCAATTCTGGCCCCGGCCACCTGGTTTCTGTACGCCATGCACGCCCGAGCCGCAGAAATGTCTGGGTTTGTGACCGAGTACACGCGCCAAATGATCACTTTGCAAGTGGCTATCCAGTACTTTCACTGTCTTGCACTGCAAGAGAGCGAAAAGGCCATGGTGACCCAGATCAAGGCGGCGCAAGAACTGCGCAAAGAGCTGGCCGCGTTCCGAGAAGAGGGGCTCGTAAGCCAGTGGCAGGCCGATCAGGCAGACGCCCTCGTCCTGGCACGCCGCACCGCCCTTCACCAAGCCCAACGCGCTCGCCGTCAGGCCGAGGCCGAGCTGCTGGGGACCATGGGCCTGTCGCCACTCGCCCAAATATCCCTGGCCCCCGAAACTCCCCTACGGTCCCCCACGGGCGCCCTCGAAGACCTCATCTTTCAGGCGCTGACGGCCAATCCGCAACTCCACATCGCCGACCAAAACGTCGCCATTCAACGCCAACGGGCCAAGATCGCCATCGCCGATTTCCTTCCCCAGCTCCTGGGATTCGCCAGCCGCACCAACACCTCCAACTCGCTTATAAAATACCGGAACTACTGGATCGGGGGCCTGATGGGTGTCCTCGCGGTGTTCGACGGCTTCGCCAACGTCCACCAATATCAAGCCGCCCGCGAGCAGGTCAAAAAGGCCTCCCTCACACGTGAGGACGCCTGCCTTACCGTTATTCTACAGACCATAAAGGCCTATCTGAGTCTCGAAAACGCCCACGAGAACCTAACGCTCGCCAAGAAGTCCCTGACCGTCGCCGCCCGGCGCTATAGCGAAACCGCGGCCCGCTGGCGGGAAGGACTCATAAGCCCTTCGGACAGACTCAATGCCCTCGCCGAGAAACACTGCGCCCAGACAATCCTCGCCAACGCCCGTTTCCACCAACAGGTCAGCACCGCCGCGCTCCTCAACGTGTTGGGGGCGGGCTATGCGGGATACGAGGTACCAGAATATGAAGAAGAGCTTTGAACAAATCCAAGCCCCAGGGCCTGCCGCAACCGGTACAGCCGCACAACCCAACGCTAGGGCCCAACAATCCAAAATCCAAACTCTAAAATCTAGAATCCTCGTGTCCGTCGGTCTCATTGGATTGACCGCCTGCCTTTTTGCGGCGTGTTTCAGCACCGAGACGCCGACAGAACCGGATTTGGCCGACAATCTACAATCGAGTGTGCCCGTGGTGACAACCCCGGCGGCTGTGCGGAACTTCGAAGAACGCCTGGCCGTTCAGGGCAATCTCGAAGCCAGAAACTTCGCCATGGCCGCTGCGCGTATCGACGGCGTGCTCGATGCCGTATTCGTTTACGAAGGGGACACTGTAGTGGCCGGCGAGACACCGCTCTTTCAGACTGATAAGGTTACGCTCGAAAAAGCGCTCGATATCAGGCGCCAGGACCTCGCTGTGGTGCGTTGCTCGAAACGGGAGGCCCAGGCCAACCTCGAACGCATGGAGGCCGACTTCCACAAGGCCGAACTCGACTATGAGCGCTTTAAGCGCCTACGTGACCAGGATGCGGTCACGGTCGATGCCCTCGAGCTGCAAGAATCTCGGTACAAGCAGATCAAGGCAGGACTCAAACACGCCCACGCCGTCGTCGATGTGGCCACGGAAACCGAACGCAAGGCCCAAGCCGCGGTCGCCATCGCCGAGAAAACCCTCAGCGATTCGCTCGTGTACGCGCCCATCTCGGGCAAGGTGAGCGTAAGGCTGAAAGAGCCGGGCGAGTTTTGCGGCGCCGGCAAGCCCGTGTTGCGCATTGAGGATCTCGCGGTGATCGAAGTGTCGGCCTTCTTGCCTGCGCAGTACTACCCGCGAATCCACGTGGATCAAACCCGTGTACGCATCCTGGTTTATGGGTCAAACGTGGGGGAACAGGCGTTGGCCTACAAGAGCCCCACCATACACCCCAAGCTCCGTACCTTCGAGATCAAGTGTCTCCTGACCGATCCGCCGGATGGCGTCGTCCCCGGCGCCATGGCCCAGATAGAAGTGGTGCTCGAACAACGCACGGCGGTAGGGGTACCCTCGGCGGCCGTCCAATGGCGCGGCGACCGTCCTGTCGTGTTTGTTGTTGAAGACAACGTCGCCCGCATAGTGGCCATTGAAACCGGCCTCGAAACCGACGGATGGACGGAACTGCGCGCCGGGCCTGTCCACGCAGGGACGCCCGTGGTTACCATGGGGCACCATCTCGTCGAGGATGGGACGCCCGTCACCGTCCGGCGGGAGGCCACCTAGTGTTTCTGTCGAACGCGTCCATACGCCGTCCCGTGGCCATGAGTTGTCTCATCATCGGCCTGGCGCTTCTGGGGTTGAACGCCTTGCGCACGATGGGGCTCGAGTTGATGCCTAAAGTGGACATTCCCTACATCACGATCATCACGGTGTACCCCGGCGCGAGCCCCGAAGAGATCGAGACCGACATTGCCAAACGGATCGAAGACCAAGTGGTCTCCATCGACGGCCTCAAGCACGTCAGTTCTTCGTGCATGGAGAACGTGTGCCAGACCCTGCTGGAATTCCATCTCGACGTCGATGTGGATATCGCTGCGACGGACGTCCGGGAGAAGCTGGACCTCATCAAGGCGGACTTTCCCGCCGATGTCGAGGATCCGACGGTGGTGAAGTTCGACGTGAACGCCAAGCCGGTCATCACCCTGGCGCTGACGGGGGAGGTGTCGGTCGAAGAACTCTACGACTACGCCGACAATACGTTGCGCGACCGGATCACGGTGCTCTCCGGCGTGGCCGACGCGCAGTTGGTCGGCGGCGCCGAACGCGAGGTCCATGTGTCATTGGACCGGGAGAAATTGGCGGCGCGTGGGCTGTCCAGCATGGATGTGGTGCGGACCATTAAAGAAGGGATTCGCACGATTCCGTCCGGTCGTGTCCGCGAGGGCGGGACCGAGTACTCGGTGAAATTCGACGCGGAATTTGACAGCGTTGCGGACATCGGGGAACTGGAGGTGGCCAACGAGGCCGGGCAGCGCTGTTACATCAACGATATCGGCCGTGTGGCAATGACCACCGAGGAACTACGGCAACTCGCGTTTATCGACGGCCGGTCTTGTGTGGCCATCAAGGTCGTGAAGAAGGCCGACGCCAACGCCGTGCGCGTGGTGGACCTCGTCAGAGCGGCCATGACCGACCTGAAGCAGAACCTGCCGGGCGGCATGGAACTGGTGTGGGTGACCGATGACGGCCGGTTCATCGAGGCCACCGTGGACAGTGCCTGGGTCAACGTAGGTCAGGGGATCCTGTTGACGGCACTCATTCTGTTCCTGTTCCTGTACAACTTCCGCACCACACTGGTCATCGCCGTGACCATGCCGCTGACCATCATCATTGGCCTGTTCTTCATGCAGTTTCTCGAGTACACGCTCAATGTCTCCACCCTGTTGGCCATCGGGATGTCTGTGGGGATTCTGGTCGCGAACTCGATCGTCGTGCTGGAGGCGATCGTGAAACGCCTCGACCGGACAGGCGACGTGGCCGAATCTGCGCGGCTCGGCGCCAGTGAAGCGGCTGTGGCCGTGCTGGCCAGTGCGGGAACCAACATTGTCGTGCTCTTCCCCATCGCTATGATGGGGGCAATGGTCGGGCTCTTCATGAAGCCCTTCGCGCTGACGATGGTTATTATGACGGCGGTTTCGCTGTTCATCTCTTTCACGCTGACGCCTATCCTTTGCTCAATAATGCTCAAGCCCAAGGAAGAGGGTTCACGTTCGCTGCTCGCGCGCATGGAACGCGGCTGGAACTGGGCGTTCATCCGTGTCCAGAACGGGTATCGGGCC
>Ga0315541_1003680_pt1 | contig 11644 bp, 12 predicted proteins | sample SalMarSW160190MG_FD_203095 | JGI IMG/M metagenome (GOLD analysis project Ga0315541, IMG submission 203095) | Salt marsh sediment microbial communities from the Plum Island Ecosystem LTER, Massachusetts, United States - Salt Marsh Sediment SW1601-190 ...
CTCTTCAGACATCATTGAGCCTCCAGTTTCTTGTTAAGTTCAGCCTGGTGTCGAAGATCGTCAAGGATAATTTCTAGGCTTCTGATTATGTCATCTTTGTTGGCATTTATGGGATAGATAACTCCAGAGGTTGCATTAAGTTGCGCTCCTAACTCGTGGCCAAGAGTGTCAATGATCTTCTTGCTGATATAGGCAGTACGTTGTTTCTTGTTAACGGTTAATTTGAATTCAACCATCCCTATTATTCTCCTATCACTTTTCACTACGAAAATAATATATGAGGGTATAATCAAATTATTCCCACGTAGTGCGGGGGTAAACTGATTTGGGCATACGTTCCCACAAAAGAAGAAACGAAAGAATAGCAAACAGAAAGAGAATGCTCAAAATTTTAAGAGAAGGCGGTCCTAAGAGTTATAGTGAATTAGTTAAAGAAATGGAAAAATCTCAAAGCACTATAGATAGATGTCTCCAAGACCTAGGAAAAGAAAAAGGGCTTGGTCTTATAGACAAGATTGAAGGGCGCTGGGTCTGGGTTGGAAATGACCCAATTGGCGGTCATTGGGTAGGCGATCCAGAAGGAATGCATTGGGAAGGATCAGATAATGTCTATAACACGCTAACTGACCACGCTAGAAACTTGATACCTGGTTTCAAAAAACTTTTAGATTATGGCGTGGTCTTTGAACAAAAATTACCTCACTATCTTGGAATTCCACTTCATTCAAAGGTCACAGATAATGACAGAATATTAAGGGAGTGTGCTGAGAGCCACTTAAAGGCGTATCCAACTATCTATGAAAAACTGGAAAAATACAGAGCTTTGAGTGACAAGTATAAGACAGCAGACAAAGAAACGAAAAAGATAATTAATATGCTTAAGGGCAATGTTCATCCAATGTATGCTTTTAAAAACCCTAAAGAAGTTGGTAAATACCATTGTGTTATGATAAACAAAGACCTCATTAGAGAGGAAGAAGATTTCCCATTATTTATTAGCAAAAAAGAAGCTGATTATTTAGCTTATACTTCTCCAATAAATGAGATCTCACCCATAGATAACGCAGAAAAGGTTAGGCATTTAAGAAATAGAGTTTTCAGATTAGTGAAAGGAAAACCGCCACTGTTTCCAAAAACTAGTCAGGGATATATGGATAGACACCCCCTTCAAGAATTACTTAAGATTGCAGTTTCTATGGAAGAAGCTTACAGAGAACTAGAACAAGAAATCAACCAATTGATAATGCAGTGTCGGTGCCAACCTTTAAGGACGAGTTGTACGATATGCCAAAACATAAAAAAATGAAGCATTAAAAAATCTTTCAAGAATCATCTTTAAAAAAACCGTGAGTTTTTCTTCTAGAGGTTGCCGTTAAATTTTTTATGTTGCCCGTGACCCTTAACAGGTATTAAGGGCATGTTTTGTTTTTTAGAAAAAGAACGGGTATTCTGCCTTATTTTGTTGAAAGAAGTCATAGAAGACTATATAGAGGCTCTTCGCAGAACCCGTACCTGTACTTGTGTAGAGAATGTACCAGTACCCCAAAGTTCACTACCCCAGACTCTTCGTAGGGAATAGATTCCATGGTTGCTTATAATGAGGTTAGGAACTGATTCCCTGAAACTTTCATATTAGAAAGCTACGATTAAACCACACAAGTTTTGGGGTGTTTGTAAGACCTACGATTAAATCGCATGTCTTCGGATTCAAACTGTGGTTTATGTTTTGCATTTTGGGTCAATAATAAATAGTCTAATGGCTATTTAAAACCAAATAGAAGAAAGGTCTAGTTAAGTGTTTTAACATGGAGTTTAATTTGTCCAAGGAAAAGACCAAAGTCTGTCAGCGAGTTCAAGAAAATGGTTTTCGTTAAAATAAGGGGGATACACTGCAACATTTGTGAATTTATTTTCATTTTTGAAAAAGTAATCAAGTAATTCTTCAGAACATAGCTCTTTGAGAATGCCTTTTCTCTTTTGATATGCTAAGTAAAAACGAGATATATTCTCTTCATCGTCTTTTTCAATATTTTTCATGAAATGGCGGATTCTTAACAAATCCGAGTAAACTGTATATGGGACTACATATTCTGAACCTTTCCATTTTGTTTCTTGCGTCCATTCTTTAAGTGAATTCTCCCATGATGTTTTTAGGGCATAATAAGCATCTTTTCGAAAATTGAAAAAATCGGGAAATTCACTTTTGAAATATTCTTCTGCTAAAAATTCCAAGGGCAATTCAAGCAGTTCTAAATATTGACCAAAAACGAATTTTGCCATGTCACTATTATATCGCTTCTCATTTACTTCAGTTTCATATCTATTATCTGCAAGTCTAAGACGCCTATCATACCAATCTGAAGTTTTAGCTACTGATAAAAATATTCCGATATGAGATAACTCGTGAAGAAATGTTGTTATCCTTTTTTCCCAAGGGCTAACTTCAAAATAGCGTGAATAAAATTTTACTGTTGCTTTTTTTCTTTTTCCGTCCCATATTAATTCTGCATGTTTTGATGAATTCACATTTTGGCTTTCTATTACCCAATCAGAGACCGTAAAGGGGAATACTATCTCTTTTTGAAGTCTCAACAAATCGTCTTTCAATTGTGCATTATTTTTTTGATTGGAGAGTAACACAATTTGCATATTAATCCCGTAAATCAGCCTCATTTTTCTAAAAATAAAGAGGTTTTTATTTGCTTTTTTCTACAATCATCTGTGCTTTAACTTTTTCCGCCTTTTTAAGCAGTTTTGTTATAAAATTTTATATTACCATCAAATAAATAAGTAGATGCAATGAAGAAATTACATGCAATTGTTGTTATTTTTCTAGTCGCCATAGTTGTTGGATTATTATTAATGAATGGTTCAACAATTATATCCTTTTTTCAAAAACCTATAGAACCCGAAAACTCTTCAAATGAAAATTATACTGAACTAACACTAAGAGAAGGGGATAACATCCCTATTGAGTTTGGTGATACAGAATATTCTTTCTATTATGCTATGGGCTATGTTGCAGTTTATGCTCCATTTCAAAGTGACGATTTTATTCCCTCTGAGGGAAAAACGTTCAAGACTTTTGGCGTAGAAATTAAAGTTTCTGAGATAGATTTAGATTATATCTCAAAATATGTTGTTCTTTTAATTAGACCTACTGTTGAAAATTATATGTTTTCTACTTTTCGCTATACAAAAGTTGAAATCCCTGTATACGACTCTAGAACTGTGAATATTAGTAGTGGATTAATTAATAAGACAAATCAATACACTTTCGGTTATGGCGGGTTTGATTCATCTGTACTTTTACACGCATTGGTTAATGTAAGAAACGCCACAAAAAATGAAACGTATTACACACAAACAAATTTCCTGATTCCAGAAGCTGAGAAAGATTTTGATATAGAGATTAGGGTTTACAAGGCTGATTCAGAAAGTATTATAATATATGTAAAACCTCTTTACTGAAAAATTAGCAAATATTTTTATCACAAAATGAGAAAAAATGCTTAAAGATTTAACATCCAAAAAGCCCTGTATGAGCTAAGAAAAAGCCGTGAAGAAAAATAATGCAAAAGCATATATTTGGATTGCAACAAAATATTAGAAATTGTGAAGCAAAATGGACAAAGATATTGAATTGCTTAAAGTCAAAATTCTTAAGGACGATTGGCAAGCTTCAATTAATTCTGGAACTTCTCTCGTCATAGCCGCACTTGTCAGCTTCATAATTCTAATTTTGACGCTTTTTTACAAGGGAACTTTGAGCATTGTTGAAAACAGGCTTTTTCTGGAAAAACCAAGCAACAAAAAGAATTGTTTACCACTTGTTTAATTCAGAAACGTGTGCCTCAAAAAAAGCGCACACAAACTTAGTGCAGGTTAGTAGTCTCTTGGTTCAAGCGCGATATTGAAAGCAACGGTTTTGCCATTATGCTTCCGGTCACATTTCACAGTCACAGTTTCTCCATCTTCACAAAAAAAGATGTGATAGACCAGAAACAGAATCTGGCAACGGTCATCATCCGCAGCCCAGACGAGATAACATTCACTCCCGGATGCGTACAAGCATTCTACAACGCAGTCTCACGAAGACACATCAACATAGAGGAGACAATGAGCTGCTACACGGAAACGATAATTGTGTTAGCCATGGAAGACGTAAGCAAAGCCTTCGCAGCCCTCACAGACCTCATAACAGAAGCAAGAAGAAAAACAGCCTAACCAAAAAATAACAGTATTAATTTCACATAAAAGGTCAAAAGGACGTTTACATAATAAGACATCTATAATTCTTAAGGTTCTGTTACCTCTTCGGTTGATTGAGATATTTCGTTGAGGTGTTACCTTTCGGTTGATGGATAACCCTGTAAAAAATCGGTTGATAACAAATCACGAAGAGCCTCTAAGCATTCACGAAGAGGCTTATTTTTTCTGACTTCATTTTTTCCGAAAGTCTTTTCAGTCGATCACCCGATATTATAGAATGTTCCCCGAAAAAGATTGGTGAGAGGAAAGATGCCTAGAAAACAGATATTGCATGAGGAAGTTGTCGCTGAAGGTTACATAAAAGATTTCGTTACGGGAAGACTCCTCTTGGAGAGACCAGAAGAAACAGAGGCTAGGCAAGTCTTTGAACGTAGGCTTGTTGAAGAATATGGTTATCCAAAGAACGAGTTAACGATTGAGCATCAAATTCAAAAAGGCTCTCAAAGGATTGGTCCAGCGGACATAGTTGTTTTTAGAGACTTTAACCAAAATGCTGACAACATCTACATTATAGTTGAAACAAAGCGGTCAAATAGAAAAGATGGAATAGAACAACTAAAAAGTTATCTTGCACCATCTACTGCAACTTTTGGAGTTTGGTTTAACGGAAAAGAAACGGAATATATTCTCAAGTTAGACAAGCCACCATTTTTTAAATCGATTCGTGACATACCTAAAAAAAATGAACGTTTGGAAGATATAGGTAAATATAAACGAGAAAATTTAGTTCCAGCAACAAATCTTAGGTCGGTTTTCAAGACAATACATTATCATTTATATGCTAACAGTAATTTACCGAGAGCAGAAAGGTTAGCAGCCGAGATGATTAGACTGCTCTTTTGTAAGATTTATGATGAGATAAATAACGAAGTTTGTGAATTTAGAGCAGGTGTTGACGAACCAGAAACTTTTGTGAAAACTAGAATAGAAAATCTGTTTGAAAAAACTAAGAAATATCAGGAGGATGTTTTTGAGAAAACAGAAAAACTTCTCCTTGATGCGAAGTCAATAGCATATGTTGTGGGAGAACTGCAACGTTATTCGTTGTTAAAGACAGATAAGGATGCAGTCGGTGACGCTTTTGAAATATTTATTGGTCCTGCCTTAAGAGGTGAAAAAGGACAATTTTTTACTCCTAGAAATGTAGTTCGCATGTGCGTGTCGATGCTAAATCCAGAACCCAAAGAATTTGTATTAGATCCTGCTTGCGGTTCAGGTGGCTTTCTCACCGTTGCCTTAGAAAATGTTTGGAAAAACTTTGACAAGGAACAAGAAAGAAGCATTATGAATAAAGAGCAAATGGGCAGAATGAAAAGCGATTTAGCAAGCAGCTTTTTCTATGGAATTGATAAGGAATTTGATCTTGCAAAAGTCACCAAAGCATATATGGCGATCGTAGGAGATGGGCGAGGTGGAATTTATTGTGAAGATAGCCTTGAAAACATTGACTCATGGAATATTGCATGTTTGCAGAATATTGGACTCAAAATGGGCAAGTTTAATGTTGTTATGACCAATCCTCCTTTTGGTTCAAAAATTCCAATCACTGACAAAACATTGCTTAGAGAATATGACTTAGGGCACAAATGGAAAAAAGATAAAGAAACAGAGAAATGGATTAAAACCGAAAGAATATTGACTAAACAAGTTCCTCAAGTGTTATTCATTGAAAGATGTCTTCAATTTTTAAAGGTGAGTGGAAGGATGGCGATAGTTCTTCCAGATAGTATTCTGGGCAATCCTTCTTCAGCACATATTCGTTCTTTCATTCGTAGTAAAGCAAGACTCTTAGCAGTTATAGATTGTCCAGTAGAAACATTCATGCCTAGTGCTGGAACAAAAACAAGCGTGATTGTTCTACAGAAAAAAAATGAAAAAGAGAGAGAAGAACAATATCCAATTTTTATGGCTGTAGCTGAGAACTGTGGACATGACAAACGAGGAAATCCAGTATATAAAAAAGATAAGAAAGGCAACCTTGTGCTAGACGATAAAGGAAATCGAATAATTGCTGATGATTTTCCTCAGATTGCCGAGGAATATAAGAGGTTTAGAGAAAAATATGCAATTCTCTAAAATTGATTCAACCGACTTAGGTGATAGATTTGATGCCAAATACTACGATCCTGAATTTCTGGAGTTGATGGAAAAAGCTAAACAAAATGAGGCTTCGCAAGTTAAAAGCCTTGGTGATATTAGCAGAAAGATTAAGAAAGGGATATTTGACATTCGAGCCGACGAGTACACCGATGCAGGTGTGCCATTTATCAGAGTTTCAGATGTAAAAACTCTTACTTTGAACTTGAGAGATATGGAACACATTACACCAATGAGAAGCAAAAAGGCAGGCTCGACCGAGCTAAAACCTAGCGATCTTGTTGTTACGAAAGGTGGCACAATTGGAATCGTTGCGTCTATTCCACCTTGGATGCCAGTATGTAATGTTAGTCAAGATATAATCGCTATTTCTTTGGACGTTACTGTCAACCCTTGGTATGTTGCTGTTTTTCTTGCCTCAAGATTGGGGAAGATCCAATTTAACAGGATAAAAACACAGCATAATCAACCACATCTCACCTTGAAACCTGTAAGAAAATTACGTATAGTTACTCATCAGGATTCAAGCGATGATGAAATAGGTGATATGTTTGAAAATGCTCTAAAACTTCAAGGTAACGCTATTGAAGAAATGAAAAAGGCAATTGGTCTAGTCAACAAGGCTATTTCAATTGAACTGCCAACAAGTAAGATTAGAACATTTAGCGTTTCATCATCAGAAACTGAAGACATATTTACGCCTATATTCTATTACCCTAATTACGTAAAAGTTGTGCAATCATTACGAAATCAGTTTGATACAATTACTTTGAATAAGGAAAATGCCATCATAAAGAGAGGAGTCGAAGTAGGATCAAAAGAATATAAGAGCTACTTGCAAAAACAAGAGGATGACGTGCCTTTTGTCCGAACATCAGACATATTGAATTACACAATAGACAATTATCCAGACTACTACGTAAGAAAAGAACTAATGACAAACTACAACCAAGATTTACGAGAGAATGACATCCTTTTTGCCAATGATGGAAAAATAGGTGCAAGTGCTATAATAGTCAAAGGAGACAGATGCATTTTTCAGAGCCATTTACGACAAATAAGACTACTGACCGAAGAATTAACTCCTGAATTTTTGTTTGCGTTTCTGAATAGTGACTATGCCATCTACCAAATATATAGATTCGTTATTATACAATCGACTATTTCCACAATTGGGCACAATCTTTCAAAATTAGTGGTTCCATTGCTTGAAAAAAACGTTCGATCTAAGATAAAGGAACATGTTAAAAATGCTGTAGTCTTTGAGGAAAAACGTAAGTGGCTGATTACAAACGCAAGAGAAAAAACCGCTGAGTTATTGGGTTATTAGCTATTTTTTATATTCTTTTAGTTTTATACGAACTTGCATTTTGGATTAATGTTAGCCACTTGTTTTTGCCCTCTATGGTTATTCCACATGCTTCGGCAGGAGTCTTACCATCTAAGCCTTCATGTTCACGTATGTAATTGTGGTAGATTTGGTAACCTTTCAGTATCGGAGTGTCTTTCTTCTTCAATCCACGCATGACCTTTTCTCTATCTCTAATCTCCCCATTCAATCGTTCCATTTTGTTGTTATTCATATCGCCTTTCAATTTGATGTGTCTAACATGCTCAGTTCTTGGTTTACGAAGAGTCCTGAACTCTTTTTTGTAAGCGTCATTGTATGCGGGGAGTCCGTCAGTTATTATTGTCATGGGCTTTTTTCCAGTTACCTTTTTCCCCAGTTGGAACAGTTTTCTAGCATCGTGCTTAAACTTCGTTTCTGCAACTTCTTGAGCTATCCAGAACCTTGTTTCATCGTCCATTATAGCAAAAACATATTTCATGTCGCCCTTGAATTTCATCCAAAGCTCATCAGCTCTCCAAGTGTCAGACACTTTAGGTCTCAACTTTTCAATGTAATGTTCCATTAGTCCGATGTATTTTTTTATCCACATATAGACCGTCTTATGGGAAACTTCCACGCCCAAAAGCCTAAGAGATTTCATAGTGTTCCTCAAAGATTCTCCACTAAAGTATAGTTGCAGGGCTGTAGTTATTGCCTTAGGATTGTGCTTCATTCTCTCGAATCCAATGTTTATGCTGAATGTTTTACCGCAATTCTCACAGATGAAGCGTTGAATGTCTCCGCTTTTGTTGTGTCTAACTCCATTCTTTTTGATGTTCTGAGACTGACAGTAAACACACTTTGAAATTATAATTTCTTGAATTACAGAATCTTTCTGCACTTCTTCTCTGAGTTTTATGCTGAACTCTACAGCCCAAGCATGTTTACATTTTAATCCTCTAAACTTGTGATCTGGACACTCACAAACCCATTCACCATCTACATTAGAAACGGTATAACTGCCGTTTCCGCTTTGAGAAAGAACCCGATAAGAAAAACCATCAACACCTCTGATGTTGTTCCTGTTCCTGTTGAAAATCTCCAAACCTCTTTCTTCACGAAGTTTCTCAAGTTCCTGAAGACTCATCATTTCACTCACCATTTGTTATTAATAACTGTTAATAACTATTAATAGGTAATGAGAGAAAACTATATAAAGGTTTCCATTAACAGTTATTAATGGTTGTTAATATGGCTAAGAAACTCATACTTGACGTTGATGAAGAGACATGGAAAAAAGTCCTAAAATATAAGATTGACTATGGGTTAAAGAACAATAATGAGACAGTAGTGAAACTTATAAAGCGAGGATTAAAGAAGGTATAATTGGGTACGTTCTTATGCCTAATGCTCCTGGTACACCATTTAGGATCGCTCAATACTATCAATGGTATAAGGGCAATCAGTTAGAATTAGCTCCTCCATTTCAAAGGAAACCTGTTTGGTCACCAAGAAACAAATCATTTTTGATAGATACAATTTTGAACAATTTACCCGTACCTGAAGTTTACATGCAAGTTAAAACAGATAAAGATGGAAATACAAAATATATCGTTGTTGACGGTCAACAAAGAATGAGAGCTATTCTTGAATTTCTTGAAGGAGAATATAGTTTACTTGAAGATGAATGCCCCACATTTGCTGATAAAGAATTTTCAGATTTACCTGATGGAATAAAGAGAGAATTTTGGAATTACGGTATAGTAACTAGGGAGTTGCAAACGGATAGTTTAAAAGAAGTTAAAGATATTTTTCGCAGATTGAACAAATATGTCGTTCCATTAAACGCTCAGGAATTAAGAAATGCTACGTATGGAGGGCATCTCATCGCTTTAGTTAATAATATTGCGGATAAAGACGATTTTTGGGCTGAGAACAAAATAGTGACGCCAAACGATATTAAAAGAATGATAGACGCTGAATTTATAGGTGAGCTTTTTCTAGGAATGATGGAAGGAATTCAACAGAAAAGCCAAAGTGGTATTGATAGTTTTTTCCAAAGATATGATCAGAAGTTTCTAGATAGAGAATCTTGGCGAAAAGAGTTTGAAGCTACTGAAAGGAAAATTGAGGATATATTTAATCACGATCTAGTCAAGACTCGATGGCGGGGAAAAGCAGATTTCTATTCTTTCTTTATTGCGATATATGAACTATCGAAAGTTTACTACTTCCCTGAAGAAAGATATGATGAAATAAATGAGTGGTTAACAAAATTTGCTTCTGAAGTAGATAAACATGTAAAACAATCAGAAAAATCTTCATCCAATCCTCTAGTAGATACATACGTAGAAAATGTAGAGAAAAGAACTACTCATAAAGCCACACGACAAAAAAGGTATGAAATTGTTAGGGAATTGCTGATTCCTTTTCTTATCGCAAAAGACAAACGAAAAGATTTCAATGAAGAAGAAAGAAGAATAGCATGGGATAACTCCGATAAGAAATGCGATATATGTGGTAAAAAAGTAGATTGGGAAGAATACGAATTAGACCACATAAAACCCTTTTCAAAAGGCGGTAAAACTTCACTTGAAAACTCTCAAATAACCCATAAAGCTTGTAACGCAAAAAAATCAAACAAAGTTACATAGAGACTCTTCGTAGAGTTCATCAACCGAAAGGTAACACCTGCAAGAAATATCTCAATCAACCGAAGAGGTAACAGAACCCTCAATTAAGTTAACGCATATTGCGTTTAATACCTTTCTATTGCGTCTGATGTATCGCAAATATTATATACTCTACGTATAGATACATTAGCCTAACGGATGGAGCGTTAAGAAATGTCAATAAGTTTTAAAGCAAAACTGATTAACGCTGGACGCATTACCCTACCGCAAGACATTCGAGAAGCCTACAAACTCAAAGAAGGTAACTTAGTGAAGTTCACTGGAACAATCACCAAAATTGTTGTAATCGAAAAGGAAGTTGCTGTCTGATGGCTGGTAAGCGGTTGCTGTCTCTTGAAGCCTCTAAGCTTATGATTCTAGAGTTTGTTGAGGATTTGAAGCAGAGAAACCACAACGAAAAGGAGGCTTCTGCATGAAAATATCGGTGGACATTGAGCAGCTAGATAATGGCTTCATAGTAACGATGTATGATGAGACTGGGAAGGCAGAGTATGACCAAAAAGTGTTCATTGAAAATCTTTCAAGTTCATTAAAAGCGATTGAGAAATGGGTAGACGATATAACTGAAAGAGAAGGCAACGGCGAAGACTTAGAAGAGGAGGCTCAATGATTGGGTCTTCGTAGGCAGTTAGTTGAGCATGATTGTCCGCCGTTACCTGAAAAGGTTGCTGCTGAACTTAATGGCGGTTACACTGGAGTAGAACCGATCAGGGACGCGGTTAGACAGGAAAGAAACATCAGCAATTTGATGAAAGTTCTCAAGGGCATTCTTGATGATGAACACAAAGAGCCAACTGAGAGACGGGATTTTATGGATCTGGCTTTGAAGCGACAGTGGCAGACAGAGGATGAAGCTGAAGCTGTCAGGCGCGTTTACCTTGAACTTTATGGAATAGGGAGGCTATAGCTTGAGTTTTTTTGATGAATTAAATATCACACTGGATTCTTTGAAAGAGAAACTTGGCTCTGAAGTTGCATCTGACATCAAACATCTAGTTGAGTTAATCGTCAACGAATCAATCAATCCTGACAAGAAGCGATGGTTTCCTGAGTATCCATGAGGGGCTGAGTGGAGGACCAAAAAAAGTGACCATTCACGGTGACGGTTTGGAGGGTTTTGCTTCATTTTTTTCCCTACCTATGCTTTTCAGGGTTCTCCCAGCAAACCCGAAAGGAGACATAAAAAATGAGGCATGAAGACTATAAAAAAATGTGTGAAAGATCTCAGAGAGAGCTAGACCGTTTTAGGGAA
>Ga0315541_1003681_pt1 | contig 11643 bp, 8 predicted proteins | sample SalMarSW160190MG_FD_203095 | JGI IMG/M metagenome (GOLD analysis project Ga0315541, IMG submission 203095) | Salt marsh sediment microbial communities from the Plum Island Ecosystem LTER, Massachusetts, United States - Salt Marsh Sediment SW1601-190 ...
AGGGATTCGTCAGCCAGAAAGTGGACCAGCCGCCCTGGTATTCGTCTTCATGGCCTGTGCCGTGGAAGCGGGGCTTTTCCTCGCCGTCGATGTAAATACGCATATCGCCCTCCCACCATCGCTTGCAGTCGGGTTTGACCGGCTCGACCGTCATGACTTGGCCGATGACCGCTCCGGTGCCTTTATAGTCAAACAGGACATAGTCGTTCGGCTCTGTAATCGGCCATGCATTATTATATTTGGCGCCGAAGTATCCGATAGCTGCATCCTTGAGCTCTGCCGGGAATCGATTGGTGTAGCCGACTTCGCAAAAGAATTCCCCGCCGGCTTCATAACTTCTGTTTTGAATAGTTATTCGAATACCATTCTTGAACGGCATCGGCAAATAACAGTAATAGGTTCCGGAAATCGACATGCCCACAAAAAGACTTCTGACATCCGCTTCACCCAGCCCGGACCCGAAAAACGGACCGATAGGCACATCCACGCTCGGCTTGGCCTGATTGTCGTAGAAAATCCTCAGATAGACATGGTTCAGAGCATAAGAATCCGGCCTGTAGAGAGGATTGATTTTGATGTGCTGAACAGTCCCGCCGCTGCTCAGCGACAGAAGCTCTACTTCCGGCATGGTTCCACGGGCCGCAGCGGCAAGCGGCACCACCTTGCGAGTCACCAGGATATCTTCAGTTATTCGCTTTGGATCGCTGCCGCAACTTTGGAAAATGTCGATCAGTTTTGAGTTGTCCTGTTTGTTTGTCCATGATGTGAGTGAAACATCCTTGTAGAGTTGATAATAGATATTGTAAAAGCCGGCTGCTTTTTCGGTTGTGATTTTCAAATGCCGTGCAAAAGGTATCGGCATCGAGCAGCTAAAACCTCCGCTGGATATGAAGGAATGCGTTACAAGGGGATAGACAAAAGGCCGGTGTAAGCCGCTGAAGAATTCTCTTGCCTCGTACTCGATACGCGGCGTCTTTTCATTGTCGAAATAAAATCTGAGCTTGCCCCAGTGTAAATTACGTCCGCTGCCGGTAAACCAGAGGTTATAAACGCAGCCGGGGCCATCTTCCTCAAAGATAACGTGCTCACCCTTGTCATCAATGTAGAGCTGAGAGTATGTTCCCCGAAAACCATCGTCGTTACCGCCGCTCCGGTCATAGCTTGAGAGGTAGTATGACTCGGTATTAGAATAGATATATGGCAGTAACGATAAATTATCATAGAATTCCAGGCCAACCGGCCGGGCCTGCATATTGCCGGCAAAAACCATCAGACAAACAGTTAAACTAATGATGTTATTACTCATATTTCACCCGATATTATCAATCTCAACGTACTCGGCTATATCTATATCCACCGCTATTTAAAATACCAGATGGATTCTAAAATGCAAATGTTCTGGATGATGTTTGATATGAAGCCGTCGGCCAACTATAATGTTCACAGGTTTAGACAGATTCTTCAATCACTCTAAGACTGACTGCGAACATGAGAGCATTAGTATATGGCGGCGGTGCGGTAGGGATTGGGCTGGCGAGCTGCCTGCTGAAATCCGGCTCCCGTCTCGATATTATTGCACGAGAAAACACGGTCCGATCTCTGCGGAGAGACGGCCTTGTCCGAACGGGGATTTTCGGGGAATTTCACGTCGGACCGGCGGCATTCGGTTGCTTCGCATCGCTGGATGATCTCGACAAACAAGCCCGCGACTACATTCTTGTATGCACCAAATCTTTCGATTCGTTCGACGCCGCGAAAGACCTCTACGAACATAAATCCCTGTTTTCTGAGAAAACGAAAATCGTGCTGTTCCAGAACGGATGGGGCAATGCGGAGGCGTTCACATCCTTTTTCGACAAGCAAACCATCTACACGGCACGTGTCATTACGGGATTCCAGCGGCACAAACCCAACGAGGTGGAGATCACGGTCCATGCCGAGACGATTCATATCGGCAGTTTATTCGACGCCGGCTTGCCGGCCGTTCAGGATCTGGCCCAAGCGATAAATAAAGGAGGCATCCCCTGCGAAACAACCGGCCAAATCGGCAGAGATATCTGGGCCAAAATGCTTTATAATTGTGCCCTGAATCCGCTCGGGGCGATTCTCGATGTCCCCTACGGGAAATTGGCCGAGCAAGAATCCACGCGAGCGATCATGGACGACATTGCCGGGGAAGTTTTTGCCGTGATGACAAAGGCCGGCTACGAAACCCACTGGGAATCGGCAAAGGATTTTCTTGAGGTCTTCTACGGCAAGCTCGTGCCCGATACGGCCGAGCACAAATCCTCAACCCTACAGGACATAGTTGCGAAAAAACCTACCGAAATCGATGCCCTGAACGGAGCTGTAATCAGATTAGCCGAAACCTTTGCCATCCCCGTACCATACAATTCTGTCGTATATAACATAGTCAAGTTCATCGAAGGGCGAAGCCGTTAACACCCAATTTCAGAACAGCTTTTATCTTAGTTCTCGCCAGCGGTGCCTGATCACATCAGATTTGTTTCTTCACTGTGCAATAAAATTACAAAAAAAAATGGAAATTCCAGGTTTTTTCTGGACAGTACCTAATTTTAGCTGTAATTTATCGGACGTTGGAGAGGGTGGCGAGTTGAGCTTAAAGAAAGCGGGAATGGTTAATTTGCCATTTTCGGCGTGTCGTACTTTCGTGGCGGAAAAGGGTTTTCTGTTCATCTTGCAAAGGAGGCGAAAAATGAAGCAGTTCAAATTATTCCCCACATTATTAATATTGATTCTGCCCTTTTTTCTTATAAGTGATTCGTACTTATTTGCCGCTGAGACATTTTGGGATGATTTCGACGGCAGCGGCCTGGATCCGGCAAAATGGGGCTATCAGAATCGTAACTGGCCTATCGGCCAAACCTGGTTCAAGGGTACTCCCACCGTATCCGGAGGCATAGCAACTTTTGAGCATCATACATACAATCCATATGACCCGGGCAATTCATGCCTTGGCCAGGAAATCTACACACACACCACGTTTTCGCACGGCCCGGGTTTTGGTATAGAAGTGCGAGTGAGACTCAAGTCGCCTATATCCAGCGGTCTGGTATCATCTGTTTTTGGGTACACGGATAAGGCCATGCCGTATGGCAGTCCGGTCTGGTCGGATGAGGTTGACTTTAAATTCCTGTCGAACCAGGTCAACAATCCACCCGAAAGCATTGGTCATCGGGTCTTTGTTGCCTCCTGGAACGATTTCGGAGCTCCCGGAAGCGGCTATTACGACTCGGTTCATCACTGGGGCGAAAATCCCTTAGTTCCAACGTTGGACCTGACCGAATTCAATACTTTCAAGATCTTCTGGTCGGCCGATTATGTGCAGTGGTATTGGGATCCGGATCAAGTCCGCGGACAGGACCTTTATCCCGACATTCTTATATCGGAAACTTCCAGCGTTATACCGGATGAGCCGATGACGCTGCGCATGAATTTCTGGGCATCGACCTCTGACTGGCCTCTCGCATGGAACAGCGGCATGCAATCCGCTTCCAATCCGGCAGACGATATCGTCTCCTACTATGATGTTGACTACATTAGAGCTATGCGAATCCCGGCACCCGCAAGCGTGGTGCTGGTTGCTGTTGGATTGCTTTCATTACGCTTTATAAGGCGATTGAGATATTAAATTTGAGTGCAGCTTGAGAACAGACACCTATCCTCAAACTAATCGCTCTGGTAATTAATGTGAGCAAGGTAATGTTCATAATTCCAAGGAATTTGACATAATTAAGAAACGCGACTTTCGACTATTTCTTTTCCGCAGTGTGGGCACCGTGACATTTTTTGTCGCTGGCTCATCTCTTCGACGAAGCCCGCTCCGAGAATGCCCGTCGGCAGAGCGAACATTCCTATCCCGAGAACCGCGATGAAGGACGCCATCAACTTTCCGAGCCCAGTGACCGGATATACGTCACCGTATCCCACAGTCGTTAGGGTTGCTACGGCCCACCACATAGATGCCGGGATACTCGAAAAAACTTCCGGCTGAACGCCGTTTTCCGCATAGTACAGCATGGAGGCAGCGACAATTACGAGCAATAGAAGAATAAACAGCGAGCATAAGAACTGTTCCTTTTTCGCCACCATAACTCGCTGCAGCATCTGCAGGGACTGAGAATATCGTCCAAGCTTGGCAACACGGAATATATGCATCATTCGCAGGATTCTGAGGAAACGCAAATCGATACCGGTAAAGGGCAGATAAAACGGAAGAATGGCGAGCAAATCCACTACGGCCAGCGGCGTAACCATGAATCTCAGTCGTCCGCTTACAGGCTTTTGGTATGTCGGTATTTCGACACTTGACCAAACACGCGCAACGTACTCCAGCGAGAATATTATTACCGAGACAAATTCAAAGATACTGAACAGCCAAGGAACGAAAGCCTGAATATTTTTTAACAGATTCCAGAATCAGGGCGACAACATTCAAGCTGATCAATGTGACGATGAATATGTCGAAGGCTTTGCTCAAGCCGTCACCCGGCCTGGCAACACCAACTATTTCACGCACGCGCGTTCGCAAGTTCATACAAGATCTCCATTGACTGTATAAGTCACCTCGCTTCTATTACATCAACTAAATATCACGATACTTAAGCCGCGGAGGCAGCATCTTGATACCTCTGCGGAGTAATACCATGTTGATAAATCGACATAGAATATAACCGATCTGAAGTACAACATCAAGACGGGGCTTTTCGGCCTTAAGAGGCTGCGTTCGCGTCTTAGCTTTGCAGATAGACTCCTATCCTGTGGGGGTCATAGAATTGGCTTTCGATACCATTTACAAACACCGCCGGTCCGCTGGAAATCTAACAGCGCCTTGGCTTATCAGAGATGTTCGGTGCACACTTCCTGCTGAAGTTTCTATGTGCTCACGAGATTCTCCTGCGGCTTCTTGCAGGCAGTGATGTCCCGGAAGCTCCAAATCTGCCCGGTACCCGCTGCTTCTCGGATCAAAGGCGTAGAATGTATTTCCAGAACCTTGCCTTTCTTCAAGTGCAGGACGTCGAGACTCTGCTCAAGGACAAGACCGGGAGTCTGCAGCTTCTCAAGAAACGCTGGCGGATCCTTCAGCCTGGAGCCGATATGTTCGAGCAATCTCTCGTTATCCGGCTGCTGAACCAGCTCTTCGGGAATATCCCAAAGCTGTGCAAATCGCTTGTTCATGCGGCTGACCCGGCCTTTTTCATCGATCACCAGAATCCCATCGGAGGTGGATTCAAGAACTCCTATCAGCAGGTCCTCGCTGCTGTGTAATTGTTGTTGTACTTCTTTGAGGCTTGCCAGCTCCTTTTGTGCAGTGACATCGTAAAGGACACCCTGAAATCCGCTAATCTCGCCTTTGATGTTCTTGGTGCAGGTGGAAAAGAGAGTCACGAACAGTCTCCGGCCTTTGGCGGTTTTCAAATTCAACTCCTTGACCATCATGCTTGTGTTCTTTGACCGGTCCAAAAGCTGTTCTCGCTCCTGAGGATTATTCCAAAACTGCTCCGGCAAAAACGGCTTGTTTATCAGCTCGTCCGGGTCGGTCAGATCCAGCAGTTTCGTTAATGCAGGATTAACGTAGGTTGTATTGAGATCCAGATCGATAGTATAGATACAATTGCTGGATTCGCTCATAAGCCTGAAGTAGTGCTCTTCTTCTTCCTGCAGTCTGGTCTTGATGGCTTTCAGGATATCCGTTTGAGTTATCACTCCGAGCAGAGTCTCATCATTCATAACGATGAGCCGACGAATTCCTATCCTTTCGAGCAATTTGTTGGCACTTAGAACCGAGAAATCGGAAGGGACGGTCACAACCGGAGAAGACATAACTTTTTTCAACCTGGTCTGAGCCGGATTGCGTTTCATCGCAACGATTCTTTTAAGAAGGTCTCGTTCCGTAAAGATCCCCACGACAGCATCCTCTTCCATGGCGACCAGACAGGATATGTCATTAGAAGCCATTAGCTCAGCCGCCTCTTTTACGCTCGCGGAACTGGTTATAACGGCCACATTACTCGTCATTATTCCCGACACTTTCTGCGAGATGGAATAAGATGCCAGAGCTTGAACCATGTCGGTTTGTGTTATGATGCCGACGAAGCGTTCGTCCTCCATAACCACAAGTCGCCTGATGTTCTCGGCTTCCATGATTTTGCTGGTTTCCATGACCGAAAGATCGCGATCAATACTCCGGACAGGGTAAGACATAATCTGCTTGACTATCATCTTACGGAAATCATTTCCGCCGGCGACGGCTCTTTTCAGGATGTCCGTCTCTGTAACAATTCCTGATAAGCGCCCATTTTCTGTGACAATAAGACAGGATATTTCGTTAATCGACATTATCCTTACGGCCGAAACTACAGTGCTTTTCGGACTGATAGCGGCGAGGTCTCTACTCATTATATCCCCGGCCTTCAGCCAGATCTGCGAGGCAGTTCTCAGAGCAGTAGAGCGAGTATCTCTAATCTGGCTTTCGGCCAATTCACCGGGAAGTCTTCTGAGAAGGTTTTCTGCCATTGTGCTCTCCTGTTTTTTTGAAAGCCTATCATTTTTTTATCGATGATATTTATAAAGAGCCTTATGTCCTATATGATGCAGATTTAATCGTCATTGCAGCGTTATAGCCCATCGAAGAATCTCTCGCACATTTAGTGCTCTGATTTCATATCGGCTATTAGTAATTATGATATAATGTAATAAGCTTTTCCCCTCTCAAAATACGCATTTCTACGTATATACTGATCTGGGCGGGGGCAAAAACTCGGAAGCGAAAGCAATATTAAAAACAGCTTCTAAAATCCTGCTCAGGAGAAAGTGGAATATCGGAACAAGAGGGTGATGGAAATCTCGCACAAGAAATCTATTGTATGTCAACCGTATGGAATGTTCGGGCGTCCTATCTGATATCGAGATGGTTAGGTTGGGTCCGCAGCGGGCCCGGAACGAGCTGAGTGAAAGGGGCATTAATAATGACGGCAGAGCGACGTTTGTTTTTTTGGTGGCTGGTTTTACTGGTGTTCATGGCCGGAGGGTTTGCGGCTGGTGCCGATGAAAGAGAAAAGATCGATGAGTTGATCGGTAAACTCGGGCAGGGAGACTGGCGGAACGCGGCCGATGCTCTTGTGCAAATCGGAGAGCCTGCTGTCGAGCCTCTTATCCTTACGCTGCAAGATAGAAGCATCAAAACCTGGAATATTCAAGCCAGAGCAGTGGATACTTTGGCGAAGATCGGATCACAGCGAGCGGTTGAAGCGGTTATTAAGTCGTTTGAGGATACCGGATTGAATAAGTATGTTCGCGGCTCGGCCGTCCTGGCCGTGGCGGAACTGAAACCAAAAGAAGCCGTAGAGGTACTTTCCCGGGTATCGAGAGATAAAAACCAGTTCGTCAGGTGGAAATGCGCCCAGGCTCTTGGTATGCTTGGTGATAAGAAAGGGGCCGACGCCCTCATTCGGGCACTCAGTGACGAGGACCAATACATTCGCGCCGCGGCCGCCCGGTCGCTTGGCCAGATCAAAGCTGAGAATGCCGCCGAGAGTCTCATCGGTGCTTTTAAGGACGAAAGCTGGCTCGTCCGGCTCAATGTGCGCGAAGCTCTGCTGCAAATCGGCGAACCGACTGTTGAACCGCTCATCACAGCGTTAAAAGACAAAAACAGCCATGCTCGCTGGCAAGCGGCATGGGCGATTGGAAGAATCAAGACCGAAAAAGCGATCAAGCCGTTAATCGAAGCGTTAGCGGATAGCGATTGGATGGTCCGCGATGAGGCGGCTGTCGCTTTGACAAAGATAAACTCCGAGAAAGTTATCGAGCCGCTCAGCGATGCTCTAAAAAATAAGGCCGGTCATACTCGTGAGCAGGCGGTATGGATACTGAACCAAATTAAATCGAACAGAGTTGCCGAAGATAAACCGAATCCGGGCAAAGCTTCAGACAAAAAGCCTATCGAGCAGATTTATTGCGGTCAGAAGGTATATCCATGTTATCCGGCGACGCTCGATTCCAAGCCGGATATTCCTTCGCCGCATACAACGTCGGACGCAGTTGAAGTCGTAACGGTTTTTATGAAAGATGGAAAATATGCGCTTATCCCCGTGACCATTGAGAACGGTAAGCCTTTGAATTACAAACAGAATCAATGGGGCAAAGGCAGGCAGCTTGAAATCGATGCCGGCGACTTTCCCGCATTGGCCCGCACCGGCCTTCACTCGGGGGCAGAATTGAGCTGGACAAAAATAATAGCAGGCCGGTCCATCGTGGAAATAGCCGAGCTGGGCCGGCCGGGAAGGTCGTCCGGCGCCGGATTCATGAGTGACGATGAAGATATTATTTCTGTTCTTAAGGGTGACAACTGCCTGGTCGAACAGCTCGGCTTGCAGCATCCGCAAACAGCCCGGCCGCTGTTTCATATCTGGAATATGATTCTCAGAGATGTCAAATTGAACAGAATGGGCAGGTTCTGGGAGCCTTTCAAATACATTTTGTATAACGGGCAAAAGGTGTTCGTAAAGGCCGAAGGCACGAAGGGCTGGCAGGAATCCCTGTTCGAAGATGAAATTCTGGGGAAGTTTCAAATCGAGATATGGCGGCAGCCTGATCAGCACGAGAAGGCGTTCCTGCACGAGAAATATCCTGACCTTACAGAAGATCAGATGGCTGCTATGTTAAAGAAGATTTCACACATTTATATCAGCGAGATGTTGCCGTATTACATAATGCGGTACGGGTTCTATGAAGGCCATACCGATTACAGGGCCGATCCGGTGGCCATCGCTTGGATTTTCGGTCTCAAGAGTCTTGAGCAAATCGAGGCGGCGTTTGGGGGCGGGCTTGACGAGGAATTGACACAGCATTTTACCCGGGAGGCGATTATTCGGAATTGATACCCGATGAAGTTCGAAATGTCCGGCACTATCTTGCCGGAGATGAAATAAAACCGGGACATCCTGTAAGCAGAAATGTCCCGGCTTTTAATGCGTTGGTATGTCCGATTTTTTAGTCGGCAAGCTCCCGAATCCAGATATTGCGATATCTCACCGGGTTGCCGTGATCCTGCAGCGAGATTGGTCCTTTGTCGCCATGCGGCCGGAAGTCGGATATAGCATGTGGGCCATCCCAGCCTGTCCCGCCCTGCAGCTCGACATGGTCATGAACGAGCACACCATTGTGAAGTATGGTGAATGTCGGCTTCCTGACTACCTTCCTACCTTTGAAAGTAGGCTTGTGGAAAATGATATCGTACGATTGCCACTCGCCTGGCTTTCGGCAGGCATTTACAAGCGGAACGGCCCTGCCGTAGAGCGCGGAACACTGGCCGTCGGCATAGGTCCTGTTGTCGTAGGAATCAAGAACCTGTACCTCGTATTGTCCCATCAGAAACACGCCGCTGTTGCCTCTTCCCTGGCTGAAACCTTTAACCGTAGCTGGTGTTGCAAACTCAACGTGTAACTGGCACGAACCGAACTGGCGCTTAGACTGGATGTAGCCTGAGTCTTTGACGCACTCCATATAGCCATCGGCCAGAATCCATTTTGTCGTATTGCCCTTGGTGTCGGTCCATTGCGACAAATCTTTTCCATCGAATAAAACGATCGCGTCGGATGGGGCTTTGCCGGCTTTACTTTGCGTGCTCTCTGTGCCTGGCTCGACCACATCCGGCGCAGGCCGATTCATATCGTGAATAAGCCACCGGCCGGTGTCAGTCTCCACGTACTGCATCTTAACAGCTTTTTTGGCCGGTTGCTTAGCCGCACCTCCAGCGAAAATCGCAAGCAGGCAAATCAAAACACATAGCGGAATTGTTCTCATCGTAATTTCTCCTTTCTTAAATTTTGAATTTCCGGCAATCCCCCGCCTTGCCACAAGACCGGAGGGCCTTGATTAGGGAATTATATCTCGATAGAGCAGAAGCGCCAAGGATATGTTTTCGGAGGACCCATTCGTTTTCTTCTGACCTCAGCAGCAAAATTCATCAAAACGGGCTATTTATTACCGGAAGTGCTGCGACTTGGCTCAACGAGCAAAGCTTCAAATGGCTTTCGAGTTAAAGTGCAAATAAAAACCCCTACCCCCGCTACCAAAAGAGCAGTAATAGAGCGGGTAGGGGCTTAGAAGAACCGCAAGTACGAAACTCACAGCCCTTATAACGCTGTTTATTCTGACAATACTACTACAGCGTTCTGCGTCTGCGCAGCCAGCCGACAAGGCCAACACCCATGCTCCCAAGCAGAAGAGCGCCGGGTGCTGGGATCGGCTGCGTGGTCGAGACGATCCATGCGCCAACGGGCCCGACAACAAAGCCCCCTGGGAGAGGCATATCTTGATAAGTGTCATCATCTTGAAGATAGTGCACGTCATAATTAAATGTCATGGTCGCATATTCTCCAGGCGTCATAAACGAGTGCACCACAAAATGGTCGTCGGCCTCTCCTTCTGACCAGGTTGCAGGGTTGCCGTCGCCATTATTCCGCCAAGCCCAGCAGTCGGCTATGCGTCCATTAAAGACCTGGAGAAGTACATCCCCAAATAGAGGGGGAATAGTAGTCAAATTCGTGGGAGTAAAGTATTGGTCAGCATGAACAGACCAGGCCAGATAAGGTGAGGATACGTCTCGCGGTAAACCTTCTGTTCCTGGGAACGTGAATTCAATTACATTCGCTGCCATGGAAGAGAAGGATGCCCTCAGACCCATCATTTGATCATAATCGGCCATCTCCCAGCTTTTTATGTTGCCATAGCCACAGGCATTCATGCCGGCGATGAACCCGGACTGCTCGTCCCTGTTCATGCCTATCGTATTCGTCAAATAAGGGTACCAATATGTACCATTCGTGCAGTCATACACGACTTGCTGGCCACCGACCCACATGTTGGTTAGTGCGGCTTCTGTAGGAGCGCTGACGCTCACAATCATCGCACAAACCACAATAGCTAAAAGCAATTTTTTCATTTCTTTCTCCTTTTCGTTTTCTTCAATCCTTTGGTTAGCAGCTATTCGTAACGTCACGAAAGTCTGACAACAATTTCATGAACTTTCAACTCGAAGGGCCTTGCGCACTGGCCCTCCCATTGTAGATTAAGTAAGGCCGCCAATCAGGTAAGATTGCATATACCCTACACTCAGTGGCAGAAACAGATGCGGGTTAAAAGCGAACGACATACTCAACTCATGGAGCTAAGCAATTGGTTGCCATAACACCATTTCCATATATCCTGCCAGATTGCCTTACTGTAACTTTTGTCCCTTACCTTATCGTACATCAGGTAGTTGCCCAGGAATCATGGTTGCGTATAACACTGTGAAGCCACAATTCTTGTTGGCCAAATAACATCACTTGCCTATTTATGCCATATTACCTACAAAATTGCATGGTGAATCTCCCATCTTTGTCGATGAGACCGATAAAACTACACTGCTAAGGACATTAAATTTGGTCAATTTAGGAGCTATCCTTGAAAATCAGGCTGTAAATAAGCATTCAAAACAGACTCACATTCTATTTTTTATATCACCAACTTTATATTTATCGGACTTTTTTAGGTAAAACTTTACAATTTCTTGTTAGTTTTTAAGGCTGGAGCAGTTTCTATGACTATTCTTGCGTTTTATGTCTGACATTAAGC
>Ga0315541_1003682_pt1 | contig 11643 bp, 6 predicted proteins | sample SalMarSW160190MG_FD_203095 | JGI IMG/M metagenome (GOLD analysis project Ga0315541, IMG submission 203095) | Salt marsh sediment microbial communities from the Plum Island Ecosystem LTER, Massachusetts, United States - Salt Marsh Sediment SW1601-190 ...
CCTCGACGAGATCTACACTATGAAGGACTGGGACGCCAGCAAGCACCACGTGCTGATGTCCCTGGACACGAGCTCGGTCGATCTGTCGAAGGACCCCCGCGAGGACAAGTATTACCCGATGGCCTGGTGCCACGAGTACGGCAAGGGGCGCGTCATTTATACGGCGCTCGGGCACCCGGACGATCTGTGGGAGCAGGCCTGGTTCCTGGAGCACATCCTGGCATGCATCAAGTGGGCCGGCCGCCTCGTCTGACCTCGCCCGCTGCGGCTGTCGGCAATTAAGTCGGTGAACCCCACGCCTGCCTCCTGCATGCGCGTCCGGCCAGGAACGGCAGGGCCTGTCGGCGCTGGCGCCAGCAAAACGAGAGGGCCTTCACGTCCGTCCGGCATCTGCGTCTCGTGCCGGATCGAGTGGACATCCCCGAAAGGGCCGCCGGCGCGGCTTGCGGTTGCGGGCCCGGTTCGCACGCCTTTCAAGGTCTGAGGGGCCGGCAAGGAGAGAGTTCATGAGAGTCAGCACGAATGACCGCGGCGGCAGACCGATGATCATGTGCACGCGCGGCGTGGTCGCTGCCGGGCACTACCTGGCGGCCGAGGCCGGCCTTCACATCCTGCGCTCCGGCGGCAATGCCATGGACGCGGCGGCGGCGACCGGCTTCGCGCTGGGGGTCCTGGAGCCGCACCAGAACGGCATCGGCGGAGAGGTGCCCGTCCTGATCTACAGCGCGGCGGAGGGCACGGTCTACGCCGTCAGCGGGCACGGGGTGGCCCCGGCCGCTGCCACGATCGACCGTTACCGCGAGCTGGGAGTGACTGACATCGTCCCCGGGGACGGTTTTCTCGGCGCGCTGGTTCCCCCGGTGGTCGCGACCTGGATCGCCGTTCTGGAACGTTTCGGGACGATGAGGCTGAAGGATGTCTTGACGCCGGCGATGGAGCTGGCCGAGAACGGCTTTCCGATGGGCATGGCGCTGCATGGCACGATCGGCAGCCACGCAGAGCGGTTCCGGTCCGAGTGGCCGTCTTCAGCCGCCAAGTTCCTGCCGGGCGGAGAGCCGCCGCCGGTCGGCAGCATCTGGCGGCAGCCGGAACTGGCCGGCACGTTCAGGAAGCTGATCGAAGCGGAGGCTACGGGCGCCGACAGGGCAGGGGGACTCGCCGCGGCGCGCGAGCGCTTCTACCGGGGCGACATCGCGGAGGCGATCATCGAGTTCGCGTCGAGCACGCCGGTCAGGGATGCCTCGGGGCAAGAGCACGTGGCGCTGCTGACGATGGAAGACATGGCGGCCTTCTCCACCCGGGTCGAGCCGCCGCTCGCCGTCACCTACAAGGGCCTGGACGTGCACAAGTGCAGCAGTTGGACGCAGGGGCCCGTCCTGCTTCAGACGCTTCGGCTGCTCGAGGGCTTCCCCCTGCAGGAGATGGGCCATAACTCCGCCGACTACATCCATACCGTCGTCGAATGCATGAAGCTCGCCTACGCGGACCGGGAGTTCTACTACGGCGACCCCGAGTTCGCCGACGTTCCGTTCGACCGGCTGCTAAGTGAGGATTACGCCGCAGAGCGGCGCCAGCTCGTGGACGTGAACGAGGCTTCGATGCTCCTGAGACCGAGCGGCTACGAGCCCGTCCGCGCAGAGAAGCTGGCGGACGTTCTGGACGCGTTCCGCGGCGACGGCGGCTGGAGCAAGGATGACGGCGATACCACGAAGCTGGAGGCGGCGGACTCCGACGGCAACATGGTCTCCGCGACTCCCAGCGGAGGCTGGCTCATGTCCTCGCCTGTCGTTCCCGGCGTCGGGCTGCCGTTGGGCACGCGCGGGCAGATGTTCTCGCTGGTCGAGGGGCACCCCAACAGCCTTCAGCCGGGCAAGCGGCCCCGCATGACGCTCACGCCGTCGCTCGTCACGCGGGAGGGCAAGGCGCATCTGGCGTTCGGCAGTCCCGGCGGCGACTGCCAGGACCAGTGGGGCCTGCAGTTCTTCCTCAACGTGGTCGAGTTCGGCATGTCGCTCCAGGAAGCGGTCGAAGCGCCGACCTTCCACACGGCGCATTTCCCATCATCCTTCTACCCTCGAAGGGCGGAGCCGGGCGTCGTTTACGTCGAGGGCAGGATTCCGGAGGACGTGCGCAAGGAGTTGGGGAACCGCGGGCACATCGTCAAGGTGTCGGGCGACTGGTCGAGTCAGAACGTGCTGGCGGCGATGTCCGACCGCGGGGTCCTCAAAGCCGCCGCTTCGCCGCGGCTGGAGACGGGCTACGCGCTGGGCTGGTGAGCGAGCGACCGCAGCACGGGCACCGTGGAGCCCTTGATAAGACCCCCTGTTGGCTTCGGTGGTCCGCAGCGCCGGCCTGCGCCCCGGTAACCGCAGTTGTCGCCGCGAGGGGCTGCGGTTATCATTGCCATGAGAATGCGCTGCCCCTCGAGGCCGGGGGCCCCCACCACTTGGAGACTGGCTGATGACATGGCGTGTGATCGAATCCAGGCGTGCGGCGCTGCTCTGGAGCACCGTGCTCTGGAGCACCGTGCTCTGGGCGTGTCTGGCGTGTCCAATCGCCCCCTGCCGGGCGGCAGAGGAAGAGACGCTGCTGGACGACTGGCATTGCGTTTACATCATGGACAAGAAGGTGGGCTACGAGCATCAGCGCATTGCCCGGCGGACGGAAGGCGGTCAGACCACGATCCAGACCCGGTCGGAGACCCACGTTAGCATTGCCCGCGCCGGCATGGGGCTCGAGTTCGGCGTTGAACTGACGGTTGACGAGGACCCCGAGGGCCGGTTGATTGCTTTCGAGCGCATCATGCGGCAGGGCGCGTTGGCGCAGGTTTCTGAAGGGATCGTGGAAGGCGACGAGCTCGTTCTGCTGAGCGGCCAGGGCGGGAACGCCTCGACGGAGCGAATCCCGGCCCCGCACGGCCTCTGCCCGTGGGCGCTGCATCGGCTGACGAAGGAGAAGGGCTATGAGCCGGGCGTGACCTACACGGTCGAGGCGTTTGTGCCCGACTTCCCGGGCCAGAAGGTCGAGGCGACCATGACCGTCGTCGGCGAGGAAGCGGTGCAGGTGTTTGAGGTCACGAAGTGGCTGCACCGCGTGGACACGAGGCTCAGCATTCTGCCGGCCTTCCCCGCCAGTCAGTGGGTGGACGACGGCGGCACCGTGTGGCTGACCAGGGCTGCTGCCGGGCCGGGCCTGAGTATCGAGATGCGCAAGGCCACCAAGGAGATCGCGATGGCTCCGGGCGAGCCCGCCGAACTGCTGCTCACCACGCTGGTGCACACGGACGTGCCGATCGCCCGACCGCGTGAGCTCGAGCGACTCAAGATCCTGCTGCTGCCCGTCGAGGGCGTTACCACGGAGCTGCAGGTTGCGTCAGGTCCGTATCAGGAGGCACAGAAGGTCGCCGAGGGCCTGATGGTCACGGTGACCAGAGCTCATGGGGACCCTGGAGAAAGCTACCGATTGCCGTACGCAGGCGGGGAGTACGCCGACTTGCTCGGACCAAACCGGTGGCTCGAGACGGAAGACCCCCTGATCACACAGATGACCCGGGAGGCACTGGGCGAGGAGACGGATGCCCTGTCCGCCGCGCGCCTCATCGAGCGATACGTGCACGGGGCCATCACGGAGAAGAACCTGGGCTTCGGAATGGCGACGGCCGCCGAGACGGCCAAACAGAAGGCAGGAGACTGCACCGAGCATGCGGTTCTTGCGGCCGCCCTGGCCCGGGCGGCCGGCATGCCGAGCCGTGTGGTGGCGGGTATTACGTACACGGACGGCGTCCCGGGCGGCGCGTTCGCCTACCACATGTGGACGGAGCTCTACGCGGGGGAGTGGCTGCCCATCGATGCCGCCCTGGGAGGGCACGACGCGACGCACATCGTGCTGGCGCGCAGTTCGCTGAACGGTCCGGGCGAGCCCCTCGAGATTGCCTCCGCCGTCGTGCGGTTCGTCGGCAAGGTCCGGGCACAGATTGTCGAGGCCTCGGGGCCCGGCAATGAGGCAGTGGGCGAGTAGAGAAGGCGGCCGGGCACCGGGAGGGATGATGTGAAGAACAGAAGGCTCGTGGCCGCAGTCATCGTTGTCTGCGCCGTCCTCGTTCTGTTTGGGTTGTTCCGGCTCTTGTGCGGCATCCTTGCCGACTACTGGTGGTTCCGCTCGGTCGGCTTTCCGTCCGTGTACACGCGCATCCTGCTTACCAAGGTCTTGCTCTGGGGGCTGGGGTTCTGCCTCGGATTCGGGGTGACGGCCGTGGGCTTCGTGGTCGCGCGTCGCATCGCCGGCCCGACGCCGGTGATCGCCTACGCGCGCGGGCCGTGGATACTGCCGCTGCTCGGAATGCGGAAGATCCTCCTTCTGGTGTGCTGGACGGTGGCCGTGCTGGTCGGTCTGGTCACGGGTGGCGCGACTGCCGCGATCTGGTACCGGGCGCTCCTCTTCCTGAATCGCGTCCCCTTCGGAGCCGTCGATCCGATCTTCCATAACGACGTAGGATTCTACGTCTTCGTCTATCCGCTGGCGATTTATGCGCGCAACCTGCTGCAGGTGCTGGTCTGGGTTTCGCTGGCGGCTGCGGCCCTTTACTACCTCGCAACCGGCATGCTGACCGTGAGCATGCCCGCCCTCCTGCCGCGGCGCGTCTTCTCGCACCTGAGCAAGATGGCAGGGGTCGCCTTCCTGCTCCTGGCAGGCGGGTACTTTCTGGATCGGTACGGGCTTCTCTACAGCACGCGAGGGTTCGCCTTCGGTGCGGGTTACACGGACATCCACGCACGCCTGCCCGCCTGCTGGATCATGGCGGCGGTGAGTCTGGCAGTGGCGGTCACCTTCTTCCTGGTGCGCTCGGTCGCCAGGCTTAAGCTGATCGGGGGGGCGCTGGCGGTGTGGTTCGGCTGTCTGGTCGTCTTCCAGGGCCTGGTGCCGCCTTTCCTCCAGTGGTCGAGGGCCAGGCCCAACGAGCTCCAGCTCGAGGAGCCGTACATCACGAACACGATCGAGCAGACGCGGAAAGCCTACAAACTGGACGGCGTCAAGGAGGTGCAGTACCCCGTGGTGGAGAACCTGACCCACGAGGCCGTGCTGGCCCACCCGGCGACCGTGGACAACGTCCGCCTCTGGGACTGGCGTCCGCTGCGCCAAACCTACAAACAGATCCAGGAGATACGCCAGTACTACGATTTCAGCGACGTGGACGTGGATCGCTACGATCTTGAACGGGGCTACACGCAGACGCTGATCTCGCTGCGCGAGTTGGACCACGCCAAGTTGGAGGGACGGGGCTGGGTGAACCTGCGGCTCCAGTACACCCACGGCTACGGGCTCTGCCTGAGCCCGACCAACGAATGCACGGAGAACGGCCTGCCCGTGCTGCTGGTCAAGGACATCCCGCCCAAGACTCCCCCCGGCCTCGATCTCGACCGCCCCGAGATCTACTACGGCGAGAAGACCGAGGACTACGTGTTCGTCAGCACGGGCGAGGAAGAATTCGACTACCCCATGGGAGACAAGAACCGCTTCGTGCGCTATGGAGGCAAGGGCGGGGTGGAAGTCGCCAGCGCGTGGCGGAAGCTGGTCTTCGCCTACTACTTCCAGGACATGATGATACTGCTCAACGAGGACCTCGTGCCGGGCAGCCGCGTGATGTACCATCGGCTCATCCCCGAACGCGTGCGCCGCGTCGCGCCGTACCTGCTGCTGGACGGCGATGCCTACCCGGTCATTTACGGAGGCCGCATCTACTGGATTCAGGACGCCTACACGACCAGCAGGTTCTATCCGTACAGCGAACCGAGCCGCCTGGGCGGGCTCAACTACATCCGCAACTCGGTCAAGGCCGTGGTGGACGCCTACGATGGCAGCATGACGTTCTACGTGGCCGACGAGGACGATCCCCTCATCCGGGCGAATCAGAGCGCGTTCCCCGGGGTATATGTGCCCATGTCCGAGATGCCGGAGGGGCTCCGCGCCCACATCCGGTACCCGGAGGGCCTGTTCAACATCCAGACCGACAAGTTCGCCACCTTTCACATGCGCGATCCGCAGGTGTTCTACAACAAGGAAGACGTGTGGGACGTCCCTTCCGAGAGTTACGGCGACCAGCCGGTCCGGATGGAGAGTTACTACATCATCATGCGCCTGCCGGAGAGCGAGCGGGCGGAGTTCATCGTCATGCTGCCCTTCACGCCCAGGCGCAAGCCCAACATGATCGCCTGGCTGGCGGGCCGGTGCGACGGCCAGCATTACGGCCAACTGCTGGCATACAGGTTCCCGAAGGGCAAGGTCATCTACGGCCCCAGCCAGGTGGAGGGTTACATCGACCAGGACTCCGAGATCTCGCAGCAGCTCACGCTCTGGGGCCAGCGAGGCAGCAACGTGATCCGCGGCAACCTGCTGGTCATCCCCATAGCAGGCGGCATTCTCTACGTGGAGCCACTCTACATCCAGGCCGAGACGGAGGCGGTGCCCCAACTCAAGCGCGTTATCACGGCCTTCGGGGAGCGTGTCGCGATGGCGCCGACCCTCGCCGCGTCCCTGGAGAAGCTACTGGTCGGGCGCGCGCCGGTGGCCGCCGAGCCCGCCGCCGCAGAGATCATTCCTGTGCCCGCGCCCCTGGACCGAGACATAGAGCTTCTGCTGCAAGAGGCGCTGGGACACTATGAGAACGCGCAGGAAGCGCTGCGCAAGCCCGACTGGCCGGAGTACGGCGAGCAGATGCGGCAGATGAGAGCGAAGCTCGAGCAACTTCGGACCAAGCTGTCGCCGCCCTAGCCCGAACGGGCGCCGGAAGGCTATTGAGGGCGGCGAAAGTAATGCTGCGCACAGGCAAATGTTGTCATTCCGAGGAGCAACGAAGCCGCGACGAGGAATCTCGCCGGTAGCGGCGGTGGCGCCGGTGCGAGCGAGATTCCCGCCGATAGGCGGGTAAACTTCATTCGCCGTACGGCGAACTTAGAATGACACCATTAGTTTGGCCGCACTCAGTGGAGTGGCCTCCCCTGGTGCCCATCGTCGGCCACTGAATCCCGCGAGACGCGCGTTGCCGCGCGGAGCCGAAGGAGCGAGTAGACGATAAGCGCGGCGATCGCCAGAAGCGTAGCGCCGAACACGACCAAGAGCGCCCACGGCACCCGACCCGTGGTAAGCGTCTCAGTTATGATGTTCATCCCAACAACGACGAAGATCGCCCACGGTAGCATGCCCAGCCACGACCAGAACACGTAGGTCCTGAATGAGATGCCGGTCAGGCCGAAGGCGTAATTCTGGACTGTGAAGGGCACGGCGGGGAACAGCCGCATCAGGGCGACGACCACGGCCCCTTGCTCCCTCACGATACGATCAAGGGAGCTGAACCTGGGTTTGCGGGCGATCCATCGGGCCACGGCGTCTCGCGCGAAGTACCGGCTGATGAGGAACGCAGCGGCTGCGCCCAGCGTCTTGCCTATGCTCACGCAGACGATCCCCGTCACGGTGCCGAAGAGGAGGCCCGCCGTCATCGATATCGCAGAGCCCGGGATCATCGCCACGCCCGCGCCTGCCCGGAGCATGATGAAAACGAGCGGCCCCAGGAGGCCGAGCCTCTCGATCCAGCCCCGTATGTTCGTGAGCCTGTCGCCGAGGTCGTAGCGCCACGCGATGTACCAGAGCAGCGCGATGGCCGCGATCAAGAGGACCGGCCGCCACCACCAGCCGCGCCCCGTCGGGCGGGCCCGATCTTCAGCCTCTCCGGAAGCGTTCTGCGTGCTCATTCCCGCCTTGCCCAGTCCATTGTTGCGCCCGTACTTACCCTTGGGCCCGCCCGCCTGTCAAACGCGCTTGAGCATTCGTCAAGCTGAGTCTTCGGCCGTCTGAGGCTGATGAGAAGGTAACGCGAAGCCCCTTGACAGTCCGCCGACCTGGTCTTAACTTGGGATTCCTCATTTGCCGTGCGCCTCATCGCGACCGGCGAATTGGGAATGGTAAGGCCGCAGGCGCTGAATGCAGAGCACTTGCGGCGCTTCACCTGGAGCGATTCACTTCCTTGTAGAGGACACCATGCGACTCGGCATTAGCTCGTATACCTACGGCTGGGCCGTCGGCATTCCGGACCATCCGCCGGAGCACCCGATGGGGCCCTTCGACCTGCTGGAGCGCGCCCGCGAGCTGGGCGTGAGCGTCGTGCAGATCGCCGACAACATGCCGCTGGACGCACTGTCACCCGACGACCTGAACTCCCTGGCGGACCGCGCGGGCGAGATGGGGATCACGGTCGAAGTGGGCATGCGGGGGGTGGAGGTCGAGCGCCTCTGCGCCTACCTGGACATCGCGAAGCGCTTCGACTCACCCATTCTGCGCGTCGTGCCCGCGCACCCGGAGGGCGAGCCCGAGGAGGACGAGATCGTCTCGGCTTTGCGATCGGTTCGGCCCGAGTGCGAACGCGCGGGCGTATGCCTGGCCGTGGAGAACTACGAGCACTTCACGGCGGAGGTGTGGGCGCGCATCGTGCGCGGCGTCGGCGGCGCGGCGCTCGGCGTCTGCCTGGACACCACGAACTCGCTCGGGGCAGGGGAGGGGATCGTGCAGGTCGTCGAGGCGCTCGGCCCGCTGGCGGTCAACCTGCACGTGAAGGACTTCGTCACCCGGCGGTTCGAGCATCGCCTCGGCCTGGTGGTGGAGGGATGCCCGGCGGGGCAGGGGTTGCTCGACATCCGATGGCTGCTGGGGCGTCTGCGTGAGATGGGACGCGACCCGAACGCGATCCTGGAGCTCTGGACCGCGCCGGAAGAGCGCCTCGCGGACACCATCGCGAAAGAAGCGGAGTGGGCGCGCGCCAGCGTCGCCTACATGCGCACCCTTATTTCGGAATAGGCCGTTGCGACCGGCCCCTGCCGGAGGGCGCAAGGGAAGGTGGCGCTTACGGAGCGTGGCACGCCCGGGAGGATTCGGACCCCCAGCCATCGGATCCGAAGGCTATTGCGTGAGCGCCTGAGAACAGTATCAACGGCACCATCAGACACCCCCGACTCTCGACCGCCGCCGCCAGTGCCGCGAGAGATGCCCCCCCGGCGGCCCGGGGCGGATCAGGATTTCGTGAGCATGGCGGTGGTGGGGACATCCTTCTCCCGTCGGTTCACGCGCATCATTTCGCAGCAGATGTGGCGGATGCGCCCGTGGGGGAGGACCTCCGCCATCAGGCGCCTCAACTCGCGCATGGGCCCTCTGCCGAGGGCTGTTGGGAAGGGATCGTGCGCCGTGGCTGAACTGCCCTGAGAACCCCCTCGGCGCGCCCATACCAGGCAGCAATGTGTTTCCCCGGCGAGCAGCAGAACCGCCAGCGCTTCCAGAACCCTCAGCGGGCGCCGATTCGAGCTGTTCCATTTGAACCGCTGCGTCCTCGGGTCGGCCAATGGGACCCCTTCCTTCCGCTACCGGACCTGCTTAACGGGCTGCCGGAACCGGCGCGCCAGGCTCGTCGTCTGACACGACGCCGGCACCGGGAAGGACCGGCGCCGGGGGCTCGGCACGATTGTCCTGCGCCGATTTGTCGGGCCAGGCCATCAGTACGCCCAGTGCCACCGCCGCAACGGCTAGCAGAACCACCACGGCCGTTAGAACCCTCACTTGTGGCCCCTTGCGCCCTGACCTGCTCTGGGGTCCCAAGACAGTCTCAGCCGGGCGGATCACAGGTCTCGCTTGTGACGAGCCAGGCGACGGGGAAGAAGAGACGCGAAACAAGGCACGGCAATAGGGACAGCGTGCAAGGCCGCTTGGATCGGGCTCGGGCGCGCAGAATCCTCTGCCGCAGACACTGCAAATGAGTTTCGTCCCGGTCATGCTATCACCTACCCCCCAGCCCACTCGCCGCCTTCGACGCGAACTCGGGCATCGCCCAGCCCACAAACTCCGCATATCCCCCGGCCCATACCGCGCCCTGTATGGAGTCCTAACGTTTACGGCGCTATCGTAGCGGATGGAGGTGCGTTGAGCAATAGGCAGTATTCTGATATCGGACTTCCAAGATTCTGAGGGCGCAGGGCAGTCGAGCCGCAGTGCGGCTCTGACTGTGTGCCGACCCTCTTTTCTCTCCTGTTCGGGCCAGGGGAAGTACCGGAGCTTCCGGCGGGGCGCGCCGAACCGCTCACGGTCGGTCTCGCCCGCCAGTTCGGTCGAGAAGGCGAGCGGCCAGAGGACTGGGCCACGTTCGCCTAAGGTGGACGGCCTGGCTGTCACCGGGCTGGAGAAGCCCGGGAGCGTTGACGAAGGGCGCAGATCGTCTTACACTCCTATCGCTGCGTTGAGTGTGCGCGAAAGCGGTCAGTCGCTCTTTGCCAGGTTCGGCTTCGCCCGGCAACGCCTCGAGTGCGTGGTGCCGGCGAGAACCGACCAGGAGGTAGTCCGATGTGTCGACGGTCACGCACGTGGGGAGTTACTGTATGCCTGGTGGCGGCGCTTGCCCTGTGTCTGGCCGGACAGGCCTCGGGGCAGCAGGCTGAAGACACAGTGCTGCCGGAAGGCGTGGTGGCCGTCTGGGACGTCGCCAAGGCGTATCGCGAGACGACGCCGACGCGCGAACGCATCTGCATCAACGGACTGTGGCGGTTCAAGCCGTCCGCCGGCGACGAGGAGCCAGTTCCGCCGCCCGGCACTGGCTGGGGCTACTTCAAGGTGCCGGGCACCTGGCCTCTGGGGGCCGGACGGAGGGAGACGGGCCCCAGCCAGCGCATCTTTGCACCTGAGGGATGGTCCGAGACCCTGGCCGACGTTGACGCGGCGTGGTATGAGCGGGAGATCGCGGTGCCGCAAGAGTGGCATGGGCGGCGCATCGCGGTGCAGGCGGCCTGGGTAAACTCCTATGCGCAGGTGTTTGTAGATGGCGTCAAGGCGGGGGACATCGTGTTCCCGGGGGGCGAGGCGGACGTCACCGCCCTCTGCAAGCCGGGGCAGAGGCAGCAGTTGGCCATCCATCTCTTCGGCCGCCCCCTGACTGCGGACAAGAGCTACTTCGTGACGCCGGAGGAGCCAGGGCGAAGGCGCCGAGGGATCGGCCGGCGCGGCCTGTGCGGCGACGTGTTCCTCCGCAGTACCCCCCAGAGGGCCTGCATCGCAGGCGTGAGCGTCGAGACGTCGGTGCGCCGCTGGAGGCTGACCATCACCGTCACCCCAAGGGGCCTGGAAGAGGGGAAGTCCTACCTGCTTCGGGCGCGGGTAACGGACAGCGGCGAGCAAGTGCTCAGCGCCGAGAGCGATCCCTTCACGTCCGACAACCTGCGCAACGGCCGCTATGCCTTCTCAAAGGAGTGGAGGACGCCCAGGCTCTGGCACTTCGACAAGCCACAGAATCAGTATGACGTGGCGGTGGAGCTGGTGGAAGGCGATGAGCTGATGGACGCGTATTACCCCGTGCGGTTCGGGTTCCGGGAGTTCTGGATCGAGGGGCATGACTTCTACCTGAACGGCAGCCCCGTGCACCTGATAGCCACGCCGCTGAACTCCGCGCAGAACGACACAGCCACGGCCAGCTACGAGGGAGCGTGCGAAACCTTCAGGCGCCTGAAGTGGATGGGTTACAACGCGGCCTACACGCACAACTACGGCTGCTCGCCGGGCTCACACATCGCGTTCGATGGAATACTGCGGGCGGCGGACGACGAGGGGGTGCTGCTGAGC
>Ga0315541_1003689_pt1 | contig 11632 bp, 9 predicted proteins | sample SalMarSW160190MG_FD_203095 | JGI IMG/M metagenome (GOLD analysis project Ga0315541, IMG submission 203095) | Salt marsh sediment microbial communities from the Plum Island Ecosystem LTER, Massachusetts, United States - Salt Marsh Sediment SW1601-190 ...
TCGTAGTCAAGGTGAGGATAAACCTTATACCAGGAGTCTTTCAAAGCCTTGAAGTCTGGTACCTTAACATCCCCGCTGTTATCGCTATCGCCGTGACACTGGGTTAGATATAGCCAGCAACCAGGCCCTGTGCAGCCCAGTGCATTGACATCAGGATCTAAAGTTGGGTCTGTCATAACCACACCGCCGCGAGTATCGTTCTCCGAAATAGCGACCGCTCCAGGAGTACCATCACAGGTGAACTTCAACAATTCATACCAATTGTTGTCATTTTGGTCTGGCGGAGCGTTCGGAGAAGCATCGTCAGTGGGAGAATACAAAGCTCCCATCTCGATGGTCACAGCATTTGGGCCAGTTATTGAACCGGGATCGTTTGGGTCAGCAACCGCTGTACCCCAATCAATGACTTCATCGCCGTCGATATCAATAGAGCCCGGATAAATCGTGTAGTAGTCACTAACTAAGTCGTTTACATCAACGATATTAGCACCCGTGACTTTAATATCCAGAGCAAATGCCCTAACCAAATTTGGCTCATCCTCCGTCACACGGTAGCTGACAGTAACTTCATTGTCAACAATAATACTGCATTTGATGCCAACTTCTGCCCATACCGGAGCGGTAAGCAACAAAACAAATGCCAGGATTAGACTAATCTTTCTCATAGTTAAACCTTCCTTTCTTTCCTTCTTTGGCAGAGCCACACACCCTACACTATCTTGGTTTCCACATCCTGCTTAACAAAACAACTTGCCTTTCGGCACGCCTGTTCTTTTTCTGGTACTTAAACAATAATACTTTTTAATTTTTGAACTCAGCGCCCCGGTCAGCAGGCATAACCGAGTAAGTACAATCAACTGCTGTACCCTTAGTCGTCCTCCTTTCCCGCCTTTCGGCGAAAATATGTGCTACAAACTAGTGTAGGCACAGTTCTATGTTGGTGAAGATTAATTGTATAATATCAGATATGTCTGGGAAAATCAAGAAAAATTGTAAAAAAAACAAAAAAATCTTAAATTAGCCCTGCATTGGCGTCTATTCGCATAAGTACAGTCAAAAAAAGTACTTAAAATTACTCCTAATGAAAACAACAGTAAAATACCACTAATTTGAGTGTAAATCAAGGCAAATAAGCGAAAAGAGCTAAAAAAATCAAGATTCTGGATGTAAATCTGGGTAGTTACTTCTGTTTAGACCTTTTTAATTTTTGTTTCCAATCAATCAACACTATATCTCTGCCCATTTTGCTGAAAAAATATATTTTCGTCATTTTTCAGTTCATATAGCAATTTTAACAGCTGTATGTTATTTTCTGGGATTATGTATAACTTTTTGAAAGGCCGACTCTTATTTGTACGATTATGCCTGCTTACAGCCACTTTAGCACTGATTGCTATCGGAATAACAACTATTTATGCGGTTGGTCACCCTGCAGAATCCAGCCTGGCCAGCCAAGCTGAAGATTTTAGTAACTTGTGGCAAAAACAGCTCCTGTTCGCAGCGATTGGCGTGTTTGGCTTCATAGCGGTTAATTTGGTCAACTATCGGCGGTTCGGAGCGATAAGCTACTGGCTTTATGCTTCGGTGCTCATTCTGTTAGCTTACTTATTAGTAAGCAAGTATATTGTTGAACTGCCCTTTGCGCCGGATACAAAAGGTACGTACCGCTGGATAAAACTCGAATTCGGGGGATGGGCACTGCCGAGAATACAGCCCTCGGAGTTTTGCAAGCTGGCATATATTCTGGCCCTTACTTGGTATCTTCGCTACCGCAGTAATTATCGTAATTTCAGGGCTCTCATCGGTCCTTTTATACTGACACTGCTGCCAATGGTTTTTATATTGCTCGAACCGGACCTGGGCACAGTGCTTTTGATGATGCCGATTTTTTTCACAATGCTCTTCGTGGCCGGGGCAAAGGTCAAACATCTTCTGATTATTGTTCTTATGGCGATTCTCATAAGCCCGCTTTTATGGTATAAAATGAGGCCCTATCAGCGAATCAGAATCAGTAGTGTGTTTTTGCAAAACGCCTGGGTTCGCGAAAAGGCCGAAAAACACCCCTGGCTTGGCAAAGTCTTTGTGGGTACGACATTCAGCGAAAGACAATGGAAGAGCAACTGGGGCTGGCATTTGATTCGCTCAAAATATGCCGTTGCCTCCGGCGGTGCTAACGGGTATGGTTTTCGGCAAGGCCCCTTTGTCAAATACGATTTTTTAGAACACAGGCATAACGATTTCATATTCGCTATTATCGCTCATCAATGGGGCATCTGGGGCTGCCTGGGACTATTGACACTATTTGTGATTATAATCGTCTGTGGATTGGAAATCGCAGGCAACAATACAGACCCATTCGGCAGACTGCTTGCGGTCGGGATAATAGCAATGTTTGCAATCCAGGTCATCGTCAATATCAGTATGACAGTAGGACTTATGCCGATTACCGGATTAACTTTACCGCTGGTAAGCTACGGTGGCTCGAGCCTGTTAGTCAGTATGGTTTCTTTAGGATTTTTAAATAATGTAGGCAGGAGCCGACCTTTCACCGTGGCACCAAAGAGATAAAAACAAGATACATAAATCATAAAGAACAAATAATGATAAAAGGATTCAGACAGATTGCTTCTCTTACGGCAGTCAGCAGAGTATTCGGATTTGCGCGTGACATAGCATACAGTCATTTCTTTGGCGCCAGTGCCCTTCTGGATGCGTGGGCCATTGCCTTTAAGATTCCCAATCTTGCCAGGAGATTATTCGGTGAAGGAGCGGCCTCGGCTTCGTTGATTCCGATATACAGCGAAGAACTTACAAAAAGACCCGAACAGGCGAAACAGCTGATTAACACCGTAGTGACTGTTGTCTTTGTGTTATTGGCAGCGATAGTTTTGATTGGCCAAGCTGGTGTCTGGACCTATTATAAATTCTTCAGCAGAACCGATGAGACCCGGCTCGTACTATCTTTAACCTCCATTATGCTTCCTTATATGCTGCTGGTCTGTATGGTAGCAATACTTGCAGGTATTCTCAACGTGCACAGGCATTTCGCTGCACCGGCTGCGGCGCCGATAGTGCTCAATATTTTCATCATCGTAAGTTTACTGCTGACCGGCTGGGCATTTCAAATCAAGCCGGAACAGCAGGTTTTTTTCGTGGCTGTCGCCGTGGTTATTGCCGGGATTATGCAGATAGCGATACAGGTTAAGCCGCTTCGCACTGCCGGTGTTTCTATAAGACCGTCATGGCAGGTTTCTTCAGATGCCTTTAGAAAAATCATAATCCTGATGGGGCCGATGATATTGGGCCTGACGGTAACGCAGATAAATACGCTGGCCGATGACCTTATTGCATGGTGGTTTTCCAGCTCAGCAGAAAAAGGTATGTTCTTTGCCTTTCTTGGCAGAGAAATAGCATACCCTCTGGCACGTGGCTCTGTATCACATCTTTATTACGCTCAACGGCTGTATCAACTGCCGTTGGGTGTATTTGGAATATCATTGGCTACGGCTATTTTCCCAGTAATGAGCTCTTTCGCAGCAAAAAAGAATTTTACAGACCTATACAAAACGGTTTCAAAGGGATTACGTGGCGCTATTTTTGTCGCGATACCAGCCACTATAGGATTGATAGCAATAGGCAGGCCGCTAATCTCGGTGGCTTTTGAGCATGGTCAATTCGGTCAGTTCCGTGACGATACCTCGATGGTTACCTGGACTTTACTTTTTTATACTTTGGGATTGTGCGGCTATTTTACCCAGCAGGTTGTTACCCGCGCGTTTTACTCGATGCAGGATTCCAAAACTCCCATGCGCAGCGCATTGATAGCGGTTGGTCTGAATATTGTCCTGAATCTGACTCTTATCTGGCCATTGGGGACAGGCGGATTAGCGCTTTCGACGGCGATTTGTTCATATTTGCAGGTTGTGATTATGATTTCTGCTCTTCACAGGTCCCTTCGAAAGCAGGGACTTAGCTCACTCATACTTGAGGGACTGGGCAGAACATTAGTTAAAACAATCGCAGCAACATTATGTATGTCTGCTACGGTAGTATTTGCGCTTTGGCTGTCAAAAAACTGGAGCGATATCTTCAAATTGCTTCTGACCGTTCCATCAGCAGCAATAGTATATTTGCTGGCAGCAAAACTTCTGCACATTGAGCTATTAGCTCTGGTAACAGGCAGTATACGGAGCAACGACACAAAAAGCAGTAATTGATAATAAAAGCCAATTTTTACATAATTCGATATTTGACAGCTAAACGCCAAATTGATATAAGGATTGAGCGTTAAAAAAGGTGGTTTGACGACAAAAGTACGGAACTTCATCCGTCATTTTATATCTAAAGCAACATGGAATAATCGCCCGATAATATGTTAAGGCAGCATATTGTGCAGTTTTACCGGAGAGTAAGATGTGTAAAAGCAGGCTCTTTTTAGTGCTTTCACTATTTATATTTAGTCCTTTATCGGTATGGGCCCAGAGAGTTGCTGCAGAAAAACCGACATCAGACTGGAATTCAAGAGATTCGTCTTATTCTTCGAAATCAGTACGAGACCCTGAATTATTGACTAAATCATCAGTCTCCGGCAGTGTAACTATTATGCCTGAGGAGCTATTTGCACCATCTGTCGGCCAAAGATTCTACGAAATAGCTTATGAGCTGACCAATTCTAAAAATATCAGCCCGGCCAGGGCCGAACTGGCAACCGTATTCTTAAACGCTGCAATGAACTTAGGCAGCGAAGACAGCCACCTGCGTCCCCTACTGCTAAAGCTTGCCAGCCGACATTCAAGACCAGATTATGCAGAGCTGGTATTTTATATACTCGAGGACTATGTAAATGAATCTGCTGACCTTGAGGCGGTAAGAACAGCAGTCCGATATTTACTCGAACAGTTAAACACCCGAGAAGAGCGAGAGATACTTCTTAAAGGATTGCTAAAGGGCATCGGCAATAAGAACTCTGTTATAAGGTCTGATTTGCAATGCCTGCTTGGTCTATTGATGGCCGAGCAGGCCGACTTCAAAACCGCTAAATATTACTTTCTACAGAGCTACACCAGCAATGAATATAACAAGCTGGCCTTTGAAAAACTGATTGAACTTATGCCTGATGAAATCGGGCCGGAAATATACCTCGCAAGTCTAAAATTAAATTTACGCGAAAATCCAACGGATATCAACGCAGCTATTGCCTTTGCACAATATGCTGAGCAGATACAACTTTATGAGACAGCAGCGAAGGCCTACGAATACTGCGCTCGTGTCTTTCGTTACCTTTATCCGTCCGAACCTCTGCCGGCTCGTATTTATATCCCCTGGGTAATCAGCTTCTATAATACCAAACACAGTCAACAGAAATGCCTGCAAATTGCTTCTGAGCTTCGAAAAGAAGGGCGATTTGACCTTTTGCTCGAAGCCATAGCCGGAAAAGCAGCTTTAAGAATCGGCAATGCCAAAGAAGCAAACAACATATTCCAGGCAGCCGAGATTAAAGCACAACAGCTACTCGAGCAGGGCCCACAACGCTACAAAGAGGGTCTGGCCATTTTAGACAACAGCAGTATACAGCATGTCAATGCCACTCAATTTGCATGGTTTTATTGTTTTGTCCTGCCGGATGCGCAAAAAGCACTCGCCTGGGCAAATAAAGCATACGCAACTGAATCCAACTCACCTGCTATAGCCGCTCTTCTGGCCTATTCACTCGTAATGAATCAGCAAATCGAATGGGCCAGGCCGCTTTTAGACAATTATCAATCCAACCAAATCGCGGATTTAACGCTTGCTAAAATTCAGCTTACACAAGGTCAAAAAAGTTCAGTAGTTAAAAATCTTAAGTCCGCAATCGCCAAAGACCCCGGTTCGCTGGCGGCAGAATACGCTAAAGAGCTCCTTTCCGAGCAAGGCGTAGAATATGTCTCGCCGGTTGACCCTAATGCTATTCTGTCTGTGCTAAAAAGTACTTTTGGCGAAACGCTCGTCCCGGAATTTATTGAGCCCGAAAAAATAATATCAGTTCAGTTTGTTACTCGCGGCGGTACCTTTTCCTACGGCAGCAAAATCGACGGCACTGTCGCGATAACAAATAATTCTTCTGAGCCCATCATAATTAGTGACGATGGACTACTCAGGGGTAATATCAGGATTGATGTCGATGTGAGGGGTGATATCAGGAAAAAGATACCGAGTTTGATATCCACCAGGATAAGTACCGCTTTGGTCGTCGAGCCAGGCGGCAGCGTTATTACTACCTTGCAGCTTCTTACGGGCGAACTAAGAGATATTCTGCTTGCCCATCCTCAGGCATCTCTGGATATTGAATTTACACTTTATATCGACCCCGTAACTACTAAAGAAGGCAAAATAACCAATCGGCTCACCCAGATAAAGCCGGTTAAATTGTTCGTACAACGACCAGGCATAGAGCTTACAAGCAAATATCTGCGAAGCCGGTTTGATTCAGTCGTAAAGGGCAAAACCGGCCAAAAAATCCAAACATCACAGCTTTTTATCGGACTTCTGATGGAACAACAAAAGCTGGCTAATCGTAAGAAGCCCCTATACAGATATCTGTATGCTGACTGGATGCCGACAATGCTCAGGTCCACACTGATACATGAATCAGGATTACTACGTAATCCCGCCGATGATGAGTGGACAGTTAAAGTTCATACTATGGCTGATATCCTACCACTGTCATTGGACCCTGAGATGACTCGTGCAGTGTCGGAAAACCTGAATAATCCTGAATGGCCGGTTCGTATGATGGCTCTTTATCTCCTGGCTAAAACGCCCGGCAACAAATTTAGTAAAGTTCTGGATTGGGCAGCTAAATATGATTCAAACAGGTTCGTTCGAGATATGGCAATTGCCCTGGGTGCCCGTGGCACTGGCTCCCAGCCCGTGAAAAACACGGCCAGGATGGCCGTGCCACAGACGCAACCAACCAAACCGCCGGCATCAAACAAATCCAGGATGCTATTCCCTACTAAAAAACAATGGCAAAACAGGTAATAACAACTCCTCGTATCCGTCCGATTGTTCCAAAATTTCTGTTGTAATATCGGCATAATTTTGTATCATTTTTTTTGCACAATAAGAGTTTTTTGAAAGGATTGCGCAAATGGCGGCAAAAGTCGATAAAGGAAAATGCACCGGTTGTGAGACCTGCGTTGAAGAATGTCCGAGCGATGCAATCACAATGGCCGATGACAAAGCAGTTGTTAATGCCGATAGCTGCGTTGATTGCGGGGTTTGCGTTGACGCTTGTCCTGCTGAGGCAATTAGTCTGGAATAATAAAAAATATCAAAAATCAAATATGAAAATGCAAAAACAAGGAAGTCGTCCCTTAAGGACTCAACAATTTCGTTTTTTTACTTTTAATATTTGCGTTTTTTTTGCTGGCCCCATCGTCTAGGTAGGTCTAGGACACCGGGTTTTCAACCCGGCAACAGGGGTTCGAATCCCCTTGGGGCTATTGTGGTTAAACTGTCATCCCTGAAATGGCCGTCTCAAATACTAAATTGCCGTCAACGACCCCCTGGATGCTTACGCTATACCTTCTGCCCTTTTTGAATTTCGTGATATGACCGAGCAAATATAATCGTTTGCCCGGCTCAATCGGCGCGCGAAACTTTGCTGATTCTATACTGGTAAAGCCGATAAAGCCCGGCTCTTCATAAATCTGTTTTACAAAAAAGCACAAAAGTTGTGCCGCCGACTCGACCATTATCACGCCGGGCATCAACGGCCGAGACGGAATATGTCCGCGAACCCAGAACTCCTGCTCTGTTACGTCTTTATAGCCCAGAATTCGTTTTTTTGCCTTATCGTACCAAATGACACCATCGAGCTGTTGCATCTCAAATCGCTGGGGATTTACATTAATGATGGCTTGTTTATCAAAAATAGGTTCAGCCGTCAGGTCTATTTGCGATAAATCAAACAGTAATGGTGGTGGCATAATCGACTTTCATACGCAAATCCTGTCTGCGGTTGCATTGCGTTTGGGCTTACGCAATAAAAAGACACCCTGCCCCTACTGCGGCAGGAGCATTATGTACAACACAATGCCAAAACAGTATCTATGAATACCTGTGATAACTTATTCGGCTGATCTGATTTCAAGTATGCGATTACGAACACTTTGAGCAGCTTGCTTTACCTGTTGCATTTGTTTGCGTACTCTCGTACCTGCTGCTTTATTTCCGCCTCCTGCTTTGTTGATGTCAGCTTCAATTTCAGCGACCATTGCTTTGAGATCTTCGTACTCTTGCATCAAAGTAAACCTCCATATTTACGGGTTAAAATTGCTATTTTTCGCTTAAAAACGCTAAAAACATAACTATCTAATGTTGGTTTGTCAAAGAAAATCGCTTTTTTTTGCAAAAAAACCAATATTTTTAACGTTCGTTGCCGACAGGCCACAAGGCTGTTAAGTTCTTATGATAAAAGGGCTTATACAACTTTATGCACAATATCTTCGTGTTTTTGCAGGTTCGTGGCAGAAATCTAACATAGTTTTTTGGCTAATTCTGCGGTTCTCTGGCCACGGCGTGCGCACTGCTGTTTTACTCTTTGGTCGGGCTTGCCGATGGATACAGGTCCATAATGGTCGCCCTGCGGGTCACCCTGGACTATCATACCGCTGATGAGCATCGCTTCGATAATACCCATAATCGTGGTTTCATTTCCACCGCCGATATTTGCCGCACTTGAAAATGCTGCTCCGACCTTACCATTGAGCTGGCCATGAAAAGCTATCGCCTCATCGAATAATTCTTTAATCGGTCCTGCCATATGGCCATAGTATGTCGGCGAACCCATAACTATCGCATCATAGCCGAGCAAATCTTCCGCCTTTACCTTATTGACCGCCTTGCAGTCTGTCGGTAAGCCGGAATCATTCATTGACCTGGCAATGATTTCTGCCATTTCTTTAGTATTACCGCTTCTCGAATAATAAATAACAATTGCCTTTGCCATATTCGAACTCCTTTCTATTTTGCCTGCCTTTAGCAGATTCTTTTCCATCTTATCGGCGGAGGTACACAAGCTTTTCCGACAGAGGAACATTGTTTCCGAAGTTATCCTCCCCGTAACCTGCCTCTGCCAGCAGCTTGATATCAGCCAGCACCCGCTTATCACCAATAAACGTTGCGGTCATATCTGTGTCGACATCAATCTTGCCCAGCGCCAACAGTCGGGCTATCTCATCTGTAACCTTCTCCAGCAGCGTCCCTTCCTTATGGGCGGGCTCCTGAAGCAGTTGCAAAGGTTGTTCATACAAAATTACTTTACCTTGCTCAGCTAACGTAAGTACGACATTTCGCACCATGGCATTGACACCTTTATCGCTTGTTCCTTCCGGCACAAGTTTAAGGCGGACGATTTCCTCAGCCAACCACCTCCGTTTCTGGGCATTAATCTTTTCGTTGGCCCTAAACAGGTCCAGCGGCAGGCCGGCATTATAAGTATCACCGCCAAGCTGCATCTGAACCTCGCTTCCGTAATGCAGGACAAGCTTGGAAATAAGCGTTGAAGGCCTGACATGAAAACCTCGATATGAAGGAACAGGCACCTCCACCTGCCCCACCTCGGCATAGCGTTTGAGCATCCTCTGGCAAAGTCGCTCTGCACAGCCGATATAAAGCCCGATGTAATTGATAGAGTATTTCATGAGAACCGACAACAACTTCTCCGGCTTTACCAGAAGCTCCTGCCGAGCCGGCGAATCACAGGGACGCTTGCTGACATGCCGCTCGTAATAGTGAGCAAACGATGTTGCTGTTTTTAGTAAATGAAAAACAACACTTATGTGCCCTCTGAGAACCGGCAGGTCCTTATCCAGGTCCGCAGCTTCAGTACCTGAGACGTAAGTATCGTACAACGACTGGAGGTTATGGAAACGAAGCTCGAGACTACGCAGCTTTTCCTCGCTAATCGTATTCGATACATAGCAGGTGTACTCCCGAGGTTCTGCCTGGCCGGCTGAGCATACATCCTTGCTTTCTGCAGCCAGGTTCAAAAAAGCATTAGCCAGTAAGGTTACCGTTTCCGAAACTACTTCGACCTTTTGTATGACACATTCACGCGACAATCGGCCGGTAAGAATCTCTTCGCTGTATAATTTATCACTGATTTTTTCTGTCGGGACCGGAATATCAAGCTGAGCGGCCCGGACGAGTATTTGTTTTGACACCTGCTGAAGCACACCGCCGGTGAACTCAAGGGCATCGTCCGTTGCCTTAACAAAATCCCCTTCAACCGGCAAAAGGCGGTACGCAGTCAATACGTGGTGGATGTGAAGCAGCTCGTAACTCACATCAGAAAAAAGCTTAATCGCCGCCATCAGCGACCTGAACGAACACCACCGGCAGTTGTTTCCTGCACCGTAGGAATCAAGAAGTTCCTCAAGCTGCATTGACTGCGAAAAAAATTCTCCAAGGAACGGACGTGTCAGGATTTTCTTGCGCGAGCGACAGTGCGACAAATAGTCCGCAAGGCCTATTAATATCTTTGCACGTTTTGCGATTAGCTTTTTAAAATCCTTATCGGCGATTCTTCCTGAGACCATAGACCTGTTACCCTTTTATAAAAATAAGACACAGTGAACCTGTTTACCATTTTAATATTTTCTCTATTTCGCCGTGTCCTCCGTGCCCAATTTGTTTTTTCCTTTTTTATTCTAATCTAACTAATGTCTCTGAGATCTTTACGCTTAATTCTTTTCCTCTTTCTTCAGCGGCTCTGTTTCAACGCTAAAGCCCCCGGGGATTTTGAACTCGAAGACCTTCGGATGTATTTTTTTATTAACCTTCGGCTTTAAGAATTCAATTTCGTAAATGTCCTCTTCGGTCGAGACGGTAGCCACTTTTGCCGGCAAATATAACTTCTTATCAATCCAAAAATCAATAGAGGAATACTCATTTTTATAAGCTGAATCGGGTTTTACTTTCAAATGCAACTGAATAAATGCCGACGGCTCGGTCTTGTTCTGCGGAACCAATTGTATATTAAATTGCTTTTTCAGGTCTTCTACTTTGGTAAAGCCGATTATCGGCAAACTCCTACCGGCCAAATCAAAGGCGTCCATAGGTTCATTCGGCTCAGCCAACTGATAACGCTTTACCGTCTTAATCTGGTAATCGATGTGTGTAAGCCAGATGCCATCGAAGATAAAGTGCTCGATGTGCTTCTGCTGTTTTTCATCGTCCTGCTGGAGCGTTTGAAAATTTGCCCGCAGGAAAGACCTGTTGCCATACTTTGCATAATACAAGACACCATTTCTGATGCTTTGCGATTCCAGTAACGGCTGGCTGAACCTGTACTGGATGAGCGCCTCGTATGATTTGATCTGTTTCGTCTTTTTATTTAGCTGTTCAAGGATTGCATCAGTAATATTCAAATCTGCTTTTGCAGGCTCTGAGCTTTTCGCGCAGCAACCAGCCGAACAAGCATCAATTATCAGCAAAATAATAACACAAGTTTTAATCATTATCTTCTTACCCATTATTTTTTCGGTTTTCTCTTAGGTTATTCGTTATTTTTATCCTTGATAATTTGAATGACATGGTCGATTTTTTCTATGCAAAAATCTGCGTGCTCAGCAAAATCCCGGGCCTG
>Ga0315541_1003690_pt1 | contig 11623 bp, 6 predicted proteins | sample SalMarSW160190MG_FD_203095 | JGI IMG/M metagenome (GOLD analysis project Ga0315541, IMG submission 203095) | Salt marsh sediment microbial communities from the Plum Island Ecosystem LTER, Massachusetts, United States - Salt Marsh Sediment SW1601-190 ...
CACTGCTTTTTAGTTTTTTGCCGGCCGGGATATTCTCGAGTACAATGTCCTGGCTGCCTTCTTTCGTTTTCAGGGTATATTGGCCATTCAGCGAACTTGCCGTCACCGAATCAATATCTTCACGCTTCGCTGCAATCAGCTCCTGGTCAATGTAATTCATCGCCCCGCCTCCGAACCATGGCGCGTTCGATGTAACGTAAACCTTGTTGCTCAAAGCAGAATCACTCGATAGCAGTCTGACATAACTGCCCTGTCCAAGCTCTTCCGTTTTGCCTATGATGACCCCCGTGAGCAATGCCGAGTTTGGATCCGCCTTCATGAACTTAACAACGCTGCGTGCTTTTTCCTCCGTAACCTCGAGGTCTTCGTGGTTCGCCGGGTTGTCGGTTACAAATTCCGAGGTCTGAATATCCAGACATTTTGTGATCAGACTGTTTATTTCACTGGTCTTGGCAGGGTAATTGTCCTTATCGACGACAACGAAACCGCTTTGTCGGCGTTTGAGAGTGAACGCAGCTTCCCCCGTGCCTATAACTATGCTGTCCACGGCGGAAGGGTCAAATCCCTGAATCAGATAGACCGGTCTGGCCGGTTCGGCCCCGGGTCTGTTCGAGATGCGGGACTGCACTACAGCCCATAGCACCATTACAACCGCCACAATTCCCAATATCGTAAGGTTTTTATTACTCATCTATAAGACTCCTTATGCTGTCTCATATCAAGCATCGCTCGCATGACTGATATAATGCCTTTTTCTCATGCCGCTACGGATACCCAACACAATGGCAATAATCAGAATCACCATCGGGGCGGCAAGCATGTTGGCCTGACGCAATTGATTACCCAAATGCTCGATTTTTTCACGCCTTGTCATCTTGACCTGACGCAATTGACGCTGGGCCTGATGAATTTTCAATTCAACTTTCTGCTTCTTGTCGACAATCGAACTGCCGATAACTTCTTCCTGGCCCTCTTTCGCCGAAGCGAGAATCGACTGCAGTTCGCCCTGGAAACCGGCAATCTGCAAATTAATTTTTTCCACTTCTTCTGCTGTCTCAGCCTCCGCCTGCCGCTCAATTTCTTCAACAACCGTAAAAGGCCGCTTGAAGTTCCCTCTTGACCTGATAGAAAGCAAATCGGTCGAACCGCTTAAATCATCAATCGCATTCAACATCAAAGTAGCGTTATCGCCGACGACCACCTTGCCGAAGAAAGAACTCTGGTACGCCATATTATCGCTGATAAAGTCAACATCCGAGAAAACGATAACCGCGCAATCTTCCGCAGCTTCTTTCAAGCCGGTAACCTGTTTGGTTGTCGTCACGGTCTGGTTCGGATCGTTCGGATCCGGAGACTCGGTATCAACCTTGATGCCGTCCGGAAAGCTGCTCCTGAGACGACCCGTAATCAAATAACCCATTGTCATCGGCTCGGTCCCGTCGGCGAACTTCTGCATTAAGCTCGGTCCATCCAGGATCATCAACTCGTACGGACTGCTGATCTTAAATGTGCCGCCCCTGTTCGACGTCGTGATAAGCGGCGTTCGGTTAATCTTAAGATCGCCTTGCTTTGCCTGGTTCGAATCAGCAACTTCCTTTAATACTCCGGAGAATAATATTCTGACCTGGTTAAGCTCGGCTGTGATAGCATTATCTTCGGCAAAACATTTTCCTTCCGGCGTCAGGTTCAGATAACCGATGATTCTTTCCGGCCTCTGGTTGGCGCGAATGTTGGCCAGAGATGCCAGGCTCCTGTCCCCGGCAAATGTTTTGTCCGGCATTTCAAGACCCCAGGTACGTGTCAGCATGTTCAAATTCGAACTGCTGTCATGCTGCATCTGCATTTGCATTTGCATCTGCGGGGCTCTGTCCGAAAAGCAATGAGGATCGACACAGACAATCGTCCTGCCGCCTTTGAGCACATACTGATCAATCGCAAACAACGTCTTCTCCGGCAGATCCTTGGGGTGAATCACCAGCAGAATATCGACATCATTGATATCGTTTACATCTGTAGCGACTGTTTTGACTTCATACTGTTTGCGCAACTGTTCGACAATCGTCCAGGCCGGTTTCGGCTGCTGGCCCTGCCGCATCATCATCTCAGCCATATAACCCGAAACATCGTCGCCCATGACCGGCAGGGAGCTCATAACGCCGATCTTCTTTTTCTGCCGGGTTACCGCCGTATCGATCAGGTAGCTTATATCATATTCGAGGAAATTCTGCCGCTCCGGCGAGAAAAATGGGATCGCCTTTTCCACTCCAAATTGTGTCTTCACCACCAGGCCGAAGAAAAAGCTCTCCTCCTGGGTAATCGGGAACCGCCGCAGGCCGTACTTCAACGCCTGCTCCTCATCATCGGTAAACGGCCTCGGGTCTATCACCTCCAGCTCGACCATCCCGTTTGACGCTGTAACATACTCTTCCAGCAATGCCCTTACGAACTCGTAATAATTATTGAAGAACCGAATCTGGTCCGGTCCTTTGAGAGCGGCGGTCTTTGCATAGTAGAGCCTGGCTCGAATCGGCTGGTTCAGTTTGGCCAAAATCGCTTTTGTCCCATCCGAAAGCGTATAGAGTTTCTGGTCCGTAATGTCCAGCTTCAACGGCTTTCCAATACTCTGGCAGATACTGATGGCCGAGAATACAATCACCAGGACAAAGCCCGCTCCCAAAATTGCTCGTATCGTTCGGTTCATTATTTGGCCTTCCTTTCATCCAAAACAATACTACTGGCGGCAATCCACCCAACGATTAATAATACAAAATAAGAAAGGTCTCCAAACTTCAGCACGCCCCTCTGGATCGACTCGAAGTGTTTCTGAAAGCTCATGCTCTCGATCGCAGAAACCAAGCCGGCAGGCAGGAACGTCGAGAAGTAACTCAGCGTCGTCGGCATCCCGGCAAAAACAAGCACGGCACAGGCAACCACCGAAAGGACAAAACTGATTACCTGGTTCTTGCTAACCGCCGAGAAGAAACAGCCAATCGCAAGAAATCCGCCCGCCATCAGCAGGCTGCCGAGGTACCCGGTGATAATCAGGCCCACATCGGGATCGCCGAGATAAGCAACCGTAATCACCATAGGAAAAGTCAATGCCAAAGCAATGCCTAAAAACAGCCACGCCGCCAGGAACTTGCCCAGGACCGCCTGCGTAATCGTTATCGGCAGAGTAAACAGCAGCTCGATCGAACCGACCTTCCGTTCTTCTGCCCACATACGCATCGCCGTGGACGGCACCATGAAAACAAACAGCAGCGGCAGATTCGTAAAAAACGCACTCATGTCCGCCTGCCGCATTTCATAGAAGCCCTGCTTAAACGTCAGGTAACCCGAGAAAAACAGGAAGATGACAAGAAACACGTACGCAAGAGGCGTCGTAAAATAACTTTTCAGCTCTCTTTTGAATACGGCCTTAAAACTATTCATATTGCTACTCCTATACAAAAGTGCAACAGCACGCTTATCACTTATACTAACGATGCACTTTCCGGCCTGGTAATCCTGCGAAACACGCCATCAAGACTGCACTGGAACTTTTCCTTCAACTGATCAGGCGTTGAATCGGCCAGTATCCGGCCTTTGGCAATGATTATCGTCCTCGAACAGACGGCTTCCACTTCTTCGAGAATATGAGTCGAGACAATAATACACTTTTTCTTTGCCATCTTGTGTATCAGCTTTCTGACCTCATGTTTCTGATTGGGATCCAGCCCGTCGGTCGGCTCATCAAGAATGAGCACATCCGGGTCGTGCATCAACGCCTGGGCCAGGCCCACACGCCTTTTGTATCCCTTCGACAAGGTCTCGATACTCTGATGGTAAACCGAATCAATCGAACACATCGGAACAATCCGGTCGAGCGTCTCCTTGCGGTTTCTGCCCCTGATTTCTCTGACGTCACAAATGAAGTTCAGGAAAGCCCCTACTGTCATTTCGTTATATGCCGGCACGTTTTCCGCCAGGTATCCGAGCGACCTTCTGACATCTATGGGATTCTGTAAAATATCGTGCCCGCAAATGGTCGCTGTGCCGCTGTCGGGCTTGAGAAAGCACGCAAGGATGCGCATCGCGGTCGTCTTGCCGGCCCCGTTGGGCCCGAGAAGACCCAGGACTTCTCCTTCTTCAGCATTAAACGATATGCCGTCAACAGCAACGACCGGCCCGAAACTACGCCGAAGTTCTTTGACCTTTATCATGTCCATCTCCAGAAAACACGTACTTATTTTGGCCCCGTCATCTCCCCTTCGCTTACGGGGATGTATAAATTTACTCAAAAATTCTTGACAGTCAAGACTTATCTCCGGATTATTTTGCTCAGATTCATTAACCGTTATAACCATTTATCACTTATGAGCAAAGTAGCAAAAGTAAATTTTGTCGATTATAGGACCAGCATAGTCAGGTCGCTTGACCTGATTGGGGCCGGTGTCCGTTTGCCCAAACAGGGGCTGATTATCATCAAGCCGAACCTGACCAATTCTTCGCCGCCGCCGGTTACAACAAGTGTTGAAGCAGCCAAAGCGGTTTGTATTTATTGTAAAGCCCACACGAAGGCCAAAATCGCTATCGGCGAAGGCTGTGGAACCGGCATAACTTCCGATGTTTTCGACGCCCTCGGATATGTGAATATGGCTCAAAAATACGGCCTGGAACTGATCGATTTTAACGAGGCCGATACTATTATCCTTCAAAACGATAACGCTTTTCAGTTGAAACATTTTCATATGCCCCGAATTGCACAGGATGCTTTTATCATTTCGCTGCCTGTCTTAAAGGATCACAGCTTCACTAAGACTACTATCGCAATGAAAAATATGTTCGGTATCGCGCCGGGAAAATTTTATGCCGGCTCATGGAACAAAGCGAAGCTGCACAACCCCTCGACGGACAAATCCGTTGTAGATATCTGTTCATACAAGAAACCCGACCTGTCTGTCGTCGATGCTTCGGTTGCTTTAACGGGCATGCACCTGGCGGGCAAACATAAGAACATCGGGCTAATCCTGGCCGGCTTCGATCCCGTCGCCGTCGATACCGTCGGCAGCGAACTGCTCGGCCACAATCCGAAAAAGCTGCCCTACCTGACCATCGCCAACGGCCTGCTCGGATCTATGGATGATATCGAAATAGTAAACGATTGATCATTTCACAACCCGGCTATCGGCCCCCCAAATCCAGCCAGATCCCGCGAAAGGTTTTTCTGCCGGGATTCACCAGATATTTATTTAAGGTTGTGCCGTCTTTGCGATATTCGCCTTCCAGGCACTCCCATGCGCCGGCGACCTTGACAACCAGACTCCCATCGTCACTGAGCATCAACAGCCGCCCCGATTTTTCGAAAGGTATCAATGCCTCGGGGCTGAATTTGCTTTTTCCCAGGCCCAGTTCGCGATCCAGCACCGGCTGAGATTCAGGCTTGCCCGACCAGCGATACACTGCGAATCCCACATCCTCATCAGGACCGCCGGCAATTATAAAACAGGCCTTGTGGAAATGCGAATACTCCATGCTTCTTATTCCGAGACCTTTGAAATCCCACAAAATCGGCTCGCCGAAAACCGGCGTCTCGCCCTTCTCGATGACCCTGTCCGGATTATATAAAGGTATAACAATCGCTTTTGCACGGCCACCGGGCTTGTCTTTGGGGCGTGGATTTCTTAGGCCGATATAGAGTGTCCCGCCGTCGGCCGATCCGCAAAGTCCCTCGATATTAAGCCCCTCATTTTTCGGAGCAAGTTTCTCCCTGTCCTTTTTCTTTAGCTCCGCATCAAATCGAGTTGCTTTATCCAATCCGAGCCGGTGGGCGGCAGTAGTTTTTAAAAGCTCATGAATTAGGGTCTCGCACGGCTTACCTGCCGGACGCAGTTTTACGCTCCGGTTCTCAACGACCAGCTCTGTAGCGAAAAATCTGTACCGGTTGGGTCGCAGCTTGCCGTCTTTATTTCTGCCGTGAGATGTAATCCAGTAGATGCGCCGCCCAACTATCGTCGCGTCTTCGATGTCCGCCTCCGGATGGTCCGACTCAATCCCAAGGAAGGAAGTCATATCGAAAGAGCCGATAGGCCGCCCGGCTTTGCCGGTTTCGTAAATCCGCAATATATTGTTCTCATCGTCGGCCACGACGAACATATTTTCGCCAACCGCCACGGCAGCCGACGCATCGCTGGCCCCGCGAAAAACAAGAACTTCACCCGCCGGCACGTCACAAACTGCAGGACTTACCGTAACAAACATCCAAATTACGAACACAATTTTGCTTATGACTTTCATATTAAAAGGGGCCTATACCGAATCAGTTGGTATAGGCCCCGAACCAATGTCGCTTCATATCATTCTCATAAAACACTATTCTGCTACTCGGTAACAGTTCTCGTCCGGTACAACCGGATATCGTCAATGAACATCTTGCCTGCACCGCCCGGTGCCGTCATGTTACCTTTGGTCCCCAGGCCGATCGCAATCCTGTCAACGTCGGCAAGGTTAATGCCCTGATCTTCAAATGTTTGCAGCGGGATTACCCACTCAGTCCAGGTGTCAATCAATGCTGCATCAGGATTATCGTTGACTACTACGACAGGATTGCCGGCACTGTTCGCTACAGCCACATACAGCGGCTCGGCATCATTGCTTTGTATACCTACATCCTGATTAGTCCATAGCGAACCGGCGTTACCGGTAATCGTGACGTTGGAGAATTTAGCCTCGCAGGTGGCTGTTGCGTTGTGAGCTGTCACCGCCAATCCGATATAGGCATTCGAGGCCATCTGGAAGGGTACCGGCTCGCCCAGCATCTGCCAGGTAGAACCGTTGGCTGAACTGTACGCTGTTAAATTTCCGGCCAGGTCACGCTCTATCTTCACCCAGTACGGAGCGACGATACCGGTAAGCGAAGCCGTCTGCTGGGAATTTTCGCCCGTTTCAGCTCGATACTCGGCGATTACACCGTTGCCGGGTGTGAGAGCTACAAGCGAGTACTTGGAATCCGGTGCCAGTGTCTCGCGAATCATCACTGCCGCTTTGGCAGAGGCGTTGGTATTGGTCAGGCTTTCGACTCTTGCTACAATTGAGCCTTGGCCGGTGAGGATTCTGGAAGCGTAGTGGAACTGGTCGGACTGATTCCAGATATCTGCGCCGGAGCCCGTCATCGTGTAAGTACCTGCCGGGCCCTCAACGAAGCTGCCGACGGATGCCGGGTAACCTCTAAACCACAGCGACAATTCCACCACATCTTCAATTGTCCAGTCACGCGGACTCGTCAAGGTCAGCTCTGTTTCCGAATACCTGGCGTAACCCTGCTTATTGTTGTCATAGTAGAATGGCAATGATCGGCCGCCACTATGAACAATCGATTCCTCCATATAGGAACGTGTGGTTTCGTCGCCTACCGCTGCTCCTGTGCCGTTGCCGGCATAATAAGGATCGGTTCCCGGCGCACCGTAGCCAAGACCGTCGTGCCACGAGTACCAAACCTGATTCTCGCCTGCATCGTAGGACTCAAAATCATCCACGAGAATAAAATCGGCAACCGTAAAGCTCCAGACTCTGCCTGCGTTTATTGTGCCGTCGGTATTATACTCATCGATTCGCCAGTAGTAAGGCCCGCCGCCCCATTCAACACCTTCGGAGGGAGTGTAACTGGTCGCTGCTTGTCGCCCTCGATATATCTCCGCAGTGGAGGTATCGGCGTTCTCAACGGCATCCGCATCGGTGCCGAAATACACATCGTGCTGGGATGCCTTTTCTCCCGCCGACCAACTCAGAGGCAATGCCGATTGAATATCCGGAGTTGCACCGTCCGCCGGCTTTGCATCCCAAGATATCAGCGTATCACCCCTCATCGTCTTGACAATCTCCTCTGCCGACAATACGTAATCATAGATTCTGAAATCGTCCAGAGAGCCGCTAAAGTATGCGTCAGCGGCGTACTGTGACCTACCGAGCCAGTTGCTGCCGGTTCGACCGAGATCACTCGGAACCACAGACGTCGAACCGCTCACAGCCGCAGCACCATCAAGGTAAAGCTGCATATTTGCGGATCTTATCACCACGGCCACATGGTGCCAACCGGAAGGCAGCGTGTTGGGGGAATCTATCAGAGACTCACCTCCTCCTCCAGTCTGAATCGCAACCCGCATTGGTCCATCTGTCCCGGTTCGCGGACACAGGAATATATAAGTCCCCGTACCGCTGCCGAAATCGAAAATCCGCTGCCATGCTCCGCCGGTGTTAGAGAAATTCACCCAAGTTGTGAAAGTGGCACTTGACATTGAACTGATAAGCTCGCCAATGGGCAGACTCACATAACCGTTAAATCCATTCAGCCTCAATGCTCCACCGTCGTAGCCGTCGATCCATTCGATACCTCCGTGGATCTCGCCGTGATTGCCTTGACCCGACCAGTCGAGGGCGGTCGTACCTTCACCTTCGTCAAATTTCCACCAGCCCATCAGATTCGGGTCGGCAACAAGAATATCAGGTACCGTTTTGAAACTCCAGACGTCTCCTTTGTACGTGTTGGCCCCATCGAGCTCATCAACCCGCCAATAGTAAACCTTACCTAACTCGAGTGCACCGGGAGTGTATGTCGCAAGTCCTCCGGGAGCGCCGCCAGCAGCATTGCTTACCGTATCAAAATCCTCACCGAAATATACAACATGCATTTTCGCGCCATATCCCGGTGTCCAGGTAAGAGTCACATTCGTATCTATATATTTCGCATTGTCGGACGGGGCAGGATTATAAGCCTTCTTTGGCGGGACCGTAAAGCTCCAGACATCACCCTTCCAGGGACTGTTCGGATCAGCATCATTTACCTCATCAACTCGCCAATAGTAGGTTGCTCCCGGAACAAGACCATCCGGAAAGGGATATCCGGGAAAGCCGGCAATATAAAACGGCATCGTCTCGTTGCTCTGGAATGCATCGCCGGTGCCGGCCTCCACATCGGCAAAATTGTCGTCGAAGTAAACATCGTGCGATACTGCAAAATCACCCGGCCTCCAGGTCAGGCTTACCCACAATCCCGGATTGAGTGCGCCATCCGAAGGCTGCGGGTATCTTGCCTTTGGATTGGGAGCAGGAAATTTCCAGGTCGCGGCTCCGTCGGTTGCGACAGGTCCCATACGAAGGCCATATGGCGATGCGGGATCGTGGATCAGATAATTGCCGACAAAAGCGGCTGTGGATTCGAAGGACACAGCTTCCGGATCGGCTAAGCCGGGGCGTAACATCCAGGTAGCATCATTGTTGAAGAGATCGGATGTGTCCGTTTCCAGTCTGATCACCCAGTCTCTGTGGCGGAGGTAGTAGCCGGGAAACTCCACGGACTCAAAGGAGACTCCATCCGGGTTCGCAAGGCCCGGGACCATGTAGAACTTGCTCGCATCCGATTGATCACCGCCCTCAGTAAGCACGGGTACCGGACCTCCTGTGCCTATGTGCGTGACAAAATACCCGGGCATGTCATAGGCCTCCAAGGTAATAAAAGGATTGTCCTGGGCTTGCACTTGCACAAAAGTCCCTGTCAGACACGTCAATAAAACTGTAATTATTATCTTTTTAACCATGTCTACGCTTCCTAATTAAAGTTCTCTAAATACTGATGTTACTGTTTCTTACGGTCCTGTTTGACAATCTGTCGGGTTGCGACTCCTTCGCCATATAGAAGGTCCTCGGTTCTCAAATCGGTCAGCAGATCTTCGGCAACGGTCGCTTCAGCCCGGCTAACGCCACATATCAAGACCGGCACAAAATAAATTTAACGGAATAGATGATTTTTCTAAATACAACACTCTTCCTTAAAAATTAAGTTATAAATACTGACTTTTAACTCGAAACTATATTCAGATAACTACTAAAACATTCATATCGACCGAGAATTATCATCTGTACAATATAATGTCTCAGGATCAGGCTTTGCCTTCTTTCGACGCAGCGCCAATTCAGTAAATCGGCAACAAGAATTAAGAACAAAATCCACAAGTTCCGATAACCTATACCCTATTAAATTCTCCCTCAATCCGTCAAGATAAATTCGGCAATAGGCATGACCGATTCCAGGAACAGATCAAAAGCATGAAATATTCCCTTCTTCGTTCAAAGCAAAAAGACATATAGTCCTCCAAGTACCAAATATAGAAAAATCATTTTAATTATAGGATTTATGCAGGTGGATTAGTAAAACCAGACCCTTATGACCATAGGAGCCCTAATAAAGACTCATCGGCTGGCATTTCCGGCTGTGCTGGCGATAAACCGTAACTCCTTTGCAACCAAGCTGATAGGCCATTTTATAGGCCTTATCGACAGCGGAAACCGTCGCTTTTTCGTTGAAGTTGATGGTCTTGCTGACCGCGGCATTACAATGCTGCTGAAAAGCGGCCTGCATCCGAATGTGCCACTGAGGCTTGATATCGTACGCTCCCCGGAAGATCCTGCGCAAACCGGCGGGAATCCCGTTTATTTTTTGAATACTGCCGGTCCTGGCGATTTGTTTTTCAAGCTTTTCGCTGTAAATCCCCAGTTTTTCAGCCATTCGTTTGAAAACCGGATCTATCTGCAGCATTTTCGAGTCATCCAATACCTGGCGGTAAAAGACCAGCGAGTAGACCGGTTCTATGCCGGAAGAACAATCGGCGATAATGCTTATCGTGCCGGTTGGAGCTATGCATGTAAGAGAAGCGTTGCGAATCTCCGGAGTTTTCCCGGTTTGCCAGATACTGCTATTGAAGTTGGGAAACGGCCCGCGCAGACCGGCAAGCTCAGCGCTGGCCTCGTGCGCTTTGTCCCTGACGAACTTCATCAGCTCGGCCCCAAATTCGACGCCCTGCCTCGAATCGTACGGGATTCCCAGCGCAAAGAGGCAATCCGCAAAGCCCATAACACCAAGGCCGATTTTACGATTTCCCTGAGCCAGGCGGACGGTATCACTGACCGGGTAGTCGCAGACATCGACAATATTATCCAAGAAACGTACTGCCAGTTTGACGGTCTCGGCCAGCCCCGGCCAATCCATTTGGGCGGCCGTTTCAGTGACGCTAACGAATTTGGCAACATTGATACTGCCCAGCGTACAGGCCTCAAAGGGGAGCAAGGGCTGTTCGCCGCAGGGATTGGTGGCCTCTATCGGCCCGAGCGACGGCGTCGGATTGTCACGGTTGATCCGGTCGATAAAAGCGACGCCGGGCTCGCCGGTTTTATGCGCGCACTTTACGATCATTTCCCAAATGTCACTGACTGTGTAGAACCTGCCGGCCCCTTTCGAGACAGACTTGCCTTTGCCGGAGAGTTTATGAAGGTCGCTAATCGTGTAGTTAGCTATATCGATTCGGCGAGGCAATAAAAACCTCTTGCCCGTGCGAGGATTTTTCACGATGTGCAGAGTCTTGCCGGACTTGAGGACCTTCTTCATCCAGCTATCGGTTATCTTGACGGAAATATTGAAATTGGTAAAAGCCTCCAGGTTCTGCTTGGCGTACAGGAATTTCAGTATGTCAGGGTGCTCGACGCTCATCATTCCCATATTGGCGCCGCGGCGAAAAGCGCCCTGCTGAATCGCTTTTGTCGTCTCGGAAAAGACTCGCCAGAAACTTATGGGCCCCGAAGTTGTCCCGCCGCT